>Ga0190275_10000011_pt1 | contig 316495 bp, 317 predicted proteins | sample Popmic550T_FD_133745 | JGI IMG/M metagenome (GOLD analysis project Ga0190275, IMG submission 133745) | Populus adjacent soil microbial communities from riparian zone of Yellowstone River, Montana, USA - 550 T | ecosystem: Environmental > Terrestrial > Soil > Riparian zone > Trees stand...
CAAACTCTCAAGTTTATGACCGACCCAGGCGCCCCGAGGGAAAACCCGGAGCAATTAGGGCCGGCTTTCAAGGAGCCGTTCCTGCACTTCACATATACTGTGGATATGTAACGAGACATGTAGGGCCGACCGCTGAAGCAAGCTTCATACGATTGACCCATGGAACGGCTTAGCTTTAACCGATCCTCCAGCGCCTTAAACTCGCCGGTGACCGGAGCCGCCGCCCACATGTCCCTTCATCTAAACCAACAATGTCAAAGAGCCGACGCGCTTCCCTCCCCAGTTTTATCCGGGACACCGGTGATCGGTTAAGAGAGACGCAAACGGGGTTGGGCAAGTCGCCCTGCCCCGTCGGTGAAGGGGGCATATATGTAAGGCGTCCGCTACCGTCAACACCCTTTTTCGAAAAGGCTCCGGGGCTCATGCCCCCCCGCGCGAGGCGCCGGACGACAAGGCCGAACCCCGGAGGCCTGGTGAAAAAGGGCGCCGCCGGCGGCCGCGCCCCGCTCCCATCGCTCAAGATAGGGCGGGGACGAGGGCGGATCAAGGCCGGACCCTTGCCTTTCCCTCCCGATTCCAGGTGCTTGCCAGGAGCCCTCATCCTCAACGCGGGCTTAACTCCTTTGCGCTAATCGGAGCCCCGATGGACGCGCAGGCGCAGCAACGGGCCGATCCGGCCGCCGATGGCCCTCCGGGCGGGAGGGCAATCCCCGGCTTCGCCGAGCAGGTGAAGACCGGCATCATCTGGCGCTCGGGCAGCCAGATCGTCGGCCAGCTGGTCGCCTGGCTCGCGACCTTCCTCGTCATCCGGCTGCTCAATCCGGGCGATTACGGCCTGGTGGCGATGACCGGCGTCGTGCTGACCTTCCTCACCCTGTTCAACGGCTGGGGATTCGCCAGCGCCCTGGTTCGGGACGAGCAGACCGACAGGCACAGGATCGGCCAGGCCTTCGGCATGTTGATTCTGATGAACGGGGCCCTCGCCTTGGCGCAGTTCCTGATAGCGCCTTATGCGGCCGCCTATTTCCACCAGCCGATGGTCGCCGACCTTCTCCGCGTCCAGGCGCTGTTCTTTCTCGCCAACCCGTTCACGGCGCTGGGCCATGCGCTGCTGATCCGGCGCCTCGCCTTCAAGCGGCAGTCGCGGATCGATCTTGCCGCGGCGGCGCTGAGCGCGGTAACCGCGCTCTCCTGCGCCTATGCGGGAATGGGGGTGTGGACATTGGTCGCGGCGCCCGGCGCGCTCTGGTTCTCGCGCGCCTTCGGCTATGTGCTCGCCGCCAAGCTCTGGCAGATCCGCCCGCGCTTCGGCTTCAAGGGCGCGGGCGCGATGCTGAGCTATGGCGGCGCCATGGTCGCGGTGCAGGCCTGCTGGTTCGTTCAGAGCCAGGCCGACATCTTCATCGGCGGCCGGCTGCTCGACGCGCACCGGCTCGGCATCTACACCACCGCTCTCTTCCTGACCCAGATCCTTGCCGCCAAGTTCGTGCCGCCGCTGAACGAAGTCGCGTTCGCGGCCTATGCGCGCATACAGGCGCGGCCCGACATGATCCAGAATGCGTTCCTGAAATCGGTGCGTCTGATCATGCTCGCCGCTTTGCCCTTCTATTTCGGGCTGGCGGTGACCGCCGAGCCCCTGGTGCTGACCTTCCTCGGCGCGAAATGGGCCGAGGCCGTGGTGCTGGTCCCGATCCTTGCCATGGCGATGCCGCTGATGACGCTGCAGATCATGGTTTCGCCCGCGATCAATGCGCTCGGCCTCTCCCGGCTCGCGGTCCGCAACGGGCTTTTCGGCGCGGTTCTGATGCCCGTCGCCTTCATGACCGGGGTCCAATGGGGCATTGTCGGCCTCGCCTGGGCGTGGCTCGCCGGCATGGCCGCTCTGCTGGCCTTCACCCTCGCCATGTCGCTGGCCGCGATCGGCGTTTCCGGCCGCGCCTTGTTCATGGCGGCGACGCCGGGGCTCGCCGCGTCGACGGCCATGGCCTTCCTGGTCGCGGCGCTCGACGCGGCGATGCCGGACATCGGCATGGGGGCGCGGCTGGCGGTGCTCGTCGCGGCGGGCGCGGCGAACTACGCCGTCTGCCTGTTCCTGTTCGCCCGCCCGGTCGTCGAGGAGGTGCGCGCGCTCTTCCGCTCGGGCAAGCCGGCTGTGAGCGGAGGCCGTCAGACGCTCTGAATGTAGCTCAGCATGGCGGCGGCCTCCGCCTCGATCTTGTCCATACGGAACTTGACCAGATCGCCGATCGAGACGAGGCCAATCAGCCGGTCGCCCTCGACCACCGGCAGATGGCGGATTCGGCGCCTGGTCATCAGCGACAGAGCGCTCATGATCTCGGTCGCGGGAGTGACTGTGATCGCCGGCACGGTCATGATCCTGCCGACGGTCCAGTCGAGCATCGCCGCGCCGTCGCTCCTCAGGCAATAGATGACGTCGCGTTCCGACATGATGCCGGCCACCCGGTCGCCCTCGACCACCGGGACGGCGCCGATCTTGCGCTCCGCGAGCAAAGCGACTGCATCGCGCACCGGCGTCTCGCCGGTTACGGTCAGCACCTCGCTTCCCTTCGACTGCAGGATGGCTGCGATCGTCATGGCGGCGCCTCCTTGGCCTTCGCGCGGACCTATATTGCGACTCGGGCCTTGATGATCCCATGGGGCGGCGCCAAATGGAAGCCATGCCTCGGCACGACCCGCTTCCGCCCCACAGCGCAGGGGACCGCGCCCCCGATTTCGAGCGCGCCGCGGCCGCCTGGGCGCGCTACAAGAGGATGATGAAGTGGATGGTAGTGGTCGCGGCCGTCGCCATCCTCCTGTCGCTCGTCTACCTGAAGAGCTTCGGCGATCCGGTGCCGGTCCACATGATGATCGCGACCATCGCCGGCGTCGGGCTCACCATCCTGGTCGGCACCGGCCTGATGGGCCTCGTCTTCCTCAGCAATCGCATCGGGCATGACGAGGAAGCCGGCGGGCACGGCCCGGGGGGCCGGGAATGACGAGCGAACGCGGCCAGGCGATCCTAAGGGTGGTGCCGAGGGCCGGCGACATCAACGCCAACGGCCATATCTTCGGCGGCTGGGTCCTCTCCCAGATGGACATCGCGGCGGGCATCGTCGCAGCGCGCGAGGCCGACGGGCCGGTCGCGACCGTGGCGATCGACGCGATGGAGTTCATCGCGCCGATCCTGCTCCACGACCTCGTTTCGGTCTACGCCCGGGTCGAGCGGATCGGCCGCACTTCGATCGCGATCCGGATCGACGTCATCGCGCTCCGCGATCGCGGCAAGCGCGAGGTCAAGGTCACCGAAGGCCTGTTCACGTTCGTGGCCCTGGACGAGGACCACCAGCCGCGGGCCGTGAAGCGGGACTAGCGGGGATTGGTCAGCCGGTAGCGAAGCGTCGCGCTGCCGTTCGGCGGAACGGTGACTACCCAGAGCGGCATGCCGTGGCGCCGAGCGAGGCGGCCTTCCGGCCGGACCCGCAGCGCGCCCGCCTCGATCTCGCCCTCGAACCGGACCGGCTGGGCGCGGTCGTTGGTGACGACCAGCTCGTAGCGGCGCTCGCCCGCCGTGCGGGCGAGCAGACGAAGCTCGGTTCGCACGCCGGGCACCGGCCCGAGCTCGATCTCGACATCCTCGCCGACCGCGCGGTCGCGCACCACGCCCTGGCCGATCAGGATCGGGCGGTCGCCGAACGAATCGAACAGCATCAGCCGGCCGGCCGGAAGCGGCAGGCCGAGCCCTTCGGCGGTGCGGTTGCGGGTGACGAGAATGCGCTCCGGCCGGCCCGCGCTCGTGCGGTCGGTCGGGTGGACGCGCTGGCGGAAGATGAGGCTCACCTGCACGCCGCTCCGCTGCAGCAGCGCTACCTGCTTCTGGCTGCGCGCGGCGACGGTGACCGGCTCGGGGATCCGGTAGAGCTTGAGGTCGCCCAGGTCCTCCTGCTGCGCCTGCATCGGCGGCGGGGGCGGCGGGGGCGGGGGTGGAGGGGGCGGAGGCGGCGGGGGTGCCATCATCCTCATCATGCCGCCAACTTCGATGTCCTCGAACCCATCGGCTTCCTCGAGCTCGATGTCGCTGGTCGTCTCCTGCGGCCAGCAGCGGATGATGAGCGGGCCTCCCTCCGAGGGCTGGGGCCGGGCGTAGCTCCGGTTGAGCCGGCCGGCGACGGCCTGGGTGTCGGCGGCGACGAAGCTGGTCTCGTCGGTGCTGGCGAGCGTCAGCCAGGCGAACAGGTCGAGCCGGGTGCCATCGCCGGACAGGGTGGCGACGTAATTGGCCTGCCAGTCCATTCCGGAGGAGAGGTAGGAGAGGGTGACCGTGGCATCGACCGCCCGGCTCGAGCGCGCGCGGACCGACAAAGTCGGCCGGGCCGACAGGCCCTGGGGCACGCCGTCATAGACGAGAGTTTCGGGAAGGCCGGTGCAGCGCAGCGCCTCGAAGCCGTCAGGGGTCTCGATGACCACGGCGCCGCCGGCGCCCGAGCGGACGACGGCATCCTGCTCGCGCACCCGCCCGGTCGCGCGCGACGTGCGCCTCAGATGGACACGGCGGCCGAGCGAACGATCGAGCAATGTCGCCGGCGAAAGCAGATAGGCGTCGCGGTTGCGCTCGACGATCCCCTCGGGAAGGCCGGTCACGATCGCGCTTTGCGGCAAGATGCCGCCCGCGACGCCCTCGAAGCGGATTTCCGCCTCGCCGGCCGGGATCGAAATCCGCCTGGTCTCGCTGATCAGCGCATAGCCGTTCAGCCACCCAAGGTTCGGGGCCTGCTCGGGCGGTCGGTTCGGATCGCGATAGACGGTGACCGCGACCCGGTCCGGGCCGGACGAGGTGGCGATGGTCTGCGCATCGGCCGAGCCGCCCGCCAAAGCGAGGCACAGCAGCAATCGGCGGCGAGGCGCGGCCATGGACCTCAACCGTCGCGCTGGATGACGCTGTAGCGGAGCGTCGCGCTGCCATTGGCGGGCACGGTGACGGCCCAGAGCGGGCGCCCGTGCCGGCTGGGCAGGGGTTCGCGTGGGCGGAGGCGTTCGTCCTCCTCGACCTCGAACTCCGCTTCGTAGCGCACCGGCACGGCCTGGTCGTTGGTGACGGTCAGCAGGAAGTCCTCCCGGCGCCGGCCAGAATAGGTTTCCTGGACCTCGACCGTCACGCCACTGGCCTCGCCGAACGCGATCTCGACATCCTCGCCCACCGCGCGATCCGGGATCACGCTCTCGCCCACCAGAATCGGCCGGCCGCCGACCGAGTCGAACAGCTGGATCGCGCCCGCGGGAAGCGGCATGCCGAGACCTTCGGCCTCGCGGTTGCGGGTGACCAGCAGCCGGTTCGGATGGCCGCTTGTGCCGTCGTCGCTGGTCTCGATCCGGCTCCGGTAGACGAACCGGATCTGCACGCCGGCCCGCTCGAGGAACGCGACCTGCTTCTGGCTGTTGGCGGCGACCGTGACCGGCTCCGGGATACGGTAGAGCTTGAGGTCGCCGAGATTTTCCTGACTCGCCCGCATGGCGGAGCCGGTTATAACGATGTCCTCGGCCCCGACGGAGGTGATCGGCGTGTAGGATTCCAGCATCGGACGCGCCCTGGCGTCGCGGCTCGGCTCCGGGCGCTGCAGCGGAATGTCGCTGGTCCGCAGCGCCGGCCAGCATCTGAGCGCGATCGCCCCGGTTTCGCTCTGGTCCCTTCGCTCGACCCGTTCGCGGCGCAGACGCCCGGCGACCGCCTGGGTGTCGGCGTTGCGGAAGCTGGTCTCGTCGCTGCTCGCCAGCGTCAGCCAGGCGAACAGGTCGAGGTGACCGCCGTCGGGCGCGAGGGTGGCGACATAATTGGCCTGCCAGTCGAAGCCGCTGGCGAGATAGGAGAGCGTGACCGCCGCCGTGGCCGGCCGGCTGGCGCGGGTGCGGACCGATAGCGTCGGCCGGGCCGACAGGCCGGGCGGGACCCGGTCGTAGACCAGGGTCTCGTTGTGGCCGGTGCAGCGCAGCGCCTCGTGGCCGTCGGCGGTCTGCAGCACGACCGCGCCGTCGGCCGCGCTCCGGATCACCGCCTCATGCTCGCGCACCTGCCCGGTGGAGCGTGAGGTGCGACGGAGATGGACTCTGCGGCCGAGCGAGCGGTCGAGAAGGGTGGCGGGCGACAGCAGATAGGCGTCGCGATTGCGCTCGACGATCCCTTCGGGGAAGCCGCGGACGATGGCGCTCTGGGGGACAATGCCGCCGGCGACGCCTTCGAAGCGGATCTCGGATTCGCCGGCCGGGATGGCGATCCGCCGGGTCTCGCTGATCAGCGCGTAGCCGTTCAGCCATTCGAGATCGATCGGCTCATCGGGCGGGCGGCGCGGCGCCCGATAGATGGTGACGTCGACCTCCTCGGGCCCCGCCGAAGTCACGATCGGCTGGGCCGCGGCCGGCCAGCCGGCCAGCGCGAGCAGGATGATCGAAAGTCGGGCGCACGGCCGGCGCATCGGGAATCAGAAGCGCGTGTCGAAGGTCGCGGTGACGATCGCCTCGCCATTCGCCGGCACCGGGACCTGCCAGAGCGCCTCGTCGGCGGAGCGGCGCTGGCTCGGCATGCTCTCCTCGAGGATCCGGGTGTCGCCCCACAGGCCCGATTGCATGAGATCGACGGTGACCGCGACCGGGCGGGCGTTGGTGAGGGTGTAGCGCATCGTCGTGCGCCAGCGGGACTCATTGACCCTCTCGCGCCGCTCGACCACGGCGCGGACCTTCACGTCGAACGCCTGGCCGGTGGTGAGGCCGAGATCGGAGCCCATCGGCGTGTGCCCGATCGTGCTTTCCCCGACGAACTGCGGGTTGCCGCGCGCATCGCGCTGATAGACCCGGACCGTTCCCGCCGGCAGCGCGTCGCCCAGGCCCTGGTCGCGCGAGCTCGAGAAGCGCAGCACCGTATTGGCGCTTTGCGGCTGCTCGGTCGTGCCCAGCCATGCGTTGCGATATTCATAGGCGCGCAAAGCGGGCGTGCCGCTCACGTCGAGGAAGCTGACCTGCTTGGTCTGGCGGTTGGCGATCGTGGTCCGCTCGCTGAGCGGATAGAGATAGAAGTCGCCGAGACGCTCGCGGTCGGCGCTCTCGGTGCCGGGCTGGCGCACGGTCCCCCGGTTGCGGCGAACGTTCTGATGGCCGCCGCCGGCTTCGCCGGCGACGAGCAAGGTGTCCGCGTTGACATAGGGCGTGCCGCTATTGTTGGTGAGGGTGATCCAGCCCTGGACGTCCATCCGTCCCGCCGCCTCGTCGAACAAGGCGACATAATCGGCCGACCAGCCCAGGCCCGGCGTCAGATAGGTGAGAGTCAGCGGCCGGCGGCCGGCGCGGGCGCTTTGCACGGTCACCGAGAGGGTCGGCCGGGCGCGCAGATTCTCCGGCACCCGGTCGAAGATCACCCGCACCGGCAGCCCGTCGTCGCGCAGCACCTCGATCCTCTGGCCGATCTGGAGGACCACGCCGCCATTGGCGGCGAGCACCCGCGCCCGCTCGCGCGTTTCGCCGCCGGTGGCGGGATTGGTGCGCACCAGGGTGATGGTCTCCCCCACCGCCTTTTGCATCAGCGCCTGCGGCGACAGGAGGTCGAAGTCGAAATTCTGCTCGACGATGCCGATACCCTCGCCGGCCAGGGTCACCGTCTCGGGGCGGATCTGGGCGGAAACGTCCGGGAATTCCTGGCGCGAGCGGCCCTGCGGCACGTCGATCTGACGCTGGTCCTGAACCAGAGCGAGGTCGTTATTGTAGATGGTGACCGCGACCTGACCCTGCGCGCTTTGCGAGGGCGGCGGGATCTCCGCCTGGATTTGCGCCACGGCCGGAGCCGACACCATGATCGTCAGAAGGAGTAGAGTGCGCATGAGGAACCCCCTTTGTCTTCAAAGGGAAGCTCCTACAGTGCCGGTCTCAGGTCAATCGGTAAGTCGGGCCTCAAGCGGCCGGGGCGATGTCCTCGTCCTCGCCGCGCGGGCGCCGGGGACGGCGGGCGCGCGGCGCGCGGGCGGGTTCCTCATCGCCGCCGCCGCTGGGGGCGATGGCGGGGGGCAGCACATCGAGCGCGAGCCGGTCGCTCTGGCCCTCCCCGTCTTCCTGCGCTTCGGCGGCACCCCGGCCGCGCGGGCGGCGGGCGCGATATTCGCCATTGCCCTGACCGCGCTCGGCCCGATCGGGTCGCTCGGGTCTCTCCAGGCGCTCGGCGCGTTCCGGGCGGTCGTCGCGGCCGAAATCGGCCTGCCGGCCTTCCTCGTCCTCGCCGCCGTCTCGCGCGGCCTCGCGGGCGCCGTCGTCGTCGCGGCTCTCGTCCTCGTCGCCATAATCGTCGCGCGGACGAGGGCGCTGCTCTTCGTAGCGGACGCGGCTCTCGTTGAGGACGCGGAAATAATGGTCCGCATATTGGAGATAGGTCTCGGTCAGCACGCGGTCGCCCTGCATCTGCGCGTCGCGCGCGAGGCCCTTGTATTTCTCAAGGAGCTGGGCGGCATTGCCGCGCTGCCGGTTGTCCTGGCGGTTGCCGGGACCCGGATTGTTGCTGCGCGGCGGCCCGCCGCCGCTGCCGCCGCGGCCACGCCTGCGGCCGCCCTGCCTGTTGTTGATCAAACGAAAATCCTCACCAAGGGTGGTTCTACTCTGCCCCTACCGGCCGGGCCCTTCCCGTCCGCATGTTCTGCGCGACCCAAGGAGACAAAAGCCGCAATCTGCGACTCCAGCCACCACTTCCGAAACCGCTTCGCGCTCGCGACAAGCCATCGGGGGTCGGCGACGTCAGGCCTCACGCATCCTCTGCTGTGGTCGGCCCCGTCCCTGACCCCTATGTAGCCAGCCCCGCCGCCAAATCCAAGAGAAAAAGCACTATTCCCGATCAAGTCCAAATATTAGACAGCGCACGATCCCCCTGAGGTCGCATCGTGACGCCATCGTGAAACCTTGCGCGGCGAAGAGCGCGCCCGCTTTTTTCTCCTGGCCGGCTCCGATTTCGACGCAGGCGATGCCGCCTGGCGCGAGCAGGCGGCCGATCCGCGGCGCGAGGCGGCGATAGGCCGCAAGACCGTCGGCGCCGGCATAGAGCGCCTCCTCGGGCTCCCAGCGGGCGATTTCGGCCGGCAGCGCCGCGCCCGCCTCGACATAAGGCGGGTTGACGAGGATGAGGTCGAAACGCCCGTCGAGGCCCTCGTCCCAGTCGCCGCGGCGGAACGAGGCGCGTCCCGAAAGCCCGAGCCGCCGGGCGTTGCGGCGCGCGTAAGCGAGCGCGTCCTCCGAAGCGTCCACGCCGAGGCCGGTCGCGGCGCGCCATTGGTCGAGCGCTGCCAGGAGCAGGGTCCCGGGCCCGGTGCCGAGATCGAGCACGCTTCGCGGCCCCTCGTCGCCGAAGCGCGCGACCGCGGCTTCGATCAGGGTCTCGCTGTCGGGGCGGGGGATGAGCACGCCGGGGCCGACCTCGAGCTCGATCGTCCAGAAGGCGCGGCGGCCGGTGATGTAGGCGACCGGCTCGCAGGCGAGGCGGCGCAGGAGGAGCGCTTCGAAGGCCGGCGGCGCGGGCGCGTCCATATGGTTCAGAAGCATGGCTTCGCGGGAAACGCCGAGCGCGTGGGCCATGATGAGCTCGGCATCGAGCCGCGGGGTTTCGCTGACCGCTTCCAGCCGCGCAGCGGCGGCGGCGAGCGCCTCACGCACTTTCATCGAGGCTCGCCAGCCGCTCGGCTTCGTCTTCGGAAATGAGGGCGGCGATCAGCTCGTCGAGCTGGCCCTCGAGGATCTCGGAGAGTCGGTGCAAAGTGAGGTTGATCCGGTGGTCGGTGACTCGCTTTTGCGCGTAATTGTAGGTGCGGATGCGCTCGGAGCGGTCGCCCGAGCCGACCATCGACTTGCGCGCGCCGGCCCGCTCGTCCGCGAGCCGGGAGCGCTCGAGCTCGTAGAGACGGGTCCTCAGCACCTTGAGGGCCTTGGCCTTGTTCTTGTGCTGCGACTTCTCGTCCTGCTGGATGACGACGAGGCCGGTCGGCAAATGGGTAATGCGGACCGCGCTGTCGGTGGTGTTGACCGATTGGCCGCCCGGTCCCGACGAGCGGTAGACGTCGATCCTGAGATCCGCATCGTTGATCTGGACGTCGACATCCTCCGCTTCGGGCAGGACCGCGACGGTCGCCGCCGAAGTATGGATGCGCCCGCCGCTCTCGGTCGCCGGAACGCGCTGGACGCGGTGGACGCCGCTTTCGAACTTCAGCCGAGCGAACACGCCCTGGCCCGAGATCGAGGCGATCGCCTCCTTGAAGCCCCCCACTTCGGACGCGCTCGCCGAGATCATCTCGAAGCGCCAGCCTCTGGCCTCGGCGTAGCGCTGGTACATGCGCAGGAGGTCGCCGGCGAAGAGCGCCGCCTCGTCGCCGCCGGTGCCGGCGCGGATTTCGAGCATGGCGGGACGATCGTCGGCGGCGTCGCGCGGCAGCAGCTTCAGCGCCAGTGCCCGTTCGGCCTCGGCGAGCTTCGCCTGGTTCTCCACGAGCTCCTCGGCCGCCATCTGGCGAAGCTCCTCGTCGGCCTCATGAGTCATGTGCTCCAACGAGGCGGCCTCGTCGCGCAGCCGCCGGACCTGCTTCGCGGCCACGGCCACCGGCTCGAGCTCGGCATAATCCTTGGAGAGCCTCACGAACGCGTCGGGCGCGAGATCGCGCGCCGACATCGCCTGCTGCAGCTCCTCCCTGCGCGCCTCGATGGCCGCGATCCGTTCGGCCGAGATCTGGGTCATTTCTGTTCCAGCGATTTGACGAGCGCGTCGACTTCGAGGAATTCCTCGCTGGGACCGGAGGCGATGACGCGGGCGATGGCCCGCTGGCCGTCATGATTGACCGTGACCAGGACCTTGGCCGGGACCTTGGCCGCCTTGTCGTAGCGCTTGCGTGGAGAGCCGCTCGCGATCATGTCCGCGGAAATTCCGTTGCGGCGAAGGGTGGCTGCTATCAGGTGGCCATGGCCCAGCCCCCGGTCGTCCTCGACGGCCATGATGACGACCGGATAGACCTTGGCCGGCGCCCCGATCATTAGTCCCAGCCGCTCGATCCCAGCGGCCCAGCCAACGGCGGGCGTGGGCGGGCCGCCAAGGCTCTCGACCAGGCCGTCGTAGCGTCCCCCAGCGATGACCGCGCCCTGCGCGCCCAGGCGGTCGGTGACGAATTCGAAGGCGGTGTGGCGGTAATAATCGAGGCCGCGAACGAGGCGCGGCTTGCGGGTCCAGGCGACGCCGGCGGCGTCAAGGCCCGCGGTCACCTGCGCGAAGAAATCGGCGGCCCCAGGCGTGAGAAAATCGTCGATCCCCGGCGCAGCCTCGGCGATCGGCCGGTCCTGCGGCGCCTTGCTGTCCAAAATCCGCAGCGGATTGCGGTCGAGGCGGGCGACGCTCTCATCCGAGAGCTCGCCGCGATGAGCTTCGAAATGGGCGACCAGGGCGGCACGCCAGGCGTCGCGGGTTTCGGCGTCTCCCAACGTGTTGAGCTCCAGCGTCACGGCGTCAGATATGCCGAGCTCGCGGAGCAGCTGATCGCCGAGGACCAGCAATTCGACGTCGGCGGCGGCCGAATCCGTGCCGATGATCTCCGCGTCCAATTGGTGGAACTGGCGGAAGCGGCCCTTTTGCGGGCGCTCGTGACGGAAGACAGGGCCATGGGTGGCGAGCTTAATCGGGGCGTGTTGCTGCCAGCCCTCGGAAAGATAGGCGCGGCAGATGCCGGCGGTGAACTCCGGGCGCAACGTCAATAGGTCGCCGCCGCGGTCGGGGAAGGTGTACATCTCCTTGGAGACGATATCGCTGGTTTCGCCGATCGAGCGGGCGAACACCTCGGTCGCCTCGAAGACGGGCGTCTCGACACGCTGGAAGGCGTAAAGACGGCGCACGCGATCGAACGCCGCCACGACCGCGTTGAAGCGGTCGGCGTCCTCGCCCAAGATATCCTGGGTACCCCTGATCCGTTGCGGACCCTTGCTCATGGCCGCGCCCTTAGCAGTTTTACTTCGGGAAGAAACCGCTTCGTCAGCTCTCGCGGCCGAGCCACGCCTCCTTCTGCGCCTCGGCGTCGGCGTTGGTGAGGACGCGCTCGTGAATATGGCCGACCGCCCAGGACAAAGCGTGGTCGACATAGACCTTGACGCCGGCGTCGGTGAGCTCGCGGAAGAAGGAGACGTCCTCGCCCATCCGCGCGGTCGTGCCGGGGAGCAATTTGCGGTCGAACGGCGCCCAATGCGCCCAGCCGACGCCTTTTTCCACATGCGCCTTCACTTGGTGGAGCACGTTCATATCGATGAGGCAGAGCGCGAGGCCGACGTGGATGACCTCCTCGACCGTGCCCGCTTTGGCCAGCTTTGCGGTCGTCCAGACATGCTCCATCTCGCCCTTGCCATCGAGGCGGACCGCGACCGGGCCGGTCGGCTCGCTGCGGCGGGGCTGGTTGCAGCCGACCACCGGCAGCCTGTGCGCGAGGAGGCGAAGCAAAGCGTCGGGCGGGAAGACATGGTCGCTGTCGAGCCAGAGCAGATAGCGAGCCTGCCAGGCGATGGCGCTCTTCAGGAGCTCGGTGCGGCTCGACGGCAGGTCCGACGAGGAGATGGAGAAAATCTCGATCTCGAGCCGCTCGCCGCCCGGGGCGGGGGCGGCCAGGCTATGGACGAGCATCCTGGCCAGGCTGATCGTGAAATCGCCCTTGGTGTCGCCGTAACGCGGGATGCAGATCGCGACCCTCATATCCGCCTCATGCACCGGCCACGGCGTGACTCGCAACAGTCAGCCGGTGTAGGGCGGCGCCATGAACATCGACCTCGTCACCGCCGGCGACGATCCGCCCGAGCGGATCAACGTCATCATCGAAGTGCCGATCGGCGGCGAGCCGGTGAAATATGAATATGACAAGAAATCGGGCGCGATCTTCGTCGACCGCATCCTCCATACGGCGATGCGCTATCCGGCCAATTACGGCTTCGTGCCGCAAACGCTGGGCGAGGACGGCGACCCGCTCGACGCCTTGGTGATCGCGCCCTCGCCGATCATCTCGGGCGCGGTCATCCGGGTGCGGCCGGTCGGCGTGCTGCTGATGGTGGACGACAAGGGCGGCGATGAAAAGCTCATCACCGTCCCCGTGGATTCGACCTTTCCCTATTACAGCCAGGTCGACGATCTGGGCGATCTGCCGCCGATCGTGACCCAGCAGATCGAGCATTTCTTTTCGCATTATAAGGATCTCGAGCCCGGCAAATGGGCGAAATTGAACGGCTGGGGCGACCGCGAGGTGGCGAAGCGGCTGATCCTGGAAGCGATCGATAGGGCGAAGAAAGACAAGGAAAGCTAGACGGGACTCCGGTTATGCGGCAGCGTCCGCCGCCATGATCCGGCTCCTGCTTCTCGGCTCGGCCCTGAGCCTCTCCGCCTGCGCCGTCATCCCGCAATCCGAGGCGCCCATGACCTCCGCCACGACCCTGCCCGCCGACGCCGGCGCCGAAGCGCGCACCCGGCACGCGCTCGCGCGCATCGAAGCGTTCAATCCGCGCCTCAACGCGGTGATCGCGGTCGATCCGACAGCGCTCGACCAGGCGCGGGCGCTCGACCAGGCGGGCCAGGCTGCCGGGCCGCTGTTCGGCATGCCCGTCCTCATCAAGGACAATATCGAGACCATCGGGCCGCTGCCGACGACGGCGGGAAGCCTCGCGCTCGCGAACAACGTCACCGGCCGAGACGCGCCCCTGGTGGCGCGGCTGCGGAGCGCCGGCGCGGTGATTGTGGGCAAGGCGAACCTTTCCGAATGGGCCAATATCCGTTCCTCCGATTCGATCTCGGGCTGGAGCGCTTTGGGGGGCCAGGTGCGCAACCCCTATGCCCTGAACCGCAATCCGTGCGGATCCTCCTCGGGGAGCGCCGTGGCGGTCGCCTCGGGCATGGTGCCCGCCGCGATCGGCACCGAGACCGACGGCTCGATCACCTGTCCGGCGGCGGTCAACGGCATCGTCGGCTTCAAGCCCAGCGTCGGCCTGGTCAGCCGCACCCATGTCGTGCCGATCAGCCATAGCCAGGACACGCCCGGGCCGATGACCTTGAACGTGCGCGACGCGGCTTTGGTGATGAATGCGATCGCGGGCAGCGACCCAGCCGACGCCGCGACCGCAGAAGCCAATGCCCGGCGGGTGGACTATGCCGCGGGCCTTCGGCCCGACGCGCTGAGGGGCGTCCGGATCGGGGTGATGCGCTTCTCCGCCGGCTTCGGCACCGACGCGCCGTTCGAGGCGGCGTTGACGGTCCTGCGGGCGCAGGGCGCCGAGCTTATCGAGATTCGCGAATTCCAGGGCAATAGGCAGGAGCTCGGCCGCAACGAGATCGCGGTGCTGCTCGCCGAGCTGAAGCACGATCTTAACGTCTATCTCGCCACCCTGCCGGCGAACGTCAGGACCCGGACGCTCGAGCAACTGATCGCGTTCAACAATGAGCATCGTGGCCAGGAGATGCCTCTGTTCGGCCAGGATCTCTTCGAGCAGGCGCAGGCGACCGAGGGCCTGAACGAGGCCTACCGCACGGCGCGCGCGACCTCGCTGCGCATCGCCGGTGCCGAGGGGATCGACCGGATGCTGCGCGAGCACAATGTCGTCGCCTTGGTCGCGCCGACCAGGCCGGCCGCGTGGCTGATCGACGCCGTACACGGCGATACCAGCCCCGGCGGCGGGCCCGCGGGCAGCCTCGCCGCGGTCGCCGGCTACCCGCATCTGACGGTGCCGATGGGCCAGGTGCGCGGGCTGCCGGTGGGATTGAGCTTCATCGGCCCGAAATGGTCCGACGCCCTGGTCCTGTCGCTTGGCTATGCCTATGAGCAGGCCAGCCACGCCCGCTTCGAGCCGCGCTTCCTCGACTCGGTCGAGGGGAGCGACGAGGTCGCGCCTCATCTGCGGCCGCACCGGCCCCAGCGCTAGAAACAGCGGACAGTCCCCTTTTTTGGGGACTGTCCCTATTTCCCCGTCCGGGGCCTCTTCTTCGCCGCGCCCCTGAGGCCGGCTTCGACCGCGAGGGCGGCCCAGCTCTGCATCGCTTCCGCCTCGTCATAGACATCGGTCGGCGCGCGGCGATAGTTCATGGTCTCGACCTTGCCTTCCTTGTCGGTGAAGGTGAAGCGCTCGCAGCCGGCCTCATCCCAGATCGCGGCGCTTTCGGCATCGGCCTTGAACCAGAGTTCGCTCTCGTCGAGCACGGCGAAGATCACGCCGTCGAGATAGAGCGTCGCGGCGCCCATCATCTTGCGCATCGTCACCCTACCCAGCGGCTCCAGCGCCTCCTGCACCCAGGCGTAAAGGCCCTCCTCCACGCTCATCCGGTCAGCCTCAGTCCGGCGATGCACAGGACGATGCCGAGGATGAGGAGCATCCGCAGGGTCGTCGCCGGCTCGCCGAACCAGAGCATGCCGACGCAGACCGTGCCGATCGCGCCGATCCCGCCCCAGACCGCGTAGGCGGTGCCCATGGGAATGGTCCGCGCCGCATATTCGAGCAGGGCCATGCTGATCGCGACGCTGATCAGGAAGGCGATCGTCCAGGGCAGGTTCCGGAAGCCGTCGACATAGCGCAGCGACGTGGTGAACCCGATCTCGAACAGACCGCCGAGAATGAGCAGGACCCAGGCCACTAGGGTCTGCCCTCGGCCCCGGAGGTGGCCGTGATCGCGAAGCGGCAGGCTGTCCTTTGCCGCCCGGCGGCGTCGCTGCGTCGGTCACGATGAATCTTCATCGCTCCCTCCTTACTCCTTGCCGGACAACAAATGCCAACCCGTCACGGCCGACTCCGGGGCCGAGGGCAGACCCTTAGGCGCCGCTCACGGCGTCGACCACGGGCGAGGGCGTGCGCCGCGCGGCGATGACGCAGGCGACGACGATCATCGCGGCGCCGATCAGGGTCAGCGGCTTCACCGGCTCCGCGAAGACAAGCACGCCGAACAGGGCGGCCCAGACGAAGGCGGTATATTCGACCGGCGCCAGATATTGCGCTTCGGCGCGGGCATAGGCCCAGGACAGCAGCATCAGCGAGCCGATGCCGAGCAAAGCGGCGGCGATGATCGCGGGATATTGGCCGGGCGGCGGCAGCTCGGCGAGGAAGGGCGCGAAGGGCAGATAGCAGGCGCAAACGACGAGGCCGGTGAAGAAGGCGACCTCCAGCGGCTTGGCGACCAGGGCCTGCTGGCGCATCAGAACGATGTTCCACGCATAGAAGACGGCGGAGGCGAGGATCGCCATCGCGCCCTGGAAGGCTTCGGGCCCCATGTCGGCCTGCGCCTGAGCGGCGAGGATGACGGCCACGCCGGCAAAGCCCAGAAGCGAAGCGAGGATGGCGCGGCGCTCGATCCGCTCCTTTAGGATCGCCGCAGCGAGATAAAGCGCGATCAGCGGCGCGACGAAGGCGAGCGCGACGCCCTGCGCCAAGGGCACCCGCGCCAACCCCCAGAAGAAGAGGATCGCCATCACCGACGACATCATGCCGCGGATGAGGTGAATCCGCATCGCCGCGCGGCTCGGCCTGGGGCTTTTGAGCGCGAACCACAAGGTGCCGCCGATCACCGCCCCCACCAGAATGCGCCAGAGCATCGCATTGTAGGTGCCGATCGCCAGCGTCAGCGCCTTCATCACCGCGTCCATGCCGGAGAAGGACGCGATCCCGGCGGTGGCCACCGCGAAAGCCGTCACCGAGGCCTTTCCCCCAATCGGCGCGCGATTCGAAGCCAATCTTGTCCTCCCCGGCCCGCATTTGCTGGACCTCGCCGCCCACTCGCCTAAAAACCGGTCTTTGCGAAGCGAATTCATCGCCGAAGGGCCCGCTCCATGAAGATCCTCGCCTCCCTCGCCCTTCTGCTTGCGACCGCGCCGGCAGCGCAAGGTCCGACGTCCCCGCCGGCGGCATCGCAACGAACCATCGTCAAGGACCGGGCGGCGCTCGCCCGCCTGCGCCGCAACAGCGGCATCACCCTTCAATGGATCAGCTTCGAATCGCCGGCGCGCGGGCACGTCCGGGTCAGCGAGCGCGGCGGGCTCATCCACCTTCGCGGGGGCCAGTCGGGCCGCGGCGGGGCGCTCACGATCGAGGGCGACGTGCTCGAGATCGGCCCGCGCAGCTTCACCTTCCGCGGCGAGATTTCCATCGTCGGCACGCCCGACGCCACCCGCAACTGCCTTCGCGACGGCGATTTCGAGTTTCGGGTGACGGGAAGCCGGCGCTATTGGCGGCTGCAGCAGATGGAAGCCTGCGACGGGCTGACCGACTATGTCGACATCTATTATTAGGGCTCATTCCGCGGCGTGCGCGACCTGGCCGTTCGCGGCTTCGATCTCGGCCGCCTTCGCTTCCACCAGCCGCACGATATGGTCGATCATTTCCGCATCCTGGACATGGTGGTCGGTGACGCCGGAGAGATAGACCATGTGCTTGCCCTGGCCGCCGCCGGTGATGCCGATGTCGGTCTCGCGCGCTTCTCCGGGGCCGTTGACCACGCAGCCGAGCACCGAGAGCGACATCGGCGTGCGGATATGGCCGAGCCGCTCCTCGAGCTTCTCGACCGTGCGGATGACGTCGAAGCCCTGCCGCGCGCAGGATGGGCAGGAGATGACGCGGACGCCGCGGTTACGGATGCCGAGGCTCTTCAGGATCTCGAAGCCGGCGCGGACCTCCTCCTCGGGCTCGGCCGAAAGCGAGACCCGGATGGTGTCGCCGATGCCGGCCCAGAGCAGGGAGCCGATGCCGATCGCGCTCCTGACCGTTCCGGCCCGCAAGGCCCCGGCTTCGGTGATGCCGAGATGCAAGGGGCAATCGACCGCGTCGGCGAGCTGCTGGTAGGCGGCGACGGCGAGGAAGACGTCGGACGCCTTCACCGCGACCTTGTAGGCGCGGAAATCATGGTCCTCGAGGATGCGGATATGGTCGAGGGCGCTTTCGACCAGCGCCTCCGGGCAGGGCTCGCCATATTTTTCGAGCAGGTCCTTTTCGAGGCTGCCGGCATTGACCCCGATCCGCATCGAGCAGCCGTTCGCCTTGGCGGCATTGACGACTTCGCGCACCCGCTCGGCCGAGCCGATATTGCCGGGGTTGATGCGAAGGCACGCCGCGCCCGCGTCGGCCGCCTCAAGCGCGCGCTTGTAGTGGAAATGGATGTCGGCGACGATCGGCACGCTTACGGAGCGGACGATCTCCTTCAGCGCCGCGGTCGATGCGGCGTCGGGACAGGAAACGCGGACGATATCCGCGCCCGCCTCCTCGCAGCGGCGGATCTGGTCGATCGTCGCCTTGACGTCGGGTGTCGGCGTGTTGGTCATTGTCTGCACGCTGACCGGCGCGTCTCCACCCACCGGCACGCTGCCGACCATGATCTGGCGGGACGGACGGCGCGCGATATCGCGCCACGGGCGTACGGACATGGGTCTCATATAGTGGCCCTGGAGCGCCTGGCAAAGCGGCCGGACTTCGCGACGCCGGCGATCAGAGGATGAAGTCGCTCCCTGCCAGAGTGAGAACGCCCGTCAGCGCGATCTCGAAATCCGCAATGCCGTCGCCATTGGTGTCCGCCTGCACCCAGGTGTCGGTGCCGTCGTCATAATAGCGAAGCTCGCCCGCCGTGTTCGAGAAGGCCGCGTTGCCCACGAAGGTGAAAACCTGGTTGCCCGGCGTGGCGATGTCCGCGTCGGCGCCGGCGAGATCGATCAGATCCGTGCCCGGCGCGAAGTCGGTGATGCGGTCCGCGCCCGCGCCCAGCCCGGATTCGTACGCGCTGGAGAAGCGGAACGTGTCCGCGCCGGCCCCGCCCTCGCTGGTGTCGGTCCCGGATGCGCCGACGAGGAGATCGTCGCCGTCGCCGCCGAACAGGGAGTCGCTGCCGCTGCTGGCGCGCAGCTCGTCATTGCCGTCCAGCCCGCTGAGCGTGTCGTTGCCGGTGCCGCCGTAGATGACGTTGTCGAGGCCGTTCCCGGTTCCGGTGAAATTGCCGGTGATGGCGTTGTAGTTGAGGTTCTCGATCTCGTCGGGGAGAACGTAGGTGGCGAGGCTGGTGAAGACCTGGTCGGTGCCCTCGCCGGCCGCCTCCGTCACCGTGTCGCCGGTGGAATCGACGATATAGACGTCGTTGCCGTCGCCGCCGACCATCGTGTCGCTGCCGGTGCCGCCGATCAGCGTATCGTGGCCCTCTTCGCCATAGAGGGTGTCGTCGCCGCCCCCGCCGACCAGCGTGTCGTGGCCGTCGCCGCCGTAGAGCGTGTCGTTCGAGGTGCCGCCGGTGATCTCGTTGCTGAGGTCGTTGCCGGTGCCGGTGAAGCTGCCGCTGCCGGTAAATTTGAGCCTCTCGACGTCGGCGGTGAGCGCATAAGCGGCGAGGGTGGTGCGGACCTCGTCATTGCCCTGGCCCGACGCCTCGATCACGGTGTCGCCGGCATCGTCGACGAAATAGATGTCGCTGCCGGTGCCGCCGCTCATCGTATCGGCGCCGGTGCCGCCATCGAGCTGGTCGTTGCCGCCATTGCCGTTCAGGATGTCGTTGCCGCCTAAGCCGAAGATCAGATCCGCGGACGAGGTGCCGTTGAGCGTGTCGTCGCCGGACGTTCCTGTGATGGTGGCCATGCTAGTCCTCCCCTTGATTTGCCGAGCCTAACATTGCTCTGGCTGTTTTTCTAGGGGATTCGTTTTTGCGCGCATCATTTCTTTGTTACCGAAGAACTACTGTAGTAATACCTCGGCAATTGGGCATCTGTCTATATTGACGGACTCCGTTATTCCTTCCCGCCCCGTCCATCCTCCCGGGACGGCCGGCCCCGCTTGCGCTGCTCGGGTTGGGCGACCTTGACGCCCCGACGTGCCAGCGCCTCGCGCAGCAGCACCTCGATCTGGGCGTTGACGCTGCGGAAGTCAGCCGCCGCGCAGCGCTCGAGCGCGCCCCACAGTGCGGGTTCGATGCGCAGCGGATAGGCCTTCTTCGGCTTGTTGGGCGGGTGGGGCACCGGCCCGCTCCTATTGGTAGAGCGAGCCCGCATTGACGATCGGCTGGGTCTCGCGCTCCGAGCAGAGGACGACCATCAGGTTCGACACCATCGCCGCCTTGCGCTCGTCGTCGAGGTGAACGACGTCCTTTTCCGACAAGAGCTGGATCGCGTTCTCGACCATGGAGACGGCGCCGATCACGATTTTCTGCCGCGCGGCGATCACCGCCTCGGCCTGCTGGCGGCGCAGCATCGCCTGGGCGATCTCCTGCGCGTAAGCGAGATGGGTGAGCCGCGATTCATCGATGGTGATGCCGGCGCGGGCGACGCGATCCTGCAGCTCGCGCTCCAGTTCGTCGTTCACCGTTTCGGCGTCGCTGCGCAGCGTCTTCTCCTGATGCTCGAAATCGTCATAGGGATATTTGCCGGCGATCGCGCGGACAGCGCTTTCGATCTGGATCTCGACGAACTCCATGTAATTGGCCACGTCGAACAGCGCCTGGGCGCTGTCGGTTACCCGCCACACGACGTTAGCCGCGATCTCGATCGGGTTGCCGCGCAGGTCGTTCACCTTGAGCTTATCCGAGGTCATGTTGTGGATGCGGGTCGAAATCTTGCTCCGCGTCAGCCAGGGCAAGACCCAGCGCAGGCCCGTCACGCGGTCCGTGCCCTTATAGGAGCCGAACAGCAGGATCGCCGCCGCCTGGTTGGGCTGGAGCAGATAGAAGCCGCACAGCACGAACACGAAGGCAATCGTCCCGGCTGCGATCAGGGCCACCCCGAGCGCGATCGCTTCGAGCGAGAGCTGCCAGGCGCCGATGCCGATCGCCACCAGAGTGAGCAGAAGGATTAGCAGCATGAGATAGCCGCTGCCCGTGTGAGCGGTGCGCTCGCGTGTATGGCTCAGCGCCTGCTCATAGCCCGAATCGTTGGTCGCGTTCATTGTCTTTCCTCCCAGTAATGATGATATCATATTTATATGATCCACGGCGCGCAAGCGGAATCGTTGCGCGGGCGAAACCGCAAAGGGGGCAGTCCCCAGGGACTGTCGCCATCCTTCCGATCTGCTATGGGCGGCGGCGATGCCGACCGACGCTTCCGCCGACCAGCCGAAGGCGCAATGGCGACTCGTCATCCATGGCGGCGCCGGGATCATCGAGCGCGGCCGACTCGAGGCGGGCGAGGAAAAGGCGATCCGCGCGGCGCTGGAGCTTTCGCTCGACGCCGGCGCGAATGTTCTGGGCACCGGCGGGAGCGCACTCGACGCGGTCGAGGCCGCGGTTCGCGTGCTCGAAGACGATCCGCATTTCAACGCCGGCCGGGGCTCGGTCTTCACCTATGAGGGTACGATCGAGATGGAGGCCTCGATCATGGACGGCATCAACCGGAACGCGGGCGCCGTCACCGGGGTCACCGCCACCCGCAACCCGATCGGCCTCGCCCGGCGGGTCATGGAGCATAGCCCTCACGTCTTCCTGAGCCGCGAGGGCGCCGACCAATTCTCCCGCGAGCAGGGCCTTGAGCAGGCGCCGCCCGAATATTTCCAGACTCCCGAGCGCCTCCGCCAACTCGAGGAGTTGCGCGCGCGGCCGAGCGCCGAGCATTTCGACGTGCATCTCAAATACGGCACGGTCGGAGCGGTCGCGATGGACAGCCGGGGCCATGTCGCCGCCGCCACCTCGACCGGCGGCCTCACCGGCAAGCGCTGGGGCCGGATCGGCGATTCGCCGATCGTCGGGGCCGGCGCCTATGCCGACGACCGCGGCTGCGCTGTCTCGGCGACCGGCGCGGGGGAATATTTCATCCGCGTGGGCGTCGCCCATGAAATCTGCGCGCGGATGCGGATGGCGGGGGAGAGCGCCGAGATCGCCGCGGGCGCGGTGATGGCCGAGGTCGCGGCAATGGGCGGCGCGGGCGGGGTCATTGTCGTCACCCCGGCGGGAGAGGGCATAGCGCGCTTCAACACGCCGGGCATGTATCGCGGCGCCGCCTCGCCCGCGGGCCGCTCGGTCGCCATTTATGGCGACGAGTGAGGATTCGGCGCCGAAAGGTTTCGCTTAACGTGGACGAATGTCGGAAGGGCGCGCGCTAAGGTGCGCCATGATCAAGCGCCTCCTCGCTCCGCTCGCCCTCCTCCTCCTTTCGATCCCGTCGCCCGCTTTCGCCTGGTGGGAATATGGCCACGAGACGGTGGCGAGAATCGCCTATCTGAGCGTCAATCCGCACACCCGCGCGCAGATCGACCGGCTGCTGAGGCAATCGAGGCTGCTCGACACGCCGACCTGCCCGGCGCTCACGATCGAACAGGCCAGCATCTGGCCCGACTGCATCAAGACGCTCGGTGACCGGTTCAGCTACGCCTCGCCCTGGCATTATCAGAACGTCAACATCTGCGAGCCCTTCGATCAGGCCTCGGCCTGCCGCGACGGAAACTGCGTTTCGGCGCAGATCGAGCGCAACCAGCGCCTGCTCGCCGACCCGACGCTGACGGCGCGCGAGCGAGTGACGGCCCTGGCCTTCCTCGTCCATTTCATGGGCGACCTCGCCCAGCCGATGCACGCCGGCGATCATAATGATCTCGGCGGCAACCGGGTGCAGGCCTCCTACGGCCTGATCGCCGGCCGGACCAACCTCCATTCGATCTGGGACGGCTATCTCGCCGACCGCGGCCTGTCGACGCCGCCGGGCAATGCCGAGGGCATCCTCTCGGAGCTCGGTGATGCGGACAAGGCCGAGATGCGGCAGGGGGGCGTGACCGACTGGGCGCGCGAGAGCTGGGCGGCGAGCCGCGAACATGCCTACGGGACGATCATCGCCGATCCCTGCGGGCCCCCGCCCACGGCGCGCCCGGTGGTCACCGAGGAGATCGCGCGGCGACTGATCCCGGTCGTGCGGCGCCAGGCCGCGAGGGGAGGCCTGCGCCTCGCCCGGTTGCTGGACGAGGCGCTCTCTTCGCCGCCGCGGCCTATTCCGGCACGACGGTGACGGCGCGGCGGTTCTGGGCCCAGGCGCTCTCGTTCGACTCGGGGACCTGGGGCCGCTCCTTGCCCCAGCTGATCACCTGCATCCTTGCCGGCGAGACGCCGCGCGACTGGAGATAGTCGCGCGCCGCATTGGCTCGGCGGTCGCCCAGAGCGAGGTTGTATTCGCGGGTGCCGCGCTCGTCGGCATGGCCCTCTATCGTCACCCGGACGTTCGCATTGCGGGCGAGCCATTCGGCCTGCGCGTCGAGCGTCCGCCGGTCCTCATCGTCGATCGAATAGGAATCGAGCTCGAAGAGGATCCGGTCGGAAGGGACGCTCTGGATGAAATCGGCGCGCGAGCCGGGCACGGCCACGCCGGCGACGCCGCTGTCGTCGCCGGTGGCGTCCTCGGCCTCGCCCGGCACGCTGTCGCTCGGCGGCGCGGGCGGCAGCTCGCGGTTGCGGCGCGCGCAGCCCGCGCTGAGCGACAGCGCGACGGCGATGGCCGCCAGGCTCATGATCTTTCTCATAACTCTACTCCTTCATCGCTTCGTTCGTTCGTTCGAAAGGGTCAGTCGCGCAGCGGCGACCAGGCGGGGTCCGACCCGCCGAGCGGCGTCGGCACCCGCCGGGTCGCGCCCGAGGCGACGTCGACATACCAGAGCTGGCCGGCGCTGGCGCCGCGGGTGAACATGACCGCCCGGCCGTTGGGCGCCCAGGTCGGCCCTTCGGCATAGCCGCCGCCGGTGAGGATGCGCTCGCCCGATCCGTCCGGCGTCATCACGCCGATGCGGAAGCCGCCGGTCTTGGTGAAGGCGATCAAATCGCCGCGCGGGCTCCACACCGGTGTCGCGTAGCCGCCGCCGCCGAAGCTGATCCGGCGCTGGCCCGAGCCGTCCGCGTCCATCACGTAGAGCTGCTGCGAGCCGCCGCGGTCGCTTTCGAACACGATCCGGCCGCCGTCGGGAGAATAAGAGCCGCCGGTGTCGATGCCCGGAGCGTTGGTGAGCCGCTGCGGCGTGCCGCCCGAAACCGGGACCCGGTAGACGTCGGTATTGCCGTTCACCGCCATCGAGAAGATGATGTGGCGGCTGTCGGGCGAGTAGCGCGGCGCGAAGGTCATGTGCGGCTGCTGGACCAGGGGCCGGGTCCGTCCCGAATCAAGCTCGTAGACCATCACCCTTGGCCGCTCGTCCTGATAGGTCATGAAGGTGATCGTCTGCTGGTTCGGCGCGAAGCGCGGGGTCAGCACCGTCCACTGGCCATTGGTCAGGAAGCGGTGATTGGCGCCGTCATAGTCCATGATCGCCAGCCGCTTCACCCGCCGCCGGGCGGGGCCGGTCTCCGACACGTAGACGATGCGCGTGTCGAAATAGGCGCCTTCGCCAGTCAGGCGCGCGAAGATGGAGTCGGCGCAGCGGTGCGCGGCCCGGCGCCAATCGCGGGGCGGGACGACATAGCCCTGGCGCGCCAGCTCGGCCTGGGCGGCGACGTCGTAGAGATAGCAGCCGATCGTGAGCGAGCCGTTGCCATTGGCCTGGACGAACCCCTGGACGAGATTCTGGGCCCCGGTCGTCGTGAAATAGGCGAAATCGGGCGCCGTCACCTGCGGAAACGAAACCGCCTGAAGCCCGCTCGGCCCGATCGGCGTGAACAGGCCGCTGTTCCTGAGGTCGCTGGCGACGATCTCCGCGACCTGCCGGCCCAGCGCCTGGGTGTTGCCCGCGGCGGTGTCGGCCGCCGCCGGGGTCGGCATATAGGGCACGGCGATGGGAAGCGCCGCCCGCCGCCCGCCGGTCACGTCGACGACGAGCTGGCCGTCCTCGCCTTCCTCCTGCCCCTGCGGAGGGGCGGGCGGCGTCTGGGCGAAGGCGGCCGCGCCGAGGATCAGGCTCCAGGCCGCGGCGATGATCAGGGTAATACGCACGTTCAAACCTCTCATCCTGGCAAACGGTAATTCATGGTGAAATTGCTCCAGCCGCGCGGCACGTCGTAAAGCTCGTCCGGCAGCCCGCGCAGCGGCGCGCAGCCGGTGAAGGCGGCGATGGCGATGTCGGCGACGCGCTGGGCGTAGCGGCTGTTGGTGTCGTCGAGCCCGCTCTGCCGCACCATGCGGGGCCGCGCCGCGAGCGAGCCGTCGCGATTGAGCCGGAGGTTGAGCGTGGTCACGATGCGATTGGCGCCGGGGCCAGGGTCGACCTGGCGGTCGGCGCAGGGCTGGACCTGGCGGGTGATCGCCGAGCCGATGTCGGCTGCCGCCCGCGCGCTCATCGCCGCCGCCGGCGGCGTCGTCGCGCGCGCGGCGGGATCGCGGCCGAAGCTGCGCGGGTCGAGGTCGCCGAGGCCGGCCCGGCGGGTCTGCTCGGCGGATCCGCTGGTGCCGGGCTTGGCGGGACGCGTCGGGGTGCGCCTGGCCGGAGCCGGCGCCGGTTCGGGGGACGGCGCCGGCAGCGCCTCCCTGGGCGCCGGCCGGGGCGTTGCGGGCGCGGGCGCCGCATCCTCGACCGGGCCGATTTCGGGCGCCAGTGCCTGCGCGGCGGGCTCGGCGGAGGGTGTAGGCGCGGCCGAGACCAGGCCCACTTCGTCGACGAACGAGACTTCCATGGCGGGCGGGAGCGCGCGCGGGTTGCCGGCCATCGTCAGGCCCAGGGTCAAAGCTGCGAGCAAAGCGGCATGGCCGACCACCGCGACGCTGAAGCCTGTGACCTCGGTCCGGTCCATCAGCGCGTCTCCGGCCGGTTGACCAGGGCGACGCGCCTCAGGCCGGCGCGGTTGATTTCGCCCATCACCTGCATGACGCGGCCGTAATCGAGGCTCTGATCGGCGCGCAGGAAGAGGCGCGGGCCGCCGGGCTCGCGCGACGCGGCGGCGATCTGCTGTAAATGGGCATCGAGAGCGTCGAGCGGAACCGGCGTCTCATCGATGAAGACGTTGCCGGCGGCATCGATGGCGATCGCGACCGGCTCGTTATTCTGCTCGAGCGCCGCGGCCTTGCTCTCGGGCAGGTCGATCTGAACGCCGGTGGCGAGCAAGGGCGCCGTCACCATGAAGATGATCAGCAGCACCAGCATCACGTCGACCATCGGAGTGACGTTGATCTCCGCCATCGGCGTCCGCCGGCCTCGCCGCCCGGGGCCGAGAATGGGGCCCATGGCCATCCTAGATCCTCCCCTGCATTTGCAGGGGAGGGGGACCATGCGAAGCATGGTGGAGGGGCCCCTTGAGCCGAAGAAGCCCCTCCACCGCACTTCGTGCGGTCCCCCTCCCCTCGAAATCGAGGGGAGGATTAGGAAGCTGCACCCTCATCCCTCCACCTCCAGCTCACGCGACAGGGTGCCGTGGAAGCCGTCGGCGAAGCGCTGCAGGCGCGCCTCCATCCGGTTGATCGAAAAAGAGAAGCGATTGTAGGCGATCACCGCGGGGATGGCGGCGAACAGGCCGAGCGCCGTCGCGAACAGGGCTTCGGCGATGCCCGGCGCGACCACCGCCAGCGAGGTGCTCTGCTCGCCGGCAATGTCGGCGAAGCTCTTCATGATCCCCCAGACGGTGCCGAACAGGCCGACGAAGGGCGCGACCGAGCCGACGGTGGCGAGGATGTTCAATCGCCCGGCGATCCGGTCGGTCTCGGCGGCGACCGCCGAATGGAGGGCGACGGCGAGCCGCGAGCGCGTCCCTTCCTTGTCGACGCTCTTGCCCGAGGTCGAGCGGCGCCATTCGGCGACGCCGGCGGCGAGGACCTTGGCGGAAGGGAGCTCGCTCTTCCCGCGCTCCTCGTGGAAGCTGTCGATATCCTCGGATTTCCAGAAGTCGCGCTCGAACCGGTCGTTGTCGCGGCGTACGCGGCGCATCTTCCAATATTGGATGAGGATGATCGCCCAGGTGGCGACGCTCGCGACGATGAGGCCGACGATCACGATCTTGACGACGATGTCCGCCTCGAGGAACAGGACGACCGGGTTCATCAGATCCGTGGTGGCGGGTGCTGCCAAGCTAATGTCCTTCCTTCTTCAGCCGCTCGAACGCATCGACCCAGGCGCGCGGCTGGCGCTTCGGCCGTCCCTCGGGCGAGATGAAGGCGGCCGTGACCATCGCGTCGGTCAGAACTTCCCGCCCCCGCATGACTCGCTGATGAATGAGGCAGCTCGCGGCCCGCACGTCCCTGACCTCGCTCAGCACGACGAGGACGTCGTCGAGCCTGGCGGAGCCGCGATATTTGATGTTGGCCTCGGCGACGACATAAACGCCCTCGCCGCCTTCGATCGCCCCGCGCTGGTCGACCCCGGCACAGCGCAGCATGTCCGAGCGCGCGCGCTCCATGAACTTCAGGTAATTGGCGTAGTAGACCATTCCCGCGACGTCGGTGTCCTCGAAATAGACACGGAGGGCGAAATGGTGGGTGCCGTCCACAAAGGCGCCCTCGTAAGGATGGTTAACGTCTCCCACGCGGGCGGCTCTACCGGCCCCGATGCCCGCCGGGAACCCCGTGGATCCACCCCTAGACGAAGCGAGCCCGTTTTGCGTCGAGCCTAGCGGCGGCGGCGGGTTCGCGCCCAGGCGGCGCTCTGCGCCTCGACGACACGGATGAGGTCGCCTTGAGCCATGTTGACGTCGACCAGGTGGAGCCCCCAGCCCGGGGCGGGCATGCCCGCCAGCCGCACGTCGCCCGGAATCCGGTCGGTGCGCGGATCGCCCGGATCGGCGTTCACGCTCACCGCCAGATAGCCGAGCGGGCCGCGATGGACGCAGGCGCCGGAGACGAGGTCCCGGGTGCGCAGGAAGGGGGTCGGCGGCGCGCCCGCGGACGACCATTGAATTGCGTCCGGCCCGCCGCTCGCGGAGGCGGTGAACCAATAGGAGTCGAGCGGCGCGGCGGCGTCGCTGCCCAAAGCGGCAGGATTGGTGCAGGCGACGGTCCGCCCGGCGGCCGCGGCTCGTCCGAACCGGGCCGTCGCGGGGGGCGGCGCTTCGGCGCGGAAGCTGACATAGGTGACGACGCAACCGGTCTGTCCGGCCCTGGTGCAGAGCGGCGTGGTGCGGAAGGTGCCGCCGACGGCCTGACCCTCCGGCACCTCGACATTGAAGCCGAGCAGGAGCGCCGAGAGCATTCGCGAGGCGATCGGCCTGCCCTCGATCTCCGAGGCAAGCAGCCGGATCAGGTGGATCGTCCCCTGGCTGTGGCCGATGAGCACGAACGGGCGGCCCCGATTGTGGTTTGCGAGATAGTGGCGCCAGGCGGCGAGCACGTCGTCATAAGCAAGGCCCAGGATCGGGGCCGGATCGCGCCCGGCGAGCATCGCCCCGATGCTTCCGACCGTGGCCTGGCGGTAGACCGGCGCGAAGGTCCGGCAGACGCTCGCGAAGCGGGCGAACTGGACCGTCGTCGCGGCCTGCTCCTCGGGCCCCGGGCTCATGTCGCTGATGAGGCCGGGGTCGCGCGAGACGGTCGGATAGACGTAGAAGCAGTCGATCGGCGGATTGGCGGCCACCGCGCTCCGCCCGACCGGGCCGTAGCCATCGGGGTTGAGCGCGGTCGTCGGCAGCGGCCGCCCGCAGGCGTCCTCGCGTCCCGGCAGGCAAAGCCAGCTCGCCTCATTGGCATAATCGACCGGCGGCGGCGGCGGAACGGGTGCCGGCGGCTGCGCGAGGACGGGCGCCCCGACCAGCCCCAGGAGCAGAAGCAGCTTCTTCATCGTCACCCCCTCATTTAGCGTCGAACAGGCCGCCTTGACCCTTGGGCATGGGCAGGCCGAGATGGGTCCAGCCCGCACCGTTGAGACAGCGCCCGCGTGCCGTCCGCGCGATCAGGCCGAGCTGGATCAGATAAGGCTCGATCACTTCCTCGATCGTATCGCGCGGCTCGGAAAGGCCTGCGGCCAGCGTCTCGACGCCGACCGGGCCGCCTTTGTAGATGTCGGCGATCATCATCAAATAGCGCCGGTCCATCGCGTCGAGGCCGAGCTGGTCGACCTCCATCCGGATCAGCGCCGAATCGGCGACCTTCGCGTTCACCTCCGCATCGCCCGCGCCTTGCGCGAAATCGCGGACCCTGCGGAGCAGCCGGCCGGCGACGCGCGGCGTCCCGCGGGCGCGCCGGGCGACTTCGCTGGCGCCGTCCTCGGTCAGCTGGAGGCCGAGCAGGCGCGCGGCGCGGCGCACGACCTGCTCGAGCTCGTCGACCGAGTAGAAGGTCAGCCGGATCGGGATGCCGAAGCGGTCGCGCAAGGGCGTGGTGATCAGCCCCTGCCGCGTCGTGGCACCGACCAGAGTGAATTTGGGCAGATCGATCCGGACCGAGCGCGCCGACGGGCCCTCGCCGATCATCAGATCGAGCATGCGGTCCTCCATCGCCGGATAGAGTATCTCCTCGACCGCGGGCGCGAGCCGGTGGATCTCGTCGATGAACAGGACGTCGCCGTCTTCGAGGTTGGTGAGCAAGGCTGCGAGATCGCCCGATTTGGCGATCACCGGCCCGGACGTGGCGCGAAACCCGACCCCGAGCTCGCGCGCGACGATCTGCGCCAAAGTCGTCTTCCCCAAGCCGGGGGGGCCGAAGAACAGGACATGGTCGAGAGGGTCGCCCCGGCCCTTGGCGGCGTCGATGAACACGCGCAGATTCTCGCGCGCCGCCTTCTGCCCGATAAACTCGTCCAGCGTCTTCGGGCGCAGGGCGGCATCGATGTCCTCAGGGCGCCCGTCGCCCGTGATGATGCGTTCCTGGTCCACCGGCGCAGCTTTACCGCAAGCACTGGCCCTGTCGAACAGCTTTTGGCCGGGAAGATCGGGCCGCAGGGAACGAATCGCCCCCTTGGGGCGTCTCATCGGCCTAGCGAAATAGGTCTGGTTTATAAGCACATGGCGACTGCCTTCAGCGGCGGGGCTCCCGATGGAGCCTCGCAATTTCTCAACGACGCCTTTCAGCAATGCCTCGCGCGCTGGAACCGGAGACGGCTCGCGCCGGGCTTCCCCACCCAGGATTGGCAGCAGGGCCTGGAGGAGGATTTGCGCCTGCAGCGGCTCGAAGGCGCCTTTCTCGAGGAGCTGCGCGCCCAGGCCGCGTCTCGAGCCGCGCGCGCGCCGCGCGACGTCGACTCATTCATCGCCTGGTTCGAGGATTTGAAGCAGACCGGGCCCGGCCAGGCCGACCCGCTCTTCCCTTGGCTTGCCGAGGAGGCGGACATCGAGGATTTTCGCTATTTCCTGCGCCAGGAAGCCGCCGGCGAAGCGGGCTTCGAGGACATGCTCGCCATGGCCCAGGTCAAGGTTCCGGCCGAGGCGAAGCTGGAGCTCGCCAACAATTATTGGGACGAGATGGGCCGCGGCAATCCCAAGGGGATGCACGGGCCGATGCTGAACGCGCTGGTGACCCAGCTCGATCTTGCCCCCGAGATCGAAACGACGGCGTGGGAAAGCCTTGCCCTTGCCAATGCGATGACCGCGATGGCGACCGCCCGCCGCTACGCCTGGCACGCGATCGGGGCGCTGGGCGTGATCGAGCTGACCGCGCCCGGCCGCAGCCGCGCTGTCGCCGACGGGCTGCGGCGCCTGGGAATCGACGGAAAGGCGCGCAGCTATTTCGAGCTTCACGCTGTGCGACGTGCGCCACAGCGAGGATTGGAATGCCAAGGTCCTGCGCCCGCTCGTCGCCGGAGACCCGCGCCGGGCCATGGCGCTGGCTGAGGGCGCGCTGATCCGACTCGATGCGGGCGCGCGTTGCTTCGCGCGCTATCGCGACACCTTATGGGGTTCGGCGTAGACGCGCCCGCGCTCGCTGTGCTCCGGGCGCTTGGCGAACGCGGATACGACTTCGTTCCCGTCACGCCCGAGACGCACCGGCGCGTGATCGCGCGGCCCGACATGGCGCTCGCTCGGGATCTTCGGGGGGTTTTCGGCTGGAGCCTGCCCTTCGACGAAGCGCTGCTGCCCGGCGATCTGTTCGCCTTGTTGCGGGACGCGGGATTCCTCGCAAGCGGGCCGCCCGGCTGGCGAAGCAAGGTCCGCGTTTCGTCGGTCGCGGGCCGGCTTTTCCTTCACTCCGCCTATCCGACCGAAGCGCCCGACAGCGTCTTCCTGGGTCCCGACAGCGTGCGCTTCGCTGATTTCCTGCGCGCCGAGCTGGCTGCCGGCACCGACGTCCGCCGCCTGGTCGACATCGGCGCGGGCGCGGGCGTGGGCGGCATCGTCGCCGCCGGCCTGGTTCGGATCGGTAGGATCGAGCTGGTCGACCTCAATGAAGCGGCACTGAGCCTCGCCCGAATCAACGCGGCGCATGCGGGCATCGATGTCGAAACCTACGTAAGCGACGGGGCAGCATCGGTCCCGCCCGGCTTCGACCTCGCCATCGCCAACCCGCCCTTCATCATGGACGAGGGCGGCCCGGTCTACCGGGCCGGCGGCGGAATGCGCGGTGCCGAACTCTCGATCGACTGGGCTTCGGACGCCGCCGCCCGGCTCGCCCCCGGCGGGCGGATGTTGCTCTACACCGGAACCGCGATCGTCGCCGGCCGCGACTGGCTGCGCGAAGCGCTGGAAGCGCGGATCCCGGCGCTGCGCTGCACGCTCCGCTACCGCGAGATCGATCCCGACATTTTCGGCGAAGAGCTGGAAAAGCCCGCCTACCACCAGGTTGAGCGGATCGCGGCGGTCGGCGCCGTGATCCACAAGGAGCCTAGCGCGCCGCTTTCTTGAGCGCAGTGCGGACCAGCAGGTCGAGGCTCGCGTCGGCGCCGACCTCGGCCTCGGCCCTGGCGACGGCGGCGGCGGCTTCGGACGGGCGGAAGCCGAGATTGGCGAGGGCGGAGAGCGCGTCCTGGGCATTGCCGCCGGCGGGCGCCGCCGGACTGCCGGAGCCGAGCGCGACGCTGCCGGCCTTGTCCTTCAATTCGTGGACGATGCGCTGCGCGAGCTTGGGGCCGACGCCCTGGGCGCGGGCGATCATCCCATTGTCGCCGCTGGCCACGGCGCGGTGGACCTCGTCGATCGAGAGCGCGGAGAGGATGGCGAGCGCGACTCGGGCGCCGACGCCCTGGACCGAGGTCAGGAGTCGGAACCAGTCGCGCTCGGCGGCGGTCGAGAAGCCGACCAGCCGGATCGAATCCTCGGCGACCAGCATCTCGGTATGGAGCACGACCTCCTCGCCGATCGCGCCCAGCGCGGACAGAGTACGGGTCGAGGCGTAGACGAGATAGCCGACGCCGTTGACGTCGATGACCGCATGATCGGCGCCGAAGCCGTCGAGCAGGCCGCGGAGCCGGGCGATCATGCCGCGTTCCCGAGCGCGCGCCGGCTGGCGAGATGGTGGGCGTGGGTGATCGCCACGGCGAGCGCGTCGGCGGCGTCGGCGCCGGCAATCTTCGCGGAAGGGAGCAGCCGCTGGACCATGGCATGAACCTGGACCTTTTCGGCGGCGCCCGTCCCGACCACCGCCTTCTTGACCAGCCGCGGCGCATATTCGCCGATCCGGAGCCCGCGCCGGGCGGCGGCGAACAGGACGACGCCGCGCGCCTGGCCGAGCTTCAACGTCGATTGCGGATTCTCGTTGAGGAACACCTCCTCGACCGCGGCCTCGGTGGGGCCGTGAGCCTCGATCGCCCGGCCCAGCTCCTCCTCGAGCCGGACGAGCCGCGCGGGAAGATCCTGCTTCGGATCGGTACGAACCTGCCCGTTGGCGACATGGCTCAGCCTGTTTCCCTCGGCGGCGATCACCCCCCAGCCGGTGCAGCCCAGGCCCGGATCGAGACCGATGATGATCAGGTCAGTTTCTCCAGCACCGCGTCGGACATCTCGTAATTGCCCCAGACGGTCTGGACGTCGTCATCCTCCTCGAGCGTGTCGACCAGCTTGAGGAGCTGCTCGGCGTCGCCTTCGGCCACATCCACCGAGTTCTGCGCCCGCCAGGCGAGCTTGACGCTCTCCGCCTCGCCCAGCGCGGCTTCGAGAGCGCGGGCGACCTCGTGGAGGTCGTCCACCGCGGTCCAGATCTGGTGGCCGCTTTCGTCCGATTCGACGTCCTCGGCGCCGGCCTCGATCGCAGCCTCGAACAGCGTCTCGGCGTCCCCGGCCGAGGCCGGATATTCGATCAGCCCGAGGCGGGCGAAGCCGTGCGTCACCGATCCCGAGGCGCCGAGATTGCCGCCATTCTTGGAAAAAGCGGTGCGGATGTTGGTCGCGGTGCGGTTTCGGTTGTCTGTCAGCGCCTCGACAACCAAAGAGACGCCGCCGGGACCGAAGCCCTCGTAGCGGATCTCCTCGTAATTTTCGGCGTCGGCGCCCGATGCCTTGTCGATCGAGCGCTGGATATTGTCCTTGGGCATGGACTGCGCCTTGGCCGCATTGACCGCCGCGCGCAGGCGCGCGTTCATGTCCGGATCGGGCGTGCCCATCTTGGCCGCGACGGTGATCTCGCGGGAAAGCTTGGAGAACATCGCCGAGCGCTTCTTGTCCTGCGCGCCCTTGCGATACATGATGTTCTTATATTTGCTGTGGCCGGCCATGGCCGTTCACCCTTTCACACTTGGATCGCTCAGGCGAGCCCCAAAGCCGCCTTGTAGGTGTCCAGCAAGGCCTCGGCCTCCTGGCGGTCGTGCGTCTCCATCTTCCTCAGGCGGACGATGGCGCGCATCGTCTTGGAATCGTAGCCGCGCGCCTTGGCTTCGGCGTAGACGTCCCTGACGTCGTCGGCGATCGCCTTCTTCTCTTCCTCGAGCCGCTCGATCCGCTCGATCAGCAGCCGCAATTCGTCGGCCGCAATGCTTCCTTCCGCCACTTCACGCTCCATCGATCCGGGTTGAGCGGGAGGCTCTAGGGCGTCCGCCCCGGGCGCTCAAGCGGGTTGAACTGTCATGCCCAGCCTTTATTGCCACCCGCATGCCGACCAAAGAGAAGTCGCCCAGCCGGTTCGTCCCGCGCAGCCGCAAGGTGAGGATCCTGGCGACGCTCGGGCCCGCCAGCGACACGCCCGCAATGATCCGCCGGCTGGCCGAGGCGGGCGCCGACGCCTTCCGGATCAACATGAGCCACGGCAGCCACGCCGATCACGAAAGGCTGATCGCGGCGATTCGCGCGCTCGAGGGCGAGCTCGACCGGCCGACCACCATCCTCGCCGACTTGCAGGGGCCCAAATTGCGGGTCGGCCGGTTCAAGGGCGACAGAGCCGTGCTGAAGGGAGGCCAGGCCTTCGTCTTCGACCGCGACGAGAGACTGGGCGACGCCGCGCGCGCCAACCTTCCCCACCGCGAGATTTTCCTGGGCGTCGAGCCGGGCACGCGGCTGCTCGTCGACGACGGCAAGCTCGTCTTCCGCGTCGTCAAGGCGGGCCCGGACCGGATCGAGACCAGGGTCGAGGTCGGCGGTACCATCTCGAACAATAAGGGCCTCAACGTCCCCGACGTGGTGCTGCCTCTGGCGGCGATGACCGGCAAGGACCGGGCCGACCTCGCCTTCGCGCTCGAACAGCATGTCGACTGGATCGCGATCTCCTTCGTGCAGCGGCCCGAGGATGTCGCCGAGGCGCGCCGGCTGATCGGCGGCAAGGCGAACCTGCTCGCCAAGATCGAGAAGCCGGCGGCGATCGAGCGGCTCGAGGACATATTGGAGCTGGCCGACGCGGTAATGGTCGCGCGCGGCGACCTCGGCGTCGAGATGCCGCCCGAAGAGGTGCCGCCCTTGCAGAAGCGCATCGTCGAGGCGGCGCGGCGGATGGGCCGGCCGGTGGTGGTCGCGACCCAGATGCTCGAATCGATGATCTCTTCGCCCTCGCCGACGCGGGCCGAGGTGTCCGACGTCGCAACGGCGGTCTATGACGGCGCCGACGCGATCATGCTGTCGGCCGAGACCGCGTCGGGCCAATATCCGCTCGAGACGGTCGAGATGATGAACCGGATCGCGACCAGCGCCGAGGCGGACCCGAGCCACAATGCCCGGGTCCACTTCACCGAGACCCTGCCCGACGCAACCACCAACGACGCCATCGCCCGCTCGGCGGCCGACATGGTGCGGACGGTCGGCGCCTCGGCGATCGTCTGCCTGACCAGCTCGGGATCGACCGCGCGGCGGGTGGCGCGCGAGCGCCCGACCGTGCCGCTGCTCGTGCTGACGCCGTCGCTGAAGACCGCGCGCCGGCTCGGCCTGCTCTGGGGCGCTCACGCGGTGAGGACGCGCGACGTGACGAGCTTCGAGGAGATGGTCGGCAAGTCGAAGCGGATGGCGCTTCGACACGGCCTCGGCAAGGCCGGCGACCGGATCATCGTCACTGCCGGGGTTCCGTTCGGCGTACCCGGATCGACCAACGTGGTCCACGTCGCCCGCCTGATCGGCGACGAGCTCCATCGGCACAAGGCCTCATAAGCCCCTCCCCCTTTCTTAGCCCTCTCCATCAAGGGGAGGGGCCCTCGTGCGCCTCCTCCAGCAGCCCCGGCACCAGATCCGGGATCTCGCGGGCGAGGAAGCCGACGCGGCCGACGTCGCGAGAGAGAATCCGCCCCGCCTCCCCGTGCAGCCAGACGCCCCAGAGCGTCGCCGTCAGCGGATCGGCGCCCCGCGCCGCGAGCCCGCCGACGATCCCGGCAAGCACGTCCCCCGAGCCCGACGTGGCGAGGCCGACGCCGCCCCCCTCGAAGCGGAAGGCGCGGCCGTCGGGCGCGGCGACGAAGCTGAAGCGGCCCTTGACCAGGGCAACGGCCTTGTAGCGCTCGGCGGCCCGGCGGACCGCGGCCAGCGGGTCGCTCTCCACCTCTTCCGGCCCGCATTCGAGCAGCCGCGCCATTTCGCGCGAATGCGGAAGGAGAATCGCCCCCGCCTGCCAGGCGCAAAGCGCCCGGCTGCGGGGCGGGAGCGAGCCCAGGACGGCGGCGTCGAGCACCAGGAGGCTGTCGTGGCCGCTCGCGAACAAAGCGTCGATCAAATCGTCGAGCGGCCGGCCATGCTGAAGGCCGCAGCCGACCGTCACCGCGTGCGCTTCCCCGGCCATCTCCAGGATCGGCGCGATCGCGCCGCCCGCAAGGCAGCCCTTCGGCGTCTCGGGGAAGCCGACCACCCGCGACTCGGGCATGGCGACGCCGAGCGGCCCGGCGATGCTCGCGGCGGTCGCGATCTGGAGCTTGCCGGCACCGGCGCGCATGCCCCCGAGCCCCGCCAGCAGCGCCGCGCCGGCCAATTCGCGGCTGCCGGCGACCACCAGCAGCCGCCCGCGATCCTCCTTGTCGCCATCCTCGGGGATGTGGGGCAGAGGGAAGGAGCGGAGAAGCGCGGCGTCGAGCGTCCGGACCTCGCTCATCGCGTCGCGACCATCGCGTCGGGCTCGGAGGTGACCGGCGCCTCCTCCGCGATCAGCGGAGCGGCGAAATTGTAGCGGACGAGCCTGGGCACGCACTCCTTGGCGTCGTCGGGCTCGAAATCATATTCGCAGACGCCGCAGTTCACCACGTCGCCTTCCTTGTCGATCCCCAGGATCTGCGCCTCGTCCATCTCCTCCAATATGTAGCGCAGGCACAGGACCACGACCTGGTGGCAGACGATGAGCACCCGGCGGTCGGCATGGTGAAGGCTGATCGTGTCGAGCGCGCCGCGCAGGCGCAGGATCACGTCGGCCCAGCTCTCGCCGCCCGGCGCGCGATGATAGAATTTGCCGAGCAGGGCGCGATGCTCGGCCAGATCGGGATATTTTTCGTGGATGCCGGTCGTGGTGAGCCGGTCGAACACGCCGAACTCGCGCTCGCGCAGGCGCTCGTCGACGATCGGCTGGCGCGCCGCGGCGGCGACCCCCCTTTCTTCGCAAATCGCCTTCGCGGTCTGGCGCGCGCGCACATAAGGCGAGGACAGGACGATTTCGGGCTTGCCGTCCTCCGGCAGCGAAGCGAACCAGCGGCCGAGCGCGCGGGCCTGCTCATGCCCCAGGTCGCTCAGCGGCACGTCGACGTCGCGCATCGCGATGTCGATCATGGCGAGACCCGCCTCGTGCGCCGCGTCGCGCGCGACGTTGCCGGCGCTTTGGCCGTGGCGGACGATCCAGAGCTTTTCGGGCCATCTTTGCCGCATGCCCGAAACAAAGCGCGAGGCGGAGCAGAGGTTCCCCGCCGGCGAGGGCTCTAGAGCAGGCGCTCGGCCTCGAGCCGCGCGCGCAGGTCGGCCGCGTCGATGAACAGATGCGCGTGCATGCCGACGGCGCGCGCCCCGTCGACGTTGATCTGCCGGTCGTCGAAGTACAGGGCCTCGTCAGGCTTCAGCCCGAAGCGGTGGAGCGCGAGATAGTAGATTGCGGGATCGGGCTTCAGCATTCTGACCTCGCCCGAGACCAATATGCCCTGGAATCGGTCGAAGAAGGCGCGCTCCTTCTCGTAAAAAGGCGGCCAGAAATCGGCCGAGAAATTGGTGAGAACGAAAATGGGCACGCCCCGGGCCTCGAGCGCGTCGACGATGGCATGCACGCCCGGCACAGGGTCCGTGATCGTCTCGCCGAACCGCGCGCCCCACAGGGCGATCAGCTCGGCATATTGGGGGAATTTCCCGCTGAGCTCGGCCGCAGCCTCGTCATAGGGCCGCCCCCCGTCCAGCGTGTCATGCCAGGCGTAGAGATCGACATCCTCGATGAACCTGAGGCGCGCGTCGTCATCGGCGATCTGCCGGACGAGGAAGCTTTCGGGATCCCAGCCGTAGAGGACGTTGCCGCAGTCGAAGACGACTGCCCTGGGCTTCACCTAGCCCTGGCGCGCCTTGAAGCGGCGGTTGGTCTTGTTGATGACGTAGGTGCGGCCCCGGCGGCGGATCACGCGGCAGTCGCGGTGGCGCGACTTGAGGGACTTCAAGGAGTTGCGGATCTTCATGGCCTGGGAACGCCTGCCTGTTCTGAGCGATGCTATATGCTGAAATGAGAGGCGCCCACCTAAGGGGATGAGGCCCCCAAGTCAAGCGCCGCGGTCCGGGCATGAGGGGTAGAATATGCTCCCGCTGGCAAAGACGAACGCGACTATTGGAAGATTCTGCCAATTCTGGCATGGCGGTCACATGGACCGCACCGACCTAAAAATCCTCGCCATTCTCCAGGACGACGCCTCGCTCGCTGTCGCCGACATCGCGAGCCGCGTGAACCTTTCGCAGACGCCCTGCTGGCGGCGCATCCAGAAACTGGAGGCGGCCGGCGTGATCGCGCGCCGGGTCGCCCTCCTCGATCCGGAAAAAATCGGGCTCGCCATCGCGGTCTTCGTCGAGATCGAGGCAGCCGACCATTCGCCTTCCTGGCTCGAGGACTTCGCCGCCGCGGTCGCCGCCATGCCCGAGGTGATGGAGGTCTACCGAATGGCCGGAGACGTCGATTATCTCCTGCGCGTCGCGGTCGGCTCGATGGCCGAATATGACGATTTCTACCGACGCTTGATCGCCGGCGTGGCGCTGAAGAACGTCACCTCCCGCTTTGCCATGGAGCGGGTGAAGATGACCACCGCTTTCCCGCTCAAGCCGCCCGCCGAGCGCTGAAACGAAAAGGCCCCGGCGCCGGAGCGCCGGGGCCAGTCATCCGCTTCAACCTAGGGAGACCTCAGCGGGGGTAGACCGAATTTCACTGGGCGTTTTCGGACGCATTCTCCGTCGCATTGCCTGCGTCCGCCTCGTTGCCGAGACTCTCATTGCCGAGCGTGTTGCCGGCGCCAAGATCGTCGGGCGCGACATTGTAGACCTCGTCGCCGACACCGTTGTCGAGGGTGTTGGCGGTGTTGGCGGCGACGTTCTCGGTGCCGCCGCCGCAGGCGCCGAGCGCCGCCAGGCCGGCCGCGAGCAGAGCCCTTGAGAGAAGCTTCATCGTGCAATCCCCTGTTGTTTCCGAATCACGGACGACGGGAGGAGACCACAGGCGCGCCCTGGCCGCAATGCCGGCGCGAAATATTGCACGGGCCGGCCAAGGAACCGCGGCGGCGCGAGGCACATCTCCCAGTCCGCCGGGAGGGATTGGCAGAATCTTGCGCGAACGTCAGCCGCGCTCGGCGAGCCTGCGCTCCCAGGCCAGCGCGTCGGCGACGATCGCGTCGAGGTCGGCGCGCCGGGGCCGCCACGGCAAAGTAGCGAGGATCGCCTTGTTGTCGGCGACCAGGCACGGGGGGTCGCCGGCGCGGCGCGGCGCCAGGCGGCGCTCGACCGTCCGGTTGGTGATCCGGTCGACGCTGTCGAGCACTTCCAGGACCGAAGAGCCGCGCCCGTAGCCGCAATTGAGGATCATGCTCTCGGCGGGCGCGGCGATCAGCCGCTCGAGCGCATCGACATGGGCCGCGGCGAGATCGCTGACATGGATATAGTCGCGCACGCCGGTGCCGTCGGGCGTGTCATAGTCGGTGCCGTAAATGTCGACATGGCCGCGCCTGCCGCAAGCCGCCTCGACCGCCACCTTGATCAAATGGGTCGCGCCCCTGGTCGATTGGCCGGCCCGCCCGCCCGGATCCGCCCCGGCGACGTTGAAATAGCGCAGCGCGCAATAGTTCATCGCATAAGCGGCGGCGCTGTCCTTCAGCATCCGCTCGGTCATCAGCTTGGACCAGCCATAGGGGTTGATCGGCTCGGTCGGTGCGTCCTCGGCGACCGGCACCACGCGCGGAATGCCGTAGGTGGCCGCGGTCGAAGAGAAGATGAAATGCCCGACCCCTCCCTCGACCGCGCTGGCGATCAGGGCCCGGCTCTTCACCGTGTTGTTCTCATAATATTTGAGCGGGTCCTCGACCGATTCGGGGACCACGACCGACCCCGCGAAATGCATGACCGCTGCGATCTCGTGCTCGCGGAGCAGGCGCGCGACGAGGGCTTCGTCGGCAATGTCGCCTTGCTCGAAGAAAGCGCCTTCGGGCACCGCCCAATCGAAACCCGTGGAAAGATCGTCGATCACCACGACGGGCCAGCCGGCGTCGAGCAGGGCAAGGACGGCGTGGCTGCCGATATAGCCCGCGCCGCCGGTCACCAGCACCGCTGGCCGCTCCGCCTCCTCAGTCATTCCGACTCCTCTGTCCGATGCAGCGAAAACCCGCTAAACTCGTTACACGTCCTATACAGTCTCCTTCGCCAAGGACGAGGCCAAGAAACGAGGCTTGCCATGAGCATATTCGCATCCTTCCGCTGCGGCGCGCTGTTCGCAGGCCTCCTCATTGCCGGCTGCGCCATGGACGCGGGCGGCGGCGGCGGCCTCGCCTCCGACGCCTCGGTCACGCGCTTCCACCTCGGCCAGCCGATCGCGCGCGGCCCGATCGCCATCGAGCCCGGCGATCCGGCCGATGCGAACAGCCTCGAATTCAAGCAGATCGCCGATTCGGTCGAGCGCGAGCTGGCCCGGCTCGGCTGGACGGTCGACGCCCGCAGCGGCAGCACCGAGCAGGTCGCCGTGGTCCGGGTCGACCAGGCGGCGCGCCAGGGGCGGCGCGGCGGCGGCGTCAGCGTCGGCCTCGGCGTCGGCGGCGGCAGCTGGGGCCGGCGCGGCGGAGTCGGCGGAGGCGTCGGCGCGACAATTCCCGTGACGGGACAGCGGGCGGGCGAGATCGTCGCCACCCAGCTCAGCGTGCGCATCCAGCGCCGCTCGGACGCCACCGTCGCCTGGGAGGGCCGGGCCGAGCTCGAGGCGCGCGCGGGCACGCCCCGGGCCGCCCGGGGTGCCGCCGCGGACCGCCTCGCCTGGGCGCTTTTTCGGGACTTCCCCGGAGAGTCCGGGCGCACTATCAGGGTGCGATAAGGCCCCCTCACCACATTCCTCAAGGATAAGATGAGCCTCTCAGTTTCGAGCGCCTTCGATGGCGGCAACATTCGTCTGGTCGCCGTCGAGGGCGACCGCGTGGACCTTGAGATCGTCAAGGACCACCAGTCCGACTTTTACCAATGGTTCTATTTCAGGCTGACCGGCGGCGGCGGCCGGGCGCTCAGCCTGCGCATCCTCAATTGCGCCGGCGCGGCCTATCCCGACGGCTGGGCCGGCTACCGCGCCTGCGTCTCGCTCGACCGCGAGGAATGGACGCGGGCCGACACCTCTTATGCGGACGGCATCCTGGGGATAGACCTGACGCCCGCCTCGGACAGCGTCTGGATCGCCTATTTCGCCCCCTATACGATGGAGCGCCACCACGAGCTCGTCGCCGAGGTCGCCTCCGTTCCCGGCGTTCAATACCGCTCGCTCGGCCGCACCCTCGACGGCCAGGAAATCGACTCGTTCCGGCTGGGCGGCGGCCCACTCCAAATCTGGCTCTACGCGCGCCAGCATCCCGGCGAAACGATGGCGGAATGGTGGATGGAGGGCGCGCTCGAGAAACTGCTCGACGACGCCGATCCGGTGACGCGGCGCCTCCGCGAGAAGGCGACCTTCCATATCGTCCCCAACATGAACCCGGATGGGTCGCGGCGCGGGCATCTCAGGACCAACGCCCTAGGCGTGAATTTGAACCGCGAATGGCACGCGCCGAGCATGGAGAAGAGCCCCGAGGTCTTCCAGGTCCGGGCCGAGATGGACAGGACCGGGGTCGATTTCGCGATGGACATCCACGGCGACGAGGCGATCGCGGCCAATTTCCTCGCAGGCTTCGAAGGCGTCCCCTCCTGGAAGCAGGCACAGCAGGATCTGTTCGACGCGTTCAGCGACGCTTTGGTGCGGGCGACGCCCGATTTCCAGACTGCCAAGGGCTATGCGATCCCGCCGCCGGGCCAAGCCAACCTCTCCATGTCCACCGCCCAGCTTGCCGAGCGCTTCGGCGCGGTGTCGATGACGCTGGAAATGCCGTTCAAGGACAATGCCGATTTGCCCGATCCGGTCTATGGCTGGTCGCCCGAGCGCAGCCGCCTGCTCGCGCGTGCCTGCCTCGACGCGCTTCATGCGGTCATCGATCGGATCGCCGAGTATCGCGGCTAATGCCGAGACTCGTCCTGATCCGTCACGGCCAGTCGGCCTGGAACCTGGAGAATCGCTTCACCGGCTGGTGGGACGTCGGGCTGACGCCCGCGGGCGAGGAGGAAGCGAAGCATGCCGGCGAGCTGCTGGCGGCGAAGGGCTTCGACTTCGATATGTGCTTCACCTCGCTGCAGACGCGCGCGATCAAGACGCTCAACATCGCGCTCGAAGCGATGGGGCGGCTGTGGCTGCCGGTTGAAAAGCATTGGCGTCTGAACGAGCGCCATTATGGCGGCCTCACCGGCCTCGACAAGGCCGAGACGGCGGCGAAGCATGGCGACGAGCAGGTCCGGATCTGGCGCCGCTCGTTCGACATCCCGCCGCCGGCGCTGGACCCCGGCGGCGAATTCGACCTCACCAACGACCGCCGCTACGCCGGGGTGGCCATTCCCGGCCACGAGAGCCTCAGGGACACGATCGCCCGGGTGCTTCCCTATTGGGAGGAGCGCATCGCCCCGGCGCTCGCGAAGGGCGACCGCGTGCTCGTGTCCGCCCACGGCAATTCGCTGCGAGCTTTGGTCAAGCATCTGTCGAACATCGGCGACGAGGAGATCGTCGCGCTCGAAATCCCGACCGGCCAGCCGATCGTCTACGAGCTCGACGACAGCCTGAGCGCGGTGGAGCGCTATTATCTGAGGGACCGCTAGGCTCCCGTCATCCCGGCGAAGGCCGGGATCTCAGGACAAGAAAGTCTCGGGGGGTCTCCACAAGACCACGGCCTTCGCCGGGGCGACGCTTCGCGTCAGAATTCCTTCATGCGCTCGCGGTTGCGGGCGGCGCGGCGGAGGACTTCCTCGACCGTGTCGCCGGGCATGATGGTGGCGACGCTGACGATTGCCTCGAGCTTCACCTCGGCATGGCCGATGTCGAGCGGGTGGACGGCGATGCAGCGTGCGATCCGCTCGGCGGTGTCGAGCGCCGAATCGGCGTCGAGATGGTCGAGCAGCAAAGAGAAGGCGCCGCCGCCGTTGCGGGCGGCGACGTCGCTGGCGCGGATGAGGTTCTTCAGGAGCCGCGCGACATGGCGAAGCGCGGCGTCGCCAGCGATGCGGCCATGGCCTTCGTTGATCGATTTGAGGTCGCTGAGCTCGACCGACAGCAGGGCCGCCGGCGTGCCGTGGCGCGAGGCCTGGCTCAGCACGCGCTCGAGTTCGACCCGGAACTGGCGCGGATCCAGGAGAGCGGTGAGCGGGTCGCGGCCGGCATTCTCCTCGGCTTCGCCGAGCTGGGCTCGCGCCTCGGCCAGCGCCGCGCGCAGCAGCGCATTTTCGTCCGTCAGCCGCAGCAGCGCCTCGCGCGCTTCGCGCGAAGGCTGATCGGCCAGCGCCGTCTCGGAAATGCTCTTCCGGCGTCCCATGGCGGCCAGTCTAATCGGGGAAGGTTAACGCAAAGCTTAGGGCCCGTCCTCGATACCGGCAACGGCCATGACGGGGCGGAGAGGCGGTCAGGGCTAGGAGCGAGGAGGGAGCGATGCTTGGTGCATCGTGACCGACGAGCGACAACGCCATGGCCGCCTCTCCGCCCCGCCGCTGCGCGGTCGCCCGGAGAAGGACGGACCCTAGGCCGTCTCCCGATTGCCCAAGGCCTTCTCGCGGGCTAGGAAGTGGCGCTTCGCGGAAGGGCCAGGGACCCCGAGACATGCCGGACGAAGCGCCTCTCATCGGGATCATCATGGGCAGCCGCTCCGATTGGGAGACGATGCGCCACGCCGCCGAGGCGCTCGATGCGCTGGGCGTACGCTACGAAACCAAGGTGGTTTCGGCCCACCGCACGCCCGAGCGGCTGTACGATTATGCCCGCGGCGCCGCGGGGCGCGGGCTCAGGGTCATCATCGCCGGCGCCGGCGGGGCCGCGCATCTGCCCGGCATGGCGGCGTCGATGACCCATTTGCCGGTGCTCGGGGTTCCGGTCGAGACGAAGGCTCTGGCCGGGCTCGACAGCCTGCTTTCGATCGCCCAGATGCCGGCGGGCGTGCCGGTGGGGACGCTGGCCATCGGCAAGGCCGGCGCGACCAATGCCGGCCTGCTCGCGGCGGCGATCCTGGCGATTTCGGACGCGCCGCTGGCGCAGCGGCTCGCGGCGTGGCGGCAGCGCCAGACCGACGGCGTCGCCGAAAATCCCGCATGATCGTCCCGCCGGGCTCCACCATCGGCATCATCGGCGGCGGCCAGCTCGGTCGCATGCTGGCGATGGCGGCGGCGCAGCTGGGCTATCGCTGCCACGTCTACGCGCCCGATGCGGACGCCCCGGCCGCCGCGGTCGCCGCCCGCTTCACCCAAAAAACGTTCGAGGATTCGGCGGCGCTGGAGCGCTTCGCGCGCGACGTCGACGTCGTCACCTACGAGTTCGAGAATCTGCCGGTGGCGGCGCTGGCCGCGATCGCCGGGCGGGTGCCGGTCCATCCCCCGGTCGAATCGCTGGAGATCGCCCAGGACCGGCTCAGCGAGAAGGCGTTCATCCGGCGCCATGGCGGCCGGCCCGCGCTCTTCGCCGCGGTCGACGATCGGGCGGGGCTGGACGCGGCGCTGGCCGAATTGGGCGTGCCCGCGATCCTGAAGACCCGCCGTTTCGGTTATGACGGGAAGGGTCAGGCGCGCATCGGCGGCCCCCAGGAGGCCGATGGCGCCTGGGAGGCGGTCGGGCGCGCTCCCTCGGTGCTCGAATCATTCGTCCGCTTCCATGCCGAATTCTCGATCCTGCTCTGCCGGGGGGCGGACGGCGAGACATTGACCTGGGACGCGCCGGTCAACCGCCATGAGGGCGGCATATTGGTGACCTCGGACGTGCCCGCCGGCCCCGCGCTCGAGGCCGCGATCCCGATCGCCGAAGCGGTGGCGCGGCGCGTCGCCGACGCGCTCGACCATGTCGGCATGCTGACCATGGAATTCTTCGCCGTCGACGGCGAGCCGATCTTCAACGAGATGGCGCCGCGCGTCCACAATAGCGGCCACTGGACGATCGAGGGGGCGCGCACCTCGCAGTTCGAAAATCATATCCGCGCGATCTGCGGCCTGCCTTTGGGCGCGACCGGCCTCCTAGCCCCACGCGTCTCGATGCACAATCTGGTCGGCGGCGAGGCGGAGGGCTGGCGCGACATCCTCGCCGATTCCGCCGCGCACCTCCACCTCTACGGCAAGAGCGAGGCCCGGCCCGGGCGCAAGATGGGCCACGTGACGCGGCTGCTGGCGTAATTAGCCCCCCCTTGATGGGATTGGCGCCGCTATTTGGTTCGTCCGGGGGACGAACCTGCGGCGCCAATGGTTGGGTGGGGGTGAACGTCTCCGTCCGCACAAGCGGGTCTCGCAGGTTCACCCCACCCCTGCCCTCCCCATCAAGGGGAGGGGGACACTGTGACTTCGGTCTATCGCGGCGGCTGCTGCGCGGGCACCGCGGGCGCGGCCGGCGCGGCCGGCGCCGGCGGCATGCCCGGCAGCGTCATCACCTCGATCGGCATGTTCAGCCGCTCGAGCTGCGGCCGGATCCGCGCCGCGTCGCCGACCACGACCCAGACGAAATTGTTGGGGTTGATGTAGCGCCGCGCGGTCGTGTCGAGCGCCTGGGAGGTCATGCCGCGATAGCGGTCGGCGATCGTCTCCCAATAATTGTCGGGGCGGCGGTAGAGCGCGTTGGAGCGCAGCGCGCCCAGCACCGCCGGCGAGGTCTCGAACTGGCCGGGAAGCGCGCCGGTGCTGCCGGCGATGATCCGCGACAGCTCCTCCGGTTTGACCCCTTCCCTGACCAGGAAGCCCTGCACCTGCTCGATGGTCGCGGCGATCGAATCGCCGGTGCGGTCGGCCTGGACCGGCGCCTGGATGATGTAGGGCACCTGGTGCTCGAGCAGATTGGCGCCGCCGCGGGCCCCGTAGGACCAGCCGCGCCGCTCGCGCAGCTCCATGTTGATCCGGGCGAGAAAGTCGCCGCCCAGCGCCTGGTTGGCCGCGGTGAGGTCGAGGAGGTCCTGCGTGCCCTCGGCGGCAAGGATCTGGCCAGCGAGGATGAAGGACTGGGGCGATTGCGGCCGGTCGATGAGGACGATCCGCGGGCGCGGCGCGGGGATCTGGGCGTTGAACGCCTTGGTCCCGCGCGCGCCCGACGGCGGCCGCCAGCTGCCGAAGCGCTGCTCCAGCAAGGGCGTCAGCTGGGCGAGGGGCAGGTCGCCGACCGCGAAGATGGTCGCGTTGTCCGGGCGGATCCATGCCTGGTGGAAGCGGACCAGCTCGTCCCTGGTCAGCGCCCGGATGACGGCCGGGTCCCCGGTCCCGGAGAAGGGCTTGCCGTAGGGATGCTGCGTTCCATAGAGCACGCCCGGCAGCGCGCGGAAGGCGAGCCCGGCGGGCTGGGTCATCTCGGCGGCGATGCCGGCCAGCTGCTGCTGGCGGATGCGCTCCACCTCCCGGGGATCGAAGGCCGGGTTGCGGATGACGTCGGCGAGCAGATCGAGCGAAGCGCCCAAGGCGGGCGTCATCGCGGTCAGCGTCACCGCGGTGCGGTCGAGGCTTGCGCCGGTCGTGACGGTCGCCCCGAGCCGCTCCTGCGCCTCGGCGAGCTGGGTGGAGTTGAGGCTGGTCGTGCCCTCTTCGAGCATGTTCAGCATCATCGCCTGGGTGCCGAGCCGGTCGGTCGGATCGGCGGCGATGCCGGCGTCGAACTCGACTGCGACGCGCGTGACGGGCACGGCGGTGCGGCGGGCGTAAACCACCTGGATGCCGTTCGACAGCCGGGCGCGCTGGACGTCGGGGAAATCGAGCGCGGGCACCGGCCCGGCCGTGGGCATCGGGTCGCGTGCATCGAACGCGGAAGGCGCGAGCGGCTGGTCGCCGGGCTGCGGCGGTGTGTAGTAGCGCGGCCGCTGGCTCGACGTGCCGATCTGGACGCCGCCGGAGCGGGCGCCGGTGACTCCGGCCGCTTCCTCATAGGCCGGGCGCTCGCCGGGATCGACGCGGATCGCGAGCACCGGACGGGTCAGCCAGCGCTGCATCGCGGCGTGGACCTGCGCCGGCGTGACGCTGGCGAGCTGCTCGAGCCGGGTGCGGTAGAAATTGGGATCGTCGGCATAGAGCATGCCTTCGGCGAGCGCGACGGCCTTGCCGCCGAAGCCGCCGACCTGCTCCAGGCCCTGGACGCGCCCGGAGAGCCCGCGCATCACCGCGCGCCGGACCTCGTCCTCGGTCGGGCCGGTGCGGACGAACTCCGCGACGATCTCGTCGAGCCGCCGCGACACCGCGGCGGCGTCCTGGCCGGGCTTCACGTCGACCTGGATCTCGAACTGGCTGACGCGCTGGAAGGGCAAAAGGAAGGCCGAGACTCGGACCGCGCTCTGCTCGCCGCGGACGAGGACGTTGTCGAGCCTCGAGCTGGCGAGGCCGCCGAGCACCGCGGAGGCGACCTGGAGCGGAACCTGGTCGGCGTGGGTGAGGCCGGGGACGGCCCAGTTGCGGTAGAGCCGGACGTTGGCGACGCGGTCGTGCATCTGCCGGTCGACGCGCGCGTCGAGCGTCGGCACGTCGGCGGCGGCAGGCGTGTTGACGGGCCCGCGCGGGATGCCGCCGAAATAGCGCTCGACCAAGGGCCGCGCCTCGCGCGCGTTGATGTCGCCGGCGAGGACGAGGACAGCGTTGTTCGGCCCGTAATTGTCGCGGAACCAGCCGCGGACGGTGTCGAGCGATGCGGCCGAGAGGTCGGCCATCGAGCCGATCGTCGAGTGGCGATAGGGATGGCCCTCGGGGAAGAGGCCTTCGAGCTGGGCATATTCGACCATTCCGAACGGCTCGTTGTCGCCCTGGCGTTTCTCGTTCTGGACGACGCCGATCTGGTTGGTCAGATTCTCCTGGGTGACGGCGCCGAGCAGATGGCCCATCCGGTCGCTTTCCAGGTACAAGGCGCCCTCCAGTGCCGAACGCGGCACGGTCTGGAAATAATTGGTGCGGTCGAACCAGGTGGTGCCGTTCAGGTCGGTCGCGCCCAACCGGCGGGTATATTCGAAATATTCGCCCGGCGCGTTCTCCGAGCCGTTGAACATCAGGTGCTCGAACAGATGCGCGAAGCCGGTCCGGCCGGCGGGCTCGTCCTTGGAGCCGACATTGTACCAGATGCTGACGGCGACGATCGGCGCCTTCCTGTCCTCATGGACGACGACGCGCAGGCCGTTGGCGAGGGTGAAGGTCGCGAAGGGGATGTTGACCCGGCTGACCAGGGCCTGGACCGGATCGGCGGCGGCCGCGGCGCGCTGTTCGACGGCGGCGGAGGCCGAGGCGGTGGCGGTCAGCGAGACGCCGGCGGCGATCGCGAAGGCTTTAAGCAATTTGCGCATGTGATTCCCCATGTCGTGCAGGGGGCGGACACTAGCGCGGTGTACGGGCAAAGCAATACGCTTGCGCACGAATCCGTTCACAAAATTCGGGAATTTCGCGACGCCATTGCGTCGGGGGGCTGCGCGCCTACATTCCGGGCACTTCAAGACGGGGCCGCATATCCATGAACTTGGAAAAATTCACCGACCGCGCGAAGGGCTTCCTACAGTCGGCGCAGACCGTGGCGCTGCGGATGAACCACCAGCGCATCTCGCCCATCCATCTGCTCAAGGCCTTGCTCGAGGACGAGCAGGGCATGGCGGCGGGGCTGATCGCGCGGTCCGGCGGCAGCGCCGAGGCGGCACGGCGCGAGACCGACGAGACGCTGGCCAAGGTGCCCGCCGTGTCGGGCAGCGGCGCCAGCGCGGCGCCCGCCCTCGACGGCGAGATCATAAGGCTGCTCGACCAGGCCGAGCAGATCGCGCAGAAGGCGGGCGACAGCTACGTCACCGTCGAGCGGATGCTGCTCGCGCTGACCCTCTCCAGCACCGACGCCGGAATGGCGCTCAAGGATGCGGGCCTCAAGGCGGACGCGCTCAACGCGGCGATCAACGAGCTGCGCGGCGGGCGGACGGCCGACACCCAGAGCGCCGAGGATCGCTACGACGCGCTCAAGAAGTTCGCGCGGGATCTCACGCAAGCCGCGCGTGATGGCAAGCTCGATCCGGTGATCGGCCGCGACGAGGAGATTCGCCGCACCGTCCAGATCCTCGCCCGCCGGACCAAGAACAATCCGGTGCTGATCGGCGACCCCGGCGTCGGCAAGACCGCGATCGCCGAAGGCCTCGCCTTGCGCATCGCCAATGGCGACGTGCCCGATTCGCTCAAGGACCGGCGCCTGATGTCGCTCGACATGGGCTCGCTCATCGCCGGCGCCAAATATCGCGGCGAGTTCGAGGAGCGGATCAAGGGCGTGCTCGACGAGGTCAAGGGCGCCGAAGGCGAGGTCATCCTGTTCATCGACGAGATGCACACATTGGTCGGCGCCGGCAAAGGCGAAGGCGCGATGGACGCCTCGAACCTCCTGAAGCCGGCTTTGGCCCGCGGCGAGCTCCACTGCATCGGCGCGACCACGCTCGACGAATATCGCAAGCATGTCGAGAAGGACCCGGCGCTGCAGCGGCGCTTCCAGCCGGTCTTCATCGGCGAGCCCACCGTCGAGGACACGATCTCGATCCTGCGCGGCCTCAAGGAGAAATACGAGCTGCACCACGGCGTCCGCATCACCGACGCCTCCCTCGTCGCCGCCGCGACTCTCTCCAACCGCTACATCACCGATCGCTTCCTGCCCGACAAGGCGATCGACCTGATGGACGAGGCCGCCTCGCGCATCCGCATGGAGGTCGAGAGCAAGCCCGAGGAGATCGAGACGCTCGACCGGCGGATCATCCAGCTCAAGATCGAACGCGAAGCGCTCAGGAAGGAGAAGGACGCGGCCTCCAAGGAGCGGCTCAAGGCGATCGAAAGCGAGCTCGCAAATCTCGAGCAGCAATCGGCCGAGCTGACCCAGCGCTGGCAGGCGGAGAAAGAGAAGATCGCCGGCGAGGCCAGGATCAAGGAGCAGCTCGATGCGGCCCGGCTGGAGCTGGAGCAGGCGCAGCGCTCGGGCGACCTCGCCAAGGCCGGGGAGCTGCAATATGGGCGCATCCCCGCGCTCGAAAAACAGCTCGAAGAAGCGGCTGCGGTGAGCGGCAGCGCCATGCTGCGCGAGGAAGTGACCAGCGAGGACATCGCCGCCGTGGTCGCCCGCTGGACCGGCATCCCGATGGAGAGGATGCTCGAAGGGGAGCGCGAGAAGCTGCTCGCCATGGAAGAAGAGATCGGCAAGCGGGTGATCGGGCAGCAGCATGCCGTCGCCGCGGTCAGCCGCGCGATCCGCCGCGCCCGCGCCGGCCTCCAGGACCCGAACCGGCCGATGGGCTCGTTCCTGTTCCTAGGGCCGACCGGCGTCGGCAAGACCGAGCTGACCAAGGCGCTGGCCGAATTCCTGTTCGACGATTCGCACGCCATGGTCCGGATCGACATGTCCGAGTTCATGGAGAAGCACTCGGTCGCCCGCCTCATCGGCGCCCCGCCGGGCTATGTCGGCTATGAGGAAGGCGGCGTCCTCACCGAGGCGGTGCGGCGGCGGCCCTATCAGGTCGTCCTGTTCGACGAGGTCGAAAAGGCGCATTCGGACGTCTTCAACATCCTCCTCCAGGTGCTCGACGATGGCCGGCTGACCGACGGCCAGGGCCGCACCGTCGATTTCACCAACACCATCATCATCCTGACCTCGAACCTGGGCAGCCACTTCCTGACCGGCCTCGCCGACGGCCAGAGCGTGGCCGATGTCGAACCGCAGGTCATGGAGGTAGTCCGCGCCCATTTCCGGCCCGAATTCCTGAACCGGCTCGACGAGATCATCCTCTTCCACCGGCTCGCGGCCGAGCATATGGGCCCGATCGTCGACATCCAGGTCGCCCACGTCCAGTCGCTGCTCGAGGACCGCAAGATCGCCCTCGATCTCACCGACGGCGCCCGCGCCTGGCTCGGCCGGGTCGGCTACGACCCCGTCTACGGTGCGCGGCCCCTGAAGCGCGCGGTCCAGAAATACCTGCAGGATCCGCTCGCGGACGGGATCCTGCGCGGCGACATCAGGGACGGGCAGGCCGTCAGGGTCGACGAAGGCGACGGCGCGCTGAAGCTGACGCCGGCCGGCCAGGGACAGTCCCGCTAAATCTCGTACTCCATCCGCTCAGCCCACGGCGCAAGGATCGGCAGCACCGGGGCCATGTGGCCGCGATAGCGCTGCCAGCGGCCGGCCGAGCGCGTGTAGATGGGCTCGGTGACCTGCGAATAACTGGCGGTGCGGACATGGCCGCGCTCGGCCGCCGCCGCGCGGTTGTCGAGCACCGCCGGGTCCCAGTCGAGGCCCAGGAACGCGAGCAAGGACCGCATCTCGCGCTCCAGATCCCCGACCATGCGCTCGTAGCGAACGCGGTGGACCTGGATCGGCAGCAGGGTTTCGGCGCGGGTCCAGGCGTCGAACACCGCGTCGTAGGTCCGCGCGGCCTCCTCAAGGTCGGTGAAGCTGCGCATGGCGTGGTTGAGCTGGAAATTGGCCATGAAACAGCTCAGCACCGTATCGCAGGGATGTCGCTCGACGAAGATCACCTTCGCATCGGGAAAGAGGCGGTGAATGAGCGGCATGCGCGCCATGTGGAGCGGATGCTTGTCGACGATCGTCTGGCCCGCCTCGGCCGGGGCGTGCCTTTCGAGCATTTCGAAATAACGGCTTCGCAGGATGTCCGCTTCGGCGGGGGTCATCTTGCCCAGATCCGCGTCCGCGGGGATCGCCGTCTCGACGTCGCGGACCACAGGCATCTCTTCGAGCACGTGGAAATGGGGCACGTTCATCAGCAAGGTGTCGAGCAAGGTCGTGCCCGAGCGCGGGAAGCCGACGATGAAGACGGGCGCCGGCGGGTCGGCCGGAGGCGCGATCGGGGTCCAGGCCGCGGCCCGCTCGGGGGTCATCGCCGCCGCGCTCGCGGCGACTTGTTCGCGATAGCTGGGTCCCGGCGGCGCCGGCCTCGCCGCGGCCGCGGCGCGGTTCATCTCACCGAAGGCGGCGAAGGCCCGTTCGGATTCGCCGAGACGGTCGTACAGCTCGGCGAGGAGCTGGGTGCGGCGGACCGGGTTGATCGTCTCGGGCGTCGCCTCGGCGAGCGGGAGCGCCTCGGCGAACTTCCCCTGGCGGCGCAGCGCCCAGGCCTTGAGGAAGCCGGGCTCGGGCCCGGTCAGGCCGCTCTCTTCCGCCTCCGCGGAGAGCGCCGCGAGATCGTCGACGCGATTCAGATTTTCGAGCAGCAGGCCGAGCTCGAGCCAGGCCGAAGCGGCCTTCGGGTCGAGCCCGATTGCGGCGCGAAAGGCGCGCTCGGCCGAATCGAAATCGCGCACCGATGATTCGGCGAGGCCGAGCTCGGTCTGGACAGCGGCGTTGTCGGGGCTGACCCTGGCGGCTTCGCGCATCACCGCCTGCCGCTCGTCGTGCCGGTCGGTCGCGGCGAGCGCGTCGGAGAGGTTGAACACCATCTCGACGATGTCGGGCCTGAGCATGATCGCCTGCCGGAAAGCGGAGACCGCGCCATCGGCGTCGCCCAGCGCGGCGTGGACGTTGCCGAGATTGTTCCAGCTCTCGAAGTCCGCCGGAAAGGCCGCGATGACGGCCCCGTAGGCGGCCGCGGCCTCGCCGAGGCGGCCGCTCGCCTGGTGAACATAGGCCGCGAGCCGCATGAGCTTCGGATCCTCGCCGCCTTCCGCGCAGACCATGCCCGCCTCGTCGAGCGCGCCGCTGGCAATGAGAGCGGTGGCGAGGTTGGCGCGCATCGCCGTGTCTCCGGGCGCCAAGGCCAGCGCGCGCCGGAAATGCGGGACGGCCGCGGCGGGATCGCCCGACTGCGCGGCGAGCAGCCCGGCGAAGGCGAGCAAAGCCGGCGCGTCCGGCTCGCCGGCCAATGCGGCCTCGACCGCGGCGCGCGCGCCTGCCCGGTCGCCGCGCCGCAGGAGGTCGAGCGCCGGCGCAAGGCTTTCGGGAGGTTCGGTCATGGCAGAACTCATTGCGGCGGGCGGGCGACGTCGAAAGCGACCGTCAGCCGCTCGCCCTCGGAGAAAGGTCGGGTACCGTGCCACATCGTCGAAGGGAAGAGGACGAGCCGGCCGGGCTTCGGTTCGATCAGGCGAATCGGCGGCAAATCGAGGCCGAGCTCCGTCTGGGGTTCGCCGATCGACAGCCAGCCGGCATGCTCGGGGCCGCCCATCGCGGCGCCGGGCAGGGCCACGTAGAAAGCGGAGCTGAGCCAGCCGGCGGGGTGGACGTGGTTGACGTGGAACCCGGCGTCGGTGAGCCGCACCGACCAGGAGCCGGAGAAAGCGATCGGCGACCTCCTGGCGAGCAGCAGCGGATGGCCGGGCCGCGGCGGCGGCAGCTGGGCGACATGCCGCTCGACCGCTTCTACGACGGTCTGGCGCAGCGCTTTTATCTCGGGCTCGATCCGGCTGAACAGGGGCCCGTCGGTCTGGGTGCCCCCGCGCAGCGACTGTTCGAGCGGGTGGTGGCTGGAGAGATGGAGCGCGCGGAGCCGGGCGGCGAGCGCTTCGAGCGAGGGCAGCCTGTCCGCGATATCGTAGACGCCGATGAAGCGCTCATCGCCCTCGAGCCATTGCCAACGTTCATCCCCGGTCAGCCGCCAGGCGGCCGACTGATAGGGCACGAGCAGATTGTCCGGATCGCGGCCTTGCCAGCCGTCGGCGAACGCGGAGGCCTCGGCCGGCCGCCCGGCGCGGAGCAGATGCCGCATGAAGCGCGCCGCCATGGTGACATGCTCGATCGGCCCAAGCGCCGCGAACTTGGCGTCCGCTTTGTCAGTCTCGCCTTGCTCGGCGACGCATACCGCCTCGAGCGCGTCGAAGACGGGGCTGGGTCCCGCCGCCGCGCGGCCGCGCGCGATCGCATCCAGCGCTTCGTCATGGCGGGCGGCGTGCATCAGCGTGTCGATCATCTCGCGCCAAAGCGCGATCTCTTTCGGCGCAGCCCTGAGCGCGTCTTCGAAAGTCGCCGTGACATTGTCGCGGTCTCCCGACGCGTAAAGCAGGCGCGCCACCGTCGCATGGCCCTGCAGCCAGCCGGGATGCCGGCGGAGCTGTGTCTCCAGCCCCTCGATCGCCGCCGCGATCGCGCCCTCGGCGAACTGGGCGGCGGCGCGCCCGAGCAGCACGGACGCGTCCCTGGGCGCGAGCCCCAGAGCGCGGTCGAACAGCGCCACTGCCGGAAGGCCCGCCTCCATCGTCACTCGCGCCACGCTGTGCGCGATCAGCGCGTCGTGTGGCGCGAGCGCGGCGGCCCTGCCCAGCGCTTCGGCCGCCGGCGCCAGATCGTCGAGCTTGCGGTGGGCGAGGCCGAGCACCTGCCACATGCGGGCGTCGCCCGGATGGTTGGCCGCGCCCGCCCGCGCCAGCGGCAGCGCTTCCGCCGCCATGTCGTGCTTCACCGCGGCCGCGGCCGCGCGGAACACCGAATCCGCATCGCGGGGGTCGATGGCCTCCAGGAGCCGGGCGGCGTCGGCGCTCACAGTCCCTCCAGAGCGTCGTCCGGGTCGGTCGCGGCCATGATCGCCGCGACGGCCTGCCGTTCGCCCGCCGACAAATCCGGGTGCCAGGTGTCGACGATCAGGATCGCGCGCGGCGCGTCGCTCGGGTTCATCGCCTCATGCTCGATCGTGTCGTCGAATATCCAGGCCCGGCCCGTCTCCCACAGGCGCGTCTCGTCGCCGACCCGGAACCAGCAGCCGGGCGGCACGATCAGCGGCAGGTGGCAGACCAGGCGGGTGTTGGCGACGCCGGTGTGGGGGGGAATGTGCGCGCCCGGCGCCAGCAAGGAAAACATAGCGTTCGGGCCGCGGCGCGGAATGTCGGGCTGGGCGAGGCCGCCGAGCAGCGCCATCACTGCCGGGCAGTGGCGCGCATTGGCCTCGATCGCGATCCCGTTCTGGACGAGGTGGATCGCGGTCCAGGCCTTGTTGCGGTTCAGGGCCGCCCATTGCCGGAGCGGTACGTCGTCGGGATATTGGATATATGGAACGAGCTCGGCCCGCTCCGCCGCCATGACACGGTGGAAATCCCCGGTGATCGCGGCCGTCGCCGCTTCGAGCGCCTCCAGCCAGGGAAATGAGTCGCGCTCGTGGAATTCGCGCTCTCGAAGGCCCGGATAATGAAAATGCGTCGGCTCCGAATGAAAGGGCCGCGTCCGGCGCAGCACGTTGGTCTGGAAGCGCGCGACGCGGCGCCGCTCGGGCTCCGACAGGTCCGGCCCGTCGGCGGCTTTGGCCAGCCGCTCCGCGCCGGCGGCCAAATGAGCCTCGTGACGCCGCCGGGCATGCGCGACCATCGCCTCGAGATGGGGCGCGACGCCGGCCGGGGCCTGGGCGAGCGCATAGCCGTAAACTTCCCCGGCCTGCGCCTCCTGCCCCAGCCCTTCCAGAAGATTGGCCTTGAGGAGCAGCGGCACGAAGCCGAGCGGTTCGACGGTCAGCGCGCCGGATACGGCGGCGAGGGCGGCGGGCAGATCGCCCTCGGCGCGGCACATGGCGGCGAGCTTGAGCCAGGCCTCGCCCCGGCCCGGATCGGCCCTCGTCGCCCGCTCGAGCAGCAGACGCGCCGCCGCCGCGTCGCCGCGGCCGGCCGCGCGGTCGGCCTCCGCCTCCCATTGCCCGGCGGCGTCCTCTTGATCGGGTGCCTGAGTCACCGCGTGCTTCTAGCGCCTGCCATGGACAAAAGAAAACGGCGGGCCTTGCGGCCCGCCGTCGAGTCCTGGTCCTGATCCCGTCTTAGAAGTCGAGAGTGACGCCGGCGAAGATGTACCGGCCCATCGCGTCGTAGACGTTCGGGAAGGTGTTGCCCGAGCAGACCACGCCCGGGCAGGCGTTGATCACCGTGCTGACGCCGTTCGCGCCGACGATCGGAGGATCGCGGTCGAAGATGTTGTTGACGCCGAGGCGGAAGTTGTAGTGGTCGCCGATCCGCGCGGTGAGCGTCAGATCAATGTAGCTCTGCGACGGAATGTGCTCGTTGAACGGAGAGAAGTTCTGGGCGAGCGTCGGATTGCTGCTCGAATTCTCGACGTCCACGCCACCGAAGTAGCGCCATTGCACCGAAAGGCCGATCCCGTCCGGATGCCGGTAGGTCAGGCGGGCCTTGTGGCGCCATTCGGGGCTCGGAATGCCGCAGATGGGCCCGTAGAAACCGGCGCAGTCGTACGGCGTGGAGACGCCGTTGTCGGTGATGAGCCGGTCCAGCCAGGTGCCGACCACGTTCAGGCTGACGTTGCCCATGCCGCCGATCTCGTGCGAATAGCTGAGGCCGACGTCGATGCCGCGGGTTCTGAACGATCCGATATTCTGCTGGAGGTCGCGAACGAAGCCGGCGCCGGTCCGCCACAGCGAGCCGAACTGGTCGCGCTGGACCTGGCCGCAGAACAGCGGATTGAGGGTCGCGGCGCAGGTCGCGAGGATCACGTCCTGGCCGATCGGCTGGATCGGGTCCTCGATCTTGATGTCGAACCAGTCGACCGTCAGCGCGAAGCGCGGGATGAAGCTCGGCTGGAACACGAAGCCGAGCGTGATCGTGTCGGCGATCTCCGGATTGAGGTTCGGGTTGCCGCCGACGAGGCCGTTATACTGGCCCGCCGGGTTGCCCGCGATCGTGCCGTATTGAGCCGCCGAGACGCCCATCGCCTGGCAGGCGGCGAGCGATGCGGACGGAGCGGCGCCCGAGCACGGATCGCCGTTGCCGTTCAGGGCCACGCGCTGCGGTGCGAACAGCTCCTGGATGTTCGGCGCGCGGACCGCGCGGTTGTAGGCGGCGCGGATGCGGAAGTCGCGGATGATCGAAAGATCGAGGCCGATCTTGTACGTATCCGTGCTGACGCTGCGGGAGCCGATGCCGTAATCCGAGTAGCGATAGCCGGCTTCGATCGAGAAGTTGTAGATGAAGCTGTCTTCGATGATCGGGATGCGGACCTCGGCGAACGCCTCGCGGACGTCGAACTCGCCATTGACCGAGAGCGTCGGCGCGCCCTGGCCGGCGAGGTCGCTCGACGGCAGCGTCGAGAAGGCCGCGTCGGTGAGCAGCTCGAGCGATTCCTTGCGATATTCGAGGCCGACCGCGATGCCGACGCCCTCATTGGCCCAGGGGAACTGGATGCCCCAGGAGCCGAGATTGCCGGTCAGGGAGGCGCTGGCGACGCTCTGCTGTACGTTGCCGCGCTGGAAGCCCGGCGTCTGCAGATAAGCGAGCGACGCCGCGCTGACCTGGCCGATGGCGAAGATGTCCCACGGCACGCAGCTCGGATCGCTGCCGTCGAGCACCGAGCGGCAGACCGGGTCGACGACGCCCACCGTAGTGGGATTGTCGACGACGTCGATCGCGCGGCCGAGACGGGTGACCGAGAAGTCGTTGGTGTAGGTCTCGGCGAAGTTGGTCTGCGCGAACTGGTAGTAGAAGTCGTACGACCAGGCCTCCGAAAGGTCGCCGCGCATGCCGGCCACGATGCGGAAGTTGGTGTGCTGCAGGTCGTCCCTGCGGCCGCCACCCTCCACGTTCCGGCGCAGGATCTGCGCGAAGCCGCGGGTATAGGGGAGGCCGGTGGTCGGATCGATGAACACCGCCGGCGGAGTGAACGGCGCGTCGTTGTCGACGCTGCCGGCCGAATCGATCAGCAGGTTCTCGGCGTCGCAGAGCAGGTTGCGCTGCTGCTGCGAAAGCAGCGGGTTGCCGACGCCCGGGCTGACCGCCGTCGGAGCGCCCGGCGAGCCGCAGTTGATCGCGAACGTGTTGCCGAAGTCGCCCGACGGGGCGATCTGGGCGACCGTGCGGTCGTCCATGAACATCACCTCGAGATAGGGACGCAGCATCGGGCTGATTTCGTAATTGGCGAACGCGCCGAGCGTGTAGCGCTCGTCGGGCCGCTGGAAGTAGTTGGTCGGCGCGAAATTGTACGGCGTGAAGCCCCGGATGAGGGTCCGGTTCGGGCCGATCTGGAAGAAGGTCGACGTGCCGTTTTCGTTGAGGATGATGGTGCCGTTCGCCGAAGTCGCCGAACCGCCGCAGATGATGTTGGCATTGTTCGCATTGGCCTGGCTGGCGCAGGCGCTGTAGTCGCGCCGGCCCTGGGTCACCTCTTCGAGCTTGCGGTAGCCCGCATAGGCGACGACGTGGCCGCGCCCGTCGTCGAAGCCGGCGCCGATCGCGAGGCTGGTGTCGAATGTGCCGCCGTCGGCGACATTGCCCGTCGGATAGCCGAAGCCGCGCGCGTCGAGCGCAGCCAGGATCCCGGTGTCCGACCGGTTGTTATGCTGGTAGAAGCTGTACTGGGCATCGAGGCGGATGCCTTCCAGATCCGTGTCCATCACGAAGTTGACGACGCCGGAGACGGCGTCCGAGCCGTAGACCGACGAAGCGCCGCCGGTCAGCACGTCGACGCGCTCGACGATCGAGGACGGGATCACGTTGATGTCGGGAACCGGAAGCGCGGGGTCGCCCGGGACGAGACGGCGGCCGTTGATCAGCACCAGGGTCCGGTTCGAGCCGAGGCCGCGCAGGTTCACCGTCGCGGTGCCGCTGGCGCCGTTGGCGAGGTTGCCGCCCTGGCCGGCGAAGGCCTGCGGCAGCGAGTTGATCAGGTCCTCGGTGCGGGTCGTGCCCTGCAGCCTGATCTCCTGGCTGTTGATGACCGTGACCGGGCTAACCGCGGTGAGGTTGGGCGAGGGGATGCGCGAACCGGTGACGACGATGTCGGCATCGTCCTCCTGAGCCGCCGTCTGGGGGGCCGTGGCTTCGACCGGGCCGGCCTGAGGCGCGTCATCCTGGGCCCAGGCTGGCGTCGCAACGCTCGCGGCTCCACAAATAACGGTGGTGGCCAGCAAGTTGCTCAGAAACTGATTCTTCCTCATGTCGGTCCCCTTTAGTCGGCCGCGGCCGTTGCTCTTGCGCCGGCAATGCCAGCGATACACTTTGCACCCTTACGGGATGAAACGAATTTGAAGCAATTCCCCCGGCCCGGCGCGAAGGCCATTTTTGCGGCACGTGGCAAAATTGCCACATGGCGGGACCCGGCATGTTGAGGCTTGCCCAACCTGCCTTCGCCCCGCATTACTGCCGGTGAACGCTAACGGGATGGATGCAGGATGACTCGCACGCATTTGACACTCGCCCTCTTGCTGCTCGCCGGCGCGCCGGCGGCGCTCCCGGCCCAGCGTGCCGAGCCGCCGCCCAGGGCCGAATTATTCGAGGTCCTCGTCCGCTGCCGCGCGGTCGCCGAAGCCGCCGCCCGGCTGCAATGTTTCGACGCCGCCGTCGCCGCCCTCGACGCGGCGGCCGCGCGGCGCGAGCTCGTCGTCGTCGACCGCGCCCAGGTTCGCGAAGGCCGGCGGCGGCTGTTCGGCCTGGCGCTGCCGCGGATTCCGATCTTCGGCGGCGGCGAGGACGAGGCCGAGGAGGACCGGATCGAGACGGTCGAGGGGGTGGTCGCGTCGGCGACCCAGAACGCCAGCGGCCAGTGGGTCGTGGCTCTGCAGGACGGCGCGGTCTGGGCGCAGGCGGACGATTACACGCTGGCGCTGCGCCCGCGGCCCGGGCAGCGGGTCGTGATCGACCGCGCCGCGATGGGCAGCTTCATGATGCGGATCAACAATCAGTCGGGCGTGCGCGCGCGGCGGATCCGCTAGAGGCGGCGCAGAGGTTAGCGCGCGCCGGCAGCCGCCTGCGGGTCGAGCCGGGCGCCGTTCCAGACCAGGCTCCAGTGGAGGTGCGGACCGGTCGCGCGGCCGGTAGCGCCGACGCGTCCGATCTCCTGACCCTGGCGAACCCGGTCGCCGACGCCGACCGAGGCGCGCGACAAATGGAGGAAGGCGCTGGTCAGCCCCATGCCGTGATCGAGGATCACGAGATTGCCCTCCAGGCTGAAGCGCGGCGGCGGCGCCAGGGTGACGACGCCGTCCGCCGGCGCCACCACCGGAGCCCCGGCGCCCGCCGCGATGTCGACGCCGCTATGATAAGCGGCCGGGACGCCGCCGCGATAGACTCGCTGCGACCCGAAGACGCCGCTGATCCGACCCCGCGCCGGCCAGATCAGCGGCTGTGACCAGCCCGTTGCATCGTTCCGCCCTGCGCGCGCCGCGCCGATCCGGACCAGCTCCGCCTCGCGCAGCCGCGCATATTCTGGCGTCGGTCCGCCCGCGGGACGCGCCATGTTGACATGCTGGATGGCCCAGGCGCGCGGCGCCACGCCGAGCGGAAGGCGAACTTCGCTGCCATCCGCGAGGCGGGCGGTGAGCGTCGCCGTCGGCCCGGCGTCGCGGTCGAGACCCAGGATGAAGCGGCCGCCGGGCGCGAGCGGGACCGGGCGCCCGTTGATATCCAGCGCGACGGTCCCCGGCGGCGCGGTCCCGCGCAGGAGGGCGCCCTGGCGGGGCTGCCCGCTCAGGCGAAAGTCCGCATCCTGGGCGGCCGCGACGGAGGCGAGCAGCGCCGCCGCGGCCAGGAGCGGGAGCCGCATCATGGCGATCAGCCCACGACCCTGACCGCGGCCCGCTCGGCCTCGGTGAGCAGCGGATTCCAGGTGTCGAGAATGAGGATCGCCCGCGGCTCGCCGCTGTCGTTCCAGGCTTCGTGCTCGATCGTGTCGTCGAATGCCCAGGCCTTGCCCGCCTCGAGAATCCGCGTCTCCGACCCGACCCGAAGCCCGCATCCCTTCGGCACCACCAGGGGGAGGTGAACTGTGGTACGCACATTGTTGGACCCGGTGTGGGGCGGAATCCGGGTGCGCGGCTCCAGGATCGAGAACATCGCCGTCGGCCCCTTGCCGGGGAGGTCCAGCAGGGGGAGACCCTCCAGGACTGCGGCCGTTGCGGGGCAGCGGGCGCAATTCTCCTCCTCCCTCACCCCGTCCTCCCAGAAAAACCAGGCGCTCCAGCGCCGGCTATGATTGAGTTCCGCCCATTGATTGGCAGGCAGCGTCGGATCGAAGGCGACATAGGGGCGGAAACCCCGGTCGCCTTCCTTCAAAAGAGAGATCAGCTCGCGCCGAATGTCGGCCGCCTTCGCTTCGAGCACCGCGAACCACGGAAAATCGTCCCGCGGAAAGAATTCTATGGCGGGCAGAAAGGGGAAATGACCGCTGACCGGCTGTTGCACATAAACCTTGCGGCGGCCGGTCCGCTGCTCGGCATAGGCCCTGGCGCGATAGAAGTCCGCCCCGGGATGGGCTGCATGGACCTCGGCGAGCGGACGCTCCAGGGCGGCGGCGCGCCGCTCGTCCTCCGCTCGAACCACCTCCTGCCCATGCGCGAACGCCTGACGCACCGGCTCGGGATGGCCGTCGATGCTGACGCCGGCGGCGATGATCGCGCGGTACAAGGCCAGAGATTCAGATGAGCGTCCCAGTCGCTCGAGCAGCTCCGCCTTCATCAGAATGGCGGGGACATAATTGGGATCGATCGCGAGTGCGCGATCCAGGCTCCTCAGTCCGCCGTCAAGGTCGCCCGCCATGTCGAAGGCCTGGAAGAGGTTGAACCAGATCGGCGCCGCACCCGGCTCGGCCGCTGCGGCGCGCTCGATCCAGTGGATCGCCTTCCCGGCATCCCGGACGTTGAGCGCGATCATTCCCAGCGTGTTCAGCGCGGTGACATGGTGAGGCTGCTGCTCGACCATTGACTGGAGAAGCTGGGTCGCGGCCTCGTGCCGGCCCTCCTGCCAGGCCTCGGAGGCCCGGGCGAAAAGCTCCGCCTCCCCGGCGATCACGCTTTGCCTTCCGCCTGGAGCGAAGCCTCCGCCGAGATATAGGCCTCCTGCCGCGCGACGCTCCAATATTTGAGGTCGGCGAGCGCGATCGGCCGCCCGGTGACCGCGCACATGACGTGGTCGCCATGGCTCAGTACGCGGAACGTCCCCGGAAGGTAGTGGAGCCGGGCCAGCCGGCCCTTGTTCGACATCAGCATTCCCGCGCCCTTACAGCAATTTGGGCTGGTCGCCCTTACTCTTAGAATAGGGGCGGGAGCGCGGCCGCTCAACCGGGGTTTCGCCGACGGCGGCGTCGACCTCTCCGTCATGGAAGCGCAATGTCAGCGCTCGTGCCGCCCGCGAGGCGGCTGCGGACGTCAATACCTTCCCCTGCCGGTCCTTGATCAAAGCAAAGCCGCGCGCCAGCGGCCGCTCGGGATGGGCGGCATCGGCGATGCGGCAAAGCGCATGCAGCCGCTCGCTGGCCCGGCGATGCACAGCCGCCAGAAGGGCGGGGCGGAACGCCCCGGCGGCGTGACCGAATTCACCCCGGGCGCGATCGAGCCGCCCTCGCAGGCCCCTCGGCAGCCGCTCGCCGAGTTCGTCCAGCCGCTGGCGCTGCGGCGCGAGCAAGGCCTCGCGCTCGGGCCAGTGGCGGAGGAGGGCGGCGAGCTGTTCGCCCGAACGTTCGCCGGCCCGCCGCGCGCAGCGTTCGGCGCGCGCCCCGAGGTCGCGGACGAGGGCCAGCAGCTCGCTCCTCACCGGCACCGCGATCTCGGCGGCGGCGGTCGGCGTCGGCGCGCGCACGTCGGCCGCGAAATCGGTGAGGGTGGTGTCGGTCTCGTGGCCGACCGCCGAGATGACTGGAACGGCCGAGCCGGCGACGGCGCGGACCACCGCCTCCTCGTTGAACGCCCATAAATCCTCGATCGAGCCGCCGCCCCGCGCGACGATCAGGAGGTCGGGCGGCGCCGCCAACGCATTGAAGCCATGCACCGCCGCCGCGATCCTGTCCGCCGCGCCTTCGCCCTGAACGGGGACCGGCCAGAGGATGACGTGGCAGGGAAAGCGGTCCTCCAGCCGGTGGAGAATGTCTCGGATCACCGCCCCGGTCGGCGAGGTCACCACGCCGATCGTTCGAGGCGCGAACGGCAGGGGCCGCTTCTTCGCCGCGTCGAACAGTCCCTCGGCCGCCAGCGCCTGCCGCCTTTTGTCGAGCAGCGCCATCAGCGCGCCCTGCCCGGCCAGTTCGAGCCGTTCGACCACGATCTGGTAGCGCGAGCGCGCCGGATAGGTGGTGAGCTTGCCGGTCGCGACCACCTCGATTCCGTCCTCGGGAGCGAATCTGAGCGCCCCCGCCTGGCCGCGCCAGATCACCGCGTCGATGCAGGCGCCATCGTCCTTCAACGTGAAATAGCAATGGCCCGACCCGACCCGCTTGAACCCGGAAATCTCGCCGCGCACGCGGACGTGGCCGAAGCCGTCCTCGACGGTCCGCTTCAACGCGGCGCTGAGCTCCGAGACGGTGAGCGCGGGCGCGTTGTCGCCCGGACTTTCGGTTGCTAGGAGCCCGGCGTCGGTGAAAGGGTCGTCGTTCATGAATGTGCTCATTATCGGTTCGGGCGGGCGCGAGCATGCGCTCGCCTGGAAGCTCGCGCAATCGCCGGCGATGGGCAAGCTCTATGCGGCGCCGGGCAATCCGGGCATTGCCGGGGAGGCCGAGCTGGTCGAGATCGACGCCGCCGACCATCGGGCCGTGATCGATTTCTGCCGCCGCCATTCGATCGGCCTCGCCGTGATCGGCCCGGAAGCGCCCCTGGTCGACGGCCTCGCCGACAACCTGCGCTCGATGGGCATTCTCGTCTTCGGCCCCAACCGCATCCCGGCGGCGCTCGAAGGCTCGAAGGGCTTCACCAAGGATCTGTGCGCAAAGCACAATATCCCGACCGCGCGCTACGCCCGCGCTTCGGACGCGCTCGCCGCCGAGGCGGCGCTCGGCGATTTCGGCCTGCCGGTGGTGATCAAGGCCGACGGGCTCGCGGCCGGCAAGGGCGTGATCGTCGCCGAGACGTTGGACGAGGCCGAGGCCGCGCTCGCCGCGATGTTCGACGGCGGCTTCGGCGGCGCCGGCGAGGCGGTGGTGATCGAGGAATATATGGAGGGCGAGGAGGTCAGCTTCTTCGCTTTGGTCGACGGCGAGACCGTGCTGCCGTTCGGCTCGGCCCAGGACCACAAGCGCGTCGGCGACGGCGACACCGGGCCCAATACCGGCGGCATGGGCGCCTACAGCCCGGCCTCGATCTTCACGCGCAAGCTCGAGGAGCGGGTCATGGAGGAGATCGTTCGTCCCACCGCCCGCGCGCTGGCCGAAGCCGGGACGCCCTTTTCCGGGATCCTCTATGCCGGATTGATGCTGACCAGGGAGGGCCCGAAGCTGGTCGAGTATAACGTCCGTTTCGGCGACCCCGAATGCCAGGCGCTGATGATGCGGTTCGAGGGCGACCTGCTCCAGCTCATGCTCGCCACCGCCCGGGGCGAACTGGCCGGCGCGCCGCCCCCCGCCTTTTCGAACCAGGCCGCGCTCACCGTCGTCTATGCCGCCAAGGGCTATCCGGGGACCCCGGAACAAGGCGGCGCGATATCCGGCCTCGACAAAGCGGAAGCCAAGGGGGCGAAGGTCTTCCACGCCGGCACGGCGCTCAAGGGGGGCAGGCTGATCGCGGCCGGCGGCCGGGTGCTCGGGGTTACCGCGCTTGGGCCGAACGTCTCCGAGGCGCAGGCGGCCGCCTATCGCGCGCTCGACGCGATCGACTTCCCGACCGGCTTCGCGCGCCGCGACATCGGCTGGCGCGAAGCGGCGCGCCTGAAGGGCTGACGCGGCCATGTTGACCGGCTATGCTTCGGGCATGTCTCGCTGGACCAGGCTCCTCATCGGGCTCCTCGCCGCGCTCGCCGCCGGCTGGATCGCCCATGGGCCGTTCGGGCGGGGGGCGGCCTATCTCGACCAGGTCGAAGCCCGGGCCAAGGCGATGGTGGACTATGCCGCCGTCCCGGGCGTTACCGTCCGCATGGCCCGCGATCCAATGTCGCGCACCGCGATCCTTTCGGGACCGGCCAACGATTTCCAGCGCGAGGGGATCGGTCAGCTTCCGGGGCTCAACGGCAGAGTGGCGGCGGTTGCCGGGGTTTCGCGGGTGCGCTGGGATGCCCGAGGGGGCGGCCTTCCACTCATCGCCGAAATGCTCGGCCTCGTCTCGCTCTTTTACCTGATCGGCGTCGGCATCGGCTGGCGCTTCTTCCGGCCGCGGCGCGAGGGTTTCCTGTGAGCGGGCTTTTCAACCTCATCCAGTTCAACCTCGTCACCCTGGGCGTCGCCCTGCTGATCGGCGTCGCGGCGGCCCGCTGGATATTCAGACGCCCGCCTGCTCCCGAACCAGGCTCGGAGGACGCGACCCAAACATGACGTTCGATATCGTAACGATCATCCTCGTCGCGGCGATCCTGGCCGGGCTCGCTCTTGTCCTGGTCGGCCTGCGCCTCGGCCGCCGGCAGCGCCTCGAGCGCCGGACCGACGAGGCGGCGGGCCCTTATGTGGCGAGCCGCGAGCGGCCCTATCTGAAGCCGGCGGCCCGGGAAGGCGCCGGTGTCGCGGACGAGGTCGCCCACGCCACCACCGACGTCGCCGGCGAGGTGCTCGGCATCGATGTCAGGCATGGCCCGTCCGGGCCGGCCGACGACTTGCAACGCCTGAAGGGGGTCGGCCCCAAGTTCGTCGCCCGCCTCCACGAGCTCGGCATCGCCCGCTTCGAGCAGCTCGCCGGCCTGAACGCGAACGAAGCCGGGCATCTCGACGAGCGGATGGGGCCGTTCCAGGGCCGGCTGGCGCGCGACCGCGTGATCGAGCAGGCCCGCTATCTGGCCCGCGGCGACATCGAGGGTTTCGAGGAGACGTTCGGCAAGCTCGGTTAGGGGGCATTCAAGCCCGCCGCCCCCGCTTGATCTCCGAGGCGAGCAATTTGTCGATCTTGCGGCCGTCCATGTCCGAAACCTCGAACCGCCAGCCGCGATAGGAGAAAAGCTCGCCGACCTCGGGGATATGCTTCAGCACCGACAAGGCGAAGCCCGCCGCGGTCGCATAGTCGCGATTCTCGGGCAGGTTGAAGCACAGCGTGTCCGCCATCGCGTCGGCCGAGACCGAGCCGGACACCCACCAGCTGCCGTCGTCGCGCTCGACCAAAGGCGGATCGGTGTCGAAATCGGTGTTGGAGACGAAATTTCCCGCGAGCGCGGTCAGCAAATTGGCGGGAGTCACGATGCCTTCGAAATGGCCGTATTCGTCGTGGACGAACGCCATCGGCACCTCTGAATCGCGCAGCACGTTCATCGTGTCCATCGCGTCGAGCTGATCTGGCACGATCGGCACCTGCTTCATCAGCGCGCGCAGATCGATGGGCTTGCCCTCGATCGCCGCGGCGACGATGTCGCGGGCCTGGACGACGCCGATCAGTCGGTCGACCGAACCCTCCGCGACCGGGATCCTGTTGTGGGGCGCCTCGACGAGCTTTTGCCGGATCGTCGCCGGGTCGGCGTCCGCGTCGATCCAGGAGACTTCGGTTCTCGGCGTCATCACCTCGCGGGTCGGCCGGTCGGCGAGCCGGACCACGGACGAGATCATCGCCCGCTCGCTTTCCTCGAGCACGCCTGCCGTGGCCGCTTCGGCGACCACCAGATGGAGGTCCTCGGCGGTGACGTGATCGCTCGATTCGCGGTTCAGGCGCAGCAGCCTGAAGATGAGCGCGCTGGTCCGGTCGAGCAGCCAGACGACGGGCGCGGTCGCGCGCGACAGCCAGTGCATGGGCAAAGCGACCAGCGGCGCGATCGATTCGGGCGAGCGCAGGGCGAACTGCTTGGGCACGAGCTCGCCGATCACGAGCGAGGCATAAGTCGTGATCACGATGACGAGCGCGAATCCCAGCGTCTGGGCGGTGTCGGCCGGGACGCCGAGCAGGGCGATGCGCTGGCCGGCCGGCCCGCCCAGGCTGGCGCCCGAATAGGCGCCCGCGAGGATGCCGATGAGAGTGATGCCGATCTGGACGGTGGGAAGGAAGCGGCCCGGATCGGAGGCGAGATCGAGCGCGGTCTGCGCGCCGCGGCGCCCGGCCCGCGCCATCGCCTTCAGCCGGGGCTTGCGCGACGAGACTATCGCCAGCTCCGACATGGCGAACAGGCCGTTCAATGCCACCAGAAACAGGATGATGACCAGATCGAGCCAGGGAAAGGGCGCAAGGGGGACGGGCGCGGGCATAGGCCGAACCAGTCCTAGCCGCGAAGGGCGGGGCCCGACAACAAGTTCGTTGGCAGGCGATTCAGGCTAGCGCCTCTCGTTGAAGAAATCCCTGAGCAATTCTGCCGCTTCCCCTTCCCCGATGCCGGGATAGACTTCGGGGGCGTGGTGGCAGGTGGGCTGCGCGAACAGGCGCGGCCCGTGCAGCACCGCGCCGCCCTTGGGGTCCGCCGCCCCGAAATAGAGCCGCGCCACGCGGGCGAGCGCGATGGCGCCGGCGCACATCGCACAGGGCTCGAGCGTCACCCAGAGGTCGCAGCCGTCGAGCCGGCTTGTCCCGAGCGAAGCGGCGGCCGCCCGAATCACCACCATCTCGGCATGGGCGGAGGGATCATTGTGGTCGCGCATCCGGTTGCGCGCGACCGCCAGCACGTCGCCGCCCCGCATGACCACCGCGCCGACCGGCACCTCGCCGGCCAGAGCGGCGGCGCGGGCCTCGTCCAAAGCGAGGCGCATCGGCGCGGGAAGCGGAAAGGCGGCTATTGGGCGTTGGCCTGGTCGTTGGTGACGGCGACGCTTGGCGTCTCGACCTGCCTGGTTTCCATCTTCACCACCGGAACCTGGACGTTGGTGGTCCTGGTTCCGACCTCGACGTCCTCGGTCTCGATCGAAACGGTGCCGTCGGCGCCCTGGCGCAAGTTGACATAGCCGGTCGCGACCAGAGTTATGCCGATCAGGATCAGGAGCGCGATCAGGAGCAGGAAGGTCCGCAACATGGCTGTCCTCGCTGGGTTGGAGTGGATAGGTGAACGACGCAGATGCCAGATCGGTTGCACGACCGCAACGAGCTGGCAAGGCGGCCAGCGGTTGACGAATCCCCCGGCGCCCGCTATCCGCGCCCCCTTTCCGGGACGCCTCGAGGCTCCCATTCCAGGAAGAGATTGAAATGTCGCGCATTTGCGAGCTGACCGGCAAGGGCCGGCTGGTGGGAAACAACGTTTCCCACGCCAACAACAAGACCAAGCGCACGTTCCTGCCCAATTTGCAGAACGTCACGCTCATCTCCGACGCGCTCGGACGCGGCGTGAAGCTGCGCGTCTCGATGAACGGCCTTCGCTCGGTCGAGCATGTCGGCGGCCTCGACAATTGGCTGACCAAAACCAGCGAGGACAAGCTCAGCCTCAAGGTCCGCCGCCTGAAGCGCGAGATCGCCAAGAAGCAGGCGGAGACGGAAGCCGCGGCCTAATTCGTCACCCCGGTGACGGCTCGGCAATCAGCTCGAATTTAAGCAGCAACGTCCGCTGAAGCGGACTGAAATTGTCGTCGGAGGCGAGCCAGACGATCGTGCGCCCGTTTTCGCGCGTGACGGCCATTGCTTCCATATTGTCGACCGTGAGAGGCGGCGCGAGCGCGGCTATTTCCCGGCCTTCGATCGTCGCCCCGGCGGCGAGGCGCGAGACGTTCGCGACCGTCAGCCGCGCAGTAAATCCGTCCCACACAGAGAAACGGCGGCTGAGGATCAGAATCCGCCCGTCGGGGAGCAGGGCCGCGTCGGTCGCGCGATAGCCGGGCGGCCGGCGAAAGCGCAAGGCCGTCGCCGCGGCAGCGGGCCGCGACGGATCGCCCTCGAACAGCACGACGTCGCTGTGCGCCCCGCCGTCGTCCCGCCCCTCGGCCATGACCAGGAAGCGCCCGTCGTCGAGCCGGACCAGCGCCTCCGCGCCGCGATTGCCCCCCCAGCGCCGCATCGCCGCCGGCCGCGCCGCGGATTGGACGCGCAGGGAGCTGCGGTCGTAACGCCAGATCATGTTCTGGCGCTCGAACCCGGCCCAGAGCCGGTCGCCGCGGACCAGCAGGGCTTCGGTGTCGCGGTTCGATTTGGGCGAGCGCGGGCCCGGGCCCTCGATCAGCGGATCGAACCGCACCGGAAGGCGGCCCGCGCGCACCGGGACGGGGAAGCGCGCCACCATGCCGACGTCGCTGATCGCAATCACCTCGCCGCCTTCCAGGTGAAGGCCCGAAATCCCGCCGAAGCGCAGGTCGTCGGAGGCGAGCGACCAGCCGGCAAGGAAGCGAAGGCCGCCGACGGCGCGCCGTTCGGGGCGGGCCGCGTCGAGCGCGACCGCCGAGACGAGGATCCGCCCCTCTCCCGGGCCGGGCGGGGGCGGGGAAGGGCCGGGCCGGGTGACCGTGGCGAGCAGCGGCAGAGCGGCGCCGAGGAAGAGGATGCGCGGCCAGCGCCCGCGCCAGTTCCGTTCAGGAAAACCCCCCAGTTTCATGAACGGCTGCTGACGGGCGCATTCAGCGTCGGCTCAAGCGAATCATGGGAAAAGGGCTGCATGTCGAAGGCCATAGCAACCTGCGGGGGCGAAGGCCGGACAGGCAAAGGAGTTTGCGTCATGATCAAGAGAATCGCCCTTTCCACCGCCGTCGCCATTTCGGCGCTGACCGCCATGCCGGCCGCCGCCGAAGCCCAGAGCCGCTACGGCTATTCGAGCCGCTACGACAATGGTTATCACGACCAGGCCCAGCGTTACGACCGCCGTTACGACCAGCGTTACGACCGCCGCTATCAGAACCAGCGCTACCGGAACCAGCGCTACGGCAATCATTACGGCCAGCGCTGCAGCAACGGCTCGACCGGCACGATCATCGGCGCCATCGCCGGCGGCCTGCTCGGCCGCGAGATCGCCGGCCGCGGCGACCGCACGATCGGCACGATCATCGGCGGCGCCGCCGGCGCGCTGGCGGGCCGCGAGATCAGCCGCAGCGGCAGCAACTGCCGCCGCTAAGGCGTGAATTTACCCTCGAGTAGCGTTGCGAGGGCGGGGCCGGTCACCTCAGGGTGGCCGGCCCCTTTTTTATAAGTCCTCCCCTGCTTTTGCAGGGGAGGGGGACCAGCCGCAGGCTGGTGGAGGGGCCTCTTTAGCCGCAAGAAGCCCCTCCACCGCACTTCGTGCGGTCCCCCTCCCCGCGAAATCGCGAGGAGGATTTCTCACTCCTTGTCGAACAGGCTTGCGAGCTGCTCGACCATCGTTCCGCCCAATTGCTCGGCGTCCATGATCGTCACGGCTTTCTGATAATAGCGCGTCACGTCGTGGCCGATGCCGATCGCGATCAGCTCGACCGGCGAGCGCGCCTCGATCCATCCGATCACCTGGCGCAAATGCCGCTCCAGATAAGTCCCGCTGTTGACGGACAGAGTCGAATCGTCGACCGGCGCACCGTCCGAGATCACCATCAATATCTTGCGCTCCTCGACCCGGCCGATCAGCCGGGCATGAGCCCATAACAGCGCCTCGCCGTCGATATTCTCCTTGAGGAGCCCCTCGCGCATCATCAGGCCGAGGCCCTTGCGCGCGCGCCGCCAGGGCTGGTCGGCTTCCTTGTAGACGATGTGCCTGAGATCGTTGAGCCGGCCCGGATTGGGCGGGCGGCCGTCGGCCAGCCATTTCTCTCTGGCCTGACCGCCTTTCCAGGCGCGGGTGGTGAAGCCCAGTATCTCGACCTTGACCCCGCACCGCTCCAGCGTGCGCGCGAGGATATCCGCGCTGATCGCCGCGATCGAGATCGGCCGTCCGCGCATCGATCCCGAATTGTCGATGAGGAGGGTCACGACCGTGTCGCGGAACTCGGTGTCGCGCTCGACCTTGTAGGAGAGGGAGTGGACCGGGTTGACCACGACCCGGGCCAGCCTCGCCGCGTCGAGCATCCCTTCCTCCTGGTCGAACTCCCAGGAGCGCGACTGCTGCGCCATCAGCCGCCGCTGCAGCCGGTTGGCGAGCTTGGTGACCGCGCTCTGCAGATGGACGAGCTGCTGATCGAGATAGGAGCGCAGGCGCCCCAATTCCTCCTCGTCGCACAGCTCCCCCGCCTCGACTGTTTCGTCGAAGCGGGGCGTGAAGATCCGATAGTCGAATTTGGGCGGCAGGTCGCCGATCGCCCGGTTCGGGCGGACCGGCAACATGCCTTCTTCGCCGTCCTCGCCGAGACCGTCCGAAGCGTCGGACATCTCCTCGTCGGACCAGTCGCCTTCCCCGGTCTCGTCGCCGCTTTCCTGCTGCTCGCCGCGTATCTCCGCCTCGCCGCGGCCGCTGCCCTCCTCGTCCTCGCCCTCGTCCTGGCCGCCCTCCGCCTCGTCGTCGCCCTCTTCGTCAGCGGCGTCCGGGTCCATGTCCGCGTCGGCATCGCCCTCGACCAGATCGAGGTCGCGCAGCACTTTGCCGGCCAGCGCCGCGAAGGCCGCCTGATCGTCGAGCGCGAGCCCGAGCGCGTCGAGGTCGGCGCCCGCTTTCTCCTCGATCCAGCCGGCGACGAGGTCGAGGCCCGCGCGGGCGGCCTCGGGCGGCGCCTCGCCGGTCAGGCGCTCGCGCACCATCAGCCCGATGGCCGACGCGAGCGGCACCTCCTCGCGGCTTCGCGCCCGGACCAGCGGATCGGTCTTGAGCCGCATTTCCGTGAGCCGGCCGAGATTGGCGCGCACCCCCGCCATCGCGCGCGCGCCGAGCGCCTCGACCCGCGCCTGCTCGGCCGCGTCGAAGACGGCGCGTGCCGTCTCGTCCGCCGGCGCGGCCCGCCGGTGCAGCGCGGGATCGTGATGCCTCAGCCGCAAGGCCGCGGCGTCGGCGAAGCCCCGCGCCTGCGACACCTCGTCGGCGCCGATCGCGCGGCCGGGCATCGGCGCCTTCACCGCCTTGCCGGTGACCGCCGGCGCGTCGCTGGTGAAGCTCAGCTCGACCTCGGCGTCGCCCGCGATCGCCCGCGTCGCCCCGGCCAGAGCCAGGCGGAAGGATTCGAGGGGATTTTCCTCGGCCACCCCGTGCTAGGCCGCCCCGACCACGCTTTCGGGCAGATCCTTGCCGAACACGCGCTGGTAATATTCGGCGACCGTCGCCCGCTCGGCCTCGTCGCATTTGTTCAAAAAGGTGAGGCGGAAGGCGAAGCCGACATCGTCGAAGATCATCGCGTTCTGCGCCCAGCTGATCACGGTGCGCGGGCTCATCACCGTCGAGATGTCGCCGTTGACGAAGCCGCGGCGGGTCAATTCGGCGACCTTGATCATCCGCTCGACTTCCGCCCGGCCGCCTTCGTGATCATATTCGCCCGACTTGGCGAGGACGATGCGGGCCTCGGTCTCGGCCGGCAGATAGTTGAGGGTGACGACGATGTTCCAGCGGTCCATCTGGCCCTGGTTGATCTGCTGGGTGCCGTGATAGAGGCCGGTCGTGTCGCCCAGGCCGACCGTGTTCGTCGTCGCGAACAGCCGGAAATAGGGGTGCGGGCGAATCACTCTGTTCTGGTCCAGAAGCGTGAGCTTGCCCTCGGCCTCGAGCACGCGCTGGATGACGAACATCACGTCCGGCCGCCCCGCGTCATATTCGTCGAACACTAAGGCGGTCGGCGTCTGCAGCGCCCAGGGCAGCAGCCCCTCGCGGAACTCGGTCACCTGCTGGCCCTCGCGCAGCACGATCGCGTCGCGGCCGACCAGGTCGATCCGGCTGATATGGGCGTCGAGGTTGATGCGGATGGTCGGCCAGTTGAGGCGCGCCGCGACCTGCTCGATATGGGTCGACTTGCCGGTGCCGTGATAGCCCTGGATCATCGTCCGCCGGTTCTTGCCGAAGCCCGCGCAGATGGCGAGCGTGGTGTCCGGATCGAAGACGTAGGCCGGGTCGTGATCGGGCACCCGCTCGTCCGCCTCGGAGAAGGCCGGCACCTCCATGTCGCTGTCGATGCCGAACAGCTCGCGCACCTTCACCATCCTGTCGGGCGCGTCCATCACGGTCGCGGCGCGGCTGTCGGGGTTGACGTTGGGAATATCGACCATGTTGCTTCTTCTGAAATCAGGCGAAGATCGGACGCCCTTTGAGCGCCGTATAAGCCTCGATCACCGCCTGCAATGCTTTCTCGTGGCTCCGGTCGCCGCCGTTGCGGTCGGGATGGTAGAGGCGGACCAGCTCGGCATAGCGCATCCTGAGCGACCGCCGGTCGGCGTCGAGGTCGAGGCCGAGGACGGCAAGCCGCCGGCGGTCCGCCTCGCTCAGCTCGCGGCCGTCCCTGCGCATCCGGCGCTGCGGCTGGAAGCGGGCGCCGATCGCATCGAGCGGGTCGGCGAAATCGGCCCAGCGCGGGGTCGACGATCCATTGGCGGCGAAGGCGCGGGTCTCGCGGTCCCAGCCGCCATAGGGATTCTGCGCCGCATCGATCTCGTCCGCGGTCATGCCGTCGAAATAATTGTACCCCGAATTGAACGCCCGGACGTGATCGAGGCAGAACCAGCGCCAATCGCCCGGCCCGTCGAAACCGGGGCGAAGGACGCCGGGCGCTCGGAATTCGCCGGGCGCGGCGCAGCCGGGCTCGGCGCAATGCTGCGCCCGCCCTTCGACGCGCCCGTGAAACCTCTTGCCCTGGCTCGCCAAAGCCAACTCCCTTTCTTCCGCGACCATTGTATATAGCCCAGATGAGCGCCGCTTTAACCGGGCCCGTCGCCGCCGAGATCGAGAAACGCCTGCGCAGCGCGCTCGCTCCCGCCAGGCTGGCGGTAATCAACGACAGCGCCCGCCACCACGGCCATGCCGGCGACGACGGCAGCGGTGAAAGCCATTTCACGGTCGAGATCGAGGCGGCGGCGTTCGCCGGCATGAGCCGCCTCGAGCGCCAGCGCGCGGTCAACGCCGCGCTCGGCGATCTTATGAAGGATCGCGTCCACGCGCTGGCCATCCGCGCGCGTGCGCCGGGAGAAGCCGGATGAGCGAGGCGGGCGGAGCCGCAATCGGCGCGTTCAAGGTCAATTCGCTGACCGGCCTGGAGCGAGCGAGCCCGGTCGAGGGCGAGGTCGTGTGGGATGCGCCGCGCTCGCTGTGGAACGGCTTCATGCTCGGCGGCGCCGTGATTCTCGGCCCCCTGACCTTCAGCTGGAGCGCCTTTGCCGTCTTCCTCGCTTTGTCGGCGGTGACTCTTTGCGCCGGCCATTCGGTCGGCTTTCACCGCCGGCTCATCCACCGCAGCTTCGAATGCCCCAAATGGCTCGATTATGTGATGATGTGGCTCGGCACGGCGGTCGGCATCGGCGGCCCGATCTGGACTATCCGGCTCCACGACAGCCGCGACTGGGCCCAGCGCCAGACCGATTGCCACTGGTTCCTGCGCCACGCCAGGCCGCTGCCCATCGACGGTTTCTATTATCTCCATTTCAGGCTCCGGCTCGCCCGCCCGCCCGGCTTCGATCCCGGGCCCGGAATCGCCGACGATCCTTTCTACCTTTTCCTCGAGCGCACCTGGATGCTGCAGCAGCTCCCGATCGCCGCCTTGCTCTATGCGGCGGGCGGCTGGCCGTGGCTGGTCTGGGGCGTGTTCGTGCGGGTCGCCGCGTGCACGACGATGCACTGGTTCATCTCTTATTTCGCGCACACGCGGGGGCCCAGCGACTGGACCGTCGATGGCGCTGTGATCCAGGCCTATAATGTGCCGATCATGGCGATCCCGACCATGGGCGAGAGCTGGCACGGCAACCACCACGCCTTCCCGAGCTCGGCGCGCCACGGCCTCTATCCCGGACAGATCGATCTCGGCTATCGCTTCATCCAGTCCCTCCAGCTCATCGGTCTCGCATGGAATGTGAAGCTGCCCGCCCGTCTGCCGCCGCGCTCCGGGATCACGCCGACGACGGAGCGGGCGCTGAGCATCGCGGCGCCCGGACAGGCCGATTTGTGCGCACGCCGCGGCCGAGATTGAGCCGCGAGTCGGCGCTCGCCCTGCTCAGGCAAGGAGGAGGAGGCGACGCCGCGGCGAGCTGGACCTGCGCCTTCGGCCCGCTGACCTTGCGCTTCCCCAATTTCGCCTGGCGCCGGCGGGCGCTCCGGGCGCACGATCTCCACCATCTGATGGCGGGCTATCCGATGAATATGCGCGGCGAATTCCAGATGGCTGCATGGGAATATGGCGCCGGCCGCTACCCGCATTGGGGCGCGAGTCTGTTTTGCGCGCCGCTAGTCCTGCTCGGCCTGGCCTGGTCGCCGGCGGCGATGTGGCGCGCCTGGCGGTCCGGTCGGAACAGCGAAAGCCTCTATCGAGCGCTGGAGGAGGCTTGCGAATGAGAGACGGCCTCTTCCTCCAGACGCTGCTGCCGACCACCCACGATCTTGGCGGATTCAAGGTGCACCGGACGCTGCCGCACCGGGAGCGGACCACGATCGGCCCGTTCATCTTCTTCGACCAGATGGGGCCGGCCAGGCTGGCGCCCGGGCAGGGGATCGACGTCCGCCCGCACCCGCATATCAACCTCGCCACCGTCACCTATCTGTTCGCCGGCGCGATCGACCATCGCGATTCGCTCGGCACCTTCGCGACGATCGAGCCCGGCGCGGTCAATCTGATGACCGCGGGCAAGGGCATCACCCATTCGGAGCGCTCACCGGCTTCGGTGCGCGCCGAGGGCCCCCCGCTCTCCGGCATCCAGACCTGGCTCGCTCTGCCGGCCGCCAAAGAGGAGATCGACCCGGCGTTCGAGCATGTCGCCCGGGCGGATCTGCCGGTCGTGGAAGGCGGCGGCGCGGTCGCTCGGGTGGTGATGGGGAGCCTCTGGGGCGCGACGGCGCCGACCACCTGCCACAGCCCGACCATCTACGCCGACATCGCGCTCCAGCCCGGCGGCAGCCTGCCGATCGATGCCGAGGCCGAGGAGCGCGCCCTCTATGTCGCCGAAGGCGGCGCGAGCCTCGATGGCCTGAGCCTCGATCCCGGCACGCTCTACGTCCTGAAGCCCGGCATCAGGGCCACGCTCCGTTCGCAAGCGGGCGGCCATGTCATGCTCTGCGGCGGCGCGGCGCTCGACGGGCCGCGCCATGTCTTCTGGAACTTCGTCTCGTCGCGCCGCGACCGGATCGACCAGGCCAAGGAGGACTGGAAAGCGGGCCGCTTCGCCTTGCCGCCCGACGACAATGACGAGTTCATCCCCCTGCCCGAAGTCCCCAAGACGGTGAGCTATCCATGAGCGGAGGATCGCCTCTGAAGCCCTCCCCCTTGATGGGGGAGGCTTGGGTGGGGGTGAACGTCTCCCCCGACACTGAGCTGGTCTCGGAGTCCACCCCGCCCCAACCCCTCCCCATCAAGGGGAGGGGCTAAGGAGAAGCCATGACCGACCTCGCCATCACCCGCATCGGCCTGCCCACCGGCGTCGAGCTTTGCGTCCGGCTCGGCGGGCCGGAGGATGGCGAGCCGATCCTGTTCCTGCACGGCTTCCCCGAATCGCACCGGACGTGGCGCGAAATCCTGCCCGATCTCGCCCGCGATTTCCGCGTGATCGCGCCCGACCAGCGCGGCTTTGCCGGGTCGGACAAGCCCGAGGGGGTCGAGAGCTACAAGACCGACCGCATCCTCGAAGACCTGATCGCGCTCGCCGACGCGCTCGGGCTGGGGCGCTTCACCCTCGTCGGTCACGATTGGGGCGGCGCCGTCGCCTGGCTGGCGGCGCTGCGCCATCCCGACCGGATCGCGCGGCTGGTCGTCGTCAACGCGCCACATCCCTATGTCTTCCAGAAGAGCCTGTTCGACGACGCGGAGCAGCGCGCCGCCTCGCAATATATGAACGCCTTCCGCAATCCGATGATGGAGAAGGGGATCGAGGCGATGGGCTTCGAGACCTTCTACGAGAAGACGTTCGGCGGCCATGCCGATTTGAGCCTGATCCCGGCCGAGGAGCGGCGGGCCTATCTGGAGCAATGGTCGGCCCCGGGCGCGCTGACCGCAATGCTGAACTGGTACCGGGCAAGCGAGATCGTGGTGCCCCACGTCGGCGAGGAAGCCGAAGCCCCGCTCTGGACGAAGCTCGCTTTCCCGAGCCTCGCCGTGCCCACGCTCGTTATCTGGGCATTGAAGGACAAAGCGCTGCTCCCGGTCCAGCTCGACGGCCTCTACAGTCTGATCGACGACTTGAGGATCGTCACCGTCGCCGACGCGGGCCATTTCGTCCCCTGGGAGCGGCCCGAACCGGTGATCGCCGCGATTCGCGATTTCATGGCCGACGCGCCTTAGCTATGGCGCCGGGCATGGCCACCACTCCAAAGCGTTCGCTGTCCCGCTCCGCCGCCCGGCTCGCCGCCGTGCAGGCGCTCTACCAGCGCGAGATGGAGGGAACGCCGGTCGCGGCCCTGCTCCACGAATTTCACCATCACCGGCTCGGCGCCACCATCGACGGGGTCGAATATGCCGAGGCCGAGGTCGCCTTCTTCGACGATCTGGTGAGCGGCGCCGACGCGCGGCGCGAGGAGCTGGACGGGCTGATCGCGGGCCGGCTCGCCGAGGGCTGGTCGATGGCCCGCCTCGACAAGCCGATGAAGGCGATCCTGCGGGCCGGCGCCTATGAGCTCGCCGCCCGCGCCGACGTGCCGGCCGCCACGGTGATCAGCGAATATGTCGACGTCGCCAAGGCCTTCTTCGATGCGCGCGAGGCCGGCTTCGTCAACGGCCTGCTCGACGCGCTGGCGAAAGAGGTGCGAACGTGAAAACAGGGACTGTCCCTCTTTTTGGGCGATGAGCGCCGAAGCCGCCTTCATCGAATCGCTGCGCGCCTTCGCAAACGACCCGGCGGCGCGCGGCCTCGACGACGATGCGGCGGTGCTCGAGGTGGGCGGCGAGACGCTCGTTATCACCCACGACATGATCGTCGAGGGCGTTCACTATCTCGCCAGCGACCCGCCCGCGGCCGTCGCCTGGAAGCTCGTTGCGGTGAACCTCTCCGATCTCGCCGCCAAGGGCGCCCGGCCACTTGGGGTGATGCTCGGCTTCACGTTGGGAGAGGAAGGCTGGGATAGGGCCTTTGCGGAAGGGCTCGGCACCGCGCTCGCCGCGTTCGGCATCCCGCTGCTCGGCGGCGATACCGTCTCGGCCCCGGCGCGCGTGCTGGGCCTCACCGCGATCGGCCGGGCCGCCGGGCCGGTGCCGTCCCGCGCCGGCGTGCGTCCGGGCGATCTCCTCTGGGTGAGCGGCGCGGTCGGCGATGCCGGCGCCGGCCTCAGGATCCTCAAAGGTGAGCTCGACCGCGACGACGCGCTGGTCGAGCGCTACCGGACACCGCGTCCCCGTCTCGAAGCCGGCGAACGGCTCGCCCCGCTCGTGACCGCGATGATGGACGTCTCCGACGGACTCCTGATCGATGCCGGCCGCATGGCCGCGGCGAGTGGCTGCGCGGTGCGGGTCGAGATCGACTCCGTCCCCCTCTCCGATGCCTTCCTGACCCTGCTCGGCGATGCGCGGCTCGAGGCGGCGACGGCCGGCGACGATTACGAGCTCCTCTTCGCGGCGGATGCGGCGGCGGCCCCCGCCATCCTCGCTCTGGCCGAGGAAATCGGGCTTTCCTTCTCACGCATCGGCCGCTTCGAAGCCGGCGCCGGCCTTGCGATCACCGATCAGGGCAAGCCGCTTCCGCTGCCGGCCCGGCTCGGCTTCGAGCATGGTTGAAACCTTTGAACTTCCCCCCTAAAGGGCGCGCCACAACGGCGCGCCCGCTCGGGGCATTGCGCCCATCAGTACAGTTCAGGGGAAGGACGTTTCAATGACCGTCGTGCTCATCGCCATCGGCTGCGGCCTCGTCGCCGTGCTTTACGGCATCCTCACCTCGATGCAGGTGCTGCGCGCGCCGGCCGGCAACGAGCGCATGGTCGCGGTCGCCGAGGCGATTCAGGAAGGCGCCAAGGCTTATCTCGGCCGGCAATATACCACCATCGCCGTCGTCGGCGTCGTGGTCGCCGCCGTGGTCGGCTATTTCCTCGGGCTCACCGAGGCGGCCGGCTTCGCGGCCGGCGCGATCCTGTCGGGCGCGGCGGGCTATATCGGCATGAACATCTCGGTCCGCGCCAACGTCCGCACGGCCGAGGCGGCGCGCACCAGCCTCCAGGGCGGCCTCACCGTCGCCTTCCGCTCGGGCGCGATCACCGGCATGCTGGTCGCGGGCCTCGCGCTCCTCGCCATCTCGGTCTTCTTCTACATTCTCGTCGAGGTCCAGGGCCACGCACCCGACAGCCGCGACGTGATCGACGCCCTCGTTTCCCTCGCCTTTGGCGCCTCTTTGATCTCGATCTTCGCGCGTTTGGGCGGCGGCATCTTCACCAAGGCCGCCGACGTCGGCGCCGACCTCGTCGGCAAGGTCGAGGCCGGCATCCCCGAGGACGATCCCCGCAACCCCGCCGTCATCGCCGACAATGTCGGCGACAATGTCGGCGACTGCGCCGGCATGGCCGCCGATTTGTTCGAAACCTACGTCGTCACCGTCGGCGCCACCATGGTGTTGATCGCGCTTCTGGTGCGGACAGGGGCCGAGCAGATGCTCGCTCTTATGAGCCTCCCCTTGATCATCGGCGGCGTCTGCATCCTGACCTCGATCATCGGCACCTATTTCGTCCGCCTGGGGCGCAAGCAGTCGATCATGGGCGCGCTCTACAAGGGCTTCTGGCTGACCGCGATCCTCTCGGTTCCGGCCATCTACTACGTGATGATGCAGACGCTGGGCGACATGAACGCGGTCATCGGCGGCGCGGTCGAAGCCGCCGGCGCGGACGTCGAGACCCAGGTCGCCCGCACGGCGGTCGCCGACGGCTTCACCGGAATGGACCTGTTCTGGTGCGCTTTGGTCGGCCTCGGCGTCACCGGCCTGATCGTGTGGATCACCGAATATTATACCGGCACCAACTACCGCCCGGTCCAGTCGATCGCGAGGGCCTCGCAGACCGGCCACGGCACCAACGTCATTCAGGGCCTCGCCATCAGCCTCGAATCGACGGCGCTGCCGACGCTCGTCATCTGCGTCGGCATCATCGTCTCCTACCAGCTCGCCGGCCTCATTGGCATCGCCTTCGCGGCGACCGCCATGCTGGCGCTGGCCGGGATGGTTGTGGCGCTCGACGCCTACGGCCCGGTCACCGACAATGCCGGCGGCATCGCCGAAATGGCGGGCATGGACGACAGCGTCCGAGTCCGCACCGACGCGCTCGACGCGGTCGGCAACACCACCAAGGCGGTGACCAAGGGCTATGCGATCGGCTCGGCGGGCCTTGCCGCCTTGGTCCTGTTCGGCGCCTATACGACCGATCTCGAGCGCTTCGCGACCGAGCTCGGCATCGGCCCCGCCGGCGTCGATTTCAGCCTCTCCAACCCTTATGTGGTCGTCGGCCTGCTGCTCGGCGCCTTGCTGCCCTATCTGTTCGGGTCGATGGGCATGACCGCGGTCGGCCGCGCCGCCGGCGCGGTCGTCGAGGAGGTGCGCGAGCAATTCCGAAACAATCCGGGCATCATGGAGGGCACCAGCCGGCCCAATTACGCCCGCACCGTCGATCTCGTCACCAAGGCGGCGATCCGGGAGATGATTATCCCCTCGCTGCTGCCGGTGCTCGCGCCGATCGCGGTCTTCTACGGTATCTACGCGGTGGCTGGGCGCGAGAGCGGCTTCGCGGCCCTGGGCGCGCTGCTGCTCGGCGTGATCGTCTCGGGCCTGTTCGTCGCAATCTCGATGACCTCGGGCGGCGGCGCCTGGGACAATGCCAAGAAATATATCGAGGACGGCAATTACGGCGGAAAGGGCTCGGAGGCCCACAAAGCCGCGGTAACCGGCGACACTGTCGGCGATCCCTACAAAGACACCGCCGGCCCCGCCGTCAATCCGATGATCAAGATCACCAACATCGTCGCCTTGCTGCTGCTGGCGGCGCTGGCCGGGCAGGGCGCCGGCTGATCTTCCATCCATGCGGAAGCGAGCCCGCCGGATCTAAGGTCCGGCGGGCTTTTTTCTTGTCTTTACAGTGTCTCCGCCGCCCGTTTATGGTCCCGCCAAGGGGGATGGAGATGATCAGGCCCGTCGCCGCGGCCTTTGGCACGGCCGCCTTACTGCTTTGCGGGCCGCTCCCAGGGCAATCGCCTGCCCCCGCTCCAGCCCGGCCTTCCGCCCCGCAGCCCGCTCCGGCATCGGGGCCGATCCCGATCGAGGCGCTGGCACGGCCGCCCTATCTCGGAAGCCCGGTTCTTTCGCCCGACGGCAACCGGATCGCGGCGCGGCTGACGGGGAACGACCGCAACTGGATCGGGATCTGGGACCTGCGCGCGGACCGGAGCGCGCCGCCGCGGCTGTTCGCGCAGGACAATTTCGACCTGCGCTGGCTGCGTTGGGCAGGCCCCGACCGGCTGCTGATGGGCATTCAGGTCGTGCGGCGCCTCGACGGTCTGGAATTGCCGGTGACGCGCATCCTGACGCTCGACGTCGCCGCCTGGAAGGCATCCGCGCTGCAGACCGGCACCGGCATCCTCGGCGACGACGTGATCTTCGTCGATCCCGGCGGCGCGTATATCCTGGTCAACACCCAGCCGGCCGCGGACCGCTATCCCGAGGTCTGGCGAATCGACTTCGCCACCGGCCACTCGGCCGTCGTCCAGCGCGGCCGCACCGGTATCTGGAACTGGTTCGCGGACCGCAACGGAGTCGTCCGCGCCGGAGTCGATTACAGCAACAACCGGATCAAACTCTATTACCGATCGGGCCCCGGTGAGGACCTGCGCCGGATCGATTCGCGCCGCTACCCGCAGGACGGCAGCGTCATCGAGATGATCCGCTTCGTCGAGAACAGCGACCAGGGCGTCGTCGTCACCAACGCCGTCACCGGCCGCTTCGCAATCTACCGATACGATTTCGCGACCGACACTCGCGGCGAGGCGATATTCGAGCATCCGCGCGCGGACGTCACCGCGCCGATCATGGGCGCGGACGGAGGGGTCGACGGCGTCGCCTTCGAAGACGACCGGCCCCGATTCCACTGGATCAACCCCGAGCTCCAGCGGCTGCAGGCGACCATCGACCGGGCCCTTCCGGACAAGCTCAATGCGATCATCAGCCGCACCGACGACGGTGCTCGAGCTCTGATCTGGTCGAGCGCTGCGGACGATCCCGGCACTTATTATGTCTTCGACAGCAGGGCGCGCCGCCTCGAGCCGTTCGCCGATCCCTACGACCGGCTGAGCGGGCTCCGCTTCGCGCCGGTGCGCTCGGTGACCTACCGGAGCCGCGACGGCAGCGAAATCCCCGGCTATCTGACGCTGCCGCCGGGCCGCCCCGAGCGGGGCCTGCCGCTGATCCTGATGCCCCATGGCGGCCCCTTCGCGCGCGACAGCTGGACCTTCGATCCTTGGGTGCAGTTCCTCGCCAGCCGCGGCTATGCCGTGTTTCAGGCGAATTTCCGCGGCTCCACCGGCTACGGCCGTGCTTACGTCGAGCGCGGCTTCGGCCAATGGGGCAGCGGAATGATCGACGATCTGGAGGACGGGGTCGACTGGCTGGCCGGCCAGAACATCATCGATCCCCGGCGGGTCTGCGTGATGGGCGCCTCCTATGGCGGCTATGCCGCCTTGTGGGCGCCGATCCGCCGTCCGGACCGCTATCGCTGCGCGATCAGCTTCGCCGGCGTCAGCGACGTGCGCGCGATGCTCCGCTATGACAGCCGCCGGTTCGCCGCGCCGCGTTATTCGCGCGAATGGCGGCGGCGGGTGGAAGGCGAGGAACGCACCGATCTCGACGCGATTTCGCCGCTGCAACAGGCCGCGCGTCTCAGAGTGCCGGTGCTCATCGCCCATGGCGACAAGGACCGGAATGTCCCGGCAGCCCAATCGCGCAACCTGGTGCGGGCGCTCGCGCGCTCGGGCGCTTCTGCGGAGTCGGTCTTCTATCCCGAAGCGGGCCACGGCTTCGCCCGCTCGCAGGATTCGGCCGATTTCCTGCGCCGGGTGGAGGCATTCCTCGCGCGCCACAATCCCGCCGAGGCGCCGGCCGCCCCCGCCTCGTCCCATTGAGAGAGCGCGGACTTTGCAATTCGGCGGCGAGCCGCTAAGGGCTGCGCGCTGTTTTTTGACTCGGGAATCTGAATGGCCAAGGAAGAACTTCTGGAGATGCGCGGGGAGGTGGTCGAGTTGCTCCCCAACGCCATGTTCCGAGTCAAGCTCGAGAACGGCCATGAGATCCTCGGCCACACCGCGGGCAAGATGCGCAAGAACCGGATCCGCGTGCTGACCGGCGACGAGGTCCTGGTCGAGCTCACCCCCTACGATCTGACCAAGGGTCGGATTACCTACCGCTTCAAATAAGCGTAGGCCCGCGATATGCGGCTCATCCTCGCTTCAGCCAGCCCAAGGCGCCTCGATCTGCTCGCGCGGATCGGCGTCGTGCCCGACGCCGTCGTGCCCGCCGAAATCGACGAGACGCCGATGAAGGGCGAGCGGCCGGTCCATTACACCCGCCGGATGGCCGCGGCGAAGGCGGCGGCGGCGGCCGAACCCGGCGCGCTGATCCTGGCGGCCGACACGGTGGTCGCGGCGGGGCGCCGCATCCTGCCCAAGGCGGAGAGCGAGGCGGACGCACGGGCCGCCTTGTCTTTGCTCTCGGGGCGGCGCCACCGGGTCCATTCCGCGGTGACGTTGGTCGATTCGGCCGGACGGGCCCGTCATCGCCTGTCCACCTCCATCGTTACCTTCAAGCGCCTGAGCGAAGAGGAGCTCGGCGCCTATCTCGCCGCCGGCGAATGGCGCGGCAAGGCCGGCGGCTATGCCATCCAGGGCCGCGCCGAGGCACTGGTCCGCGCCGTCTCCGGCTCGCATTCGGGGGTGGTCGGCCTGCCCTTGTTCGAGACCCGCGCCTTGCTGCGCGCGGCCGGCTATCCGCTTGGCTGAGTGGCTCTACGAGGAGGGGATCGGCGAGAATCGCGCGATCCTGGTCGAGGGCGGCATGATTCTCGAAGCGGCGATCGAGCTGCCGGGCCTTCGCGCCGGCGCGGTGGTTCCCGCGCGGCTGGCCAGCGTCGCCGGGATCGCGACCCTCGAGGACGGGACGGAGATCATGGTCGCGCCGCTCCCCCCCGGTCTCAGCGAAGGCGCCGCATTTCACGCCGAGATCGTCCGCGAGGCCATGATGGAGCCGGGCCGGCCGAAGCCGCCGAAGGTCCGAGCGACCGATCTGGCGGCGCGCCCGGGACCGAGCCTTGCCGAGAGGATCGGCAATCCGCCGCCGCTCGGCGCCGTCGGGCCGGACCGTTTCGAGGAGTCGGGCTGGTCCGAGCTGCTCGAGCAGGCGGAAACGGGGGAGATCGAGTTCGCCGGCGGCGCGCTGCGGATGAGCCTGACTCCGGCCATGACCCTGTTCGACGTCGACGGCAGCCTGCCGCCGACGGAGCTCGCCGAAGCGGGCGCCGAAGCCGCCGCGCGCACCATCCTGCGGTTCGGCATCGCTGGTTCGATCGGCATCGACCTCCCGACCCTGCCGCGCGAAGGGCGGCAGGCCGCCGCGGCCGCCGTCGACAGGGTCCTGCCGCAGCCGTTCGAGCGCAGCGCGGTCAACGGCTTCGGCTTTCTCCAGATCGTCCGCCGCCGGGTGCGGCCGTCCCTCCCCGAGCTTGTGCGGGCCGACCCGGTCTCGGCGGCGGCGCGCGCCCTTCTGCGCCGCGCCGGGCGCGTCGGCGGGCCGGTGACGATCCACGCCGCGCCCAGGGTGATCGCGGCGATCGAGGCGCGTCCGGACTGGCTCGCGGCCCTTGCCCGGCTGACCGGCGGCGGCGCCGCCTTGCTTGCACGACCGGGCCTCGCCATATCGGCCGGGCATGCCGAACGCCGCCAAGCCTGATCGCTGCCCTCTGTGCGGCAAGCCCGCGAGTGCTGCGCACAAGCCGTTCTGCGGCCAGGGCTGCCGCGACCGCGACCTTTTAAAATGGCTCGGCGAGGGCTATCGCGTCCCCGGCCCGCCCGCCGATCCGGACATGCCCTCACCCCAGGAGGACGGGCTGGACAGCGACCGCTAGGCGCCTCTATAGGCGCTCACTTCCGCTGCCCGCGGACAGGCCCAGGTAGCTCAGTTGGTAGAGCACGTGACTGAAAATCACGGTGTCGGCGGTTCAATTCCGTCCCTGGGCACCACCCCCGCAAACTCCGACGCGGTCCTCAATAATCCCGATTGTACCTGAGGTTGACATTGGTGCCGCTGTTCGAGCCGAATTGCGAGAGCAGGCTCAGGGTGCGCGACAGCGAGATTTCGAGCTGGGTGGCGGTGAAGCCCTTCGCGTCGGTGATGATCTCCACATAGATGTCGTCGGAGATGTACATGCCGGCGGCGAAGGCGGTGCCGCGGCCCGTCGCGGTGTCGGCGTCGACGAGGCGCAGGCGGTCGATGCCGGTCGCCGAGCGCAGCCGGCCGAGCGGATTGAGCCCGCCGCCGCCGCCGCGCAGCGAATTGAGCGAAGCCGCGAGCTGTACGGCCTGGAGGGCCGAGATCTGGGTCACCGAGCTGCCGAACAGAATGCGCGAGACGACCTCGTCCTGAGGCAGCGAGGGCGAGGAGGTGAAGGCGATCTGGGGATTGTACGCCCGGCCGGTGATGTTGATGCCGACTTCGACGCCCTCGATGTCGCTGGTCGCGATCAGGTCGAGCTGCGGATTGGGTGGCCGGGTGCCGAGGAAGGTGATCTGGCCGCGCTCCAGGCGGAAGCGGCGGCCGGCGAGACCCAGAGTTCCGCGGATCAGCTCGACCTGGCCGACCAGGGTGGGCGTCGCCGTCGTGCCCTGGACGCGCAGGTCGGCCTGCCATTCGGACTCCATGCCCATGCCGGAGACGAAGACGCGATTGTCGGCATTAAGGCGGATGTCGAGCCGCCAGATGCTGGGCACGCCCGTGTCGGCCGATTCCGCGCCGGGAGTCGGCAGCGGTTCGCCGCGGCGGCGGACGCCGGCCAGCTGCGGCACTTCCGCCGCGGCCTGGCGGACGATCTGGTAGCGGACCTCGCCCAATTCGAGCTCGCCCGTGATCGAGGCGCCGCTCCTGTCGTTGACGATGGCGAGCGTGCCCGTGGCGACGGCGCCGAGATCGTCGCTGCGCGCCAGCCGGGCGTTCTGGAACTCGAGACTCAAATTGACCGGGAAGCCCGCCGCCGAGGCGAGGCCGATGCTGCCGCGGCCGTTGACGGTGCCGTTGCCCGCGCGCCCGGCGAGGGAGACGATCTCCAGCCGCGACGCGTCGAAGTGGCCGTTGACGGCGAGATTGGTGACCCGGGTGCCGTAGGTTTCGTTGACGTAAACGAGGTTGGTGGCGCGGACGACGCCGGTAAATTGCGGAGACTGCACCCGCCCGCTGAAATCCGCCGCGATGCCGATCGGGCCGGTCAGCTGGTGACCGGGCAGATTGGCGAAGGACATCGGCACGTCCGCCGGGCCATTATAGCGGATACCGCCCGCGAGCGGCGCGGCAAGCAGCCGGGTGACCCAGGAGCCCGCGGCCGGCCCCAAAGGCTGCAGCCGCGCCTGGAGCCGGCCGATCACGGCGCCGCGGCGGATGATCGCGCCCAAGGCGCCGCCTTCGGGCCGCAAATTCGCGGCCAGCGCTATGGTCACCGGCGTCGAACGGACGGCGATGCCGGTGCGGGTGAAATTGGCGATGTTGAGCCTTGCCTCCATGCGCGGGAAGCTGTCGCCGGGCCCTTGCGCGAAATCCATGCTGCCGGTCGCCTGGCCGCCGAGCCCGAGGCCCGGGGAGAAGGCATTCAGCATGGAGAGGTCGAAGCTGTCGAGCCGCGACTGGATGACGAGGCCGTTGCCCCAGCGCCCGGCGAGGCGGATGCGGCCGCGCTCGAGGGCCACCGTCACCGGCTCCAGCCGCCAGGCCCCCGCCTCACGGACGATCTGCGCCGGCTGGGCGAAGCGGAAATCGATATTGTTGATATGGCCAGCCATGGCGGCGCGAATCTGGTTGGGTGCCAGCGCGGCATTGGCGGCAACGCGGAAGGGCACGCCGCGCCGCCCTTCGGCGAAGAGTTGGGCGCGGCCACGGCCGGCCTGCATGTTCACCCGTACCCGCGCGCGCTGGACGAACAGGTCGCCGCTGGCGAGGCCGGCCAGTTGCGCGTCCGCCACGATCGAGGGCTGCGGCGTCAGGATGACCGTCGCCTGGATCATCCCGCGCTGGATGATGACCGGCACGTCGCCCGGCGTCCGCGCGCCGTTGGCCGTGGCGGCGATGTCGAGCCGCTGATAGCGTCCGGCGGCGCTGAGCCGGACGCTGCCGTCGAGCCCCTGTCCCACCAAAGTCAGCGTTCCCGCGAAGGGTCCGGCGCGGGTCTGGACGAGCCGACCTCGCAAATCGATGCCGGCGAAGGTGAGCCGGTTGATTGCGATGGTCAGCGGGCCTCGGCTGGAGAGGATGACGACGTCGGCCGAGAACGGCCCGTATGCTGATTGTCCGCTGGCCTCGATCGCCCAGCCCTGCGCGGTGGCGCGGACATTGGCGCGAACGCCGGTGAGGCCGATGCCGAAGCCCGGATTGGCCGCGACGAGCTCTATCCGGGGCGCGCTTGCCGTGCCGGTGACGTGGACCGACACCGGGCCGTAGGCGCGGCTCACGCCGGCCGCGCGGATGTCGATGGCGCCATCGGGCCGGTAGGTGCCGCCGCCCGAGCGCACCGTCAGCGCCGGGGCGGCGACCCGGACGTTCTGGATGCGGATCAGCCCCGAAGGCTCCATTGCGATGCCGGCGGTGACCGTCGCGACTCCGCCAAGCAGGTCGCGGACCATCTCATTGTCGATGCGCTTGCTGCGCGCGGCGACCCGGCCGGTAAGGCCGAAGCCGGCGGGGCCCCGAGTCATGTCGAAATTGGTGGTGACGTCGAACAGGCCGACGCCGTTTACCAGATAATCATTCACCCGCCCCTGCAGCGCGGCGAGATAGCGGCCCTCGGCGAGGTCGAAGGCGAGCGCGACCCGCGCGTTCACCCGTGACGAGCGTACGATCAGATTGTCCGAGACGAGCCGCGCCCCGGATATGCCGATCTGGCCGTTCATGGTGACGTTGACGATCGTGCCCCCCGCGACCGCGTCGAAGCCGAGGATCCGGGTCGCCCGGGCGGATACCGGCACGATGATATCCTCCGAGCGCACCCTCGCGCTGCCGACCGCGCGCAGGCCCTCGACGGTCGTGCCGCCGAAGCTGAGGCTCGACGCCCTCAGCTCATAGGCGACGCCGGGCGTGGCGAACGGCCCGTTGAGGATCATGGCCACCCTGACGTCCCGTCCGCTGAGATCGGGCGCGATCGCGCCGGGCCGGATGAGGCGGGCGGCGACGCGCAGGTTCTGGAAGCGGTTCTGCCCGAGATCGACCAGCCCCTCGGCGGCGACGGCCGCGACCCGGCTGTTCGCGCGCAGACGAATGTTCGCCCGCCGCTCTTCGAGGGTGGTGATCAGATTGAGCTGGACCATGGGCTCGGCAAGGCGCTGCGCGGGCCCGGTCACGATCAGGCCCGGTCGCACCGGACCCTGGACCGTGAAGGTCCCGTCGCGGCCGGTGACTGCCAGGTTCGCCAGCCCTTGCCCGCCCAAAGCGGCGCGCGCGCGGCCCCGCCAGTTCGCCCAGTCGCCGCGCCCCTCGATATGGGCGGCGACCGCCTTGTCGGTGCCGATCATGCCGGCGATGAAGCCATCGCCCGGTCCCTGGGCGAGGAGGCCGATGTCGAGCTTGTTCTCTTCAGGAACCGCGTCCAGGCGCAGCGCCAGCCGGTCGCCGCCGGCAAAGCCCGGCGCGCGCAGGGTCGCAGCGCTGAGGGCGAGCTCGGCGCGGCCGTTGTCGATCCTCACCCGGCCGTCGAGCGAGACCAGATGCCGGCGCCCGGTCACCGCCGGATCGACCAGCAAGCGCCCGATTCTGAGGCGGCCGACGTCGACCTCGATGTCCGGGAGCAAGGGCGCGTCGGGATCGCCGGGCCTCAGCGCCGGCAGCCGGCTGAGGCGCGCTTCGGGAATGTTGAGCGAGCGTATGTCGATATGGTTGCCGAGATAGGCGAGGGGCCGGTAGTTGAGCTCGGCCACCGGCGCTCGGAAGAAAATGCCTTGGGGATCGGAGAGCGAAAGATTGTGGAGGCGGAGCTCGCCGAACACCGAGCCTTCGATCCGCTCGACCTCGACCTGCAGCCCCGACACCGTCTCGAACGCGTTGATCTGGCGGACGAGGAAGCGGCGCCCCGGATCCGTGTTGAGCCACAACAGGAAGGCGCCGATGAGGACGACGACGCTCGCGAGGACGATGCCGGCCCATTTGGCGAGGGTCAGGGCCGGATGGCGGCGGCGGATGACGATCTCCTCCGCCATCAGAAAGCCTGCCCGATCGAGACGTAGATGTTGATCAGCGTTTCGCCCTGCCGCCGGCCGATCGGAGTCGCGACGTCGACCCGGACGGGACCGAAATTGGTGTAGACCCGCCCGCCGACGCCGACTCCGAAGCGCATCGAATCGAAGGTGGGATATTCGGCCTCGTAGACCTGGCCGGCATCGACGAAGGCGACCACGCCGTAATTGCCGAAGCGGTAGCGGCCCTCGATCGCGAATTCGACCTGACTGCGCCCGCCAAGCGGCACCGCGATCGTGGCCGGCTTATCATCGGGGTTCTGCGGATCGAAGTCGGGGTTCGGCAGAATTTCCCGCGGTCCCAGCTCCTGGAAGCCGTAACCGCGCACCGAACCGCCGCCGCCGGCATAGAGCCGCCGCGACGGCGCGAGGCTGTCGCGCTCGATGCCGAAGATCGAGCCGAAGCGCGCCCGGCCCGCGATGACGAAACTCTCCCCGACCGGGTAATAGACGCTGCCTTCGATCAAATTGCGGATGTAGAAACCGGCGCTGCCGCGCAGCGAGGCTTCGGGATTGACGCGCGCGAGCAAACGGAACCCGCTGGTCGGGTCGAGGAGGCTGTTCGACCGGTCGTAGCCGAGCTGGCCGATCAGCCCGCCGATGAAATAGGCGTCGCTGAGCGAGATGACCGCGGTGCCGTTGCGGTTCTCGTTGGTGGCGAGGATCTCGGCGCCATAGGCGTAGGTCCAGCGCTTCTGCCAGATCGGCGTCGATTCGCGGCTGACGAGGCCGTAGAGGCGGGCCGTATAGCCCTGGAAGGCCTCGAAATCGCGGGCGCCGATGTCGAGCTGGAGCAGCAGCGCGCGGTCGCGCTTCCCCCAATTGTTGCGGCGGAAGCGGACCTGGAGGTTCTGCTCGGCGGTGCCGGCGATGGCGGCGATCCTGAGCGCGCCCTCGGGCGGGAGCAGATTGCGGTGCTCCCAGGCGGCTTCGAGCCGGAAGCCCTCGCCGGTGCTGTAGCCGGCGGATGCGTCCAGCGAGCGGGCCGGGCCGGCGTCCTGGCGGACCAGGATGTTGACATATTGGGCGCCGTCCCCGGTCGCCTCCCCGGTGAGCACCGGCTCGGCCGAGACCGTGCTGAACAGGCGGGTCGCGACCATCGCCTCGCGCAAATCGTCGACCTTGCGCCGGTCGTAGAGCTCGCCGCGGCGGAAGCGCGCGAGCACGCCGACATGGGCGGCGTCGAAAGCGAGGTCGCCCTCGGTGGTGAAGCCGGCGAAGCGGGCGCGCGGGCCGGGCGCCACGGGCAAGCTATAGTCACCGATCCGGGTCGCCGGATCGAGGAGGATGTCTCTGAGGCCGATTTCGGGGAAGGGGTAACCCTCCTGGGGCAACCGAAGCAGCACATTTGCTTCCGCGGCCTCGACGTCGACCGCACGGATCGGGCGCCCGGGCTGGAGCGGCAGGAATTCGCGCGGCATCCCGGCCGGCTCGGTCGCCGGCCCGGTGACGTCGATCGCGCCGAAATTGTAGCGGTTGCCGGGAGCGACGGTGATGGTGACCCTCAGCCGGCCCGGAGCGTCCGGAAGCTGCTCGATGGCCGAGCTCGCCACCGCGTCATAATAGCCTTCGGAGCGGAGCAGGCGCACCGCCATCGCCTCGTCCTCTTCGGCGCGGGCGGCGATCATCGCCCCGTTGACCGCTTCGCCCTCGGCGTCCTCCAATGCGGAGAGGTCGCGGAAACGGCCGGTCAGGCCGGTCTCGTCCATCCCTTCGACGACCAGGGTGTAGCGGACCGGCGGCGGCTCGTCGGCGTCGGCGGCGCCCGCCTCCTCGACCGGCTGGGCGTCGAAGGCCGAGATGGGAGGCAGCGGCTCGGCCAGGGCAGGATCGCCCAAAGGCGTGTCCTCGACTGGGCCGGGCACAGGCGGAAAGGGCGGCGCATTGGGATCGACAGGCTCGATCGGCTCCAACGGCGCGGTCAATTCGGGATCGAGCGGCGGAAGCGCCTCCTCGAACTGGGAATCGGGAACGATCGGTTCGGCATCGGCGCCGGCTGCGGGCGGATCGACGGGCTGCGGCTGTGCGGCGAGAGGCGCCGCCAGGACGCCTCCAGCAATCGCAGCAGCTAAGATGCGCGCTTCGTTCAATAAACCCCGCTCAACCGCCAAAGGGACAGACAGCCCCTCTCGAACGAATCATTCCTGAGAAGGTTCAATGCGCCGATGTGGTAGCGGCCGCGACCCCGCATCGCCAAGAACGGAAACCTAGCCCGCCCCGAGTTGCGGATTCAGGCTCCGGACATGCTGGAGGAAGGAACGCGGGCGCTTCATCAGGCGAGCCGCGTTTTCGACGCGCAGGCCGATGGTCCGCGCCAGATCGGCGACGAAGTGGACGCAATTGGCCCGGTTGAGGTTGTAGGAAGGCTGCGGACGCCGGCGCCAGCCTTCGATGACGGCCAGCACGTCCCGATAGCCCTCGTCGGAGATCGTCTGCACGAACTGCCGGTCGCTGCGCGCGATCTGGCTCTCGTCGGCGGCCAGGACTTCACCCGGGACCGAGCCGAGCAGGATGGCCGGCGTCACCGAATGGGCGGTGAAGCCGTAGCTCGCGTTCACCTGCTCGCCGGTCGCGTCGACCGTGCCGGTGAGGACGACGAAGGCATGCGGGAAATTTTTCCGGTCGAGGTCGCGCGAATAGAATGCGATTTCGACCGCCGCCGCGGCGGGCGCGTGGCCGGCAAGGAGGGCGAGCGCCAGCAGCCAGAGTCGCGGACCGACCGTTAGGCTCCTCACTTGCCGATGCCTCCAATCCGCGATTTCGAGCGGCGAGCGATTGCGGCGGCGCGGCGGCGGCGGCGCGTTGCGACGAGCTCCAGCGCGCCGAACGCGGCAAACGGGGCAGCGCACATCAGGGCGGCCCAAAGCCATTCTTCATTCAAGGGAACGATACTCTCGGCGGTGACGCTTTCCGGCAATAATCCGCCCGGCTTCGCGGATCAAGCCCGCGGGCCGGTCGCGCGCTATGTGATTGAAGTCCCCACCCCCCGCTCCTATGTGCAGCGCCCGTCCCGTCGACTTCGACTGACCGAAACATGCCTGTCCGGACATTGCTCAACCTCGTCTCCCGCGCCCAGCCGCGCGCCTGCTCCATTCCCCGGGGCCGCCGAGTCTATGCGGTCGGCGACATTCACGGACGGCTGGACCTCGTCGACCGGCTTCTGGCGATGATCGACGGGGACGACAGCCGGCGCGGCGCGGCCGAGAGCGAGATCATTTTCCTCGGCGACCTGGTCGATCGCGGGCCGGATTCGCGCGGCGTCGTCGAACGGCTGATGGCGCTCAGAGGAACCCGGCCCGTTCGCTACCTCCGGGGCAATCACGAAGAGGTCTTCCTTCGCACGCTGACCGGAGACCTTCGGGCGTTGCGCTTTCTGCTCCGGATCGGCGGCCGGGCGACGCTGTTGAGCTACGGTATCACCGAGGAGGAGTATCGCGAGCTCGACTATGAGGATTTGATGGCGCTGATCCTCGAAAGGGTGCCGCGCGAGCATGTCGAATTCCTGGACGCCTTCGAGGAATGGATCGAGGTCGGCGACTATCTGTTCGTCCATGCCGGCCTGAAGCCGGGGGTCGCGCTCGAGGACCAGAAGGCGAGCGACCTGTGCTGGATCCGTGACGATTTCCTGAGGCACCGCGACAGCTTCGGCAAGATGGTGGTCCATGGCCACAGCATCACCGAGGATATCGACGAGCGGACGAACCGAATCGGAATCGATACCGGCGCCTTCGCCAGCGGCAAGCTGACCGCGATCGGGCTCGAGGGCGGCGAGCGCTGGTATCTGTCGACCTGAATCAGCCCCGCGGGGCAGGGACGAAGCCGGGGCGCGGGACCTCGCCGGCCGCCCGCGCCCGCCGGATCGCCGCGATCTCGGCTTCGAAAAGGGCGATGCGGCTGCGCCAGTTGGGATGGGTCGGGCTGCCCAGGAAATTCAGCCCCCTTCGTCCGAAGCGCGACCAGAAGCGCACTGCCGCTTCGGGATCGTAGCCGGCGCGGTCGAGCAGGTAGACGCTGAGCCGGTCCGCCTCCACCTCGGTTTCGCGGATGCGGCGGGCGCTGCTCCCGAAACTGCCGAGGAAGCCACGATCGACCCGCTGATCGTCGAGCCGGACGCGGTGCCGCAGGATATTATGTGCGAATTCGTGGGCGAGCACGGCCGCCAGCTCGCTCTCGTCGGCGACATAGGAAGCGATCGCCGTGGTCACCTGCACGTAACGGCCGTCCGCCCGAGCATTCAGCCGACGCGACGGAATCAGCTGGAAGCGGGTCGCGCAGCCCTGCTCGGCCGGAACATGCAGGCCGAGCCTCAATCCGGCGCGCAGGACCGACACGTCGGCGACGCCGTCCGCGAACGCCGTGTCGAGCGCGTCGAGGATAGCCTCCATGCGTTCGAATGTCCCCTCCCGGACCGCCTCCGCGCGGGGAAGGTCGCGGCCGTCGAGGCCGAGCAGGACGTCGTCGAGGCGCAGCCCCGCGCGCTCGGCCGGCCCGCCGGGAGCCAAAGCGAGCACCGCCGGTCCGGATTCGAGCCCGAACGCCCGAATCGCCGCGGCGCGGAAGGCGGCGCCATATTGCGAAAGATCGTGGACGGCGAAGCCCGGGAGCCAGTGCCGGTCGGGGCAGAAGTCGCGGCTGGCAACCGCGAGGCGGTGACCGATCGCCGCGACCCGCTGATCGAGCCCGCGCATGGCGACAAGGGACTGGTCGGGAGGCCCCTGCTGGGCCGCGGCACCGTCGGGGACCGCGAGCAGCAGCATGGCGGACAGCAGAAACCGGGGAAAGGCGCGTCTCATCAAGACCTTCTTGGCTGGCGTGCGGCGCTCTTCGCAGCGCGGTAACGAGATGGTAACCGCGCCGGGCGATGAAGTCCAAGTCCGGCCGCCGGACGGCGAATCTGCGGCGCCGCCATGATCGGTGCAAATGAGCAACACCCCGGTAAGGGCGGAAAACCGCCACAAATTTGGGGTTGTCAACATTGTACCACTGTGGCACTGCCAAATGCGAACAGCTCAACGGGGAGTTCAAGATGAGTTTCAAGAAGGCATCCGTGGCCGCGATCCTTGCGGTCTCCATGGCCAGCACGCCGGTATTGGCCCAGTCGGCCGCCTCGCTTTCGGTTGCGGCGCGCAGCGGCGCCACGACCGAAGATGCAAATGAGCTTCGCGGCGGCTTCATCATCCCGGCGATCGCAGTCGTCGCGATCATCCTCGGCATTCTGGCGCTGACCGGCGGCGGCGGCGACCGCCCGCACAGCCCCTGATCCAGCGACCGGTTGAGAAGAATAGCGGCCTTAGGGCCGCTATTTTTTTGCTTTTCGCTCCCGCGCAGGACCGGCATGGGACAGTCCGGCGCGCGGGCTTTGCCCTGCCGCGCGACCTCTTGTACGGAAGAGCGCGATGCACGCCTCACCCAATCCGACCGTCGCCGTCATCGGCCTGGGCTATGTCGGCCTGCCGCTGGCAGTCGCGCTGGCCGATCATTTCACGACGATCGGCTACGACATCGATCCCGGCCGGGTGGACGAGATCGCGCGCGGTCATGACCGGACCGGCGAGATCCCGCCGGAACGTTTGTCGCGCTCGCCGCTGACGGCGACCTCGGACCTTGAAGCAGCGCGCGGCGCCGACGTCTACATCGTCACCGTCCCGACTCCGGTCGACACCGCGAATCGGCCGGACCTCGCGCCTCTCCTGGGGGCGACCGAGGCACTCTCCGGCCTTCTCGACCCCGCCAGGGCGCCGGTCATCGTCTTCGAGAGCACCGTCTATCCCGGCGTTACCGAGGAGCTTTGCGGACCGCTCATCGAGCGGGTGTCGGGGCTGAAGCGCGGCACGGATTTCTTTCTCGCTTACTCGCCGGAGCGGATCAACCCCGGCGATCGCGAGCACAGCGTCGAGACGATCGTCAAGGTCGTGTCGGGCGAAAGCTCCGAGGTGACCGAGCGCGTCGCCGCCATTTACGGCAAGGTTACCTCCGGCGGCGTCTTCCGCGCCAAATCGATCAAGACCGCGGAGGCGGCCAAGGTCATCGAAAACGCGCAGCGCGACATCAATATCGCCTTCATGAACGAGATCACCCAGATTTTCGGGAAGCTCGGCATCTCCGCGCTGGACGTTCTCGAGACCGCCGGCACCAAGTGGAATTTCCTGCCGTTCCGGCCCGGCCTGGTGGGCGGCCACTGCATCGGCGTCGACCCATATTACCTCAGCCATTGCGCGCAAAGCGTCGGTCACTTGCCGCGGGTGATCCTGGCGGGGCGCGCGATTAACGACGGCATGGGAACATGGGTCGCCGACCAGATCCACGACCGCCGCAAGAGCCGGGCCGGCTCGGTTCTCGTCCTGGGCTTGGCCTTCAAGCCCGACGTGCCCGACCTGCGCAACTCCAAGGTCGTCGATCTGGTTCGAAGGCTTGGCTGGCTCGGCCATGAGGTGACGATCCACGATCCGCTGGTCGATTCTGCGGCGGCCGAGCATGAATATGGCCTCAGCGTCGATCGCGACGCCCTGGGACGGCGCTACGACGTCGTGATCGGCGCCGTTCCCCACCGCGCCTATCGCGACATGGACGCCGCCGCGGTCGCGTCGCTGGCGCGAGACGATGGCATGGTCGCGGACCTCCACGGCCTCTGGCGCCACGGACGATTCCCCCCGGGACTCGACCTGTGGTCGCTCTAGCCCGCCGCGCGGAGGCGCGATGACGACCTTGGTCACCGGCGCCGCCGGCTTCATCGGCTACCATGTCGCGCGATCCCTGCTCGCCCGCGGCGAGCGCGTCGTCGGGATCGACAATCTCAACGATTATTACGACCCCCACCTCAAGCAGGACCGGATCGGCGAGCTGCACAAGCTCAACGCCGGCGATTTCATCTTCCACAAGGTCGACTTCGCCGACGATGGGGCGCTCGAGCGGACGCTTGGCCCGCTCGAGTTCGACCGGATCGTTCACCTCGGCGCGCAGGCCGGCGTGCGCTATTCGCTCGAAAACCCCCGCGCCTATTTGACCGCCAACGTCATGGGCCACCTCAACCTGCTCGAGCTCGCGCGCGCCCGGGGGTCCAGCCATTTCGTCTACGCTTCGTCATCTTCGGTCTATGGCGGCAACACGAGCCTGCCCTTCCGCGTAGAGGACCGCGTCGACCATCCGGTCTCGCTTTATGCCGCTACCAAGAGGGCGGACGAGCTGATGAGCGAGACCTATGCGCATCTCTTCCACATCCCCATGACCGGGCTGCGCTTCTTTACCGTTTACGGTCCCTGGGGACGCCCCGACATGGCGATGTGGATCTTCACCCGGAAAATCCTGGCCGGCGAGCCGATCGAGGTCTTCAATCACGGCAACATGCGCCGCGATTTCACCTATATCGATGATATCGTGTCCGGGGTGCTCGCCTGTCTGGACAATCCGCCGGCCGACGACGGGAAGAAGAAGGCCGGAGGCAGCCGGGCGGCGCACCGCCTTTACAATATCGGCAACAACCGGGCCGAGGATCTCATGCGCATGATCGCCATCATCGAGGAAGCTTGCGGCCGGAAAGCCCATATCGAGATGGGGCCGATGCAGCCCGGCGACGTCGCCGAAACCTTCGCCGACATCAGCGCAATCCGGCAGGACCTCGGTTTCAGGCCAATTACGAGCCTCGATCAGGGCGTTCCCCGCTTCGTGCAGTGGTACAGGGAGTATGTGACCGGCGGTCGGTCCGCCTAGTTCCGCGGCAAACGCCGGGCCGATTTTCGATTGAACTCCGGACCGATTCGGCTAGGGGAAGTCGCTCCCGCCACATGGAGCCCGTAGGTTGAATATCGCGTCATCCGCCATGCGTTCGTCCGCCCCGACGAGGAGCCCAGTGAGGATTGTCGACAAGGAATGGTCGCGGCTCCAGTGCCAGGCGCTGCTCGTGATCAGCGATCTGTTCGTGGTGTCGGCCTGCTTTCTGTGCGCGAACCTGCTTTATCTCCGCGATGTCGACAGCGTGCATGGCTTGACTATGCTCGGCGCGCTGGGCCCGATCTATATCGGCATCGCGTCCTTCAATCGCGCCTATCAGGCGCGGGTTCTGGAGAGCGCGACGGAAGCGGTCACGCGCAGCCTGCAGGCCCTCGCCTTCGCCGCGGCGTCGGTGCTGTTCATCGCTTATTTCCTGAAGGCGGGCAGCGAATTTTCGCGCGTCGTGTTCGCGCTCGGCCTGATCAGCTCCATCATCCTTCTTCCGCTCAGCCGGCTGCTGCTCCGCCGGTTCCTGCTGAAGCTGTTGGGCGGCACGCCCTACACCACGGTGGTCATAAAGGATTCGGTTGCTTACGAGGGCGACCCTCACGACATCGTGGTGACGCCCGGCGAGCTCGGCTTCGAGCCCACCACCGCCGATCCGATGCATTTCAATGCGCTGGCGCGGACGATCGCCCATGCCGATCGGGTGGTCGTCGCCTGCCCGCAAGAACGGTACGTCCTGTGGTCCTCGGTGCTCAAGGGCATGGCGGTCCACGGCGAGATCCTGACCGACGAGCATGATCATCTCGACATCCTGGGACTGGCGCAGCGCGGCGGCCGGCGTACGCTGATCGTCGCCGCCGGCCCGCTCGATCTCAGGCAGCGGGTTCTGAAGCGCGGTCTGGACGTCGTGTTGTCGCTGGGCGGACTGATCCTGACCGGCCCGCTGCTGATCGCGACGGCGATCGCTATCCGCCTGGAGAGCAAGGGCGCCGCCCTGTTCCGGCAGGACCGGATCGGGCGCGACAACAGGATTTTCCGGATCTACAAATTCCGGAGCATGTACGTCGATCGCTGCGATGCGGATGCCGCGACGCTGACCAGCCGCGACGACGACCGGGTGACTAAGGTCGGCGAGTTCATTCGACGCACCAGCATCGACGAACTCCCCCAGCTGATCAACGTCCTGAAAGGCGACATGAGCATGGTCGGGCCGCGGCCGCATGCCATCTCGGCCAAGGCCGCCGACCTCCTCTATTGGGAAGTCGACCCCCGTTATCGCCACCGTCACTCGATGAAGCCCGGCCTCACCGGTCTGGCGCAGGTGCGGGGATTCCGCGGGACCACCGACCGCACCGAGGATTTGACCAACCGTCTGCTGGCGGACCTCGAATATGCCAACAACTGGTCTATCTGGACCGATATCAAGATCATCTTCCGCACAATCGGCGTTCTGACCCATCAAAACGCATTTTGAGGACGCAAACGGGTTGGCGTCAGGCCGAGGCAGTCGCCGCCCGGCTGCCCGCACGCGCGGTCAGGCCGTCGGCCTAGCTCCCGCGGCGGCTTCCTTCTGGCCCCAGTAATAGGGCTGCATCGACAGCCGCTTTTTCATGGCGGGAGACAATCGCGTTTCCAGCCTTCCAAGGCGATAGCCGGCATATTTGGCGAAAGCCCGCACGAACGCCGAGGCGATCGCGAGCGGCTCGTGCCGGGCGAGATAGGCGAATTCGGACTTGAGGAAGCGTACGCCCTCTCCTTCGACAGCACCGAAGGAAACGAGCAGCCATTGGTTCCGGCTATGAAAGACGCCGATATCGAAATAGCGCCTGAACTCCTCGCTTATCGAGTAACCGTGGCTGTGCACCGCGCCCGCCTCCGCTTGATAGGCGAGCTTCCAGCCCGCGAGCAGCATTCGGCCCGCGACGATCTGATCCTCGGCGAAATAGGTATCCTCCGGGAAGTTGCCCACTGCCTGGAGCGCCGTGCGGCGGTAGGCGGCGTAGGAATCGGAGCAGAACGTAGTCTTGACGCCCAGCCTCGGCCGGTCCGCGAGCGACCGGACCTCGCTCACCGGCGGATAGTTCAACAGTCGGGCATGACGCTCGATCCCCCGCGCATTGCGCCGCGGCAACTGCCGTCCATAAGCCATGCCCACCGCCGGGTCGCCAAAGCTCGCGAGCAGATTGCGCAGGCTGTCCGGCGACGCCGGAATGGCATCCTGGGTCATCATCACCAGGAATTCCGCCCCGGGCCGCAACGTTGTTGCGTAGCGGCGGGTGCCGCCATGATTGAACTCACGGCGCTCGATTCGAACCACGTCGGCGCCGAACGCGGCGTATCGCTCTTGCGTATCGTCATCGGATGAAGAGTCGATCACAAGGTAGCAGGACGGCGGCAGGCCCTGCTGCGACAGCGCCGCCAGCTGTGCGTCGAGATGGGGTCCGGCGTTGAGGGTCGGAATGACGATCGCGACCTTGTCCGGGTCGATTTGCGAGCCTGCTTCAATCATGCCGTTCCGCCCGATCCGGCGATCGCCCGCCCCCGGACCAGCCGTTCCACCACGCGCCGCGCGGAGTCCCGCCAGCAAGGCGGCATGTGATCGAACGCGGCCTGAAACTTGGCGGTGTCGAGCCGGGAGTTTTGCGGCCTCGCCGCGGCCGTCGACCATTCCGCGGAGCTAATGGCGACCACATCCGCCCAAGGCCCGCCGAAGTCGCGGCTTACCGCGAAGACAAAACGGGCAAAGTCGGCCCAGCTCGTCGAGCCGGCCCCAGCGAAGTGGAAAGTGCCGTAGGGGCCCTCTCCTTCGTCGCGCCAGCGCTCCAGCATAGTCAGCACCGCAGCGGCGATGTCATGTGCGGAAGTGGGGTTGCCGATCTGGTCGCCGACGACGCGCAACGTCTCCCGCTCGCCGGCCACGCCCAGCATGGTGCGGACGAAATTGCGCCCAAAGGGGCTGTAGACCCACGCGGTGCGGAGAATGAGATGCGCCGGAAGCGCCGCCCGCACGGCTTCCTCGCCGGCGAGTTTGGTGCGGCCGTATGCGCTGATCGGTCCGGTGTCATCGCTCTCTTTGTACGGCGCCGCCCCCTGGCCATCGAACACGTAGTCCGTGGACAACTGAATCAGACGGGCACCGGCCGCTCGCGCCCCCTCCGCCAGAATGGCGGGAGCGAGGGCGTTGACCCGATGGGCGACGGCCTCATCCGCTTCCGCCCGGTCGACCGCGGTGTAGGCTGCGGCGTTGACGATGACGTCCGGATCGTGGGCGTGGACGGCGGCGCGAAGGCTCGCTTCGTCCTCCAGGTCGAGCTCGGGGCGGGAAGCGAAGGTGAAATCGAGGGATGGGTGCGCAATGGCGCGCTCGGCCAAGGCAGCCGCCACCTGACCATGCCGCCCGGTGACGAGGATTTTCACGCGCTCGTGCCCGTCCCCAGGCGCGCGCCTGAATAAGTCCCTTCGCGGATCGGCCGCCACCACCATTCATTGTCCAGGTACCAATCGACGGTCTTGGCGAGGCCGGTCTCGAAGGTTTCGCGGCGGCGCCAGCCAAGCTCCGTCTCGATCTTGGTGGAATCGATTGCGTACCGCAGGTCGTGGCCGGGCCGGTCGCTGACCATGGTGATGAGGTCGGTGTGGCGGGTGCCGTCCGGGCGCGGCCGGCGCCGGTCGAGAAGCTCGCAGATCGCTTCGACCACAACGAGATTCGAGCGCTCCTCCCGGCCGCCGACATTGTAACTCTCGCCGACCCTGCCCCCGGTGATGACCAGCTCGAGCGCCCGGGCATGGTCCTCCACGAACAGCCAATCGCGGACATTGGCGCCAGTGCCGTAAACCGGCAGGGTCCTGCCCTCGATGCCGTTGAGGATAACGAGAGGGATCAGCTTCTCGGGGAAATGGTAGGGGCCGTAATTGTTGGAGCAGTTGGACAGCACCACCGGCAGGCCGTAGGTGGCATGCCAGGCGCGGACGAAATGATCCGAGGCGGCCTTCGAAGCGGAGTAAGGCGAGGAAGGCGAATAGGGCGTCTCCTCGGTAAAGATTCCGCGGCCGAGCGGCAGGTCGCCGAAGACTTCATCGGTCGAGACGTGGTGGAAGCGGAATTCGTCGCGCCGCGCGGCGGAAAGCCCCCGCCAATGCTCAAGCGCCGCCGCAAGCAGCCGAAATGTGCCCACCACGTTGGTCTGGACGAACGTCTCGGGCCCGTCGATGGAACGATCGACATGGCTTTCGGCGGCGAGATGCATGATGGCGTCGGGCTGCTCCCTGGCGAGCAGGGCGCGAATCAGCTCTTGATTCCCGATATCGCCCTGCACGAAGCGATAGCGGCCGCTCTCCTCCAGTCCCTTCACCGAGGCGGGATTGCCGGCATAGGTGAGGAGATCGACATTGACGACGCGGTAGCCGCCCGCGGCGACAAGATGGCGGCAGACGGCGGAGCCGATGAAGCCGGCGCCGCCGGTGACGAGGATGGTCCTCATGCCTAGGCGCCGTAACGAAAGGCGAGATCGGCGGCCGCCAGCGGCGGCGCGGTACGGTCCCCCTCCTTGAGACTCAGCTGCTCAACCGGGACCGGCCAGTCGATGGCGATGTCGGGATCGTCGAACCGGATCGTGCGCTCGTGCCTGGGAGAATAAGGCGCGGAGACCTTGTAGAGTATTTCGCAACCCGGCTCGAGCGTCACGAAACCATGGGCGAAGCCGATCGGGACGAGGATCTGATTCCCCGCCTCGGCCGAGAGCGTCAGGCCGACCCAGCGTCCGAAACCCGGGGAATCGCGACGGATGTCGACCGCCACGTCGAAGATCGAGCCACGGAGCACGCGCAGCAGCTTGACCTGGGCGAAAGGGGGAATTTGGTAGTGGAGGCCGCGCAGCACGCCGCGCTCGGCGGAAAGGCTTTGATTGTCCTGGACGAAGCGCGTGTCGATCCCCTTCTCCTTGAAGGTCGCCGCGTTCCAGACCTCGGAGAAATATCCGCGATCGTCCGGGTGCCGGTCCGGAATGATCTCCATGACGTCCGGTATCGCCAGGGGTTGCACGATCATCCTCGCCGCTCCACCAGCCGACGCAGATAAACGGCGTAATCGGTCTTGCCGAGGGCATCCGCGCGGCGCAGCAGATCCTCGGCGCTGAGATAGCCGAGATCGTGGCCGATCTCTTCGGGGCAGGCGATCTTGATCCCCTGGCGATGCTCGATCGTGCGCACGAAGGACGAGGCCTCGTGCAGGCTGTCATAGGTGCCGGTGTCGAGCCAGGCATAGCCGCGGCCGAGCCGGCTGATGCGCAGATCGCCACGCTCCAGATAGGCACGATTGACATCGGTGATCTCCAGCTCGCCGCGCCCGGAGGGCCGAACCGAGCGGGCGATCTCGATGACGTCGTTGTCGTAGAAATAGAGGCCGGTGATCGCCCAGTTGCTGAGCGGCTTTTCGGGCTTCTCCTCGATGCTCGTGGCCTGCCCGCTGACCGGATCGAAGGTGACGACCCCATAGCGGTCCGGGTCGTCGACCTGATAGGCGAAGACGGTGGCGCCGCCGCTCTGCGCTACGGCCTCCCGGCACTTCTCGGCCAGCCCGTGGCCGTGATAGATATTGTCCCCGAGGATCAGCGCCGCGTGATCCGATTGGATGAACTCGGCCCCGATGATGAAGGCCTGCGCGAGGCCGTTCGGCTGCGCCTGCTCCGCATAGGACAGGCTGATTCCGAACGCGGCGCCGTCGCCCAGCAGGGTCCGGAACAGCGGCAGGTCGCGCGGGGTGGAGATGATCAGTATTTCCCTGATGCCCGCCAGCATCAGGACCGAGAGCGGATAGTAGATCATCGGCTTGTCGAACACCGGCAGCAACTGCTTGGAGATGGCCAGCGTCGCCGGGTAGAGCCGCGTGCCGCTCCCGCCGGCCAGAATAATGCCCCTCACCCAACCATCCTGCCAGCTTCTCGCCTCACCAGGGGTGGGCCGTTAGCAGAGAGAGGGCCGTGGGGCAAATGCGCGGGCAGCAGAGTCGGTGACCGGACACCTATTCGGCGGGCGGCGGCTCGCCCAGGGCATGAGTAACCAGGCGCGCCGCTGCCTCGGGGCTATAGCGCGCCTTAAGATCGGCGACGTCGGCTGCGCCGAGCCCGGGCTTGCCGAGCAGCCCGTCGAGAGCGTCCGACCAATCGCCGGCCGTCGCATCCAGCGGCAGGTAGGCGGCCTTGTCCAGCGTCACCTCGCGGAGCGCACCGCCGTCTGCGAGGAGCGTCGGCTTGCCGAACGCCATGGCCTCGACAGCCGGCATGCCGAAGCCTTCATAGCGTGAGGGGAGCGCAAACAGCTGCATGTTTCGGTACAGATGGCCGAGATCCGCGTCCGAGACGAAGCCCGTGAAGTGCACCCGCGAGGACGTATTCGGAGTCAGGAGCGCGTCGGCCGCGGCCCGGATCGGCAGCGACGGCTTTCCGACCATGACGAGAGACAGATCGGGATGCCGGGCGCCCAGGACTGCAAAAGCGCCGATCAGCGTCTCGAGGTTCTTGTGGGGGAACTGGTGCGCGACGGTGAGGATGAACGGCCGCGCCGCAAGCCGCTGAACGCCTTCGCTGACGATGCCGGAACCGTAGCGATCCCAATCTATGGCTGTGTAGATGACATGCGAGCGATCGAGGAACGCGTCGCCGAAGAAACGGGCCGTCTGCTGCCGCTCGAATTGCGAGATGAACAGCAAGGCGTCGGCATGGGCGAGGGTGCGCGCAATGTTGGCCTCGAACCAGATCCGCTTCCGGTAGGTGAAATATTGCGGATAGGTCTTGCATTGGACGTCGTGGATGATGACCGCGCGATGCGCGCGATGGCGGCGCATCGGCGGCAGGAAGTAGTTTGGATAGAGCACCGTCTTGCTGCGGTCGAACAGGTCGAACCAGGTCTCTTCGAGAAACCGGCCGGCAATTCTCTTTCCCCATGAACGATAGACCGACTGCTCGATGTTGGTGCCGTCGAGCCAGGCGAGAAACTCGGGCGCCAGGAAATCCCGGCGCGATCGGGCCAGCTTCAGTCGGGTCCCAATGCGGTGCAACCCCTTGGCAAGGTTATAAATCGAGGATTCCGTGCCCCCGATCCGCTGGTGGCGAATCGGGAAGAGGGGCAGGGTAATCTCCATTCGCTCATTCTCCGGACAGGCGGGTAATAATCTGATCCGACCATGTCCGGTCGGTGCGGCCGGCTTAGTCGAGGTCTTTCCCAGGGGATAGGCGGTTTTCCGCTCCCTTCGGAGGTTTCGCCGCCGCGGCTCGTGTGATTAGCGCGCATCGCTGGTCGCCGCCGTCCGAGTGGCCTCCCCGCCGCGGTCTCTCCTGCCTTCTGGCGAGGCCAAGGCCCGGTACCCCAATGGGGGGTCAGGCAGGCTTGGCGGCGACCACGATATCCTGCCGGGCGAGATCCCCGTATGCCGGAACGGCGGCATGCCCGCTCCAGTGCCCCGACATGATCGGCTCGACGATCGACAGCCCGGCCTTCTCATAGGCGCCCCGGAGCCACTGCTCGTCGACGGCGAGGAGATCTTCGGGAATGTTGGGGTTGGTAGTCCATGAAGCTCCGCCCGGCAGCGGATGAACGATGTTCTCGCCCGCCGTCCCATCGGCGACGAGGCGCTTGGTCCTTTCATCCATGATATAGTATGATGCGGCTATCTTGCCCCCGGGCTTCAGGACGCGCGAGATTTCGCGGAGATAGTGGGCAATATCCGCAGTGTGCATGTGGGTGAAGACGGACCACAGAGCCACCAGGTCGAAGCCCTCGTCGGGAAATGGAAGGACGACCGTATCCGGCGTGATGCGGCCCGACGGATTGTAGAATTTATTGTAGACGTTGAGCTTGAAGAAAACGAAGCGCTTGTTCAGCGGCGACAGATTTTCGCTGCACCATTTCACGCCGCGCTCGTCGATATCCATCCCGACATAGAGACCCTTCTCGTCGAGAAAGCGGACCAGGTGCCTGGTCTTGCGGCCGATCCCCGAGCCGATGTCCAGAACCTTCCAGTGGGGCCGGATGCCGATTGCGTCGCGGTAGAAGGCGAAAGCTTCCTGGCCGTTGCGCTCAAAGACGTCGTAACCGCGGGGGCCGTCATATTGATCTTTGAGGCGCGGCATCGGGAGCCCGGCCGCGGCGGGCGGGCCCGAATCGCGCAGCGCATAGGGCAGGTCGCGGACCAGATGAAAGACTGGCGCGGGAAGGACGCGCTTCACGAAAGAAGTCATGCGCGACATGAAGCACCTCGATCGATTTGGGAGCGGAGGAAGGAACCCCGGCGAGGGTTCAGCTGATTTCGCTGCTGCGGTAAAAAGCGCTGCATTGCAAGTTCCTCTCGGCGACCCGGCTGTTCAGGGGGCCTCAAACTGGGTCGGCGCGCCGGTTTCGGCCGCCTTTCGCTGTCCCGCGGGGAGCGGCCTGAGCGTCCAGATCAGAATGATCGATCCCGCGAGCATCGTCCCGCTCCAGAGCAGGAGCTTTGGCCCCGGCCCGCCGATCGGCAACAGCACGAATGCCCCGGCCGCGAGGCCCGTCAGCACCATGACGAAGGTGATCGAGAGCGGCCTTCGCGGCGCGATCGCTATTGCGAGGCCGGCGAGAAGGGCGGCGGGGATGTATGGGATCATGAATTTGAGCAGATCGACCACGACGTCGGCATAGCCCGGCATCAGGAACTCCACGACCAGCGGGCCCACCAGCCAGACTCCGGCGGCGTAGATCGCGGTGATGACGACGGCCAGGGCCAACGACTTCTTGATGAGCAGCGCGGTGTGCACGGGGTCCTCGGACGCGTGCCGCGCGTGCGATCGAACCGTGTACATGAGCGCGGAGACCAGCGGCATGATGGCGTTGGCCAGCTGAAAGGCGAAGCCGGTCGCCGCATATTCGCGATCCTCCATCGTCAGGCGCGCGAAAACCAGCAGCGACCGTCCCATGAACAGCATCGCGTAGAGCGACAGCGCCGACCAGAGCAGAGTTCGCATCATCCCTGGATCCGGCAGCGCGAAGCGGATGGCCGCGCGCCGGTAGCGGCGGAGCCACACCACAAGGGTCACCAAAGCGACCAATACGACGTCCGAGAACAGCGCCGGGAGCAGCACTGAGCGGTCGGCCCCGAATATCGCCAATCCGACCTTGAGCATCAAGGCGGCAAGGTTCGCCGAGATGGAGAGCGTGACGAAGGCCCCGGTCTCCTCGTAGCGCATCTTGACCAGCAGCATGTGGATCGTGGTGACCACGGTCGCGGCGACGGCCGGTATCGAGACGAGAACGAACAGGTCGGTGCGCGGGTTGGAAAAGAAGAGAATGGCGAGGCAGGCGATCGACGAGGGAATTGTGAACGCGACGCACTCGCTGAAGAAAACCGGGACGGGCTGGTCGCCCTCCTTGCCCGCGCTCCGGCCGCTCCAGGACATTTCCAGCGCCGGAATCCACGGCAGGACAAGGATCTGGGTCAACGACGTCGAGAAAAAATAGACACCTGCCGTGATCGGGTCGACGGCATTGGCCAGGATTATGCTGTTGGTGATGAGGGAAATTGCGAGGACCATCCGATCCGCGCTGAACAGGAAGAACTTGCTCCGCAGGAGTCGCCGGGCGAGCGCCTTCATCGGTCGCCGGCGGGGCTGCGCATCTCGACCACGATCTCGCGCAGCCGAACCGCGCCGCTCCGGCTGGTGTCGTCGTTCACCGCCCAGAGGCGCAGGTCGGCTACGGCGATGTCGGCGAACATCCTGTACCATGCGAATTGCGTGCCGAGCGACTGGTTTGCGGTCGCACGCCACTGGGTTCCGTCCACGTGCCAGAGCTGAAGCGTCTTCCCGGCCGTGTCCGCCTTCGCCTCGACCCAGACATCGACGCGGCCGTCGATCGTCCCGCGATCGGGATGGAAATGCACGCCGCGGGCCGGATTCCCGCCCGGGCCCCTGGGTCGGTCTCCGGTCGGCAGGACGAACGCGCCTTCAACGACGCGCAGCTGGAGCCCGAAATCGCCCCATTCCAGACCCGGATTGTCGGGGTTGAAAACCCACGGTCCGGACCTGGAATTGTGGCCGGAGACGCGTTCGACGGTGCGGAACGGCAGGGGCAGCGGGTCGGTCCCCGCATTGCCGCGATGAATGATCTTCTGGCGGTCATATTGGGACGCCCAGTAGCGCGTCCCCGAAGATGCCTCCCAGCGCGTTTCGCCCCACGGCTCGCCAGCGGTTGAATTGTCCTCGAACACGAACAAATGGCCGTCGCGATCGTCGATCTTGAGGAAGCGCGGGGCGGCGGAGCGCGGGAGCTCGACCCGGTTGTTCTTGAACAGGATCGTGTAGCCGTGGACGAACTGCAAGGCGAAATCCTCAAGGGGAGGCGTGCCCGGATAATGCTCGAGATAGCAGTTGGTCACGATAAGGTGCCGGTCCTCGGACCTTATGTAGCATTTCCGCGCCATCAGCAGATCGAGGCCGTCGAGATGGAGGCTGCCCCCGAACGAGCCCCGGACGACCGCATCCACCAACGTGTCGCATGCCCAAAGGCGGGTCCGGCCGCGGATGACGATCAGATCCGATCCTACCGACCGATACCCTGTGCCGAAGGACTTGATCTCGCACTGGTCGATGATGCCGTCGAAGCATTTGAGCCAATGCACGCCGACCGAATCGGCTCGCGACCGGCCTTGGCGGGGATCGTGGTCCCCGACCAGGCGCACGCGGCGGATTAAGGGACGCATGACGGCGCGTTGGCCGCTGGTGTCCGAAAATCCCCCATCGTCGCGGTTGATACGCACGCCGTTGCCCGCGCAGTACAGGCTGAAGTCCTCGAGCTGGGGGCCCGAAAGCTCGCCGCCGGCCCCGTTCTCGGCTTCGAACCTGAAGGCCAATGCGGCAGTGCTGGCCAGCCGGCTGCGCTCCGAAGTCGATCCCACGAGGCGGGTATGGGGGCGGAGCGTCACGGTTTCGGCGAACGTTGTCACGTCAATGCTGTCCGGGAGGTGGATCAATTGTGCTTCGTCGACCGCCCGCTGCAAGGCGGCCGCATTGCCTCGCCCGCTGCCGCCGGGCTCGAAGCCGTAATCCTCCCGCGCGAAAACGAGGTGGCGCAGCTTGCCATGGACCGAGGTGATCCTGGCCGCCGCCGAACGGCGATGAGCGATCGCGTTGTCGCTCGAAGGCCCCACCGCCGGCCGCCCCGGGGGAGCGGATGGCGCGTTCTGATCCTCGGATGCGCCCGTGCCCGCGCGCGCGGCGATGGCGGGGGCAGCCGCCAGCGAGCCCGCCAGCACGCCCAGCGACATTCTGCGATTCATTGCCGGCCCGCCCGATTGGTCGCCCGGGCCCGTCCTGGCCTGGCCGCGGAGCAGGCCCTTCAAGCGGCGGGCAAGGTTCGAAAAGGAATGCACGGATCGACTCCAGGCAATGGCCCTGCGGACGTTCACGAAGGTGGCGGCGAGATCAATACACCTGCGCCACGCCGGGAGCGAAAGTGGTCGCCGCTTCCTCGACAAGCTTGCGACGCCTCGCCCTGCCGACATAGTGCAGCAGGGCCGCGATGAGCATGAAAGTCGTTCCCGTGAACCATCCCACGCCTCTTACGAACGCATCTATGCCGTACGAGCAGATGAACGCCATCGCGAGGATCTCGCCCGCCGGGCGGTCGATCTTGCCGAAGGCTATCCGGCGCAAGGACCACGCCGCCCGCATCGCCATGATGACAAACAGCACCAAAACGGGGATCGCGAAGAGGCCGAACTCGCTCACGAACTTGGCGGCGACGAACGTGCCGTCGGTAAGATTGAAATCCTGGCCGGTGAGACGAAGGATGGCGTCGGCCGCAGGGCTGGTGAAGGGAACCCAGCCGAGCTGCTGGAAGCCTATCCCCCAGCCGCCGGTGCGCTCCATGGACGAGGCCATGAACTCCCATCCCTCGAGGTAGGCGAGCACGGACAGGTTTGTCGAATGAAGGCTGAAATCGAGGCGTTCGGCAAAATATTCCAGGTCAAGCAGTTCGACCGTGGCGACGAGCCCGATGCCGCCGGCAACCAGAAGGTAGCCCGGCAGCAGAATGATCGCGGTCATGATCGTGCCAACCAGGAGGGTGAGGCTCTGCACCGTATAAGCGAGCGCCAGGGCGGCGCCGATCAGCAGCGATCTGTTCAAAAGATTCGTCCTTGCGCAGACGAACAACAGCACCGGCGTGAGGATCGGGCCGAAATGTCCCGGCTCGGTGAACGGAAAGATCGGCTTGACCACGTTCCGGCCGCCGGCGGGCTGAATCTCCAGGATGTTGAAGAGCCCGATCATGAACATGGCGACCAGCAATATCGGGACGATCCTGCCGATCGTCTTATCATCCAGCTGAAAGAACCAGCCGGAAAATATGGTAGCCGTCGCGAAGACGAGCCACATTAGGGCCAGCGACAGGAAGCCGCGCTGCAGATTGAGCGGCTGGAGCAGCGATGCCACGGCAAAGTGGAGCATGACGAGGAGGCCGACCACGATCAGCGCCGGTGCGATCCTGAGCGGTCGGCCGAGCATGGTCAGAACGACAAGGCTCAAGCCGCAGGCGATGGCCAGGCCGTCGGCATGCGAATCCACCTCATCCGTCAGGAAGAACAGGCCCGGCGGCAGGAAGAAGAGGGCCGCCAGAACCGCGGTCCCGATGATTCCGTCCATGGCTCCGCCGCGGCCGGGAACCGGCTCGTCCAGGCTTATTGCGTGCATGCGCCGCTCACCGCCGCAACGGTCGTGCGGGAATGATCGTGAGGTCGTCGAGCCAGACCCGGCGAGACGCCGCGGAGAGGTTCATCCGGCCCCCGCTCTGCACGGTGAGCCACTGTCCGCGGCAGCCCGCCGGCACGATGAAGGTCGATGAGAAGCGCCGGCCGGCAGGGCCGGCTTCGGGAAATGCGACCCGCGCGAATTCCCGATCCTGCTGATTGGCACAGCGAAGCGAGAAGGAGGGCCGCCCGATATCGTCGCCGCTGGCATTGGCCGTAACGGCCTGGAGCCGGTACGGCCCGGGCGGCAGCAGCAGCAACTGCCGGGCGACCATGCCCCCGCGCGCGTCGGCGACTTCGATCGCAAGCACGTTTCCGGGGCGCGCCCCTTCTTGTGTCTGCACTCCGGCGAGCCCGGATTCCTGGGTCAAGGTCCACTCGAAGGGGCCAAGAAACCTTGTTTGCTCAAAGCCCCCGTCCCGGATCAGCGCCGCGCCGTTCGAGGGCACCGCGCGGCGATAGAAGGAATAGGCCTCGTCGTAGGCCCCCAGCTGAAGCAGCCGGTTGAGCGTGATCTCGAGGATAGCCCGGTCAGGCGTAGCGTCCGGCGACAAGTTGAAGGCCGGACCAACCGTCATGATCGCCGGCGTGGCACCCTCGCGCCCCAGCCGCTCGGCGAACGCCTGCCACCACGGCGGGCGGGTGGCGACGATCCGGGCGAGCGGGAGCGCGATCGCCCGGTCCGAAGCCGCGCTCACCAGAATGGGTAGCAGCAGCTCGCCTGAGCGATACGAAGTGCGCAGGGCGCGGTCATAGTGGCTAAGCGCCGCCCCGATATCATTGCGTTGAACCGCATCCTCGATCAGCCACAATTGGGTCGGTAAGTCGCGGCGCGACAGAGTCTCGCCATAAGCGAAGGCGCGGCGGGCGCGGGATTGCTGGCCCCTGGCGGTCGCCACCATGCCAAGAACCCGCGCCGCGGCGGCGCTGACCGGCTGGCGGTTGAGCGCGGCAGCCGCGCCCGCCTCGACGTGGTCCAGCTGGCTGCGGTGGATCCCCCCGGAAAAGGCGGGCTCGGCTCGCGCCAGCAAGCCGGCTTCGCTTCCGGGCCACCAGCGCTCGGCTGCCGAGGCGTCCCTCGAGCCGACGGCCGTCGCGTAGGTCATGGGGATGACCAGCCACAGTGCGAGTCCGGTCGCCAGGAGAACCACTGTCGCGCGGGCAAGAAACCACCTGTTCATCGGATCGGCTTCAACGGATGACTCCTAGGTGGTCGACTCCGCCGGCTCGCCATAACCATAGCTGTAGCCATAATCGTAGCCGTAGCCGTAATAGGCCCGCTTCGCGTCGAACTTGGTGAGCACCGCGCCCAGGATCTGAGAATTGGCCGACCGGAGGCGGGCGATCGCGACGCGCGCCATGCTCTTCTTGGTGCGGTGCGATTCCAGAACGAAAATGGTTCCTTCGACCTTGCTGCCGAGCAGCGGCGCGTCCGCCAGGCCCATGATCGGCGGCGCATCGAAGACGAGATGCTCAAAGAGCTTCAGCCCTTCGGCGATCAGGCGTTCGAGGCGGTCGCCTGAGAGCAGCTCGGCCGCGCTCGGCGGAGAAGGGCCCGACGAAAGCACGAACATATTGTCGTTCGAGGTCGGCTGGATCAGGCTCGCCAAATCGTCCGCGCCCGACAGGTAGTTGCTCAGTCCGCGCTTGTTCTCGACGTTGTAGAAATGATGAAGCGAAGGCGAGCGCATGTCGGCATCGATCAGCAGGGTCCGGCGGCCGGCTCGGGCGAGCGTGGTCGCGAGCGCCGAGCTGGTGGTCGATTTGCCCTCCGCGGGGCGAGTGCTGGTGACGGCGATCGCCTTGGGGATGCCATGGTCGGTCGAAAAGGCGAGGTTGGTCTGCACCGACATATAGGCTTCCGCCACCATCGATTTGCGGTCGTCCAACTCCTCGAGCGGCTTGCCGGTCGCGATCCTTGGGATGATCCCAAGCAGCGGCACGCCCAGCGTCTCTTCGATCTCGCTCGGATCCGCCAGACCCTCGTCGATTTGCTCCAGGGCAAGCGCGGCGCCGCTGCCTGCGATCAGCCCGGCGATCAGGCCGAGAAGAATGTTCAGCAGGATGCGCGGGCTGGAAGGATCCTCCGGGAGCTCCGCCTGGTCGACGATAGAGATATTGTTCACGCCGACGCCACCGGCGATGCCGATTTCCTTGTAGCGCTGAAGGAGGCCGTCATAGAGCTGGCGGTTGGTGTCCACGTCTCGCTGCAATATGTTGTACTGGATGCTGCGGCGCCTCAGGTCGAGCACGCCGGACTTCAGCTGGTCGACGCGATCCTCCAAAGCCTGCTCGCGCTGGCGGCTCGACTGGAAGGTCTGACGAAGCGTGCTGCGGACCCGAAGCTCCTCCCGCGCGATCGAGCGGTCGAGTTGCCGAACCTGCGTCTCGAGCGCCCTGGCGGGCGGATATTGGGGCTCGAACTGCACCATCATCCGGGCATATTCGGCAGCGAGCTCGGCGCGCCGCTCGCGCAGCCCGGTAATGGCCGGATTCTGCAGCGCCTCGTTTACCGTGTCGCCCGCGGACCCGAGCCGGCTCTCGTGTTGAATGCGCTCCGCCGTCGCCCGTCCCAATTCCCTGTTCAGCGTGGCCAGATCATCGGCGATCAGCGATCGCTCACCGGTGGCCGCGCCCGGCTCGCCGAGAGAAGGCGTCGCCGCGGGCAGGTTCACGATGCCCTCGCGAGCCGCATATTCGACGAGCGAGCGTTCAGACTGGTCGATCCGGGCCCTGAGCTGGACAAGGCGTTCCTCGAGGAACCCCCGCGCGTGAGCGGTCGTCTCGAACCGGCGCTCGAGGGTCGCGCGGATGAAATGGGTGCCCCACGCGTCGACGATGCGCTTTGAAAAGGCCGGATCGGGGCTCGTGAAGGTGATCATCACGAGACGCGACAGCCGCTCCGGGCTGATGCCCAGATTGTCGAGGAGGATATCGCCCGCCTCGCGGATCCGTTGCTCGCGCGTCGACGCCCCGGGCACGAGCCGCTGGCCTTCGAACCAATCCTCGCCCTTGCCGAACATTTCGAAGAAAGCCGCATTGTCCTGCAGGCGCTGCTGGGTTGCGACGCGATCGGCCAGCGAACGCGCCCGCAAGAGGCCGTATTGGGTCTGGTAGAATTCCAGGTCGACGACATTTTTCTCTTCGGCCTCGACGCCCTGGACCCTGGTGAAATTGCGCGATTCCCTTTGAATCTCGATCACCGCCGAGGCGGTATATTGCGGCGTCATCAGCAAGGTGACGAGCAGGCTTATCAAGAGGGCGCCCGCGACCGCTCCCAGGATGATCCATTTGCGGCGTCTGGCGATCGAAAGATATTGGGCGATCAGAGGCATCCGCAGCCCGGCCCCGGCGCGCCCGAACCCGGCGGCGCTGTCGACGCCTGATGGTGCGGCAGGTCTAGCGCCGCGGCGAATTTCGGTCAGGTTCATGCTTTACCCGTAATAACTCGAATTAGGGCTGTTGAAGGACCGCGACAAGCGGTGCCGTAAGCAGGCCCGAGGCCTGCAGCAAGTCACGGAACAGCCTCCGCGCCTGCGAATCACCCACCAAGACGGTGTCGTGCGCGAAAACCGGGGGGTCCTCGTACAGCCCCTGGCGAATGGCGCGCAAATCATAGAGGCCGGCCATCTGCCGATCTTCGACACGGCGGAAGATCACGACATGATTCTGGCGGGCATATTCGGTGACGCCCTGCGCCCTGGCGATCGCCCGCATGAGGGTCATGTTGCCGACGGCGGGATAGACGCCGGGCTGGCGCACTTCGCCGTCCACCGTGATCGTCTGGCTCACCGCCTCGGTAAGGTTTACAGCTACCCGGGGCTCGCGGACATAGCGTCCGCGCAGGCGCTCCTCGATGGCGCGCCCCAGCTCTTCCGGCGTCCGGCCCGCGGCCTGAAGCGAACCCGCCAGCGGCAGCGCGATCTGTCCGCGCGCGTCGACCTGGACCGCGCGGCTCAACGCTTCCACCCCAAAAACGTCCACGGCGAGCCGGTCGAAAGGTCCGATCAGAAAGTCGCGGCCCTCGGGAGAAGCGGAGCGGCCCGGGACGGGAAGGCTTGCATTCGAGACCACCGTGAGGTCCGGCCGGCCAACGAACCGGGGGCTGGCGCATCCGGCCAGCGCGACAAACGCAAGCAGCAAAATCTTTTTCATCTCAACCCTTTGGGAGCGCCCCACATCTCCTCTGCAGGGGCCTCGTAGCGTCGTGGTTTCTGAATAGCAAGCATGGGGCATTGTCTCCTCAGCTTCTCGCGCGGGGCACATCGCGAACCGGCGCCAGCCACGCGCAGGCAATGGTGAAAACCACCGCGAACAGCGGGGTGCGCAGCGGATAATCGACCAGGCTGGCGAGAAAAGTCAGGAAGATGATGAGCGCGCCGACGCGCGCGAACAGCGTCCGCGGCGATCGGAACCGGAGCGGCACGAGGACGGCGTAGCCGCGGCGCGCGACCCAAATGGCGAAGGCGGCCAAAATCAGCAAGGCGGGGAGGCCCCCGGTCAGCACCAGCTCGACAAGATCGTTATGCGCGTGATTGAAGTAGAGAGGGTGGAGCGTGTGGTCGGACTCGAAGCCGCGGAACACCGGATCGAACGAGCCGAATCCGATACCGACAGGGAAGAAATCCCAGACCATCCGGGTCAACAGAGGCAAATGCTGCAGCCGAAGTTCCGACTGGGGATCGCTGAGCAGCGCCAGGCGGTCGATCGCCACAGCGCGCTTCATCAGGATCACGACGATGGCCAGGCCGACGGGGGCCAGCCAGGCCGCCGGCGTCGCGAACCTGGCCCACGCCGGGCGCGACTCCCCGGCGCGCAGCTCCCGGGGCAGCAGGAAATGCGCCATCAGGAGCGAGAGCAGGCCCAGCGCCATGCCGGCCCGCGACCCGGTGACCAATATCATCGGAACGAGGAACAGGGCCGTGGCGCTCGCGATCCAATATCGGGTCCTCTGATATCCCCGGTCCTCGGTAGGCATAAGCGTCCACAGCTTGAGCATTGGCAGCGTCAGCGCCAGCAACACGGCCTGGTGGTTGCGGTTGGCGAAGAAGCCGACGGCGGACCCCTCATGGGTCACGGCATAAAGATAGAAGAGGCTGTCGGCACCGCCTGTGACCTGGAAGATGCCCAGCAGCGCGCTGAGGCAGGCGGCCACGATCAGGGCGTGGAGCAGCGTCTTGTGCTGGTGCGGACGTAGGCCGGCCATGGCGACCAGCACCGTCAGGGGGAAGACCAGCGTCACCAGGCTGTTGAGCGTCAGGTCGGGCGCCAGGCTGATGGGCCGCCAGGCGTCCGGCATCCCGGCCAGCGCGCCTGCTTCGGCGTATCGCTCGCGAGCCGGCAATGATTCCCACAAACCGGGCGGAAGCGGGATCAGCTGGATCAGCATCGTCAGCGCCAGTGCCGCCAGCAACAGCAGCGGGATGCGGAGACTTCTGAAATCGAGCCCCCCCGGAAGCAGCAGCAGGGCCGCCAGGCAAAGCAAGGCGGCGGGCCGCAGATAAACGAGCGACAGGACATCGGTGCGTGACGCACCGCCCCCCGCCACGCAGAGGACGAGCAGGGTAATAAGGATGATGAGCCGGATCCGCTCGGCGGGGCCTCCGGGACTTCGGGTCGCCAAGCTCACGGCCGACGCAATTTGAACTGAAGCATCGCCCGAGCGGCCCCCAGAATGAAAAGGCCGACGCAAGAGCCGGCGGGAGGATCATGCCCCAAATATGGATGCGTCGGCAAGGGGGCGCGGAGCGTAGGGACAGAGGTCGCGCCGCCGCCAGGGGGTGCTCGACGACGGGTCTGCGCCGATCGCTTGTGACTGCGTGCTTGACGGCTCCGATGTGTCCAACCTAGTGCGCCACCCGATGGATACCCAAACCAAGCTGCTAATCATTTCCTGGATGCCGCGCTTCGTTCGCCGACGCTTGATGCAGTCGCGCTATCGGCGCGAAATCGCGGAGACTGGTGAAGCTGAGCTGTTCGAGCTTCGCCGGCTGGTGCGGAGCGGCGACCTCGCCCTCGACGTGGGAAGCAATCTTGGCACCTACGCGTATGAACTCGGGCGCCTGTCCGGCCGGACCATCGCCTTCGAACCCAATCCCGCGCTTGCCCGCTTCGTCGCGGATCTTCATCTCGAGGGCGTTGAGGTCCGCGAGCTGGCCCTGTCCTCGCGCGACGAGACCGCCGAGCTCTTCATTCCCCAGATGGACAAGGCACACGGCGCCGCGAGCCTGCGCGAAGGCGCCGCAACGGCCACCGGCGGGGCGGTCGAGCCTGTCCCGGTTCGCGCATGCCGCCTGGACAGCATTGCGCTCGATCCGGTCCGTTTCATCAAGATCGACGTCGAGGGTTTCGAGGAAGAAGTGCTGCGGGGGGCGCGGGCGACGATCGCGCGGGATCAGCCTACTCTGTTGATCGAGATCGAGGAGCGATTCAATCCGGGCGGGCTGTCCCGCATCGCCGACAGTTTGGCCGAGCTTGGCTATTCCGGCCACTTCTTCCTTAAGGGCAGCTGGCGGCCGCTATCCGAATTCGACCTCGGAGCGCATCAAAGGTCGTTCAAGACCGGTGTGTGCGCGTTCCAGGACCAGGTCCGGCGTGAAGTGGAATATATAAACAACTTCCTTTTTCTCGCCGCCTCGCGGGCATCGGAAATCCTGGATTTGAACAGGAGCGCCGGTTCACGCCCCGCCCGAAGGTGAGGTCGATTTTCGCCATCGGATGACAAGCCCGGGCGCGGGGCGGCGGCGCGCTCGCCCGGCCACCCCGCTCCGAACTTGGCCGGACGTCATCGCTTCGGGATGGCCGCCCCGGTGAACGTGCCGTTATTGAGCCCGCCGGCGTTGAAATTGCCGTCGAGCCTGTTGTCGCCATAGCTGAGCAGCTGGGAGCCGCCCACGTTGATCACGCCGCCCGCATTGGCGGTGATGCCCGAATTGTCGTTGATGGTCGAATTGCCGACCCGCACCGTGAGGGTGGCGCCGCTGGTGAGGATCCCGGTGACGTTGTTGACGATCCTGGCATTCACCACCATCGCGCCGACGTTGGTCGTGCCGGCGGGCACCAGGAAGTTGATCCCGACCCCGCTTCCCACGAAGCTGCTGTCGAGGATGGTGAGAGCGATGCCGGCGCCGGTATTGCCGGTCGAGTTGACCGCCAAATTCGCGTTGGCGTTGTTGTGGACCCGGACGTTGTTCAAATACACCCTGGCGGTGCCTCCGGCGCCGGTGGGCTGGATGAGAATGCCGCCGCCGGTCACGCCGTTGCCGTTCTCCGCGATGGTTGTGTTGGAAATGAACAGCTGCGCTGCCCCGGCCGGCTGGAACGAGACCCCCTGGCTGTTCGCCGCGTTGAAGCGGCGGATGGTGCAATCCTCGATGTGGAGGGCCGCGCCGGAGATGAAGCGGACGCCGTTGGTCGGCGGATTGACGCCGAAGATGTCGAGCCCACGCAAGAAGACGACGGCCGTATTCGGAGACCCGGAGAGGCTGTCGTTGACGAGGACGCCGTTACCGCCGGCGAGCGCGCCGCCCTCGGTATAGGGGCAGGAAATGGTCATCGACTTGGTGATCGTCACGGCGCCGAAGCCGCCCGGATCGAGGCAGTTGATCTCGCCGCCCGCGGCCGTCTTGGAGATTGCGCCGGCGAAGGTCTTGCAGGGTGCCGTGCGGCTGCACGGATTGACGTCGTCCCCGACGCCCGACACCCAGGTGCGAGTCGCCTGCGCCGAGGCGGGGGCGGCGTAGCTCGCGGCGGCCGCCAGGAGGGACACGCCAAAAAGCAGGTGCGTTTTGCGGATGGTCATATGATTGCTCCCCTGTCCATGCAGACTCGGAGTCTGCCATTCGACCCTACAGGATTATCCGCATCGGACCGGACTGAACAGTCCTTTTCCAGTTAGATCGGCGGAGCTGCAGCAGCGTCTGGGGCCGCGAACGCCGGGGACTGCCCAGATTGGACGCGGGAATTCCCGGATGGCCCACGGCCACCCGGGAGCCCCGCGGATTCGGCAAATCCGACGAGGCCTGGATCGCGGCAAGGTCGCCCGCGCCCGGGTGCGGGCATCGTCGGCCGGCCGGTCTCGAAATCCGTAGCCCGATCAGGCTTGACCCATTCGCCTCAGATGATCGTGAAGTCGCTGACCACGAGAACGGCTCCGGCTTGCAGCGTGGCGAACTGGACTGCAAGGCCGGCGCCGTTGCCGTCGGCGTCGAACAGGAGGGCGCCGGTGGCCGAATTGTAGATAATCCGGTCGTCGGCATCCTGCGCGGCGGCGCCGGTGACGAACGCATTGGGGTTGAGCCCGCCCGGGCTGAGGCCGGTGAACACCGCGTCGTCGAGCGCGATGATGTCGGTACCGGTGGCGAAGTCGGCGATATAGTCGACGTTGGAAGCGCCCAGTGCCGTGGTGAACGCGAACGCGTCCGCGCCGCCGCCGCCGACCAAGCCGTCGTTGCCGGTGCCGCCGTCCACATAGTCGGCGCCATCTTCGCCGAGCAAAGTGTCGACCCCGGCCTCGCCGAACAGCCAGTCGCCGTCCGCGCCGCCCAGCATGAAGTCGGCGCCCGCGCCGCCCAGCACGCCGTCCTGGCCCGCGCCGGCCTCGATATGGTCGTCGCCCTCGCCGCCCAGGATGGTGTCGATGCCATCCTCGCCGAAGAGCCAGTCGCCGTCCGCTCCGCCGGCGATATAATCGACGCCCGCGCCGCCCAGCACGCCGTCACGGCCCGCGCCGCCCTCGATCCGGTCGTCGCCGCCTTCGCCGATCATCGTATCGCCGCCTGCCTCGCCGAAGAGCCAGTCGCCGTCGGCGCCGCCGACTATGAAGTCGTCGCCGCCTCCGCCGGCAATGCCGTCCCGGCCCGCGCCTCCTTCGAGCCGGTTGGCGACATGATTGCCGTTCAGCGCGTCGTTGCCCGACCCGCCAAAGCCGTTCTCGATGGTGACGCCGTTGGCGATGGTGAAGCCGCCATAGATGCCGAAGGCGTAGGACATCCATCCGGCGCCGCCAGATTCATATTGGAGCGTCGCGGCGCGCAGATCGATATTGGCGTTGCGGGCGCCGACATAGACGATGCTGTCGTTGCCGTTGGCATCCCAGATCGACGAATAAAAGGTGCTCTGGCCCACATAATAGCCGTCGCGGGTCGTCGCCTGATTGGTGGCGTTGTGTTCGGCCGGCTGTCCGGTCGCGGAATCGATATAGACCCCCCATTCGTTCACGTCCTTCAGGACGTAGGTGTCGTTGCCGGTGGCCCAATCCTCGTTGACGCCATATTTGTCCTGGATGACGGCGATGTCGAGCGCCATCAGGCTGCCGAGCCAGCCAAAGCCCTCGTTGGTGGTCTCTTCCTGGCCGTAGGGCGACTTTTCCCACCCGTCATTGTAGGACATCATCGTGTTGACGCCCTGATTGAGGTCGAACGCTCCGGCCCCGCCATCATCGCCGGGGACGGGGCCGGGCGCCACGCCCTGCATAATGCTCGAGCCGCCGCCGGTGTCGTGCGGGTGCGCGAGGCCCATTCCATGGCCGAATTCGTGGATCAAAGTGACGAAGGAGAAGCCGCCCGGCTGAAGCATCTGGGCGTTCCAGCGCTCGTCGGCGGAATTGAACTGGGCGGTGCCCTCGTCGCCATAATCGGGCGGATTCATCGACCCGAGCAGGGAAATGCCAGGCCCTGGCGTTCCGGGATAGGACCAGTAGAAGAAATCGGCGTCGAAGGCGTCATCCACTCCGGTGGCATATTGGATGCCCTCCTCAGGGAGCCCCGTTGGTCCGGGCTTGTACTTGATAGTCTCGTCGCGCTCGTAGAGGCCGGTCGCCACATTAAAATTATAATTGGAGACAAAGACCACATCGGCGACCTTGGAGAATTCGTTCGCCGCGGTCAGCATGGCCTGGATTTCGTACTGATACGGATCCTGGGCCGTGACCTGGGCCGGAATGGTCGCATCGGCATTCGCATAGAGATCGCCCTGGCCGGCGAAATAGAGGTAGATGACGTTCTTGCCCGGGAAGCCGAGGTCGTTGCCCTCGACGGTGGCCGGATCCGCCGCCAGCTGCCCGGTCGGTCGTGGGCCTTCCATGCCGTCCGGATTGCGCACCGAAACATGCTCGCGGTTGACCATGACGCCGCCCCAGTCGATCGAGTGGAGCGGGCTCGAAATGTCATAGGGCGTGGTATAGACGGTTCCTGCGGTCGCGGTGATGGCGAAAATCTCGTAATTGCCGGCGAAATCCCCGACCCCGTCGCCGGTATTGTCGTAGGACGTGGCGTTGACATAGTAGGTGCCCGAAGATGGCGCCTCGAACGTCATGAGCGCATCGAGCCCCGACGGCGTGTTCGGCCCGCCGCCATCCGCGATCGCGAGCAGATTGCCGGCAGAATCGCGAATTTCGAGATAGGCATCGGCGAGCGGGACGAGGCTGTTTTCCGTGCCCGAAACGCTTCCGGCACGGGCATATTGACCGAACTGGTAGGTTACGCCGCCCGTCAGCGTGACCGCGAACCAGTCATTGTCGCCGGGGATGTCGCACGCCGCCATGACGTGGTTGGGATCGTCGACCACCAGCGTCCCGCTGGTCATCGCGTTGGGCGTATAGGTGTCGACGAGGGCGGTCGGGCCGGGGATGTACCAGGCCGATTCGACCGGCTCGTAGTTGGCGGGACGCCCCGAGTTGCCGATCGTGTCGATCGAGTTGTCGCTGATCGCGCGGGAAAACTGGGCTTGGATGGATTCGTCGTCCCAAAGGGTGAATAGATCGGTCCTGGAGGCGCGATCGCGGAAAACGGGCATGGTTCAGCTCCCTGCTAGGCAATCGTTGATGTTATGATAGGAACTCACGCTCTCAGGTCGCGCTCGATATCGCGCGGCCGGCACGGGCGTCCGCGCGGCGCGCGGGCGACAAATCGGGAGGGCGGCGTCGCCGGAATATTCCCAGTCGGACAATAGGATTGAAACCCCTGCCGCAGCTTGGCGGTCATGCCGCCGAAGCCATCCCTAACCGCCTGTTAAGGAAAAAGTTCCACCAGCGTCGCGGGAAATGCGTCCTGCAGAAGATACGGTGCTCTTACGGTAGTGAGATCGGCTATTTCGCGGGGCGTTACTTGGGCTTACGCGCAGCGATCTCCGCCCGTTCGCGGCGTGCGATCGCCGCCAGCTCATGGTCCGCGTGGCGGGCGATGAAGAGATCGTAAGCCGCGAGCGTGCCCGTCCGCCGGGCGACGTCGAGCTCCTCCTGGACCGCGATATCGGGGTCCCGCGGGCGCGGCAGGTCGGGCGATCCCCTGGCAGGCGTGGGCATCTGATTCTCCCTTGGGCAAGCCGCTCCCCCCAGCACGGTGCCGAGAATTGCGGCTGCGGCGAGGCGGGCCACAATCCGGTCCCTCAGAAGACGAAGTCCGAGGCGGCGAGGATCGTGTTGTTGATCACGACGATCTCCATGTCCGCGATGCCGTTGCCGTCGAGATCCGCCTGGATGCGGGCGTTGCCGCCCTCGACCTGATAGCGCAGCTGGCCGGCCACGTTGCTGAACGCGCTGGTGGCGATGAAGGTGAAAGCGTCGTTCTCCGCGGTTCCGGACTTGGCGTCGACATCGGAGAGGTTGATCTGGTCGTTGCCGCGAATGAGGTCGGTGATCGTATCGGCGAGCGCGCCGGTGCCGGCGTCGGTGCCGGCCGCCCATCTGAACACGTCGTTGCCGCCGCCGCCGGTCAGCTGGTTGGCGGCCTGGTTGGCTACGATAAAGTCGACGTCCCCGGTGCCGATCGCATTTTCGATGAGCGAGGCGACATTGCCCTGATACATCAGGGCGTTGGCGACATTGCCCCTGGCGACGTTGCCGCCGCCCAGGGCGGCCAGCTGGAGGCCGTCGGTGGTCGTCCACTCGCCGGGCCTGAGATCGATCGTCGATGAGTTGCCGTTCACGCCATAGTTCGACAGGTCGTAGGTGTCGATTCCGCCGCCGTCCCAGATGGTCTGGAAGACGCGGTTCGCCTGGGACGAGACGCCGTCGCCCGGGGCGCCCTGGCCGACCCCGTTGATGAACATCTCGCCGTTCGTCGGGCTCCAGGTGTAGACGCTGTTGCCGGCATTGTGGACGAAGTTGGCGCCGTAGATCCGCTGCAGCGCGGCGATGTCGTACATCATCAGCGTCTGCGGAAAGCCATACAAAGCGTTGTTATAGCCCTCGGCATCGTCGCCCACGTAGGAGCGGTAGGTCATCACCGTATATTCGACCGAATCGCGTTCCGTCCTGATCGCCGGCGCCTCGTGGCCGTGCTTGAGCCCGAGCGCGTGGCCGGTCTCGTGCAGGATGCCCATCCAGGCATAATTGCCTTTGAGCGGATTGGTGAAGCTGGTCGTGTTGAACCAGGCGGATCCGCCCGGGCTGCTGGGGCCGCCATTGCTCGGGTAATAAGCATGGGCGGCTTCGACGTCGTCGTCGGTGCTCATCGCGTAGCGCAGGTCGGCCTGGCCCGGACTGGCGGTCATCTCGGTGAAGGTCAGGCTGGAGACATTGCCGACGAGCTGCAGAAGCTGCCGCGTCGCCGCCTGCTGGGCGGCGCTGAACGCCTGAAACTCGCCGTCCGGATTCGCCTCGTCGAAGCTGTCCGGATATTGGCTCGCCAGCGTCGGAAAGCCGAAGGTGAGGTCGGTGTCGGTCCATTTGGAACCGCTTACCAGCGCGTCGATGTCCTCCTCGATCAGCTGCTGCGCGGTCGCGGGCGGGCCGATGCTGACGTTGAGGTCATAGGAACCGAACGTCGGATTGGCCGCATCCTGGAAGGATTCGATCGAGAAGTAATAAGTGCCCGACGTCGCCGCCCGGAAGCTGAAGAGCGAATCCGTATTGTGCCCATAGGTGGGGTGGGGGTCGGAACCGGGGTCGGGGGAGCCCTGGTCGTCATTGCTGCCGATCTCCACGCCGCTCGAATTATAGACCCGGACGAATGCGTCGAGATTTCCGCCGCTGTTGTCGACATCGAGGATGAGCTTCTCTCCGGCCTGAAGGGTGATGGAGAAGAAGTCCTTGTCGGCGGCATCCGGAAGGTTGCCCCTGATGGTCGCGGAGGGGAGGTCGTCGTCGGGCAAATTGGGATTGGCGGCGACGACGAACGTGCCGCGATCCACGGCCTGCGCGCTCGCCGTTGCGTCGTTCGGTGCGGTGGTCTCGTTGATGATCGGGGTGGCGACATCGGCGACGTCGGTGATGGTGAGCGTGACCGCCCGCGGGGTCGAGGATCCCGAATCGCTGGCGATCACGTTGAACGCATAGCTCGTCTTGGTCTCGTAATCGGCCGGGCTGATGAGGCGCACGGCGCCGGTGACGGCATCGATGGTGAGCAAGGCGGCGTCGGCGCCGCTGAGCGAGAAGGTGATCCGGTCGCCGTCGGCGTCGCTGGCCGTGGCCTGGTAGACGATCGCGCTCGCCGGGCTGTTCTCGGCTATGCTCACCGTTCCGCCGGAGGTGACGACGGGCGCGGCGTTGCCCGGGCCGGAGACGAAGAAGTCGGCGGCCGTGAGGCTGAGCCCCGCCGAGAGCGTCGCGAATTGGACGGCGGCGGCGCCGCCGCTGCCGTCGACGTCGTAGAGGAGGGCGCCGGTCCCGCTGTTGTAGATGAGGTAGTCGTCGGCGTTGACGGCGGCCGCGCCGATGACGAACGTCTCGGCCCGGAGCGTGCCCGAAGCCAAAGCGGCGAACGGCAGGCCGGCCTCGCCGCCGAGCCGGATCCGGTCGCTGCCCGCGACGAAGTCGGCGATGAAATCGACGTTCGAAGCACCCAGTGCCGTGGTGAACGCGAACGTATCCGCGCCGGCGCCGCCGACCAGACCGTCGCTTCCGAGGCCCCCATCCAGAGAATCGTCGCCCTCGTCGCCAAGAATGGTGTCGTCGCCGGCTTCCCCGAACAGGAAATCGCCGTCGGCGCCGCCCGCAATATGGTCCGCCCCGGCGCCGCCAAGGACGCCGTCGGCCCCCGCGCCGGCTTCGATATGATCGTTGCCGTCGTCGCCAAGGATAGTGTCGGCGCCGTCTTCGCCGAACAGGAAGTCGCCGTCGGCGCCGCCCGCGATATAGTCCGCCCCGGCCCCGCCAAGGACGCCGTCGGCCCCCGCGCCGGCTTCGATATGATCGTTGCCGTCTTCGCCCAGGATGGTGTCGGCGCCGTCTTCGCCGAACAGGAAGTCGCCGTCCGCGCCGCCGGCGATATAATCGGCTCCAACCCCGCCCAGGACGCCGTCGACCCCGGCATCGCCCTCGATCCGGTCGTCGCCCGCCTCGCCGTAGAGCGTATCCGAGCCCAGGCCGCCGAGGATGCGGTCCACGTCATCGCCGCCATGGATCAGGTCGTCGCCGTCATCGCCGAACAGCCAGTCGCTGCCCGCTGCGCCGTAAAGCCGGTCGTTGCCCGCGCCGCCGCTCAACCCGTCATTGCCGGCGCCGCCTTCCAGGGTGTCGTCGCCGTCGCCGCCCGATATGGTGTCGTCGGCATCCTCGCCGAACAGAAAGTCGCCGTCCGCGCCGCCTTCGATATAGTCCGCCCCGGCGCCGCCAAGGACGCCGTCCGCGCCCGCGCCGCCGTACATCCGGTCGTCGCCGTCTTCGCCCAGGATGGTGTCGTCGCCGTCTTCGCCGAACAGAAAGTCGCCGTCGGCGCCGCCCGCGATATAGTCCGCCCCGGCCCCGCCAAGGACGCCGTCGCCGCCCGCGCCGGCTTCGATATGATCGTTGCCGTCCTCGCCAAGGATGGTGTCGTTGCCGTCTTCGCCGAACAGGAAGTCGCCGTCGGCGCCGCCCGCGATATAATCGGCTCCGACGCCGCCCAGAATGCCGTCGGCGCCCGCGCCGCCCTCGATGCGGTCGTCGCCCGCCTCGCCGTAGAGCGCATCCGAGCCCAGGCCGCCGAGGATGATATCCACATCATCGCCGCCGTGGATCAGGTCGTCGCCGTCATCGCCCGACAGCCAGTCGCTGCCCGCGCCGCCGTAAAGCCGGTCGTTGCCCGCGCCGCCGCTCGACCCGTCATTGCCGGCGCCGCCTTCCAGGGTGTCGTCGCCGTCGCCGCCCAATATGGTGTCGTCGCCATCCTCGCCGAACAGAAAGTCGCCGTCGGCGCCGCCTTCGATATAGTCCGCCCCGGCGCCGCCAAGGATGCCGTCGGCGCCCGCGCCGCCGTACAGCCGGTCGTCGCCCTCTTCGCCAAGGATGGTGTCGTTGCCGTCTTCGCCGAACAGGAAGTCGCCGTCGGCGCCTCCCGCGATATAGTCCGCCCCGGCCCCGCCAAGGACGCCGTCGGCCCCCGCGCCGGCCTCGATCCGGTCGTCGCCGTCCCCGCCCAGCAGCGTGTCGCCGCCGTCGTGGCCGTAAATTACGTCGTTCCCGCCGTGCCCATTGATCGTATCGCTATCCGGAGTGCCGACCAGAACGTCGCCATTCTCCGTACCGTTGATGTCAGCCACGTCGTTAACCCTCCAGCGCGTCCGTCCGTCCGCGCCCTTCCATATCTTGGGTCTATTGCGGAGACCATTGGCGGCTCGCGCCAGAGCGCGTCAACCGATACTCCACTCACCACTGCGCCTATGCGACACCCACCCGGGTCGATGGCCGCCGCTTCGGGTAGGTCCCTTCCGGCGATTTGGCAAGAAGAAACTGTGTTTCTACAAAGACATAGAGCTTAGCGGTTGGCGCCCACTTCATGCCCGGTTCAGATCACGAAGAAATCGCTTGCCGTAAGAACGATGCCCGGCTGGACCTGCGCGAACTGGACCTGCGCGTTGCCGCCGCCGCCGTCGCTGTCGAAATAGAGAGCCCCGGTGACGTTGTCGTAGACGATGCGCTCCCCGTCGCCCTCGGCGGCGGGGCCGATCACGAACGAGGCCGGGTCGAGCTCGCCAAGGCTCAGCTGGAACACCACATCGTCGAGGGCGATCTTGTCCGTGCCCGAGACGAAGTCGGTGATGAAGTCGATGTTCGATGCTCCCAGCGCCGCGGTGAAGGCGAATATGTCGGCGCCGGTGCCGCCGGACAGACCGTCGCTGCCGGCGCCGCCGTCGAGCAAATCGTCGCCCTGCTCGCCAAGGATGGTGTCGTCGGCGTCGTTGCCGAACAGGACGTCGTTGTCGGCGCCGCCGGCGATATAGTCGGCCCCGGCGCCGCCCAGGACGCCGTCGGCGCCCGCGCCGGCCTCGATCCTGTCGGCCCCGCCGCCGCCCAGGATGGTGTCGTCGCCGTCCTCGCCGAAGAGCCAGTCGCCGTCCGCTCCGCCGTCGATATAGTCGGCCCCGGTGCCGCCGAGGACGCCGTCGCTTCCGGCTCCGCCCTCGATCCTGTCGTCGCCGGCGTCGCCCAACATGGTGTCGACGTCGTCCTCGCCGAAGAGCCAGTCGCCTTCGAGGCCGCCGTCGATATAATCGTCGCCGGCGCCTCCGGCCATGCCGTCCTGGCCCGCGCCGCCCTCCATCCGGTCATCGCCGCCATTGCCCAGGATGGTGTCGCCGCCATTCTCGCCGAACAGCCAGTCGCCCTCCGCCCCGCCGGCGATGAAATCACTGCCCCCGCCGCCGGCGATGCCGTCGCGGCCGTCGCCGCCTTCGATGCGGTCGTTGCCGGAAAGTCCCGCGAGCTCATCGTCGCCGCCTTCGCCCAGGATCACCCAATTCTCATCGGTGGGCGCGGTGATCATGTCCGCACCCGGGCCGCCGGCATAGAATTCGGGCGCGTCGGTCAGGGTTATCGTCCGCACCGAGGTGGAAAAGGCTCCGCCCGGATCGGTGACCCGGATGGTGATGTCGTGGGTCGGATCGCCCTCGAAGTCGAGTAAGTCGCCATCAGCGACGGTCACGGCGCCGGTGCCGGGGTCGATCGCGAAACGCCCCCCGGCATTGTCGTCGAGACCGAAAACGAAGCCGGAGCCGTTATCCGGATCGGTGGCCGAGGCGGTTGCAGCCAGGGTCCCGACCGCGCTGAATTCCGGCACCGTGCCGCCGGCAAAGCCCAGCGTCGGCGCATCGTTCTCGGGGAAAACGGTCATCGTCATCGTCGCCGGAGCGCTGTTCGACGTGCCGTCGTTGACGGTCACGGTGATCAGCCGGTTGGTGTTGGTACCGCCGTCGGTCGGATCCTCGCTGCTGCTCGAATAGCCGACCTGGCCGAGCGCGGCCGCATAAGTCGCGGCCGTCGCGGAGCCGGTGAGGACGAGCGTGGTGGCGGTGCTGCTGCCGTGGATGGTGATCCCGCCCGGCAGCGGCAAGGTGGCGGAGAGCAGATCGCCGGTTTCGGGATCGGTGATCGTGATCGTCGCGCTCTGGATCATGTCGGCGTCGGCGTCGGTCACGCCGATGGCCGTGCCGAGCCCCGAGGCGCCGCCGTTCTCGGCATAGATGTTGCTGTCGTCGTTGCCGAGCGTGCCGGTGTTGAGATCGACGACCGGCGACACGTTCTCCGACGTGTTGGTGATGCTGAGGTGGATGATGTCGGTGCCGGTCGCGGGATTGCCGGCGATGCTGCCCTGGCCGGCATTGGCCGGGGCGCCGTCGTGCAGGGAGATGGCGACGTCAATCCCCGCCACCGGCGGATTGTCGCCGGTATAGGTATATTGGATCGACTGGACGACCGCGTTGACCAGGGCCGTGGTCGCGGGCGTGCCGCTGCTGGTGAAGCTGATGCTGAGCGGAATGCCGTTGCCGCCGGAGAAGGTGGCGAAGACGAGGCTGCCGACCTCGAGGTTGCTGCCGTTGACCGTGAAGGCGCCGCTCGTGCCGATGGCGAACAAATCGTTGGCGTCGTTGCCGGCATTATTGGCGATGGCGAGCGTGGCGCCGGCATAATTGCCGTTGCCGCCGTTGAGAGCGTCGAGATCGATGTCGCTGATCGTCGCGGTCGCGTCGACCGGGCCGGCGACCTGCTCGGTCGAGGAGCCGCTGGCCGCGGCGGTGACGACCGGCGTGTCGTTGATCGCCGTGATGGTGATCGTGATCGGGTCGCTGTCCTCCTCGCTGGTGGCATTGCCGGTCAGGCCCGGATCGAAACCGGTATTGCCCTGGTCGTTGGTGAGGACGGTGAGCGTGCGCGGGCCGTTGGCGTTGGCCGGCGGCGTGTAGACGAGGCCGTTCAGCGCCGCGTTGATCTGGGTCAGAGTGCCGGTGATGGTGAGATTGGTGGGGGTGCCGCCGATCGTCGCGCCGCTTCCGGCCATCGGGGTCAGCACGCCGTCGGCGATCGACAGGGTGACGATGAGGTTGCCCACGCCCGCGTCGGCGTCGGCCACCGTAATGGGATTGCCGCCCGCCACGCTGAAGGTGATCGATCCGCCTTCGTCGAGCAGCTGCGCTCCGACGGGCACGGTGTTGACCGGCGCCTTGTTCAGGTAGACGAAGCCGAAATCGAGCGTGAAATTGGTGTCGGGATCGTTGTCGCCGTCGGTGTCGCCCGGGCCGCCGGGCACTCCGTCGGGCTCGGTGCCGTGGGCGAGCGTGATCGTCTGGCTGTACACGGCGCCGCCGGATTCGGAGCCGTTGTCGTCATTGTCGATATTGTCGTCGGGATCGGGGCTTCCGGCGGTGGTGCTGCGGCCGGAAAGGGAGCCGGTGAAATTGGCGGCGTCGACTCGGACGATATAGTCGCCGGGCGCGAGATTCACGAAGAGATAATTGCCGCCGGCGTTGGTCATGACTCCCGGGGCGAGCTGGGCGTCGGATGCGTCCCAGACGCCCGCCGTGGTGCCGGTGTCGGCGAACAGGGTCATCGTGACTCCGGAATGGCCGGCCTCGGTGCCGTCCTTGATGCCGTTGCCGGCAATGCCTCCGCCGGCGCCGTCGTCGTTCCACAGCGTGCCGCCGAGCGTCAGCGAATCCATGACGATGTTGTTGCCCGCCCCCGGCCCCATCGTCTCGGCGTTGCTGGTGGCGGGAGAGCTGCCGCCGACGCTGCTGGTGTTGCTGAAGGTCGGGATGACCTGGTTGGTGTAGGCGTTGACCGTCGAATCCCACTGGATGGTGACGGTCCGGCCGGCCGGAATCGTGCCGAGCGTGATCTGGGTGAGGATGAAGGCGGTGCCGGTGACGTGGGTGCCGTCGCCTTCGGCGGCGTCGTCGGCGCCGGGCAGGCGCCGCTCGCCTATGCTGATCGAGCCGAACATCAGCTCGTCATTGTCGGCGCTCGCATAATTGTCCTCGAGGCCGATCTGGTGGCCGAGCTCGTGCATGATCGTGGTGAGCAGGTCGATCCGCATCGCCGCGACCGTGCTCGGGATGGCGCCGAGCAGGGTGCCGTCGCCGCTATATTCGCTGTCGTCGCCCGGCGTCGCGTCGACGAACCAGTTGAAGCCGGCGGCATTGTTGTCGATCACGATCTCGCCCACGCTGCTCGATCCCAGCATCTGCCCGGGCAAATTGGCGACGCTGACCGTCGTCGAGCGCATCGCCGCGATCTGCCCGGCGGTGGCGCCGGCGTCGGCCCAGCGCTGGATCGCCGCTTCGACGAGCAGCGCGAGCTCGGCCTGGCTGACGACGCCGTCGTCGACCACGACTGACTGGCCGGCGCCGGCATCCGGCTTGGTCGTCGGATCGTCGGCCGGCGGCGGGACGAACTCGCCGCCGGTGCCGTCGCCCTTGGCGTTTCCGCCGCTATCGGGCGCCTCGGGGGGCTCGAGCGCCATCAGCGGCGAGGAAGGCAGGGTCGGCGTGGTCGGCAGGGCGGGCGCCGCCTGGTTGAAATCGACACCGGGGTCGGCGGTTACGGTGGCGCCGCTGTTCGCGGCCGCGACCGCCGCGGCGCTGGCCTGTTGCACGTTGATGTCCGGCGTTCCGTTGATCCCTTCGTCAAAGCCGATCCTGCCGACGCCGCCGCCCGGAAGGATGTTTCCGGAGATGCTCGCGTTGATCGTTCCCCCGGGGTCGGTGTTGACCGTTCCGGCGGTGACCTGAAGCTCCGCTATATGCGAGCCCAGCGTATCGGCGACGTCGTTGTTGGTCATGGTGACGTTCATCAGGCCGGTGCCGCTGGCCCGCGCGCGGATGACCTCCAGCGTGGTATTCGCGTCGACCACGTTGCTCGTGATCAGCGCATCGATCGACGCGCCGAAGCTGTTGGTGACGAAGATCGCCTCGACATCGCCGCCGCCGGCGTCCGTCCACAGATTGCCGGTCTGGCCGATATCGTTGTTCACGATCGTGACGTCGACATTGCCGACGGTGCCCGCCGACGTGTTGTTGTTCGAATTGACGCTGATGGCGTATTTCGAGCTCGAGCCGAGACCATTGATCGTATTGTTGTCGATCAGCAGCTCGGTGGTGCCGCCGTCGACCGTTGCGGTGATGCCGCGCGCGCCCTCGATGTCGGAAAGGACATTGTTGCGGATCGTGATGTCGGAATCCGCGGTGAGGCCGTTGGTGATCCCGATCGCGCCCAGATTGGTCACCGGGCGCATGATGTCGGTGAAGGTGTTGCCGTCGATGTCGGCGAAGAAGTTCGAATTGCCGAACAGGTCCATCTGGACGCCGCCATTGCCGAGCACCGCGGCGTTCTGGAAGAAGGAATCCCACACCCTGAGATTCACCGTTCCCGACGAGCCGGTGATGGACTGCACTTCGACGCCGTCGCCGAAAATATCGGTGAAGATGACGCCGTCGACGCGCATCGACATGCCCGATGTGCCCTGCGCCTCCATGAACACGCCGTCGTTGGAGCCGTTGGATCCGTTGAAGGTGCCGCCCGTGATCACCAGCGAGGTCATGTTGGTGTTGAGGTTGACGAGGTTGAGGCCGTTCTTGGTGGCGGTGTTGCCGGTATCCCAATCCTGGATGGTCGAGGTGGTGATCGTGTTGACGCCGCCCAGATTGGTCGCGTCGATCCCGTGACCGAGGACGTTCATGACCCGAATGTTGGTGAAGTTGACGCCGCTGACATTGGTGAGGACGATTCCGTCGTCGGTCATGTTCTGGATCGTGCCGCCCGAATTGGCCGATCCCGTCCCGATGATGTTCAGCCCGCCCGTGCCGGTGCCGTTGAGGACGATGCCGTTGGCGCCGCCATTGGCGGAGACGCTGACGAAATTGAGGTCGGCCGCGCCGATCGCGGTGCCGCCGCTGACGTTGATCGCGGCGGCGCCCGCCGCGCTGATCGTGCTTCCGGCGCCGGTGGCGGTCACGGTGCCGCCGCCGGTGGCGTTGAAGCTGATGACGCCGCTGCTCGCGTCGGTGTCGAGGGTCAGCGTATTGGTGAAGGCGATCGTGGCGCCGGTGTTGCCGGTGAGGTTGATGCCGTCGCTGGAGGTGGTCGAGGAAACGGTGCCGTCGAACGAGACGGTGCCGCCGGTGTGGTTGACGACCGAGATCACCTGGCCGTTGCTGGTCTTGGCGATGGTGCCGTTATAATCGATGTTGCCCGCGCCGCCGTCGACGTTGAACGCGACGCCGGTCGGGTTGTTGATCGACGAGCTCGAGCTGAAGCTGAAGGCGCCGCCCGAGCCGTTGATGATGTCGACTCCGGCATCGCCGCCGTTCAGCGTGTTGGTGCCGTTGAAATTGTAGGTGCCGTCGGCATTGTTGAACTGAAGGCCGGTGCCGTTGGTCGCGCTGAGCGTTCCGGTGTTGAAGGTGAGCGTGCCGGTGTGGGCGTTGGCCACGTTGACCAGCGCCTGCCCCGCCGACGCCTGGCTGACGCTGCCGCTATAGGTCGTCGAAACCGATCCGCCGCTGACGTTGAATGCGCTGCCGGTGGCGCCGGACATCGTGCCGGCGCCGAGCGCGACGGTGCCGGTGACGGTGGTCAGGCTGACATTGCTGGCGCCGCCGGCGGAGGTCACGTCGTCGAAGCCGGTGCCCGCGAAGGCGCCGGTCGTCAGGCTCAGCGCCTGGCCGCTGGTGTTGATGTTGACGTCGTTGACCGTGACGGTGCCGAAGCCGGTGCCCGTGATGCCGCCGACGCCGCCGATGTTGATTCCGGCGAGCTCGCTGTTCGTTCCCAGGGTCACGGTGAAGCCGCTCGCGCCGGTGGCGGTGGAATTGGCGGTCGCGGTCGCCAGCGTGATGGCGCCGACGGTGAGGTTGGCGCCGGTGCCGATCAGATGCGAATTGGCCTCGAGCGCCAATGTCCCCGTGACGCTGCCGCTGACGTAAACGAAGTCGTCCGCGCTGTCGACGGCCTGGACGCTGGTCAGCGTGCCGAAGGGGTTGGTCGAGGTGCCGTTGCCGGTGCCGCCGGCGCTGACATACCAGACCGTCTCGGCGACGACCATCGTGACGGTTGCGGTGGTCGAGAGGTCGTCGGCATTGCCGGCGATGCCGTCTATGCCGTCGTCGGTGATCGTGTAGGTGAAAGTGTCGTTCCCGGTGAAGCCGGCCGCCGAGACGTAGGTGAACGAGCCGGCGTCGGCCCCCTGGGTGGTCATGACGACGGTGCCGCCATTGGCGCTCGTCACCGTGACCGTGGATCCGGCCACATTCGTCGACTGGACCTTCGAGATGGAGAAGGTGTCGCTGAAGAATTCGACGTCGTTGGTGAGGACGGTACCGGCGAAAGAAGTGTGGATGCCCGCCTCGTCGGACGTGAAGTCGACCTCGTGCATCGTGTTGCCGATGACGCCGGTGAACATATCGTCGAACGCGATCGGCGAGACGTTCACGAGGCCGGTCTCGGTCGAGCCGCCGAGGAGGTCGTTGACGGTTACGCTTGTCGCGGCGGTGCCCGTGTTGGTGAGGGTCAGGGTATGGCGCAGGACATCGCCGGCATCGGCGCGGCCGTCGCCGTCCTGATCGCCGGTGAGCGGACGAAACGTCGTGAAGCGCGTGGCAGTGATAGGCATGGTGAAGGTCCCCCCTCAGGGCACGATCGCGCAACACGCGCGCGACACTCTAATGGGGGGTTGATCGCACAGAAAATGCTGGCCCGCTAGACTATTAAGCGGTGCCGCGAGCCTTTTTTTCGCGATCTTTCGGAGTTCCGAATCCCCAACGGCCGGGTGCGGACCAAGATTCTAGGTGCGCGGCGGGAACACGCCCTGCAAGGCGATGCAGAAATTGAGCGCGAGGTACGGCATCATATTGTTGTGCGGCAGACTGCCGCCGGCGGGCGTCAGGGTCTGGAAGGCCGCGTTCTTGGGGTTGGCGGGCGTTGCGTAGATATTGTTGCCCGTGCCGAGCGCCAATCCGCCGGGATTGAGATTGTCGCCGGGCCGGACCGACATGCTGATGCTGTGGTTGTGGATCGGAATCTCGCTGTCGAGCAGGGTCACGGCGGTGGTGCCGCTCTGTTGCCCCAGGAAGTACTCCGACAGGCCTGCCCCCTGACCCCAGAAGATCGGCGTACTGCCCTGAAGGTTGGGCAGCGCGAAGGTCGACTTGCCGTCGCCGCCATAAAAGGTGCCGAGCAGCGAAAAGAGAGCCGTGTTCTGCGAAAGCGGCATCAGCTGCCCGTTGCAGAACGCCCACCCCGTGGGCGGGAAATTGAACCCGAACATGCGGATCTCGGCGACGAAGGGTGAGGACATGGCCGGTTCCTAACTCTGCTGGGGGAAGATGCCGAACAGCGAAATGATGAAGCTGATCGCGAGATAGGGCTGCATATTTTCGTGCGGCTGGTTCCCGCCGACGGGCGATGTGCTCTGGGCCGCCAGGACGTCCGGCGTGAATTCCGAAGCATAGGCCTCAGCCGGCGTCCGTCCCATCACCCCGTCGAGGATGCCCTTCGCGCTGGCGCCGTCGGGCGACGCCACCATGGGATGGTTGTGGATCGGGATCTGCTGAACGGTAAGGGTGACGCTCTCGGTGCCGGACTTCTCGCCGAGGGCGTGGCCATTGCCTACGTGCATCGGCGCGCGACCCTGCAGGTCGGGCAAGCCGAAGGTTTCCTGGCCGTCGCCGCCATAGGTCGTGCCGATCAGGGTGAACAAGGCGTCGTTCTCGGAGATCGGCAGGAGCTGGCCTTGGCAAAACATCCAGCCGGCCGGCGCGAAACTGCCCCCGAACATCCGAATCTCGCCGATAAAGGGATTGGACACGGCTGCGCCTCCTTAGTTCCGCGAGGGGAAGACGCCCTGCAGGGCGATGATGATGTTCAACGTGGTATAGGGCTGCATGTTGTTGTGCGGCTGGCTGCCGCCGACATTGCCGACGATGCCCGGGTCCATCGCCACCAGGTTCGTCGGCTGCCGGTAAAGGTCGATCGAGGAGGTTGCCAGGACGACGGTCGAATCCGGCGAATCGGTCGTGGCATTGTCGCCCCTGCCGACCAGGAAGTGGATGTGCTGTGGCATTTCCGAGGCCGTTACCGTGTGGGCTTCCTGGCCGCCCTTCTCCCCCAGGATAAAGCCGCCGCCGAAGTGGATCGGGACCAGTCCGCGCATATCGGGAAGCGCGAAGGTGGTCTGGCCGTTGCCGCCATAGGTCGTGCCGAGCAGCGAGAACAGCGCCTGATTCTGGTTGATCGGCAGCTGCTGCCCGTTGGCGAACGCCCATCCCTTGGGCGCGTAGTTCCAGGAGATGATCTTCAACTCACCCAGAAATGGTGTGCCCATGGCTCCGCTCCCCCCGAACTGCGTGCCGGCTTATAACAATGGTTAGGCTTCGACGAGTCTTTTTTTTAGGGGATTGTCGACCATGCAATAGAACGCCGTAAGCGCAAGTATTTAGGCGCCCGCACTGGGACTCCGGCCGGCATCGCGACCCAGGGCACGGCCCGGCGCCGCCGCTTTGCCCCGCCGCTCGGGCGGGCTATAGCCGCCCGCTGAAAGGAGCATGGATTGGCCGCCCGCCGCCTCAGCCGGAAGCATGTCGAGCGGATATGGGGCGTGCGCGCCTTGCCCGCGGCGTTCGCGCCGCCGGCCGCAGGCGCCGCCCCGATCGGGGAAATCTGGTTCGCCGACGACGCGGCCCGCGATCCCGCCTTGCTCGTGAAATATCTGTTCACCTCGGAGCGCCTGTCGATTCAGGTCCATCCCGGCGACGAGGCGGCGCGGGCCCGCGGCCATCCCCGCGGCAAGGACGAAGCCTGGCATGTACTCTCCGCCGAGCCCGGCGCCGTGATCGGGCTCGGCCTCAGGCACGAGGTCTCCGGGGAGGCGCTGCGCGCCGCCGCGCATGACGGCGGGCTTGAGTCGCTGCTCGACTGGCGGCCGGTCAGGGCGGGCGAGACCTTCTATTCGCCCGCCGGCACCATCCATGCGATCGGCGGCGGCCTGGCGCTGATCGAGATCCAGCAGAATCTCGACCTCACCTACCGGCTCTACGATTATGGCCGCCCGCGCGAGCTCCATGTCGAGGAGGCGCTGGCGGTCGCCGATCGCGGACCCTGGTCGCCGCCCTTCGCACCGGTCCGCCAGTCTCCCGGCCGGCAGATCCTCGCCGCGGGCCGGGCGTTCGTTCTCGAGCGCTGGACGGCGGGAGGCGAAGCGGCGGGCGACATGCTGGTCGTGCCGCTGACATCGGTCGGCGACATTGAAGGCGAAGCCCTGGAAGCCGGAACGGTCTGGGCCGTCGAGGGGAGCGCCACGCTCTCGGGCGAGGGGATCGACCTGCTCGCCGCTTATGCCGGCGGCGAGGTGCGCCCGGATGCGCTTCTATAATCTGGTTCTGAGCGTCCACAATTCGGGGAAGGCGCGCTTGCCGACGGTCGACTGGAGGTAGGGCACGCCGGCGGATCCGCCGGTGCCGCGCTTGAGGCCTATCACCCGCTCGACCGTCACCGCGTGCTTGTGGCGCCAGACCGCCATCGCATCGTCGATGTCGACGAGCTTCTCCGCGAACTGGTAGAAGCGCCACCATTTTTCCGTGTCGCGATAGACCTGCGCCCAGGCGCCCTCAACCGCCTCGCTCGGGACATAGGTCTGGCTCCAGTCCCGATCGAGCGCCGCGTCCGGCAGGTCGAACCCGCCCCGCGCGAGGGCGGCATTGGCCTCGTCCCACAGGCTCCTCCGCCCGAGCGCGTCGGCCAGGGCGCGGTGCTCCGCCGAGCCCTCCTCGTGAAACTTCAGATGCCCGCCGTCCTTGAGGCCGAGCAGATATTCGAACTGGCGGAACTGGACCGACTGGAAGCCGCTCGAGGTGCCGAGCACGTCGCGGAACTGCATATAATCGGTCGGGGTCAGCGTCGCCAGCACGTCCCAGGAGAGGGTCATCACCGCCTGGATGCGCGACACGCGCGACAGATTCTTGTGGACTTCGATCAATTGGTCGCCACGGACGAGATCGAGCGCGACGCGGAGCTCGTGGACGATCTGCTTGAGCCACAGCTCCTTGGTCTGGTGCAGGATGATGAACAGCAGCTCGTCATGGTGGTCCGAGATCGGGTGCTGCGCGGAGAGGAGCGGCTCGAGCGTCAAATAGCCGCCATAGGTCATGCCGTCGGATTTGGTCATGGCCAGCGCATCTATCACGCGCATGCCCCGCAGCAAATGAGCGTTTCGCGCGTTAAAGGATCGGCAACCCTCTTAGGGAAAGCTCGGCGCATGAAGCGGGGAATCGAGTCGCAATTCGCAATCCGGCCTGCGGCGATGCTGTGCGCCCTGTTGCTGGCCGCATGCGGCGGAGGCGGCGGAGGCGGCGGGACGCCGATGCCCGGCAACCGCGCGCCGGCCTTCACGTCGGCGTCAACAGCAAGCGCGGCCGAGAATTCCGGCGGCACGATCTACACCGCCACGGCGAGCGATCCCGACGGCAATCCGCTTTCATTTTCGCTCTCGGGCGGCGCCGACCGGGGCGCATTCTCCATCACAGCGGGCGGCGCGCTCTCCTTTGTGCAGGCGCCCGACTTCGAAGTGCCGACCGACACCGATCAGAACAATGTCTATCTGGTCCAGCTCTCGGTCAGCGACGGCACGACCAGCGCCGTGCTCGACCTCGCCGTCACCGTCACCAATGTCGGCCCCGACGCCTTTCGCGTCACCCGGGTCGGAACCGGCTTCGTGCAGCCGCTCTATCTGGCGGCCGTGCCCGACGGCTCCGGGCGCGTCTTCGTGGTCGAGAAATTGGGGCAAATCCGCATTCTCACGCCGTCGACCGGCGCCATCGCGGCGTCCCCGTTCCTCGACCTTGGCGGGCAGCTTGCCACCGACGGCGAGCGCGGCCTGCTGGGCTTCGCGCCGGCGCCCGATTTCGCCGCCAGCGGCACTTTCTACGTCTATCTGACCGCGCCGGGAGGGCAGATCCAGGTCCGCCGCTACCGGACGCTTGCGGGCAATCCGAACCAGGCGGACCCCGCGAGCGGCGACACGATCCTCGCCATCGACCATCCCTTGAACAACCATAATGGGGGCTGGCTGGATTTCGGACCCGACGGCTTGCTCTACGCGGCGGTCGGCGACGGCGGCGGCGGCGGCGATCCCGACAATAATGCTCAGAATAACGGCGTGCTCCTGGGCAAGATGCTGCGCATCGATCCCCGCGGCGATGCCTTCCCGGCCGACCCGTTGCGCGATTACGCCATCCCCGCCGGCAACCCGTTCGCCTCGGGCGCCGGCGGCCGGCCCGAAATCTGGGCTTATGGCCTCAGAAACCCGTTCCGCAACAGCTTCGACCCCCTGACCCAGAATCTGTGGATCGGCGATGTCGGCCAGGGCGCCCGCGAGGAGGTGGACCTGATGCGCCCGACCGACGGCGGCGCCAATTTCGGCTGGCGGATATTGGAAGGAACGGCGCCGTTCAACGGAGCCGTTATCCCGGGCCTTGTCCCGCCCGTCGCCGAGTATCTGCACGGCAACGGCCCCAGGGAAGGCCGTTCGGTGACTGGCGGCTACGTCTATCGGGGACCGGTGGAGGGACTGCGTGGCCAGTATATCTTCGGCGACTTTGTCACCGGCAACCTCTGGTCGTTCCCGATCGCTCTCGCGACCATCGGATCGACCATTCCGAGCAGCCAGTTCATCCTGCGCCGCGCCGACTTCACCCCCAACCAGGGAACGATCGGCAACATCGCGAGCTTCGGCGTCGATCAGGCCGGCAATCTCTACATCGTCGATTTCGACGGCGAAGTCTTCCGGATCGAGGTCGGCTAGAGCCGCTCCGCCGTCGATACCATTTCGGTGGCCCTGAGCGCCGCCAGGATCCGCATCAGATGCTGGACGTCGTGTACCTCGATGTCGAGGTGGAAGGTGTGGAACGAGCCGTCGCGCGAGGTCTGGTCCATCGACACGATATTAGCGCCGTGGGACCCAAGGATGCCGGCGACCACGGCGAGCGAGCCGGGCTGGTTCTTGATGACGATGGCGAGGCGCGCCGCCCCGCCGTCCGCCTTGTCGCCCCAGGCGAGATCGACCCAGTCGGCATCGACGCCGTCGGCCAGGCTGTCGCAGCCGATGACGTGGACCTCGATCCCCTCGCCCTCGCGCCTCAGCCCCACGATCCGGTCGCCGGGGATCGGATGACAGCATTCCGCGAGCTGGAAGGCGACGCCCGGCGTCAGGCCCTTGATCGAGATGGCGGTGCGCTGCGGCGGCGGCTTAATCCCCTCCCTGGTGGCCGAGCCCGGCATCAGCGCCTCCATCACCGCGACGTCGTCGATCCGTTTCAACGCGATCGCCTCCATCAACGCCTCGTCATTGGGCAAGTGCAGGCGGCGCAGCGCTTCGGCGATCGCCTCCCAGCCAAGCGGCGTGGGCAGGCGCTGGACGATCTCGTCGAAAATCTTGCGCCCCAGCGCGACCGTCTCCTCGCGCTCCTTGGATTTGACCCAGCGGCGGATTTTCGCGCGCGCCTTGCCGGTGACCACGTAGGAGAGCCAGGCAGGCTGGGGATGCTGCGCCTTGGAGACGAGGATCTCGACCTGGTCGCCATTGTCGAGCGGCGTCCGCAAGGGCATCACCCGGCCGTTGATCTTCGAACCCACCGTCTGGTCGCCGAGATCGGTGTGCACCGCATAAGCGAAATCGACCGGCGTCGCGCCCTTCGGCAGCTGGATCAGCTCGCCCTTGGGCGTGAAGGCGAAGATCCGGTCCTGGTACATCGCCATGCGGGTATGTTCGAGCAGTTCCTCGGCGCTGCCGGAATGATCGAGGATTTCGACCAAATCGTTGATCCAGGGATGGTCCGAGCCCGCCTCGATCACGCCTTCCTTGTAGGCCCAGTGGGCGGCGAGGCCGTGCTCGGCCTGGGCGTGCATCTCCTGCGTGCGGATCTGGATCTCGATCCGCATCTGCTCGTCGTGGATGATCGTGGTGTGGATCGACCGATAGCCGTTGCGCTTGGGGGTCGAGATGAAATCCTTGAAGCGGCCCGGCACCACCGGCCAGCGCTGGTGGATGAGGCCGAGCGTCCGGTAGCATTCCTCGACGGTGCCGACGACGGCGCGAAACGCCATGACGTCGGAAAGCTGCTCGAAGCTGACATGGCGCTCGGCCATCTTGCGCCAGATCGAAAAGGGATGCTTGGCGCGGCCCTGCACCTCCGCCTCGACGCCATGGGCCTCGAGATGCGCCTTGATGCCGCGCCCGATGCGCTGGATGAGGTCGCCGCCGCCGCCCTTGTCGAGCCGCTCCAGCCTCTTGCTGATCGATTCGTAAGCGTCGGGCTCCAATTCGCGGAACGCAAGCGTCTGCATCTCGGTCATGAACTCGTACATGCCGATCCGCTCGGCGAGCGGCGCGTAAATGTCCATCGTCTCGCGGGCGATGCGCCGGCGCTTGTCGGAATCCTGCAGATGGTGGAGCGTGCGCATATTGTGGAGCCGGTCGGCGAGCTTGACCAGCAGCACGCGGATGTCGTCCGACATGGCGAGCAGGAATTTCCTGAGATTCTCGGCCGCGCGCTGATTTTCGCTTTGCGCCTCGATCTTGGAGAGCTTGGTGACCCCGTCGACGAGGCGGGCCACGTTCTTGCCGAACAGCTTCTTGATCTCGGCCGGGGTGGCGAGCGTGTCCTCGATCGTGTCATGGAGAATCGCGGTGACGATCGTCTCGTCGTCGAGCCTCAGGTCGGTGAGGATGCCGGCGACCTCGATCGGATGGCTGTAATAGGGGTCGCCGGAGGCGCGGGTCTGGGATCCGTGCGCCTTCATCGAGAAGACGTAGGCGCGGTTGATCAGCGCCTCGTCGGCGTCCGGGTCATAGCCTTTGACCTTCTCGACCAGTTCATATTGCCTGAGCACCGCACCAAGATGTGGTGCGGTGCGGCAATGAGCAACTAAAATGCGTCCTGGCGTGCGCTCGGGTTACGATTTTCCAGCGCGGCTGCGGGCCGGGCAGGGCCGAACAGCTGAAAAGGAGAGCGTGTGACAATGGCCGAAATAAGCGTAGTCTGGCGGCCATGATCCGGCCCGATCACCGAAAAGCGGTTCTGGTGGAGTGCGCGCTGCCGGCCGCGCTCGAAGCCGTCGGCGAGCGCTGGTCGTTCCTGATCCTGCGCGGCGCGTTCAACGGGCTCGCGCATTTCGAGGAGTTTCAGTCGACGCTGGGCATTGCCCGCAACATCCTGTCCAACCGCCTGGCCCGGCTGGTGGAGCACGAAATCCTGCGGCGCGAGCCGGATCCGGCCGATCGGCGCAAAGTCGCCTACCGGCTGACCGACAAGGGACGGGACCTGCTGCCGGCGCTGATCGCGCTCAGGCAATGGGGCGAGAGGTGGATTTCGGGCATGCCCAGCAATCCGGTGCTGGTCGACCGCCAGGGCCGGCGGCCGGTGGCCCTTATGGCGGTGCGCGCGGCCGATGGCCGCGCGCTGCAACTCAACGAACTGGAATGGCTCGACCGCGGGGATTTGCCCGCGGTCGCGCGCGATCGTCCCGCCTGAGGCTCAGGGGCTGTTGGGCGTACGGTCTCCGCCATTGCCCGAAAGCGCCGCTATCCCGATCAGGACCACAAGGACCACGCCCAGGATGACCGCAGTCGATCCGCCGTCGTCATCATCGTCTTCGGCCTGGAGATAGCTTGCGCCCGCCAGGGGCGCCCCGGCGCGCGCGAGGCTGAGCGCGGAAGCCGCGTTCGCGGCCGCCGACGCAGTCGCCAAACTGGCCGCGGCCAACATCAGCATTAGGTTTCTTGCTTTCACTTGTGCCTCCCTGCGACTGGCATACTCGCCCCATTTACTCGCTCGGTTCGGGCGCCGCCAAGAATCGGACGACGCCCCGAACATCCTGTTTCCGGATGCGAGACAAATTCGGCGATGTCAACCTGCGCCGCGTCAGCCGTCGTAGTCGGCGCCGGCATTGTTGTTGCGCTGCGGCGCCGCGGCGGTGAGCCGAAGGGCCTCGGCCGAGGCGCTCAGCGAGCCGACTTCGTCGGCGACGTCGTCCTCGTCGACCTGGACGCGCTGGAGGCTGCCGATCAGCGCCTCCTCGAGCTCGCGCGGCTTGACCGACTGCTCGGCCACTTCACGCAGCGCGACGACGGGGTTCTTGTCGCGGTCGCGGTCGATGGTGAGCTCCGCGCCGCCCGAAATCTGCCGCGCGCGCTGCGCCGAGAGGAGGACCAGCTCGAACCGGTTGGGGATTTTGTCGACGCAATCTTCGACGGTTACGCGCGCCATGCGGCAGCTCCACTCAATTTCTTGGCTTCGGGAAGGTCCGGGGACGTAGGTTCATCCCGGCATTTTGTCAACGATTCCGCGCCGCGGCGCTACACCCGCATCGGCATCAGCACGTAGAGCGCCGCCGCCTTGTCGTTCTCGCGCAGCAGCGTGGGCGCCGCCGCGTCGGCGAGGTGAACCTCCATCACGTCGCCTTCGATCTGGCCCAATATGTCGAGCAGATAGCGCGCGTTGAAGCCGATCTCGATCCCGTCGGCGCCGTAATCGGCCGCGATCTCCTCCGAAGCGGTGCCGTTTTCGGGCGAAGTCACCGACAGCGTCACCCGGTCGCGGTCGAGCGACATCTTGACCGCCCGGGTCCGTTCGCTGGCGATCGTCGAGACCCGGTCGACCGCCTCCTCGAGGTTGCGTGGATCGAGTCTCAGGAGCTTGTCGTTGGCGGTCGGGATGACCCGGCTGTAATCGGGAAAGGTGCCGTCGATCAGCTTGGAGGTCAGCACCGCATTGCCGAGGCCGAAGCGGATCTTCGATTCGGAGAGGCTCGCCTGGACGGTGCCGTCGACCTCGTCGAGCAGCTTCCTCAGCTCGGCGACGCATTTGCGCGGGATGATAACACCCGGCATGCCCTGCGCGCCTTCGGGCCGCGGGACGGTCACCCGCGCCAGGCGGTGGCCGTCGGTGGCCGCGGCCTTGAGGACCGGCTGCGCCTCGTCCGAGACGTGCAGGTAGATGCCGTTCAGATAGTAGCGCGTCTCCTCGGTCGAGATGGCGAACCGGGTCTTGTCGATGATTTGCCTGAGCGTCGCCGCCGGCAGCTCGAAGCCGGTCGGCAGCTCGCCCTCGGCGATGACCGGGAAATCGTCGCGCGGCAGCGTCGACAAGGTGAAGCGGGCGCGGCCGGCATTGACCTGCATCCGTCCCTCGGCCGCGATCAGCTCGACCTGGCTCCCTTCCGGAAGCTTGCGGACGATGTCGAACAGGGTGTGCGCCGGGACGGTCGTGGCGCCGGGATCGGTGACATTGGCGTCGAGCGTCTCGTTGATCTGCAGATCGAGGTCGGTCGCCATCAGGCGGATGCCGCCCTCCTCCTCGGCCTCGATGAGGACGTTCGACAGGATCGGGATGGTGTTCCGCCGCTCCACCACGGAGTGGACGTGGCCCAGGCCCTTGAGAAGCGTGGCCCGCTCGATCGTCGCCTTCATCGATTACCCCTGCTTGCGCATATGCTCGTGAGTTGGACCCGAGGTTATAGCGGCCGATACAAAGCCCGCCAGTGGCTTGTGCCAAGAAAAAGGACCTGAGGATCGCCGCACCTGTCCTTTCGGGGTCGATCGGCGGGATTTCTGTTGCCAATGCGCCATGCCCAGAGCGATGTGACGCGATGGGCCGGTCGAAATTCTTGCTGTTTCTTTTTCTCGGCGCGGCGGCGGCGCCGGCCGCGGCGCAGCCCCGCCCGCTTGGCATTTTCGCCACCTGGGGCGCATTTCGCGACGGAGCGCGCTGTTACGCGATCACCGAGCCCTATGAATCGCCGCCGCCGCAGGGGTGGCGGCCGTTCGCGTCGGTCGGCCACTGGCCGGCGCGCGGGGGCGGCGGACAGCTCCACGTCAGGCTGAGCCGGGAAAAGAGGCAGGGATCGGCGGTGCTGATCCGGATCGACGGGCGCAGCTTCCAGCTCGCCGGGGGCGGCCGCGACGCCTGGGCGCCCGATGCCAGCGCCGACGCCGAGATTCAGGCGGCGATGCGCACCGGGATCGAGCTGGCGGTGGAGACGCGGTCGGCCGACGGCCGGGCGGTGCGCGACCTCTACCGGCTGCGCGGCGCGGCCACGGCGATGGACGCCGCCGCCATCGCCTGCGCGCCCGGACGACGGGCAAGCCGCTAGAAAATCCGCCGCCCAGGCCCTACATCGCCCGCTCATGACAGCGGCGATGTCCATTCCCGGCCTGATCGATCCGGTCCCCGTTCCGCGCGCCGCCGCGGTGGCGGACGGCGCGCGCGTCAACCTGATCGGCCTCGGCAAGGCGGAAATCCGCGCGGCGCTGGAGGAAGCGGGCCTCGACGAGCGCCAGGCGAAGCTCCGGGCCAAGCAGCTCTGGCACCAGATCTACAATCGCGGCGCCCGGGACTTTATGGGCATGAGCGACATCGCCAAGCCGCACCGGGCCTGGCTCGCCGAGCGGTTCGAGATCGCGCGCCCCGAAGTGGTGACCGAGTTGGTCTCGACCGACGGCACCCGCAAATGGCTTCTGCGCACCCCCGACGGCCACGATTTCGAGATGGTATTCATCCCCGACGCCGACCGGGGAACGCTCTGTGTCTCGAGCCAGGTCGGCTGCACGCTCAACTGCCGATTCTGCTTCACGGGGACGATGCGCCTGGTGCGCAACCTCAATGCGGGCGAGATCGTCGGCCAGGTCATGCTCGCGCGCGACGCGTTGGGGGAGTGGCCCTCCCAACCTGAAGGGCGGATGCTTTCCAACATCGTCATGATGGGCATGGGCGAGCCTTTGTACAATTTCGACAATGTCCGCGACGCGCTGAAGATCGTGATGGACGGTGACGGGCTCGGCCTCTCGCGGCGGCGGATCACGCTTTCCACGTCGGGCGTGGTGCCGATGATGGCCCGCGCCGGCGAGGAGATCGGGGTCAACCTCGCCGTCTCGCTGCACGCCGTGACCAAGGCGGTGCGCGACGAGATCGTGCCGTTGAACAGGAAATACGGCATCGAGGCCCTGCTCGAGGCCTGCGCCGCCTATCCGGGGGCCAATAATGCCCGCCGCATCACCTTCGAATATGTGATGCTGAAGGACAAGAACGACAGCGACGAGGATGCGCGCGAGCTCGTCCGGCTGATCAGGAAGTACAAGCTGCCCGCCAAGGTGAACCTGATCCCGTTCAACCCCTGGCCCGGCGCGGATTACGAGACTTCGGACGAGGCGCGCATCCGCCGCTTTTCCGAGATCGTCTTCGAAGCCGGCATCTCGGCCCCGATCCGCCGCCCGCGCGGCCGCGACATCATGGCCGCCTGCGGCCAGCTGAAATCCGCGGCGGAGAAGAAGAGTCGCGCCGAGCTTGACCGCATCGCGGCGGACAAGCAGGCGGCGCTCGCCTAAAAGCCCCGAAAGGTCGCGAAGCGCTCCGGCGGCTCGCGGTCGGTGCGCCAGCCGTTGATCGGGTGGGCCTCATCGGCATAGCCCAGCGCCATCCCGCAGTAGAAGAGCCGGTCTTCCGGCAGGCCCAGGACTTCGCCGACCGTCTTGTGGACCAGCGCCCAGGCTTCCTGCGCGCAGGTGGCGAGGCCGCTTTCCTCCGCGAGCAGCATGACGGTCTGGATGAACATGCCCAGATGCGCCCATTGCGGGGGGCCGAAATGGCGCGGGATCGAGAAGAACAGGCCGACCGGCGCGCCGAACAGGTCGTAATTCTTCGCGAACTGCGCGAGCCGCGCCGGCCGGTCTTCGCGCGCGATGCCGATCGCGGCGTAGAGCTGCTCGCCCGAAACATGACGGCGGCTCCGCCAGGGCTCGGCCAGCGCCGGCGGGTAGACCGGAAACTCCGTCCCCTCCCCGGCCGGATTGGCGGCGAAGGCGGCCCGGACCCGCGCCTTCAGTTCGGCGAGCGCCGCGCCCGCCAGCACATCGACATGCCAGGGCTGGAGGTTGCCGCCCGACGGCGCGCGGCGCGCGACGTGGAGGATGTCCGCAACAATTTGCCGATCCACCGGCCGATCGAGAAAGGCCCGCGCCGACCGCCGCCCGAGCACTGCTTGCGACACCGTCGCCATTGCGCTTTTCCCCTCTTGCCCCGACTCGTTACGGCGATATTGTGCGCGCCATGTGGCTGCTCGACAAATTGCTTCGCAAGCTCATCAAGAAGGGTGAGCTCATCGTCGTCAACCATGACGGGAAGGAATATCGCTACGGCAATCCCGATCCCGCTCACCCTCCGGTCCGCGCCCGGTTCACCGACCGCACGGCGGCATGGCACGTCGCCAAGGACCCGCGGGTCGGCGCCGGCGAAGCCTATATGGACGGGCGGCTGATCGTCGAGGAGCCCAGCGATATCCGCGACCTCGTCCTACTCATCCGCTACAACGCCCCGTTCGAGGATTCCGACGGGCTGAAGGCCAAGGGGCCGATCACGCTCACCGCCAATTTCATCACCGGTAAGCTCGACCAGATCAACTGGAGGAGCCGCTCGCGGCGGAACGCCGAGCATACCTACAATCTGACCCGGCGCCTCTACGAGCTGTTCCTCGACGAGGACCGCCAATATACCTGCGCCTATTACCGCGACCCCAAGGACAGCCTCGAGCAGGCTCAGCTCGACAAGAAGGCGCACATCGCCGCCAAGCTCAACCTGAAGCCCGGCATGAAGGTGCTCGACATCGGCTGCGGCTGGGGCGGGCTCGCCCTCTATCTGCACCGCCATTACGACGTCGACGTGCTCGGGGTCGCGCTGGCCCCGGACCAGATCGAATATTCCAACGAGCGCGCCGCCGAATTGGGCGTGTCAGGCCGGGTGAAGTTCGAATTGAAGGACTATCGCGACGTCGAGGGACAGTTCGACCGGATCACCAGCGTCGGCCTGATCGAGCATCTGGGGACGCCGCATTATCCCGGCTTCTTCGAGCATATGCACCGGCTCCTGAAGGACGACGGCGTGATGTTCTCCCATTGCTGCGGCCGGATGGGCGGGCCGGGGCTCACCGACAAATGGACCCGCAAGTACATTTTCCCCGGCGGCTATATCCCCGCTTTGTCGGAACTCGTCACCGAGGCCGAGAAGAACCAGTTGATCGTCACCGACGTCGAGGCGGTCCGCTACCATTATGCGCTGACGCTCGAGGAATGGTATTACCGCACCAACGCCGCGCGCGAGGAGATCGTCGCGCTCTACGACGAGCGCTTCTTCCGCATGTGGCAATTCTATCTGGCCGGCGCCGAAGGCGCGTTCCGCTATGGCGGGCTGGTCAATTGGCAGCTCCAATATGTGAAGCGGCGCGACGCGATTCCGATGACCTGGGACTATATGTTCGAGGAGGAGCGGCGGCTGCACCAGCTCGAGGAAGCGCCCGAATGGCACCTCAGCCGGGCTGCGGAATAGGCTCCGCCGGGTCCGCCGGCGCAGGCCTGACCGCAATAGCAGCTGCGAGCCTGTGCGCCAGGGGCACGGTGATCGCGGCGACGAGCCCGCCGGCGAGGATGTCGATCAGATAGTGCGCGCCGTGGGTGATCGCCGACACGGCCATCACCAGGTTGAGAACCAGGAAGGGGTAGCGCAGCCGGCGCGACGGCCAGGCCGCCCAGGCGCACAGCGCCGCCACTCCGGCATGGACCGACGGGAAGGTGAGTATCCCGGCGACATTGTCGATGCCGAGCGAGAAGGCCGGCTCGTCGCGCACCGCGTGGAAAGAATCGAGAAAGAGATGGCCGAACTTGCCGCTGATATGGTCGAGGCTGGCAGGGTCCATATCGTAGGTCACATAGGCGCCCACCGAGGGGAAGAAGGCGCCGATCCCCGCCGATAGCGCGCACAGGACGACATAAGCGAGCATGAGCTGATAGGCCCGCGCCGGCAGCCGCGCGATGCAGAGCAAGGCGGGAAGGAAGAGGAGCTGGAAGCTGAACGAGCTGTAGCCGAGGCCGAGGATGAAGGAGGCCGCCCGGCTCCGGTCCATCCATCGGGTGAAGCCGGTCCAGTCGAACCCGATCGCCGCGTCCATCCGCGCCAGCAGCGGGTCGGCGAGCGGCAGGTCGAGGCGCATCGCGGCATAAGTGATGACGAGCACGGGCAGCGTCAGCAGCAGACCGAGCGAGGTCGCCTCCAGCGCCGGGCGCAGCGCATCGAGCTTGCGCCATGCGGCATAAGGAAGGACCGCGGCCGGCAGCGCCGCGAGCACGAACAAAGGAAGGAAGGAGGCGAGATCGACATGGAAGCCGAGCATGAGCGGCAGCATCAGCATCGCCGCCAGCCCCGCTATGGCGGCGGCGAACAGGGCCCGGCGATAGTCTTGCAGTTCCGCGGTCACGCGCGTCGCGCCCCCTCATCCTCTTCGGCAAGGGGCTAGGGGAACAGGGTTAACGAGCGGTAAAGACCGGGACGGGTGCTTCGCGCTCGCGGCGCAATTTCCTGTTGATGTTTCGGCGGATTGGCACAAGTCAGGCCAGCACGGGGGCCCGGACGCGAACAGCCATGCATTTCGAAGAAGCTTCCCCTTCGGGTCCGGCCCCTCGCGCTTTCTGGGAGCGGCGGGATTTCGTGCTCGCGCTCATCCTCCTTTCGGTCGTGCCCCTGCTGTGGCCGGACGTGCCGCCTTTGCTCGATCTGCCCGGCCATATCGGCCGCTATCGGGTCCAGCTCGATCTCGCCTCCTCTCCCGACCTCCAGCAATATTACGGCTTCGAATGGGCGATGATCGGCAATCTGGGCATCGACCTTCTGATCGAGGCGCTGGCCCCGCTCATCGGCCTCGAGGCGGCGGTCAAGCTGATCGTGCTCACCATCCCGGCCCTGACCGTCGGCGGCCTCTTATGGGTCGCCTACGAGGTGCACGGGCGGATCCCCCCGACCGCCTTGTTCGCATTGCCCTTCGCCTACAATTTTCCCTTCCTCTTCGGCTTCGTCAATTTCGCGCTGGCCATGGGCCTGGCGCTGATCGCCTTCGCCTTGTGGCTGCGGCTGGCGCGGCTGGACCGCCTGAGGACGCGCGCCGCCTTGTTCCTGCCGATCTCGGTGCTGCTCTGGGTGGGGCACGCCTTCGCCTGGGGCACATTGGGCGTGCTCGCTTTCTCGGCCGAGCTGGTCCGTCAGCACGATCATGGCAGGAACTTCGTTTCGGCCGGCTTCCGCGCGGCCTTCCACTGCCTCGCTCTGGCGCCGCCGGTCGTCCTGATGCTGGCCTGGCGGAGCGAAGCGGCGGGGTGGACGACCGACTGGTTCAACTGGGAGCGCAAATGGGACTGGGTGAGGATGGCGCTGCGCGACCGGTGGGAGTGGTTCGATATCGGCGCCCTGATCGCCGCCGTCCTGCTCCTCCTCTTCGCCCTGGCGAACCGAAGACTCACTTTCTCCCGCAATCTCGTCGCTTCCGCGCTGTTCCTGGCGATCGTGTTCGTGCTGCTGCCCCGGATCGTGTTCGGATCGGCTTACGCCGACATGCGGCTGGCGCCTTATGTTTTCGCGATCGCCCTGATCGGCATACGGTTTCGCGACTCGGCGGACTTGCGCTTCTCGCGCGCGATGGCGGTGGCGGGCCTCGCCTTCGTTCTCGTCCGGACCGCGGGCACCTCTTACAGCATGTGGCTCTACGACCGCAGCTACGATCGCGAGCTGGCCGCGCTCGACCATGTCCCGCACGGCGCCCGGCTGGTGAGCTTCGTCGGCCGGCGCTGCACCGAGCCCTGGGGGATGTCGCGCCTCCTCCATCTGCCCGGGCTCGCCATCGTCCGCCGCCACGCTTTCTCCAACGACCAGTGGACGATGGCCGGCGCGCAGCTGCTCGACGTCCGTTACAAGCCCGGCTGGCCCTTCGTCCGCGATCCCAGCCAGATCGTCACCCGGCTGCGCTGCGGCCGCGAGATCTGGCACACGACCGAAGAGGCGCTCGCCGCCTTCCCGCGCGACGCGTTCGATTATGTCTGGCTGATCGCCCCGCCGGGGCCAGTCGACGCCAAGTTCACCGCCGGGCTGCGCCCGATCTGGCGGTCCGGAACCAGCGTCCTCTATCGGGTCGAGAGCAACGCGAACAGCGAGACGCCGGCGGGAAGGGGAATCCTTCCGACCAGGTGACGTTCGAGCCCGAAGAGGCCAGTGAACAGGCGGTTGAACGGCGCCGGCGGCACCTTGTCGTCGCTTGACGTCCTGCCCGCGATCCGGCCGGCGACGCGCACCGCCGCGGCGAGCGGGAAGAGAAGGCTGTTGAAATAACCGATCCGCCGCACCCTGAGTCCAGCCGCTTCCGCCACGCGCCGCAGACCGCGCTTCGAATAGCGCCTCTTGTGGTGGTGGGCGACGTCGTGCGCGCTCCACATCCACCGATAAGCCGGAACGGTGACCAGGATGCGGCCCCCGGGCGCCAGCTTCGTCGCGATGCTCTCCAGCGCCGCCTGGTCCTCATCGACATGTTCGAGCACATCGAGAAGAGCGATCAGATGGTAGGTTCGATCGGGGATGCCGGTGAGCTCCGGGAGCGGAGCGTCTCCCACCGCATGGCCGAGCCGCCTGCTGGCCAGCGCCCGCGCCTCGCCGTCCACCTCGATCGCGTCGATCCGGCCGAAGTTGCGCAACATCTCGAAATTGTGGCCGGTACCGCACCCGATCTCGAGAATGCGCGCGCCTGCGGGCAGATCGACCTCGCGCGCGATCAGGTCGGCGAGGATGCGGCGGCGGGCGACATACCACCAATGGACCTGGTCCTGCTCGGCCATTCGGTCGAAGACGGCGCGGTCCATCAGGCCGAGTCCCCGTCTTCGCCGAGCCCGATCTTCTTGCGAACGACGTAGAGCGGCCGCCGCTTGGTCTCGATCAGAATGCGGCCGACATATTCGCCGAGCACGCCCAGCGAGATGAGCTGGAGCCCGCCGAAGAACAGGATCGCGACCATCAGCGAAGGATAGCCGGCGACGTCGCTGCCGAAGAGGATCGTCTTGACGACAACCCAGACCGCGTAGAGCAGCGACACCGACGCGATCACGACGCCGATATAGGACCAGATCCGAAGCGGCATGGTCGAGGCCGAGGTGATCCCGTCCAGTGCCAGCGTCCACAGCCGCCAGTAGCGGAACTTGGTGGTGCCGACGGCGCGCTCGGAACGCTTATATTCGACCGCGGCCTGGCGAAAGCCGGACCAGGCGAACAGGCCCTTCATGAAGCGGTTGCGCTCGGGCATCGCCTTGATGATCTCGACCACCGAGCGGTCGAGCAGCCGGAAATCGCCGGCATGCTCGGGGATCTTGTCCGACGAGAGATAATTGTGGGCCCGGTAATAGAGATCCGCGGTCAGCCGCTTGGGCAGGCTGTCGGTCTCGCGGTTCGTGCGCACGCCGTAGACCACCTCATAGCCGTCGCGCCACTTGGCGAGCATCGCCCCTATCATCTCGGGCGGATCCTGGAGATCGACGTCGATCGGGATCACCGCCCGGCCGCTCGCGAAATCGAGGCCCGCGGTCAGCGCCGCCTCCTTGCCGAAGTTGCGCGACAGCGACAGCGCGCGGATCCGGGGGTCCGCCAAATGCGCCTGGACGATGGCGGGCAGAGTGTTGTCCTCGCTGCCGTCGTCGACGAACAGGATTTCCCAGGCGGGCTCGGCCCCGGCATCGGGGAACAGCCCGTCGAGGATCGGCGCGACCCGGGCGATGAACGGCGCGATCGCCTCCTCCTCGTCCTTGACCGGCGCGATCAGCGTGAGGACGGGGCCTTCGCTCATGCGAAAACCCAGCGGCGATTGAGCGCGAAGACGATCAGCGGCGTCACCCCAAGCACGAGCGGATAGGGGGCCCACAAGGGCAAAGCGAAGCGGACCACGAGGAGCCAGACCCAGAGCTGGTTGAGGGCGAAGCTGACCAGCGCCACCGCGATGAAGCGGGTGCCGGTGCGGGCCAGATTGTCGCGCCTCCCATGGCCGCGAAAGCTCCAGCGGCTGTGGACGACGTAGCCGACGAGGACCGCCGCCGCGAAGCCGATCGTCCAGGCGAGATTCGGATCGAGGCCGTCCGCCGCCAGCACCCAATAGACGCCGATATTGACGACGCTCGCGAGCCCGCCGGTCACCGCATAGCGCACGAGTTGACCCGCAATCTCCTCATGCTTCCCGATCAGCTTCATCTCGCCCCGCATCCGGCCGCGCTTGCCCTTTGGGGATGAGCGACTAATGCCCGGCGCTGGGGATGAAAAGAAAAGAAACACTGATGCCCGACGTTACGGGCGGGCCGCTCGAGGTGATGGATCGGCACTGGCGCTGGTGGCTGCTCGTCTTCTGGCTCGTGGTCGCCGGCTACATGGTCTATGCGCGCTGGGGCTCAATCCATGGCTTCGGCCTCAGCGACACCGACGACAATATGCGGATGATGCAGGTCCGGGGCCTCATCGCCGGCCAGGGCTGGTACGATCTCGAGCAGCACCGCCTCGCCGGCTCCAACATCCACTGGTCGCGGCTCGTCGACCTGCCGATCGCCGCGCTGAAGCTCATCTTCTCGCCCCTCTTCGGCGGGCGGACCGGCGAGACGATAGCGGTCGCGGCGGCGCCGCTGCTGCCGATGCTGGCCGCCATGGCCGCGGTCTCAGTGATGGCGCGGCGGCTGATCGCGCCGATCGCCTTCCCGCTCGCGATCGCCCTGCTCGCCTGCGCGGGATCGGCCAAGGGCATGTGGTACCCGATGAGGATCGACCATCATGGCTGGCAGCTCGCCATGCTCGCCTGGGCCGCGGCCTCGCTGACCGATCCCAAGCGCGCGCGGGGGGGCGTGACCCTGGGCGCGGCCACCGCCTTGTCGCTCGCGATCGGAATGGAGATGCTGCTCTACCTCGCCGCCTGCGGCGCGATCGTCGTACTGCTATGGGTGCGCAGCGCCGAGGAGGCGCGGCGGCTGTTCGCTTATGGCGTGACGCTCGCGGGGGGCTGCGCCTTCGCCTTCCTCATCTTCGCTTCCGAGGCGAACCGCGCCCCGGTCTGCGACGCTTTGTCCCCGGTCTGGCTGTCGGCCATGGCCGCCGCGGGCGCGATCGCGGTGCTGCTCGCCTGGTGGAGCCCGCGGACCTGGGCCGGCCGGCTCGGCGCCGCCGCGGGCGCGGGTGCGTTGCTCGCCAGCGCCTTCGCCTGGACCTGGCCGCACTGCCTCGGGCGGCTCGAACAATCCTCGCCCGAGCTCGAGCGCCTGTGGCTCTCAAGGGTCCGCGAGGCGATGCCGATCTGGCGGCACGGCGCCCGGATCGCGGCGCTGACCGTCACGCTGCCGATCGCCGGCCTGATCGGCTATGGAGCGATGCTCTGGCGAAGCCGCCGCGACCCCGAGGCGCTGATCCCCTGGGCGTCGGTCGCCTTGCTCGCAACGATCGCCGCCGGCCTGCTCTGCTGGCAGACCCGCGCCGGCCCGGCCGCCCAGATCCTCTCCATCCCCGGCGCCACGGCCCTCGTCGTGCTGGTCGTCGGCTGGGCGATGACGCTGGGGACCATGATCGCGCGCGTCGCCGGCGCGGTCCTGGCCTTCCTGGTCGCTTCGGGGCTGTTCGCGGGCTACGTCTCCGATCTGTTCTCGCGGCCGCTCAGCCCGGCGCGTCGCACCATCAACATCGCCAACAACCGTTGCCCGACGCTCGTCGCGCTGAGGCCTGTGGCGCGGCTACCGCGCGGCCGCGTGCTGACCTTCGTCGACCTTGGGCCGCGGCTGATCACGGTGACGCCGCACGATGCGATCACCGGCCCCTATCACCGCAATGCGGTTCAGATCATCGACGTGATGCGCGCATGGCGCGGCGACACGGACAATGCCCGGAGAACGGTCGAGCGCTACCGGGTCGATTACGTCCTCATCTGCCCCAATCTGTCGGAATCGACCCTCTACCGCTCGGAAGCTCCGCACGGCTTCTACATGCAGCTGGCGCGGGACAAGGTGCCGGAATGGCTGGCGCCCGTGCCGCTCCCGGCCGATTCGCCTTACCGCATGTGGCGGGTGGTCAGATGAAGCTGCGCTTGAGTCCGTCGATCACGAACTGAGCGGCCAGAGCGGCGAGGATCACGCCGAGCAGGCGGGTGATCATCGCTTCCATCCGATGGCCGAGCAGGCGCATCAGCGGGCCGGCAAGGAGCAGGCAGAGCAGGGTCAGGATGAGGGTCGCGGCGAGCGCGCCGAGCACGATCAGCGATTCGGTCAAACCGTCGCTGCGCGCCATCAAGAGCATGATCGAGGCGATCGAGCCCGGCCCGGCGATCATCGGGATCGCCATCGGGAAGACCGAGATGTCCTCGGGCTCGCGGGCGCTCACCTCCTCGGCGCGGCTCTCGCGTCGCTCGGTGCGTTTTTCGAACACCATGTCGACGGCGATCAGGAAGAGGAGGATGCCGCCGGCGATGCGGAACGCGCTGAGGCTGATGCCCAAAGCGGCCAGCAGCTCCCCGCCGAGCAAAGCGAAGAAGAGCAGGATGCCGGCGGCGATGCCGACCGAGCGCAGCGCCATCGCGCGCCGGTGCTGCGGCGTCGCACCCGAAGTGACGCTGGCGAAGATGGGCGCGCAGCCGGGCGGATCGATCACCACCAGGAAGGTGACCAGGGCCGAGACGAACAACTCGGTCATAGGCCCTCCGGCGGCGCGAGGCCGGCGCGGGCATGGGCCGCAACGAGGGTGTTGCGCAAGAGCATGGCGATGGTCATCGGCCCGACCCCGCCCGGCACCGGGGTGATCGCACCGGCGACCTCGGCGGCCGATGCGAAATCGACGTCGCCGACCAGCTTGCCCTCGACCCGGTTGATGCCGACGTCGATCACGGTCGCGCCCGGCTTCAGCCAGTCGCCGCGGATCATCGCCGGCCGGCCGACCGCCGCCACCACGATGTCGGCGCGGCGGACAATTTCGGGAAGGCCGCGGGTGCGGCTGTGGGCGATGGTGACGGTGCAATTTTCCTTGAGGAGGAGCTGCGCCATGGGCTTGCCGACGATGTTGGAGCGGCCGATCACGACGGCGTCGCGCCCGGAAATGTCGCCGAGCCGGTCCTTCAGGAGCATGACGCAGCCCAGTGGCGTGCAGGGCACCAGTCCCGCTTCGCCGATGGCCAGCCGGCCGGCATTTTCCGCGGTGAAGCCGTCCACGTCCCTGGCCGGGTCGATCGCCGCAATCACCTTCCCTTCGTCGATATGCGCCGGCAGCGGCAGCTGGACGAGGATCCCGTCAACCGCCTCGTCGGCATTGAGGCGGTGAACCAGAGCGAGGAGATCCGACTGGGGCGTGTCGGCGGGAAGGTCGTGGGCGAAGCTCGCCATGCCGGCGGCCTCGACCGCCTTGCCCTTGGCGCGGACATAGACCCGGCTCGCCGGATCCTCTCCGACGAAGACGACGGCCAGGCCCGGCGGACGGCCCCTTGCCGCCACGAAGGCGGGGACTGCGGCGGCGAGCAGGGCTCGAAGCCGCTCGGCAATGGCCCTTCCGTCGATGATGGCGGCGGTCACGGGCGGTGCCTCAGCCGGCGAGGGCGAGGTCGGTGGCGATCCCGGAGACAAGGATGCGGATCATGTAGATCAGAAGGAGGACGACGATCGGCGAGAAATCGATGCCGCCGAAATCGGGCATGATCTTGCGGATGGGCCAGTAGAGCGGCGCCGTCATCCGGTCGAGCGCGTGGAGCAGGGAGCGGACGAAATCGCTGTGCGTGTTGATCACGTTGAAGGCGACCAGCCACGAGAGGATCGCCTGGACGATAATGATCCACATCAATACCTGGAGGAGTACATCGGCGATGGTGAAGAGCGAAAGCAGCATGAATCCTCCCGAGGCGATGGCCGTGCATTAGCGGCGCGCGCAGAGGGGAGCAATGGCGCGGCGGGGCGATCAGGGCGCGAAGCGCGGCGGCTCGGCCTCCGCGAGGATGATCGAGAACCACTGCTTCTCGTCGGTCCATTCGCTGATCACGCCCCAGCCGGCGGCGCGGAGCATGAGGCGGCTGTCGCGATGGCCGTATTTGTGGCTGTTCTCGGTGTGGATGGTCTGGCCGGCCCGGAACGAGAAGCCGGCGCCGGCGACGGTGAAGGCGACGTCATGTTGCGCCTCCAGGTGCATCTCGATCCGGCTCATTTCGTCGTTCCAGACGGCGCGGTGGCGGAAGGCATTGACGGGAATGTCGCCCTCGAGCTCGGCGTTGATGCGGTGGAGAAGGTTGAGGTTGAACGCCGCCGTGACCCCGGCCGGGTCGTCATAGGCGGCAAGAAGCACGCTTACGTCCTTGATCCGGTCCATGCCGACGAGCAGGCGGGATCCCTCGCCCAACGTCTCCTTCATCGCGCGCAGCAGATCAACCGCGGTTCGCGCGACGAAATTGCCGATCGTCGAGCCGGGGAAGAAGCCGAGCTTGGGCGCGCCGGCGATCTCGGACGGGAGATCGAGCTGCCGCATGAAATCCGCCTCGACCGGAAACACAGGGAGGTCCGGAAACTCGACCTGCAGCTCAAGGGCGGCCTCGCGCAGGAAGTCGCCACTGATGTCGATGGGCACATAGGCGCAGGGCTTCACCGCCCGAAGCAGGATGGGAGTCTTCGTCGAAGAGCCCGAGCCGAACTCGACCACCGCCTCTCCGGTGCCGAGCATGGCGGCGATCTCGCCGCTATGGTCTTCGAGCAACGCCTTCTCCGTCCGCGTCGGATAATATTCGGGGAGCCGAGTGATCTCCTCGAACAATTCCGACCCGCGCCGATCGTAGAGCCAGCGCGCGGGGATTGCGGGGATCGGCGCCGCCAGGCCGGCGAGCACGTCGGCGCGGAATGCCGGATCGGCGGCAGTGACCGCGCGCGGCGCATTCATCAGAGGTCCTTCGCCAGCCTGAGGCCGGAGAACATCCAGCGTTGGTGCGGGTAGAAGAAGTTGCGGTAGCTGGCCCGGACATGGCCGCGCGGAGTAGCGCACGAGCCGCCGCGCAGCACCATCTGGGAGCACATGAACTTGCCGTTATACTCGCCGACGGCGCCCGCGGCCGGCCGGAAGCCGGGATAGGGAAGGAAGGCGCTGCCGGTCCATTCCCAGACGTCGCCGTATATCTGGCGCAAGCCGCTTGCCTCAGCGGCGCGCGGCCGGACCGGCCCGGCCGCGTCGAGCTGGTTGCCGGACCGGGGATCGACGTCCCGCGCTCCCATCTCCCATTCCGCCTCGGTCGGCAGCCGGGCGCCGGCCCAGCGGGCGAAGGCCTCAGCCTCGTAATAGGAGATGTGGCAGACCGGTTCGGCGAGGCCGAGCGGCCGCAGGCCGTCGAGCCCGAACTGGGACCAGCCTTCGCTTTCGCGCGTCCAATAGAGCGGCGCCTCGATCGCTTCGGCTTGTACCCAGGCCCAGCCGTCCGCCAGCCAGAGCAGCGGATCGGCATAGCCGCCGGCCTGAATGAAGCCGAGCCATTCGGCATTGGTGACCGGCCGGTCCGCCATGGCGTGCGGGTGGAGGATGACTCGGTGCCGAGGGCGCTCGCTGTCGAAGGCGAAGCCGTCGCCGTCATGGCCGATCTCGGCGATCCCTTCGGCGCGCTCGACCCACGCGTGAGGCGGCGCCAGCGCGGCGGGCGTGGCGGTCCCGCCTTCCCACAAAGCGGGCCGGAGCGGATTCTCGGCGAAGGTGGCGACAAGGTCCATCAGCATCAGCTCCTGATGCTGCTGCTCGTGGTTGAGGCCGAGCTCGACCACCGCACGCGCCGCTTCCGGCAAGGTGCCCAGCGCCTCGCCCATCGCCGCGTCGACCGCGGCGCGGTAATCGCGGATCTCGTCGAGCGACGGGCGGCTCAGCATCCCCCGGCGCGAGCGCGCATGGCGATCGCCCTCGCCTTCGTAATAGGAGTTGAACAAATAGGCCCAGCTTTCGTCATGCGCGCAATAGCCCGGAACATGATCGCGCAGCACGAATGTCTCGAAGAACCAGGTGGTGTGTGCGAGATGCCATTTGGCGGGCGAGGCGTCCGGCATCGGCTGGATGGTGGCGTCCGCGTCGGACAATGGCGCGGCGATGTCGCGGCTGAGGCGGCGCACCCTCTCGTAGCGCGCCGCGAGGCTGTCGCTGGTCTCAGGCCGGGCCTGTGTCGCCATCACGCGCCTCCTTACCTGCGGCCACAGCCGAAATCAGGGCCCGCGGGTCGCCCCCGGCTGCCAGAGAATATCCCCTCCCTGGGCCCGCGCCGCCCAACGCGCGAGCACGAACAAATGGTCCGACAGCCGGTTGAGATAGGTGAGCGCGAGCGGGTTGAATGCCGCGCCTGCCGCGACCGCCGACCGCTCGGCCCGGCGAACCACCGCGCGTGCGACGTGGAGCTCGGCCGCGCCGGCGCTCCCGCCGGGAAGAATGAAGCTCCTCAGCGGCTCCAGATCCTCGTTCATCCGGTCGATTTCGCGCTCGAGCCGCTCGATCTGCTCCGGCACGATGCGCAGCGTCATCTGGGTGGGGGTGAAGTCCTCGCCAGGCGTGGCGAGGTCGGCGCCGAGATCGAACAATTCGTTCTGGATGCGCCCGAGCATCGCCCGCGCCTCCACGCTCTCGACATGGAGCACGGCCACGCCGAGCACGCTGTTCGCCTCGTCGACGTCGCCGATCGCGGCGAAGCGCGGATCGGCCTTCGAGGCGCGGGAGCCGTCGACCAGCCCGGTCTCGCCGGCATCGCCGGTGCGGGTGTAGATCTTGTTGAGCCTGACCAAAGCCGAAGCTCAGCTGCCCGCCACGACGAGCAGAGCGATGGCCAGCAGGATCGCGATCCCCTGAAAGAGAATCCGCTTCTGCATCAGCGCTTGCGAGCGCTGAGGCGTGATATTGCCTTGCATCATGCCCACCAGCCCCCTTCCCAGGATGAAAAGAGTCGCGAGCGCCGCCAGGACGAGGAGGGCGATCAGGATGGGCTTCATGGCCGCCTATTACGCCTCAACGCGCGAATATCCAGCCGGCAATTCGCCGCGCCGCAGCGCTTCGACGAGGGCCTTGGGGTCCGCGCCGCCCGCGCGCAGGTCGGCGATCGTCGGCGCGCCGTGGCGCTTGGCGAGGCGGTTGCCCTCCCTATCGGCAAGCAGCGCATGGTGGTGATAGTCGGGGGTGGGGAGAGCGAGCAGGGCCTGAAGCAGCCGGTGGACGTCGGTGGAGGCGAAAAGGTCGCGGCCCCGCACCACGTCGGTCACGCCCTGCGCGGCGTCGTCGAGGGTGACGGCGAGATGGTAGCTCGCCGGGGCGTCCTTGCGCGCGAGGACGACGTCGCCGAACGCCTCCGGCGCGGCCTGAACCTCGGCATCGCCGTCCATCCAGTAGAGCGGCCCCGCTTGCGCCGACGCCCTGGCGACGTCGAGCCGCCAGGCATGCGGCTTCGACAAATCGGCGCCGGCCAGGCCACGGCAGATTCCCGGATAAACCGGGCCGTCCGGCCCCTGCGGCGCCGAGGCGCTGGCCGCGATCTCGGCGGCGATCTCGGCGCGGGTGCAGAAGCAGGGATAGAGAAGCCCTTGCGCCTGCAGCCGCTCCAGCGCCCCGGTGTACAGATCCAGCCGCTCGGACTGATAGAGGAGCTCTCCGTCCCATTCCAGGCCGAGCCAGAGCAGGTCCGCGAAAATGCCGTCGACATATTCGGCGCGGACCCGGCCTCGATCGATATCCTCGATCCTCAGCAGGAAGGCGCCGCCGCGCTCCCGCGCGAGATCGTGCGCCAGCAAGGCCGAACAGGCGTGGCCCAGATGCAATCGTCCGGTGGGACTTGGCGCGAAGCGGGTGACGACGTGCATTTAGGACCCTTCTCCCTTTTGCGCTTGACCCCCAGTCGCCGTCTATGGTGTCATGAGGGCGTCACGCATCCTGGCGAGAGCGTGGCGGGACAGGAGGGAACGGCCGAGCCGCTGTTTCCCCCGCGTTCTGGGTGCGACAGGCTTCGGGGGACGGCGTTTTTCGGAAGGTTCTTCCGCAAAAACGGGAGCTTGCTGGCCTTGTACCATCCCGACCTCCTGCGGCATCCCGAGGGCTGTCCCGCCTTGGTGCTGAACGCCGATTATACGCCGCTCAGTTATTATCCCCTGAGCCTGTGGCCCTGGCAGACCGCCGTCAAGGCGGTCTTTTTGGAACGGGTCGACATCGTCGCCGCTTATGAGCGCAAGGTCCACAGCCCGAGCATGGAGATGCACCTGCCGAGCGTCATCGCGCTGCGGCAATATGTGCGCCCGTCCGAATATCCGGCTTTCACGCGGTTCAACCTCTTCCTGCGCGACCGCTTCTCCTGCCAATATTGCGGAGACCCGCAGGAGCTGACCTTCGACCATGTCCTGCCGCGTGCCCAGGGCGGACGCACCACCTGGGACAATGTCGCGACCGCCTGCGCGCCCTGCAATCTCAGGAAGGGCGGCCGCACGCCCTTGCAGGCGCATATGCGGATTCGCCGCCATCCCTTCCGCCCGACCAGCTGGCAGCTTCAGGAGCATGGGCGGTCCTTCCCGCCCAACTACCTCCACGACAGCTGGCGCGACTATCTCTACTGGGACGTCGAGCTGGAGGCCTGAATCATCTGCGCAGCCAGTGCCGCCAGTAGAACCAGGCGAAAACGCCGATCCCGGTCACGACGCAAAAGGCGACCACGCCCCAGAATGCCCAGTGGGTATCGGCATAGGGTATGCCCTCGACGTTCATGCCGAGGAGACCGGTGATGAAGGTCAGGGGCAGGAAGATGAAGGCGACGATCGAAATGTAGAGCGCCCTGTGGTCGAGCTGCTCGGCGCGAAGGTCGGTAATCTGTTCGTGCAGCAAGGCCGCGCGCTCGCGCACGGCCTCCAGTTCCTCCGCCATGCGCGCGAAACGGTCCGCCGCCTCGACGATGTGCAGCCGGTCGTCCTCGGCCAGCCAGTCGAAATCGAGCCCCGCAAGGGTGCGCAGCGCGTCGCGATCCGGGGCGACGAAGCGGCGGTAGCCGATCGCCTCCGAGCGCACCGAGGTGATCGTCCGGCGCAAACGAAAAAGCTGTGCCTCTTCGAGGCCGCTTTCGGCGTCGTCGAGCGCGTCGCCCAGAGCGGCGACATCGGGATCGAGCTCGGTGCTGATGGCCCAGGCGAAGGCGGCGACGAGGTCCCCGGAATCGTGGATCGCGCCCGCCTCCATCTTTCGCCGGACCGCCGCGGTCGCGGTCATGGTGCGCCGGCTCAACGACGTCACCTTGTTGCGGGTCACCCACAAGCGGATCGAGACCAGCCGGTCGGAATCGGCCGGATCGCAGTCGCCCGGCCCGCGCAAGTTGATGATCGCGCCTTCCTCGATCCGGTCGCAACGGGGCCTCGTCTCGGTCGCGGTCAGCGCGCCGGCCGCGACGTCCGGAATGGCCTTGCGGGCTTTGACGCGGGACAGGTCCTGCTCGTCGCGCCCTTCGAGATGAATCCACAGGAAGCCGGGGCCGGCATAAGCGGCCGCCTCATCGACATCGAGCCGGCGCGGCGGGCCATCGCCGGCCAGGAATGCGGCTTCGGTCATCGCCGGTCGAGATAGGCGCGCACCGCCGGGGCGACGTCGTCGCGCGCCAGCGCCAGCGCCAGATTGGCGATGAGCCAGCCGGTCCTGTCGCCGCAATCGTGGCGATCGCCGTCGAAGGTGAGGGCGTGGAACGGCTGGCTGCCGATCAGGGCGGCCATGCCGTCGGTCAGCTGGATTTCGCCGCCCGCGCCTTTGCCGAGGCCGCCGAGTACCGCCATGATCTCGGGCTGGAGGATGTAGCGGCCGACCACGGCAAGGGTGGAGGGCGCATCTTCGGGCTTCGGCTTTTCGACCAGGCCTTCGACCTCAGTCAGCCGGCCGTCCCGCGCGCCCGGCGTGACGATGCCGTAGCTGGCCGTCCGGTCGCGCGGCACCTCCTGCGCGCAGACTATGTTGCCGCCGACCCTGTCATAGGCCGCGACCATCTGGGCAAGGCAGCCGGGCGTTCCGGCCATGAGGTCGTCGGGCAACAGAACGGCGAAGGGCTCGTCGCCGACGATCTCTCGCGCGCACCAGACGGCATGGCCGAGACCCAAGGGCTCCTGCTGGCGGACCGAGACGATCGCACCGGCGGGCAGGCGCGTGCTCCGCAGCGCGTCGAGCGATTTGCCGCGCGCCGCCATCGTCTCCTCGAGTTCAAAGGCGACGTCGAAATGGTCCTCGAGCGCGCCTTTGCCGCGGCCGGTGACGAAGATCATCTGCTCGATACCGGCCTCGCGCGCCTCCTCGAGAGCATATTGGATCAGCGGCCGATCGACGACGGGCAGCATCTCCTTGGGAATCGCCTTGGTGGCGGGCAGGAAACGGGTGCCGAGCCCGGCGACCGGGAAGACGGCCTTGCGGATGGGCTTCATTCGGGTTCGCCGCTCGTGTTGGAATCGACGGGCACGTCGCCGGGCGGCAGATCGAACCGGTCGTCCTCGCGTTCCTCGGAGCGGCGCAGCAATTCGTCCACCCGCCCGGGCCGGGCCTCGGGCGAGGGCGCGAGCAGCTCCTCGGTGGTCATCGCCCGGTCGGCCATGGGAGCGGCGGGCGGCATCGACTGGCCGGGCGCGGGCCGCAGCGGCTCGCGCAGGCCGCAGGCGCAAAGCGCCAAAGCGAGAAGGAGAGCGAAGCGCTTCATTCCGTCATCCCCGGCACCTTCCTGGCCGCCTCGATCCTCTTCTTCACCTGCGACGGCGCGGTGCCGCCGAAGCTGGTCCGGCTCCTAACCGAAGCCTCGGGCGAAAGCACATTGAAAACTCCGGCTTCGATCCGCGCGTCGATCGATTGGAGGGCCTCGAGCGGCAGCTCCCACAGCTTTATGCCCTGCTCGTCGGCCATGCGGACGGCGCGGCCGGTAATATGGTGGGCCTCCCGGAACGGCAGGCCCGCTTCGCGCACCAGCCAGTCGGCGAGGTCGGTCGCGGTGGCGTGGCCCGCTTCGGCCGCGGCGCGCATTCGGCCCTCGTCGAAGGTGGAGCTTTCGACCATCCCCGCCATCACCGCGAGCGAGACGCTGAGCAGATCGTGCGCTTCGAAGACCGGCTCCTTATCGTCCTGCATGTCCTTCGAATAAGCGAGCGGGAGGCCCTTCATCACGGTCACCAAGGCCACCATCGCCCCGGCGATCCGCCCCGAATGGCCGCGGACCAGCTCCGCAGCGTCGGGATTGCGCTTCTGCGGCATGATCGACGAGCCTGTCGAGAAGGCGTCGGACAGAGTGACGAAGCCGAACATCTGGCTCGCCCACAGGACGAACTCCTCGGCGAGCCGGGAGAGGTGGAGCGCGCATTGGGCGGCCGCCATCAGATAATCGAGCGCGAAATCGCGGTCCGAGACGGCGTCCAGCGAATTTGCCGCGGGCCGGTCGAAATCGAGCGCCAGCGCGGCCGCCTCCCGGTCGATCGGAAAGCCCGTGCCGGCCAGCGCTGCCGCGCCCAAAGGGCATTCGTTGAGCCGCGCCCGGGCGTCGGCGAAGCGCGAGCGGTCGCGGCGAAGCATCTCGTAATAGGCCATCAGATGGTGGCCCAGCGTGACCGGCTGCGCGGCTTGCAGGTGGGTGAAGCCGGGCATGATCGTGGCGACATGCTGCTCGGCCCGGGCCACCAGCGCGCGCTGCAGCGCGGCCAATCCCTCGTCGGCCGAGTCGATCGCGTCGCGCACCCACAGCTTGAAGTCGGTCGCGACCTGGTCGTTGCGCGAGCGGGCCGTGTGCAGCCTTCCGGCCGCCTCGCCGATCAGCTCCGCCAGCCGATGCTCGACATGCATGTGAATGTCCTCGAGCGCCGCATCCTCGGTGACGCCGTCGGTCTCATATTCGTCCTCGATCCGGTCGAGCCCCTCCTCGATCGCGTCGGCATCCTCCTGTGCGACGATGGCCTGGGCGGCGAGCATGGCGATGTGGACGCGGCTGGCGGCGATGTCCTGGCGCCACAGGCGCTTGTCGAAGCCGATCGAGGCATTTATCTCGCGCATCAGCGCCGAGGGCCCTTCGGCGAAGCGCCCGCCCCACATGGCGTTGGAGTCCGAATCCTTGCGGCTTGTAATCGCCTGTCTCCCCGGCCTCATATTCGGCCTCGCGCTCGCCGGATGCGATAGGCAAAAGGCGCCCGCCCCGCAAGGCGAAGCGCCGGAAACGGGCAACGCGACCGCAAGGGCGGCGACCGCGCCGGCGCAGGCCTATCCGAGCGGGCGCCTCGATCGCAGCCATGCCGGCACGCCGGCCCCCGCCATCCTTTTCGAGGACGGCGAGGGGCGGCCGGTCAGGCTCTCGGCGTTCCGCGGGCGGCCGGTGCTGCTCAATCTGTGGGCGACCTGGTGCGCGCCCTGCGTGGTCGAGATGCCCTCGCTGGACGCGCTCGCCGCGCGCGAGGGCGCCGACATCCGGATCCTCGCGGTCAGCCAGGACCTCGACGGGCGGCAAAAGGTGACGGATTTCTTCCGCGCGCGGGGCTTTACCCGGCTGGAACCCTATCTCGACCCGCAAATGGGCCTGATGGGAGCGCTCGGGCTCGATACGCTGCCGACCACCATCCTCTACGATGCCGAAGGCGAGGAGGTGTGGCGGATGACCGGCATGGCGGAGTGGCAGGGGCCGCGCGCCGCGCGGCTCATCGCGGAGGCGGACCCGGGCTGATTCGCCGGCGCAGCAGCCGGCCGTCGATCGCCGCGAGGCCGGCGCCGATCATCGCCATGCCGGCGAAATGGCGGAGCTCGAGCCGTTCGCCCAGGATCAGCGCGCCGAGCAATATGGCGGTGATCGGGATCAGGAAGGTGACCAGCAGCGAATTGGTCGCGCCCGCCGAGGCGAGCAGCCGGAAATAGAGGATGTAGGCGAGGCTGGTGCAGAACAAGGCCAGCGCGACCAGGGCCGCCCAGGCCTCGGCGGACGGCGAGGGCGAGCGCCACGGCAGCTCGAAGATCAGCACCAGGGGCGCCATCACCAAGGCGGCGGCGGTCAGCTGGCCGGTCGAGACGGCGACCGGGCCCACGCCCATACCCCGAAAGCGGCGGGCCCAGACCCCGGCCAGCGCGTAGCAGAGCGTCGCCGCGAGGCAGGCGAGCTGGGCAAGAACGGCGACGCCTATGCGGCTCAGGAAATCGACCCCGATCATCAAGGCGACGCCGAGGAAGCCGAGCAGCACGCCGGCGACCTTGCCGGGCGTGACCTTCTCGTCGGCGGTGAAAATGTGGGCGACGAGCACTCCCCAGATCGGCGTCGTCGCGTTGAGGATCGAAGCGAGCCCGCCATTGATCTCCTCCTGCGCCCAGGCGAACAGGACGAAGGGAATCACATTGTTGAGCAGGGCCAGGACCAGGAAGGCGAAGGCCGCTCCGGGCGGCAGATTCATTCGCTCGCGCCGGATGAGCAGCCAGAGCCACAGGAAGGCGGCGGCGATGGCCACTCGGATCAGCACCAGAGTGAAGGGCGCGACCGTATCGAGCGCGACCTCGATGAAGAAGAAGGAGCCGCCCCAGAGCACCGACAGGAAGAGCAGGATCGCCCAATCCCGCCCGCTCATCGTCCGGTTGACCATGAAGCGGCCCTAGCGGAGCCGAGCGCCGGCAGACATCCCGGAACTTGCCGCCAATGTCAGTCGCGCAGCAGCTCGTTGATCCCGGTCTTCGAGCGGGTCCTGGCGTCGACGCGCTTGACGATGACGGCGCAGGCGAGGCCCGGGCCGCCGTCCCTGCCAGGCAGCGTGCCCGGCACGACCACGGAATAAGCGGGGACGCGCCCGTAGACGACTTCGCCCGAGGCCCGGTCGACGATCTTGGTGGAGGCACCGATGAAGACGCCCATCGAGATCACGGCGCCTTCCTCGACCACCACTCCTTCGGCGACTTCGGAACGGGCGCCGATGAAGCAATTGTCCTCGATGATCACCGGCCCGGCCTGCAACGGCTCGAGCACGCCGCCTATGCCGGTGCCGCCAGAGATATGGACGTTGGCGCCGATCTGGGCGCAGCTGCCGATTGTCGTCCAGGTATCGACCATCGTACCCTCACCCACATAGGCGCCGATATTGACGAAGCTCGGCATCAGCACCGCGTTCCGGCCGATGAAGGAGCCGCGGCGGACGATCGCGCCCGGCACGGCGCGAAAGCCCGCGGCGCGGAAGCGGTCCGCGCCCCAGCCTTCGAACTTCGAGGGGACCTTGTCGAACCAGGCGGTGTCGCCCGGGCCCGGAACCAGCGCGTTGTCGTTGAGGCGGAAGGACAGGAGGACCGCCTTTTTCAGCCACTGATTGACGGTCCAGCCGCCCGCGCCCTTTTCGGCGACGCGCGCCTCGCCCTCGTCGAGCAGGCGGACCGCCTCCTCGACCGCGTCTGGCACCTCGCCGCGCGTCGCGACGCCGAGGCCGTCGCGCTGCTCCCAGGCGGCGTCGATGACCCGCTGGAGCTCAGCCGTCATGCCACTTCCTTCCCCAGAACCTCGTTCAGCCAGCCGGCGATGTCGCTTACCCGATAATCGACATAGTCCGGCTCGGCGACCCGTTCGCCCTGCTCCGAGCCATTGTCCACCCAGAGGGTCGTCATGCCGAGCGCCTTGGCGGGCGCGAGGTTGCGGGCCATGTCGTCCGCGAACAGGGCACGCGCCGGATCGATCCCGTGCCGGGCGCAGATCGCCGCATAGCCGGACGGATCGGGCTTGGGCACATAGGCCATGGCGTGGATGTCGTGGAAGCCGTCGAAGGCGTTGGCGAGGCCGAGCCGCTCCAGCACGCGGCGCGCATAATCCTCGCTCGCATTGGTGAAGACGAACTTGCGCCCGGGCAAGCGGTCGAGCGCCGCGACCAGGGCGGGGTCGGCGGCGAGCCGGGCGAGATCGATGTCGTGGACGAATTCGAGGAAGTCGTGCGGATCGACGCCGTGCGAGGCCATCAGCCCGGCGAGCGTGGTGCCATGGGCGTGGAAATGGGATTTCTGGACCCGCCGCGCCTCGATCGCGTCGATGCCGAGCAGGCGCTGGATATAGTCGCCCATGCGCAGGTCGATGAGCTCGAACAGATTGCAGCTGTGCGGATAGAGGCTGTTGTCGAGGTCGAAGATCCAGCTTTCGACATGGGCGAGGTCGGCTTTCATCCGCCCGCCCCTAGCCCATGGACGCGCCCGCGCAAACGGGTCACTCGTCGAAACGGTACGGCCGCAGGATCAGGACTCGCAGGTCCCGGGTCGGCCGCCAGTTGCGGCGGCGCATCTCGAACCGGGTGGGGCCGATCCGGCGTACGCCCTCGCCGCAGAAGCTGACCAGATTCTCCGGAGCGCCCTTGTCGACGACCAGCCGGAAGTCGCCGATCGGCGCGCCCCAATTGGCGCCGGTGGTAAGGATATAGCTCAGCCAGGTTTCCGCGATCGTCGCATATTCGGTGCCCGTGCGCCGGTGCAGCCGATCGACGGCGGCGAGGAATTCGGAATCGACGCAATAGAGCGCCATATGCTCGCGTCCCGGACCGGAGGCGCGCAGCTCCCGGTTGCCGAGCAGGGTGGTCACGGTGCCGCCCGCGCCGGGCGTGTAGCGGTGCGTCACCACGAGCGGACGGCCGGCGGGAAACGCCTGCTCCCAATACCAGGTTTCCTTGACCGTCCAGGCCGGCGTGAGGCGGCGGCCCTCGGTCTCGAAGAGGCCGAGCGCGGCGAGCCGGTCGCGCTCGCCCCGCGGCAGCCTGGCCAGGGCTTCGCCGATGGCGGCGACGCCATCATCGCCCTCGGGGACGATCGGGACGCCCAGCCCGGCGAGCAGAGGGCTGTGGTCGACTCCCCGGGCCATCGCCTTGCGCTCGACCCGCATGCGAATTGGGCGGCCGTCCACCGTGGTCCGGAAATCGTCCGGCCAGCCGGTGTCGCTTTCGGATTCGCGCCGAAGGTCGCGGTCCGGCATCGGAAAGGCGACGATCGTCCGCACGTCGCGGCGAGCCCGATTGCGGAAAACGTAGCGGACTCGGATTTCGGCGACCGAGACGTAGAGGTCCTCGGAAACCATGTCGATGTGGCGCGTCTGCTTCAGGACGAGCCCGCCGGCCGCCATTTCGGCGGTGCTGTCATTGGCGAGCGCCGCCCGCGCCGCGGCCATTCCCGTCAGCGCGCAAAGGATCAACACCAGGGTGCGACTCATGGCTTCCTCCACCGGTGCGTGGAACGTGCCCCCGGGCGCGCCGGCTGGAAAGAGGTCTTATTCGGTGATCAGCTTGCCGGGCTGGAACAGGTCGTCGATGAAGCCGCGCCCGCCCGTGGAATTGTTGATCATCTGCAGGAACTGAACGGTGCGAAGGCCGGCGTCGTTGAAGCGCCAGCCGGCGTCGCCGAAGCTGCAGCCCTCGAAAATCGGGTGGACGCCGCCGCCATAGGCAAGGCCGGCATTTTCGAAATTGCAATCGACGAACCGCTTGCCGTCGGTCTGCACGATTTCGCCGTCCGAATAGGTGCGGCCCCTTATTTCTTCCATCGGGGGAATCTCCTGAAACGCTCAGACAGTGAAGCTTTCGCCGCAGCCGCAGGCGCCCTTGGCGTTGGGATTGTCGAACACGAAGCCGGCGGCGAAATCGTCCTCGACCCAGTCCATGGTCGAGCCGACCAGATAGAGGACCGACGCGCCGTCGATGTAGAAGGCGCCGCCGGGAGTCTCGATCCTCTCGTCGAACTTCTCCTCCTCGGCGATGTAATCGACCGAATAAGCGAGGCCCGAGCAGCCGCGGCGCGGCGTCGACAGCTTGACGCCGATCGCGCCCGCGGGCGCCTTCGCCATCAGTTCGGCGACCCGCGCCTCGGCGGCGGGGGTCAGCGCAATGGCGGCGGGGCGGGCGCGGATTTTGGTTTCGGCACTCATAGCATTCCAAGCTCCAGCCGGGCTTCGTCGGTCATCTTCTGCGGGTCCCAGGGCGGGTCCCAGACCAGCTCGACCTCCGCGTCCCCGATGCCCGGCACCGCGCCGACCCTGAGCTCGACCTCGCCCGGCATCGATTCGGCGACCGGGCAGTGGGGCGTGGTCAGGGTCATCTTCACCTTGGCGTGGTTCTCGGGCGTGATCTCGACGTCGTAGATGAGGCCCAGATCGTAGATATTGACCGGAATTTCGGGGTCGTAAATCTCCTTCAGCGCTTCGATCACCGCTTCGTACAGATCGCCGCCGGGCTCCGCGGCGACAGGCTCCGCCGGCTTTTGCGCAAGGAAGCCTTCGAGATAGTCGCGCTTGCGTTCGAAGGTCCCGACGACGTCGGAGACGCGCGCCTTCGGCGGGGGCTCGACGCCCTCCACCTGCTCGGTTTCGATCCTGCGTTCCTCGTTCACCCGAAGATCCTCGTCACCCGTTCGATGCCGCGAGCCAAAGCCTCGACATCCCGTTTGCAATTATAGACCCCGAAGCTCGCCCGCGCCGTCGCGTCCACCCCGAGATATTCCATCAGCGGCTGGGCGCAATGGTGCCCAGCGCGGATCGCCACCCGGCTCTCGTCCAAGATAGTGCCGACATCGTGTGGATGCACCCCCTCGACCGCGAAGCTGACGATGCCGGCCGAATCCTCCGGCCCGAACAGGCGGACCGAATTGAGGCTGGAGAGGGCCTCGCGCGCCTCGCGGACCAAGGCCGCCTCGTGCGCCGCGATGGCGGCAAGGCCGATCCCCTCGACATAGTCGATGGCGGCATGGAGGCCGATCACGCCGACGACGTGGGGCGTGCCCGCCTCGAACCGCGCCGGCGGGTCTGCGTAGGTCGTGCGCGCGAAGGTGACCTTGTCGATCATCGCGCCGCCGCCCTGCCATGGCGGCATGGCCTCGAGGATTTCGCTCCGCGCCCAGAGCACGCCGATGCCGGTCGGGCCGTAGAGCTTGTGGCCGGAGAAGACATAGAAGTCGCAATCGAGGGCGCCGACGTCGACCGCCATGCGCGGCACGGCCTGGCAGCCGTCGAGCAGCAGCTTCGCGCCGACCGAATGGGCGATCTCGGCGGCGCGGCGCGCGTCGAGCACCGAGCCGAGCACGTTCGAGACGTGGGCGAGGGCGACCAATTTGTGCTCGGGCCGGATCATCGCGGCCATGGCGTCGAGGTCGATCCGGTGATCCGACGTCAGCGGCACGACGTCGATCTCCGCTCCCGCAAGCTGCCACGGCACGATGTTGCTGTGATGCTCGAGGGTCGAAAGCAGAACGCGGTCGCCCCGCTTCAGCCAGCTTTGCGCGACGAGGTTGATCCCTTCGGTGGCGCCGCGGACGAAGACGATTTCCTCAGGGCTCGCGGCGCCGACGAAGCGGGCGACGCGGTCGCGCGACGCTTCGAACGCCAGGGTCATGTCGGCCGAGCGCTGATAGACGCCGCGATGAACGGTCGCGTAGGTTTCGGCATAGCCGCGCGTGATCGCGTCGATCACCGCCTGAGGCTTCTGCGCGGTGGCGGCGCTGTCGAGATAGGACCAGCCATCCGGAATCGCCGGGAAGTCGGCGAGCCAGTCGAGCGCCCCGGTCGAACCACTTGTGGAGAGCGCGGCGTCCATCAGGCAAACCAGCCTTCCGCATCGGCGTAGAAGGCCTCGCGCACGCGCTTCTCGCCGATCCGGTCGAGCGCGTCGGCGACGAAGGCGCGGGTGAGGAGGGCTTTGGCCTCGTCGGGCGTGACGCCGCGGCTTTCGAGGTAGAAGAGCGCATTGCGGTCGAGCGCGCCCACCGTTGCGCCATGCGCGCATTTGACGTCGTCGGCGAAGATCTCGAGCTCGGGCTTGGCGTTGATCGTTGCCGAGCGCGCCAGCAGCAGGCCCTTGAGCGACTGCTCGCCGTCGGTCTTCTGGGCGTGTCGCGCCACCTCGACCCGGGCGGCCACCGAGCAGGCCGCTTTATCGTCGGCGACCGAGCGCCAGACCTGTCGACTGGTCCCGGAGGGGACGGAGTGGCGGATAACGAAATTGGCGTCGTGGCGCTGCCGGGCTCGCGCGAGCAGCGCGCCGACGGCTTCGGCATAGGCGCCTTCGCCGACCAGCGCGATCTCGCCGTCCAGGCGGGTGTCCCGGCCGCCCGCCGCGAGCGTGGCGGCGACGAAGCTCGCGCCCTCGCCAAGCTCGGCGTGGTCGGTGAAGCTGACGAAACCGGCAGGTCCCAGGACTCGCCGATTGAGCATCAGCCGCGCGCTCTTGCCGAGGGTCACGCCGGCCAGCCGATTGGTCCAGCCTTCGCCGCTAAAAGTCTCGACGATCGAGGCCTGGGCGTCGGCATCCAGGACGATCTCGCCGGCCAAATGATCGGCCGCCCCGGTGGAGACGTGGACGATCTGGAGGAGGCCCGGCGGCGCATGGTCGCGGCCCAGCCTCAGCGACCAGCCGCCTGCCCCGGCGAGGCGTCCCAGCGGATGGCCAGTCTGGACGGAGACCGGGCCGATCTCGACCGGGCCGAGGCGGCTTCGGCTTTCATCCAGCCTGCCGTCGATGAAGAGCAGACGCGGCCCCTCATGCGCGCAATCGAGCCAAGGCAGCGCGTCCGGTACCCTGCCGGTCGGCGAGCGCTCGGCGAGCGCGGGGAGCGCCGAAAGGTCGCTCCAGCGCCAGCCCTCCTCGCGGGCCGTAGGGAGAGCGAGCAGGGTCACGCCGCCACCGCTCCATAGCCTTCGCGCTCGAGCTCCATGGCAAGCTCGGCGCCGCCCGAACGGACGATCCGCCCGCCCGCCAGCACGTGGACGAAATCGGGCTTCACGATCTCGAGCAGCCGCTGATAATGGGTGATCAGCAGCACCGCTTTGTCGGGCTTGCGCAGGATCCGGTTGATGCCGGCGCCGATCACGCGGAGCGCGTCGATGTCGAGGCCCGAATCGGTCTCGTCGAGGATGGCGAGCCTGGGATCGATGATCCCCATCTGGACCATCTCGTTGCGCTTCTTCTCGCCGCCCGAAAAGCCGACGTTCACGGCGCGCTTCATCATGTCCATCGAGAGATCGAGCGCGTCGGCCTGCTCACGCGCGAGCTTGAGGAACTCGCCCGCGCTAAGCTCCTTGTCGCCTCGCGCCCGGCGCTGGGCGTTCAAGGCCGTGCGCAGGAACTGGACGTTGGAGACGCCCGGAATCTCGACCGGATATTGGAAGCCCAGGAACATGCCTTTGGCCGCCCGCTCATGCGGATCGAGCGCGAGCAGGTCCTCCCCGTCGAGCGTCACCGAGCCCTGCGTCACCTCATAGCCCGGCCGCCCGGCGAGGACGTAGGACAAAGTCGACTTGCCCGACCCGTTCGGCCCCATCATCGCGTGGATCTCGCCCGGGTTAATGGCGAGGCTTATCCCGTTCAGGATGGCTTTACCGTCGACATTGGCGTGGAGGTTCTCAATTCGCAGCATTGTTCTCATCTCGGTGCAGTTGACGGCGCTCGACCACTCGGGTGCAGAGACGGAGCAGGTCGTTCCAGTCGTCGTTTCGCAGGTCAGCCCGCAGAGTGCGGCTGAGCCGTCTGTCGCGAATCGCGGCATAAGGCTCGAATTCGGATTGGCACGCCCGAGCCTCATCGAGCGCGTCAAATAGCAAGCGTGCTGATTGAACCGGCCAGAAGGTCCGAAGCATTTGCTGGCGCCGCGGTTCCGAGGCGAGTCGATCCGCCACTTGCCGCTCACAACGGAGCCATCGCTGACGCTCAGGCAGCGCCCGATACCCGGCAGGCGTCGAGGGGGCTCCCCCGCTAAGGAATGAGAAGGCAAGAAGTGTGAAGATCATCCCACGCTCCCTTCCAGGCTAATCCCCAGCAATTTCTGCGCCTCGACGGCGAATTCCATCGGGAGCTGCTTCAGCACCTCGCGGGCGAAGCCGTTGACGATCAGGGCGACCGCGTCCTCCTGGGAAAGGCCGCGCGACATGGCGTAGAAAAGCTGGTCGTCGCTGATCTTGGACGTGGTCGCTTCGTGCTCGATCTGGGCGGTGGGATTCTTCACCTCGATATACGGCACCGTGTGGGCGCCGCACTGATCGCCGAGCAGCAGCGAATCGCACTGGGTGAAGTTGCGGACGTTCTCGGCGCCGCCGTTGACACGGACGAGGCCGCGATAGGTGTTGTTCGAGCGGCCGGCGCTGATTCCCTTTGAGACGATGGTTGACCGGCTGTTGGCGCCGATATGGATCATCTTGGTGCCGGTGTCGGCCTGCTGGCGATTGTTGGTAAGCGCGACCGAATAGAATTCGCCGACGCTGCCCTCGCCCTTCAGGATGCAGGACGGATATTTCCAGGTGATCGCCGAGCCGGTCTCGACCTGGGTCCAGGACACCTTGGAGCGAGCGCCGGCGCACATCGCCCGCTTGGTGACGAAATTGAAGATGCCGCCTATGCCTTCGGCATCGCCCGGATACCAGTTCTGGACGGTCGAATATTTGATCTCGGCGTCGTCCAATGCGACCAGCTCGACCACCGCCGCGTGGAGCTGGTTTTCGTCGCGCATCGGCGCGGTGCAGCCTTCGAGATAGGAGACGTAGCTGCCCTTGTCGGCGACGATCAGGGTGCGCTCGAACTGGCCGGTATTCTCGGCGTTGATGCGGAAATAAGTGGAAAGCTCCATCGGGCAGCGGACACCCTCGGGCACGTAGACGAAGGTGCCGTCGGAGAAGACTGCGCTGTTCAAGCAGGCGAAATAATTGTCGCGCTGCGGCACCACGCTGCCGAGATATTTCCGCACCAGCTCGGGGTATTCGCGGATCGCCTCCGAGATGGAGAGGAAGATCACGCCGGCCCGCAGCAGCTCCGCGCGGAAGGTGGTGGCGACGGAGACGCTGTCGAACACTGCGTCGACCGCGACCTTGCGCGCGCCCTCGACGCCGGCGAGCACCTTTTGCTCCTCGATCGGGATGCCGAGCTTTTCGTAGACGCGCAGGATCTCAGGATCGACCTCGTCGAGCGATCCGAGCTTGGGCTTCGCCTTGGGCTCGGCGTAATAATAGGCGTCCTGGAAATCGATCGCCGGGATGTCGAGCTTGGCCCAGGTCACCTCCTCCATGGTCAGCCAGGCGCGATAGGCCTTGAGCCGCCACTCCAGCATCCAAGCGGGCTCGCCTTTCTTTGCCGAGATGAAGCGGACCGTGTCCTCATTGAGGCCCTTGGGCGCGAAATCCTGCTCGATGTCCGAGGTGAAGCCCCATTCGTAGGTCGAGGCGCGGTCGGCCGCCTCCCGGGCTTCCCGGTTGCGGATTCCGGCGTCGTCGGGCGCGGTCATGCCTTGACCTCGGCGAGGCTGGACAGGCTGACGCCCTGGAGCGCGCCGCGGATCGCGCCGTTGACGGCGCCCATGTGCGGGCGGACCTGGCAGGCGCCCTCCAGCGCGCATTCGTGGCGCTCCGCGTCGACGCAGCTGGTCATGACGATCGGCCCCTCGACCGCTTCGACGATGTCGGCGAGGCTGATCTCGGGCGCAGAGCGGGCGAGCCGGAAGCCGCCGCCGGCGCCGCGCGCCGTTTCGAGGAGGCCCGCCGCGGCGAGCCGCCCGGTCAGCTTCTGCGCGGTCGGCAGCGGCACGCCCGTCTCCGCGGCAAGCAGCGTCGCGGAAAGGCGAGCCCCCGCAGGGTGGCGGGCGGCGGCGGCCATCATCACGACCGCATAATCGGCAAGGGAGGTGAGTTTCATAATCGGATCGAATCGCTCCGATTGCCATTTGGGCGTTTCAGAACGCGGAATCAAGCGCGCTTTGACCCGCCGCGGGACGAGTGCCATAGCCCGCCCCCATGGCGCTCTACCCCCTGGTCCGGCCGCTCGCCTTCGCGCTCGACGCGGAGCGGGCGCACCGACTGACGATGCGGGCGTTGAAGCTGCTCCCCGCGGGGCTGCCCGCCAAGGCCGATCCGGCGCTGAAGATGCGGGTCGCCGGGCTCGAATTCCCAAATCCGGTCGGGCTCGCCGCGGGCTTCGACAAGGACGCCGAGGTTTTTCGAGAGATGCTCGGCTTCGGCTTCGGCTTTGTCGAGATCGGAACGGTGACCCCTCTTGAGCAATCAGGGAATCCCCGGCCGCGCCTGTTCCGGCTGGCAGAGGACCGGGCGGCGATCAACCGGCTGGGGTTCAACAATCTGGGCCAAGCGGCGGCGCTGGCGCGGCTGGAGAAGCGGGACCGGCGTCAGGGAATTGTCGGCGTCAACGTTGGGGCCGGCAAGGACAGCGCGGACCGTATCGCCGATTACGCGGCGGGCGTCCGCGCGATGGGCGCCGCCGCCGATTATCTCACGGTCAACATCTCCTCGCCCAACACGCCAGGTTTGCGCGCGCTCCAAGAGAAGGGCGCACTCGACGCGTTGCTCGCGGCGGTGACGGAGGTGCGCGGCACCGGGCCGCCTGTCTTCCTGAAGGTTGCGCCAGACCTGGAGCAGGTGGAGGTGGAGAGTATCGCAAAGGCGGCGATCGACCATCGGATCGACGGCCTGATCGTCGCCAACACCACGGTCAGCCGGCCGGCGCTCCGCTCGAAGTATCGCGGCGAGGCCGGCGGCCTGTCCGGCGCGCCGCTGAAGGGGCTGGCGCTGGCGCGGCTGCGCGATTTCAGGCGGGCGACCGGCGGGGAATTGCCGCTGATCGCCGCCGGCGGCATCGAGAACGGCGTCGACGCCTTCGAGAGAATACGGGCCGGAGCGAGCCTCGTCCAGCTCTACACGGCGCTCGTTTATCAGGGGCCGGGCCTGGCAGAGGAGATCAACCGCGAGCTCAGACGCCTGCTCGCGATCAACGGCTTCGCAAGCTTGACGGATGCGATCGGGACTGAAAAGCCGCATTGATGCTCAAGCGCCTGTTCCTCAGCTTCGCTTTTCTGCTTGCCGCGTGCGCGACTCCAATTGCCTCGACGGCCCAGACCGGCGCAGTTTCCGCGGCCGATCCGCGCGCCGCCGAAGCGGGGGCCGAGATCCTGCGTGGCGGCGGCAGCGCGGCCGACGCGGCGCTGGCGGTGATGGTGGCGCTGACAGTGGTCGAGCCGCAATCGTCGGGCATCGGGGGCGGCGGCTTCCTCCTCTATCATGACGCGGCGCGCCGGCATCTTTCGAGCTATGACGGGCGAGAGACGGCGCCCGCTGCGGCGACGCCCGCTTATTTTTTCGGGCCCGACGGACGGCCGCGCGACCGCGACGGCGCCGTGCCGGGCGGCCTCAGCGTCGGCGTCCCCGGCAATATCAGGCTGATGGAGATGGCGCATGAGCGCCACGGCCGGATCCCCTGGGCGCGCCTCTTCCAGCCCGCGATCCGGCTTGCCCGCGACGGTTTCCGGATCACGCCCAGAATGCACCGGATGCTGTCGAATTACGGCGCGCTCGCCGGCCTGTCGCCATGGGGACGCGCCCAATATTACGGCGCGGACGGGCAGCCGAAACCGGTGGGGACGCTTGTGCGCAATCCCGAATTCGCGGCCTTGCTCGAGCTGATCGCGGGGCGAGGCCCCGAGCATTTCTACACCGGCGCGGCGGCTCAGGCGCTGGTCCGGACCGTCCGCACCGCCGAGCGCAACCCCTCTTCGATGACGGCCGACGATCTCGCCACCTATCAGGCGAAGCAGCGCGAGCCTTTGTGCGGCAGCTATCGCGGCCACCGCGTCTGCGGGATGGGCCCGCCTTCGTCGGGCGCGACCACGGTGTTCGCGATCCTGAAGCAGCTCGAGCGATTCGACATGCGCGCGCTCGGGCCCGACAATCCCGTCGCCTGGCATCTGATCGCCGAATCCATGCGGCTCGCTTACGCCGACCGCGAGGCCTATCTCGGCGACCCGGATTTCGTGCGGGTGCCGGTCGCGGGGCTGATGGACCCGGACTATCTCGCCCGGCGATCGCGGCTGATCTCACCCGACCGCGCCATTCCCCATGTCGAAGCGGGAACGCCGCCGGGCGCCGAGCCGCGCGCGCCGGCGCCGGTCGCTCCCGAAAGCGGCACCTCGCATTTCGTCGCCGTCGATGCCGCCGGGAACGTCGCCTCCTACACCTCGACGATCGAAAGCGTGTTCGGATCGGGGCTGACGGTGAACGGCATGTATCTCAACAACGAGCTGACCGATTTCAGCTTCGTACCGGAGCGCGATGGCGCGCCGGTCGCCAACCGGGTCGAGGGCGGCAAGAGGCCGCGCAGCTCGATGTCGCCGACTATCGTCTACGGACCGGACGGATCGGTCAGGCTCGCGGTCGGCGCCGCCGGCGGCACGACGATCATCGCCCAGGTCGCCAAGGCGATCATCGGCGTGATCGACTGGAACCTCTCCGCGCAGGACGCGATCGCGCTGCCGCAGATCATGGGCCTGGGCGACCGGGTCACGCTCGAGCGCGGCACCCGGCTCGAGGCGATGGCGCCCGCGCTCATGGCGCTCGGCCAGCGCACGATCGTCGTCGAGCCCGGCTACAAGGCCAATGCGATCGAGCGGGTGGGCGGCCGCTGGGTCGGCGCAGCCGACCCGCGCAGCGAAGGCGCCTGGGTGGCGGAACGAACGCTTCAATACGGACCGATCGGCCGCTAGACTGACCGGATTCGACGCGGGGCCAACCGCGCGAAGCTCCGGGAGAGACCATGCGCGAGCTCGAACATTTCACCAATCTCGTCGCCATGTTCTTCGCGCGCGCCGGAGAGAAGGGCGACGCGCCCTTCCTCTGGGCCAAGATCGAGGGCGAATGGCGCTCCGTCTCCTGGCGCGAGGCCGCCGAGAAGGTCGCGCGGCTGGCGGCGGCGCTGCGGGCGATCGGGCTCGCCAAAGGCGACCGGGTGATGCTGGTTTCGGAGAACCGGCCGGAATGGCTGATTTCGGACCTCGCGATCATGGCCGCGGGCTGCGTCACCGTGCCGACCTACATCACCAATACCGAGCGCGACCACCAGCATATCCTCGACGACAGCGGCGCCCGCGCGGTGATCGTCTCGACCCAGAAGCTGGCGAAGACGCTGCTGCCGGCCGCGATCCGCAGCTCCGCTTGCGAGCATGTGATCGGCATCGAGCCGCTTCCGTCCGGCCAGGAAAGCAACGTCCAGTTCCACGCGTGGACCGCGCTCGCCGGCACGGGCCCGGCCGATATCGCCGGCTGCACCGCCGGCGCCGACTTCGCCCGCGCCGATCTCGCCTGCATCATCTACACGTCGGGCACGGGCGGCGCCCCGCGCGGGGTGATGCAGCATCACGGCGCGATCCTCCACAATATCGAAGGCTGCGCCGCCCTCATCGCCGAGGATTTCGGGTGGGGCGACGAGGTCTTCCTGTCCTTCCTCCCGGCCTCCCACGCCTATGAGCATAGCGGCGGCCAGATGTTTCCGATCGGGCTCGGCGCCGAAATCTATTATTCGGAAGGGCTGGAGAAGCTCGCCTCGAACATCGAGGAGGTCCGCCCGACCATCATGGTCGTCGTGCCGCGCCTGTTCGAAGTGCTGCGCCAGCGCATCCTCAAGCAGGTCGAGAAGCAGGGCCGGCTCACCAATTATCTGATGGACCGGGCGCTAGCGATCGGCGCCAAGGGCTATTCGGGCGCGGTGCCGCTCTGGGACAAGCCGATGGATCTCCTCCTCGGGCGCACGCTCCGGCCGAAGATCGCGGCGCGCTTCGGTGGGCGGATCAAGGCGATGGTCTCGGGCGGCGCGCCGCTCAATCCGGAGGTCGGAATCTTCTTCCATTCCCTGGGCCTCACCCTGCTGCAGGGCTACGGCCAGACCGAGGCCGCGCCGGTGATCAGCTGCAACCGGCCCAAAGCGGGCCTCAGGATGGACACGGTCGGCCCGCCGATGAAGGGGGTTGAGGTGAAGATCGCCGAGGATGGCGAGATCCTCGTCAAGGGCGAGCTCGTCATGCACGGTTATTGGCGCAACGAGGCTCAGACCCAGCGGACCCTGATCGACGGCTGGCTCCACACCGGCGACGTCGGCCATCTCGACGAGGCCGGCCGGATCGTCATCACCGACCGCAAGAAGGATCTGATCGTCAACGACAAGGGCGACAATGTCTCGCCGCAGAAGGTCGAGGGGATGCTGACCCTCCAGCAGGAAATCCTCCAGGCGATGGTGGTGGGCGACAAACGTCCCTATCTGGTCGGTCTGATCGTCCCCGATCCGGAATGGAGCGCGGAATGGTGCGCGGCCAATCAGCGCAAGTGTCAGTTCGACGATCTCGCCCTCGATCCCGATTATGTGAAGGCGCTGTCGGCCGCAGTCGACAGGGTCAATGCCGAATTGTCGGTGATCGAAAAGGTGCGCCGCTTCATCGTCGCCGACGAGCCGTTCACGGTCGAGAACCAGCAGCTGACGCCCTCGATCAAGATCCGCCGCCACGTCATCAGGGAGGTCTACGGCGAGCGGCTCGACGCGCTCTACAAGCGCTAGAAGGCGTCCTTGGCCGCGCGCCTCCGAGCGAATTCCTCGACCGATCCGGCGCGGATGAACGGGTTGGTCTCCCGTTCGAGCGCGATCGGCGTAGGCAGGGTGACCTCGCCGCGGTCGCGCGCCGCCTTCACCGCCTCGACCCGGCGGACGAGCGCTTCATTGTCGGGCTCGACGGTCAGCGCGAAGCGGCCGTTGGCCAGCGTATATTCGTGCCCGCAATAGACAAGAGTCTCCGGCGGCAGCGCGGCGAGGCGCTGGAGACTGTCGTACATCTGCCGCGCATCGCCCTCGAACAGGCGCCCGCAGCCCATCGCGAACAAGGTGTCGCCGACGAAGGCGGCCCGCTCGGCCGGGAGGTGGAAGGCGATATGGCCGGCGGTGTGCGCGGGGATATCGATCAGCTCCGCCTCGATCTCTCCGATCCGTGCCCGGTCGCCGCCGGCGACGATGCGATCCATCCTCGACACCCGCTCCGCCTCGGCGGGGCCGGTGATCGTGCAGCCCGTCGCCGCGCGAATGGCGTCGTTGCCGCCGGTATGATCGGGATGCCAGTGGGTGTTCCAGATCTGGGTGATGCGCCAGCCGCGCGCCGCGGCCGCTTCCAGCACCGGATCGGCGACCGACGGATCGACCGCCACCGTTTCGTCGGACGCCGGATCGTGGACCAGCCAGACATAATTGTCGCTGAGAACGGGGATCGGGACGATTTCCAGCATGGGGTTCACTCTTTGCTTCCGGTGAGCAATGCTAGCGCATCGCGGCCAAGTGTCTCGGTCAGCTCCTGCGCCCCGATGGGGTGGGCCAGGGCGGCCGCCTGTCCGGCCCACATTGGCGAATAATCGCCGCGCCCGTCTGCCTCCGCGGCCGCCCGCAATGGTGCCAGCGCTGCCGAGGCATAGGGAAAGGGCGGCACGTCGGCCCGCATCGGCCCCTCGTCATAGATCAGCCGGTTGCGAAGGCCCCGGGCCTCGCGGCCGGAAAACAGATTGGTGAAGACGGTTCCTTCGCCCGAAAGGGTCCCGAGCTTCTCCCGGTGCGGCGCTGCGATCCGGCTTTCGGGCGTGGCCAAATATGCGGTCCCGATCTGGACTGCGCTGGCCCCGAGCAGCATCGCCGCCGCGACGCCCCGTCCATCAACGATTCCACCCGCGGCGATCACCGGCAAAGGCAGGTTGCAGGCGATCTGGCGGACAAGCGCGAACAGGCCAACCGGCTGATGGCCGTCCATGAAATAGCCGGCGTGGCCGCCCGCCTCGAAGCCCTGCGCGATGATTGCGTCGCACCCCCGCAGCGCCAGAATCGCCGCTTCTTCGGGCGTCGTCGCATTGCCGAGGATCCGTGCCCCCGTCGCAAAGAGACGCCTCACCAGCCGCTCCTCCGGAACGCCGAAATGAAAGCTGACGATCTCGGGCCGAACCTCTTCGACCACCGCGCACATCGCCTCGTCGAACGGACGCCGGAGCGGCGGGCTCTCCACTGCGGGCATCACGTTCTCCAGCCCATAATAAGGCGCGAGACTCTCCACCCATTGCCCTTCGTCGGGCGGCTCGGGCATGGCATGGCAGAGGAAATTGAGGTTGAGCGGCCCCTGGGCCCGTTGTCGAACCTCCTCCGACTCCGCGCGCACCTGATCGGGAGTGAGCATCGCGCAGGGCAGCGATCCCACGCCGCCGCCCCGTATCGCGGCGACCGCCAGCTCCACGCCGGCGGCGCCAGCCATCGGCGCGGCGATGATCGGCAGCCGGCTCCGGAGCAGCTCGCGAAAGCGCGTGTCGGGCCAATCGCTCACCAATGCCCCACATTCTCCATCGACGCCCAGGGCTCGGCGACGGGCAAATTCCCCCCTTTCTGGAGCAATTCGATCGAAACGCCGTCGGGGGTGCGCACGAACGCCATCCGGCCCTCGCGTGGCGGCCGGTTGATGGTGACGCCGCCGTCCATCAGCCGGCGGCAGGTCTCGTAGACGTCGTCCACCTCATAGGCGACGTGCCCGAAATTGCGGCCCTCGCCATAGCCCTCTTCGTCCCAATTGTGGGTGAGCTCGATCTGCGCGCCCTCGTCCCCCGGCGCGGCGAGGAAGATGAGGGTGTAGCGGCCCTTCTCATTGGCCATCCGCCGGACTTCCTCGAGCCCGAGCAGCGTGAAGAAACGCAGCGTTTCCTCGGGGTCGGACACGCGGATCATCGTGTGCAGATATTTCATTGCCTTCGCCTCAATTCACCGCCATAAATGCACGGTTCATCGACGCCGTGCGAGGTGGACCTAATCGGCGGAGCGGAAGATTCGCGCCGGGCTTGAGGGAGCATATCATGGCTGAGGGGTCGAACGGCAACCGCAACATCCTCCTGATCGCAGCGCTGATCCTGGCGGCCGGCATCATCGCCGGCGGCTATCTGCTCGGCGATGGCCTCAGGCGGGCGCGCATGGCCGACCGGGCGGTCACCATGCGCGGCCTCGCCGAGCGCAACGTTACCGCCGATCTCGCCACCTGGACCGTGTCCTTCACGGCGCAGGGCGAGCAGCTCGGCGCCGTCCAGGGCGAAATCGAGCGCGACGCCGTTACGCTCGCCAACTTCTTCCGGACCTCGGGCTTTCCGGCCGCGGCCGTCACCGATGTCGGCGTCTCGGTAAACCAATATTATGACAGCAACCGCGGCGTGAACAGCGTCACGGTGAACCGGCGCGTCCAGCTGCGCACCACCGACGTGATGCGCGCGAGGCGCGCTTATGCCCGCCAGTTCGACCTGATCAGGAGCGGTGTCGCCATTCAGGAAGGGTCGGGCATGCAGTACAGCTTCACCCGTTTGAACGACGTCAAGCCCGAGATGATCGCGCAGGCGACCCAGGACGCGCGGCGCGGCGCCGAGCAATTCGCGCGCGATTCAGGCACCGCGGTCGGCGGCATCCGCTCGGCGACCCAGGGCTATTTCTCGATCGGCGCGCGCGACGGCGCGGCGAGCGAAGAAGGCTCCGGCGGCAACGACTCGCCCTTTCAGAAGGTGCGCGTCGTCACCACCATCGAATTCTATCTCGACTGAGGCTGGGGTGCCGGCGGCGGCGCAGCAGCCGGCGCGGCCACCTCGACCTCGCGCACCGTGGCAAGGCTCGCCTGCGCCTGGCGGCCGGCGTCGCTGTCGGGCGCGGCCTGGGCGACGCGGCGGTAAAGCCGCTCCGCCTCGGCCATGTCGCCCGCCTGGCCGGCGATCGTCCCGGCGAGCAGCAGGATGTCGGGATCGTCCGGCGCCAGCGCCTGCGCGCGCGCAATATCGGTGCGGGCACGGGCGAGGTCGTTCGCGCGCCGCGCGAGCGCGGCCGACAGATACCAGGCGAAGGGATCAGCGGGGACGAGCTGAAGCCCGCGGTCGAGATCCGCCCGGGCGAGGTCGGCGTGGCCCAGGGCGACCTGGGCGCGGGCGCGGTCGAGATGAGCCTCGCCGCGCAATTCCGGCGTAAGATTGGCCGTCGCCAGCGCGGCGTTGAGCGCCTGGAGCGCGCGCGGCGCCTCGCCCGCCGCGAGCCAGGCATTGCCGGCCTGGACCCGGAAATCGGCATGAGCCGGGTCGCGCGCCGCCTCCGCCTCGCGTGCCGCCTGCTCGTAGACCGTGGCCGCCGCCGGCCATTGCTGGAGCGCGACGAAGGCGAGGCCGAGGCACTGGCGCGCCGGCAGACCGCCGCGTTCGGCGAGCCAGGCATTGGCGGTGTCGAGCGCCTGTTGCGGCGCGGTGCGGACCAGAGCGGTGCAGGCCCGAAGCCGAGTCTCGACGGCGGGATCCGCAGGCGCCGGGGCCGCGGGATCGGGCGAGATCTGGGCGGCGGCGAGCGCCAGGAGGGGCAGGATCACAGGTTCTCCGTCAGGGTAGACACGGTGGCGAGCAGGAGCGCGAGGTCGCGCTCGCGCGAAAGGCGGTGGTCGCCATCCTTCACGAAAGTCACCTGCACGTCGGCTGAACGCAACAAGGTCGGCAGCTGCAGCGACCAGGTCCAGTCCACCTCCTTGTCCATCTGGCCGTGAATTAGCCGGACCGGGCAATCGATCGCGATCGGCGCGTGCAGCAGCCGCAGGGATTCGCCGCTTTCCCAGAAGCCGCGGGTGGTGACCGCCGGCGCCTCGCCAGTGGAGCCGGGCCGCTCCAAGCGGCCCTCGCGCAGGATCGCCATCTTCTCCTCGTCGGTGAAGCCCCAGACGGTGAAATCAGGCGCGGCGGCAACGCCGACGAGGGCGGCGACCCGGTCCGGCCGCTCGAGCGCGGCGAGGAGCATCAGCCAGCCGCCCATGGACGAGCCCACCAGCACGACCGGACCTTGCGCGACCCGGTCGATCATCGCCAGCACGTCGTCGAGCCAGAGGCGCAGCGTCTGCGCCTCGAACGCGCCGCCGCTCATCCCGCAGCCGCCATAATCGAAGCGCAGCATCGCCCGGCCTGTCTGTTCCGCCCAGGCGTCGAGCGCGCTCGCCTTGGCGCCGGTCATGTCGGACGCGTAGCCGGGCAGGAACAGGACCATCGGCCCACGCCCGGCGCGATGCTGATAAGCGAGGTGCACGCCCTCGCGGGCTTCCAGATAGTCGATGCGGGTCATGCGCGGGCGCCTAGCAGCGCCCGCGCATCCTGGCGAGCGTCGGTTGCGCGCCTAGTTCGGAACGGCCTCGTCGTCGCCGCCGAAGCAGTCGGCGAGCAGGCACACTCCGACCGCGACGGCGGCCACGCCGACCACGATCCAGACCGTCGAGACCTCGCCGCTCAGGTTCGAGAAGCGCCGGTTCCGATCGAAATTGGCAAGATCGAAGCTGGCGACGCGTGCGCTCCTGAGCTCGCCCGCGCCGTTGAAGCGCAGATCGGCGAGGCGAACGGCCCGGCTGGTGGTGGAGCCGTCCAGCGCCGGAGCACCGACGGTTTGGCCGTAGCCCAGCGTCAGGCCGTACGACGGCGTCCTTTGCTGTTGGCGCGAAGTGCCCAGCGGCACGCGCAGGTTGAGGGTTGCGGTCGCCCCACGCGGCGCGTCGAAGCCGGTGAAGCGATAGTCCTGAGCCATGGCCGGTGCCACGGAAAGCATGCAAAGGGCGGCCGAGACGGTCGCGTAAACGAGCTTCCTCACCATATATTCCCCCTGTCATCGTCAGCCCTCCCGACGCGGGAGCGGCGCGCTCCCATAACATGGTTCGTGGCGGTCGCGGAACGAAAACAATTCCGAACCGGCATCCATTAGGCTGGCTAATTATTCCGTGACCGAAATTGTTAGCTCGTCAGTTTCGGCGCCAAGGAAGTCGGAGAGCAGCGCATCGAATCGCTCCGGCTGGTCGAGCATGATAAAATGCTGGCTTGGGCCGACGGCCACCAGCCGGACCCGGGGCGCGGCCCGATAGGCGTGCTCGTAGATCGCGCGCGCGCGCTCTTCGCTTAGCGCTGCGGGGTCGAAGGCGAACAGCAGATGGATCGGAGTGCGGATCGCAGCGAGGTCGGCGCGCCGGTCGTCGGTCATGATCTCGTACACCGCCTGGCCGACCACGCGCGGATCGGCCGCACGAGCCCAGCGGGCCACGAGCATGCGCCCTTCCGGAGCGCGCGACATTCCCGCCGCGGCGGCATCGGCTTGCGCCTGGGTCGGCTCGCCTTCCGGACGTTGTGGCGCCCGCAGCATGTCGCGTATCTGCGCCGCGCGCGGCTCGATGCCGGCCGCGGTGGCCTGGGGATCCAACAAGGTCGAGAAGAAAGGGAGCGCATCGACGATCATCAGCCGGTCAACCTGGCCGGGATGATCGCGAGCCAGCGTCAGGCCGATGAAGCCGCCCATCGAATGGCCGATGACGGCCGGCCGGGTCAGCCCGGCCGCGGCGATGTAGCGCGACAATTCCTCGACCGTGCCCGCCACGACACCACCCTCCGCATTCGGCCCGGCGGGAGTGCCGCCAAAGCCGTTCAGCTGGATGAGATGCAGGCGGTAGCGTCCGCCAAGCGCGGCTCTCGCCCGGTCCCAGACGGCCCGGGGAGTGGCCAGGCCGGGGATCAGGATCACGTCGGGGCCTGCGCCTTCGACCGTAACGGTGAACCGGGCCGGACCGGATGGTTGCGCCGCGGCGGGCGCTTGAAAAGCCATGGCGGCGAGCAGCGCCGCGAGCAGGTATCGGAGCATGTCGGGGGAACCTCTCGGATTCAGTCGTTGAAGAAGATGGCCTCGATCGGAAGACCGAACAGAGCGGCGATCCGGAAGGCGAGCGGCAGGCTCGGATCGTATTTGCCAGTTTCGATCGCGTTGACGCTCTGGCGCGAAACCTGCAGCCGTTCGGCAAGGTCGCTCTGGCTCCAGTCGCGCTCGGCGCGCAGGACCTTGAGACGGTTCTTCACGACTTCATCTCGTTGACGAGGGTGCCGACGCCGAGGCCTGCGCACCAGATGATGAACGCCCAGTACATCGGCACGTGGGGGACCTGTTCGAACGTCTCGAGAAATCCCCAGACGCTGGTGACGGCGAGCATGAAGCCGGTAGCGACGATCACCTGCCTGACAGTGAGGCTGCGCTGATATTCGTCCGTCTCGTCGACGATCAGCCGGCCGATCGCCCAGACCACCCCGATCAACGGGAGGGCGGGGAGGATCGCCAGCACGACCGCCAGCGGCCCCGAGGGCTCGAGCGCCTTGTTCAGCCAGATCGCGCCGAACAGGACGATGACATACAGGCCCATGGTCGGGAAGAAGCGGCGCAGATAGGCGCGCTCGGCCGGAGAGGAGTCGCATCCGGCCGCCCGTCGGGCGCGCGCGCGGCTGATCATCCAGACCAGTGCCGCCACCGGGACTGCGATGGTGAGAGCCAGCCAGACGCCGCCCGGCCGATAGACCCAGCAGACGGCGATGGCAGCCAGCAAAGTGGCGCAATAGAGGAGAATCGCCGGGCCCGTCCGGGGCAGCCGAACATTGTCTTCCTGATCGATGGCCATGGCAAGCGTCCCTTTCTTTTCGTCAAGTGTCCTTTACAGTCGCCGAGATCACCCTGTCAAGCACCCTTTACAAAATTGTGGGCTTTCTTGAACCGCGCGGGGCGCCCCTCTAAGGCAAGCCCATTCACTCGCGAGGAGCGCCCCGCCCGATGTCCGAAATGTTCTCGATCAAGCTGCCCGACGGATCGGTCCGCGAGGTCGAGCGCGGGACGACCCCGGCGGACGTTGCGGCGGCGATCGGCCCCGGCCTCGCCAAAGCGGCGCTGGCGGCGCGGGTCAATGGCGAGGTGCGCGACATCGGCCGTCCGTTCGAGGAGGATGCCGATCTCGCGCTGATCACGGCGCGCGACGAGGCCGACGCGCTCGAGCTGGCGCGGCACGATTACGCCCATGTGCTCGCCGAGGCGGTCCAGAACCTGTTTCCGGGGACGCAGATCACCTTCGGCCCGGCGACCGAGGACGGCTTTTATTACGATTTCGCCCCGACCGACGAGCGCGGCCCGTTCACCGAGGAAGACCTGCCGGCGATCGAGCAGGAGATGCGCCGGATCATCGCCGCGGACGAGGCGCTGGTGCGCGAGGTCTGGAGCCGGGACGAGGTCCGGGCCTTTTTCGAGAAGCAGGGCGAGAGGTTCAAGGCCGAGTGGGTGATGGAGCTGCCCGAGGACGAGGCGATCACCATGTATCGCTCCGGCGGCTGGATCGACCTCTGCCGCGGGCCGCACCTCGCCTCGACCGGCAAGCTCGATCCCGACGCGTTCAGGCTGACCCGCGTCTCGGGCGCCTATTGGCGCGGCGACCAGAACAACCCCCAGCTCTCGCGGATCTACGGCACGGGCTGGCTGAACAGGAAGCAGCTCGAGGCGCATCTGGTCCGCCTCGAGGAAGCAGCGAATCGCGACCACCGCAAGATCGGCCTGGAGATGGACCTGTTCCACCTCCAGGCCGAAGCGCACGGATCGGTCTTCTGGCACCCCAAGGGCTATATTATCTGGCGCGAACTGGAGGCTTATATGCGCCGGCGGCTCGACGGCTCCGGCTACCAGGAGGTGAAGACCCCGCAGCTCATGGACGCGCGCCAGTGGGAGCAGTCCGGCCATTGGGGCAAGTATCGCGAGAACATGTTCGTCGTGCCCGACGAGATTCCGGGCACGGAGGAAGGCGAGCCGATCCTCACGGGCGAGAGCGAGCTGATGGCGCTGAAGCCGATGAACTGCCCGGCGCACGTGCTCATCTTCCGGCAGGGGATCAAATCGTACCGCGACCTGCCGCTGCGCCTCGCCGAGTTCGGCTGCTGCCACCGCAACGAGCTGCACGGCGCGCTGCACGGCATCCTGCGCGTGCGTCAGTTCACTCAGGACGATGCCCATATCTTCTGCCGCGAGGACCAGATTGTCGAGGAGACGCGCGCCTTTTGCGACCTGCTGGACGACATTTACGGCGATCTCGGCTTCGCCGACTACGCGATCAAACTCGCCCTGCGGCCACAGAAGCGCTTCGGCTCAGACGAGATGTGGGACAAGGCGGAAGCCGACCTGCGCGAGGCGGTTCGCCTTACCGGCCGCGCGACGCCGCGTTACGGCTGGGAGGAATTACCAGGCGAGGGCGCCTTCTACAGCCCCAAGCTCGAATTCCACCTGACCGATGCGATCGGCCGGACCTGGCAGTGCGGCACTCTGCAGCTCGATTACGTGCTGCCCGAGCGGCTCGACGCGTCCTATGTCGGCGAGGATGGCGCGCGGCACCGGCCGGTGATGTTCCACCGCGCGATCCTGGGCACATTCGAACGCTTCATCGGCATCCTCATCGAGCATCATGCCGGCAGGTTTCCGCTCTGGCTGGCGCCGGTGCAGGCAGTGGTCGCGACGATCGTGTCGGACGCGGATGGCTATGCGAAGGAGGTCGCGGCCGCGCTGGCGGCGGCCGGGCTCAGGGTAGAGACCGACCTGCGCAACGAGAAGATCAACTACAAGGTGCGCGAGCACAGCCTCGCAAAGGTTTCGAACCTCGTCGTCGTCGGCAAGCGCGAGGCAGAGGAGCGAACCGTGGCGTTGCGCGTCCTGGGGGCGGACATCCGCCAGATCAATCTCAGCCTCGACTCGCTGGTCCAGCGCCTGCGGGACGAGGCGCGGCCCCCTGACCGGATCGCCTGATCGGTTACAAGGATGCGGGAAATGCGCGCCCTTCGCCGCGCGCGTCTTTCAATCGCCGCCATTTTTCACTAGGTGATGCGCACGTTCACGGCATTACGGAGAAACCAACATACGTCCCCCCATCAACCGGCGACCCGCCGCACCCCCGCTCCACGGCCCCCGCTTCAACGAATTCATCTCCGTGCCCAAGGTGCGCGTGATCGATGAGAATGGCGAGAATCTGGGCGTCCTCCTGACCGCCGAGGCAATCGAACAGGCCGCCCAGGTCGGCCTCGACCTGGTCGAGGTATCGCCCAACGCCGATCCGCCGGTGTGCAAGTTCCTCGACGTCGGCAAATATAAATATGAGGCCCAGAAAAAGGCCAATCTCGCCCGCAAGTCGCAAAAGACGCAGGAGATCAAGGAGATCAAGATGCGTCCGAACATCGACGACCACGATTATGACGTCAAGATGAAGAAGGTGGTCTCCTTCATCGGAGAGGGCGACAAGGTGAAGATCACGTTGCGCTTCCGCGGCCGCGAACTGGCCCATGGCGAGCTCGGCATGCGCCTCCTCCAGCGCGTCCAGGAGGACGTCAACGACACCGCCAAGGTCGAGCAGCACCCGCGCATGGAAGGCCGGCAGATGCTGATGGTGCTCGCGCCGAAATAGATGGCGTTGAGGCCGTCTTAACCCCCAACGGGGCATAAAGAGGCTCCGCCAAGGAGCCCGATTTGCCCGCTTCGACCATCCACCTGATTGCCGCCGCGCGCCCCAATTTCATGAAGGTGGCGCCGCTCTGGCACGCGCTCGCCGCGGCGAGCGACTTCGCGCCGGTGCTGGTCCACACCGGCCAGCATTACGACGCCAACATGTCGGACGACATCCTGAAGGATCTCGGCCTCCCCGAGCCCGATTTCCACCTAGGCATCGGCTCGGGCGGCCATGGCGAACAGACCGGCCGGGTGATGATCGAATATGAGAAAGTGGCCCAGGCGCACCGGCCCGACTGGCTGATCGTCGTCGGCGACGTCAATTCGACGGTGGCGGCGGCGATGGTCGGGGTCAAGCTCGGCATCCCAACCGTCCATCTCGAGGCGGGCCTCAGGTCGCGCGACCGGCGCATGCCCGAGGAGATCAACCGCCTCGCCACCGACGCGATCTGCGACGTGCTATGGACCCCCTCGCCCGATGCCGACCGCAATCTCTTGAACGAGGGCATCCCGCCCGAACGGATCGCCAATGTCGGCAACATCATGCTCGACAGCTTCGAACGGGCCCGGCCGGCGATCGCCGCAGCGGGAGTGCCGCGGGCGCTGGGCGTGGCCGACGCTCCCTATGCCGTGGTGACCCTGCACCGGCCCTCGAACGTGGACAATCCCGGGCAGCTGCGCCGGCTTGCCGCCTGCCTCGTCGAGGTGGGGCGCAGGCTCCCGATCGTCTTTCCCGTTCACCCGCGCACCGCGGCCCGGCTCGCCGAAGCCGGCCTCGACAATCAGCTCGAGGCCGCCGGCGTGCGCCTGATCGCGCCTTTGCCCTATATCAGCTTCATGAGCCTCGTCCTCGGCGCAGCGGCGGTGGCGACCGATTCGGGGGGGCTGCAGGAGGAGACGACCTATCTCGGCATCCCCTGCTTCACCCTGCGCGAGAATACCGAGCGGCCGATCACGATCGAGCAGGGCACCAACCGCCTCGCCACGGCCTCCGATCTGCCGGCGCTGGTCGAAGCCGCTCTTCGGGCCGGCCGCGCGGCGCCGAGGCGGCCGCTCCATTGGGACGGGAAGACCGCCGGCCGCTGCCTCGCCGACCTCCGGCTGAGGTCGAGACGGGGCGTCCGCGTCGCCGCCTGACGCTTTCGGGTGCCTCGGACGCGCCGAACTCCCCTTTCGCCCGGGCGCGAAAACCCGCTTTTCCGTAACGGCAGTCGAGGGCAACAGTTGCAGATTGCAACCATTCTGTTGCGGATTTGCAATGGACGTCCCAAACCAACGGGAAACTGCGGTTTTTCCGCTGGCGAAAGGGTTCCGTTCACGTTAGCTTTCGCGCCAAACAACCAAAAAATTCTGGGAGGGGTGATCATGAAGAAAGTTTGGCTGCTGTCCGCAGGGGTGGCCGCGCTCGCCACGCCGTCTTTTGCGCTCGCGCAGGACGATCCCGCCACCGGAACCGCCAGCGGCACCGAAAACGCCGCCGTCCAGCCCGCCGAGGAAACGGCCGAAGAAGGCGAGATCGTCGTCACCGCCCAGGGCCGCCGCCAGGTGCTGCAGGACGTCCCGATCGCCGTGACCGCCGTCGGCGGCGAGTCGATGCAGAACAGCGGCGCCACCGACATCCGGCAGCTCAACCAGCTCGCGCCATCGCTGCTCGTCTCCTCGACCGGCTCCGAGGCTAACGGCTCGGCGCGTATCCGCGGCATCGGCACGGTCGGCGACAATCCCGGCCTCGAAAGCTCGGTCGCCGTGTTCATCGACGGCGTCTACCGCTCGCGCAGCGGCATCGGCCTCAACGAGCTTGGCGAGGTCGAGCGCGTCGAAGTGCTGCGCGGCCCGCAGGGCACCCTGTTCGGCCGCAACGCCTCGGCCGGCCTCATCCACGTCATCACCCGCCGTCCGGATCTCAACGAATTCGAAGGCTATGGCGAGCTATCCTACGGCAATTACGACCAGATCCGCGCCGCCGGCGCGATCAACATGCCGTTCGGCGAGACATTCGCGGGCCGGATCGACGCGGTCTATGCGCGCCGCGACGGCTTCTATCGCGTCGCCAACCCCACCGGCGCCACCGAGAGCCGGGTCAACGACCGCAACCGCATCTTCGTCCGCGGCCAATTGCTGTTCGAGCCGAACGACGCGCTTTCGTTCCGGCTCATCGCCGACTATTCGGATCGCGACGAATCCTGCTGCGGCGCCGTCTATCTGGACCGGGCGACAAACCCCCTCATCGGCAATTTGAACGAGCCGGCGACCCCCTTCCTCGTCGGCGGCGTGACCAACCCCGCCGGCAACAACATCATCAACGTCCTGCGCGACCTGGGGCAGCCGCTTGCCGGGTTCAGCAATCCCTACGACCGCACCATCTACGTCAGCCCGGGCCGCAGCTTTCGCGGCGAAACCCAGGATATGGGCATTTCGCTCGAAGCGAACTGGGACCTTGGCGCGGCGACCCTCACTTCGATCACCGCCTTTCGCGACTATGAATCCGGACAGCCCGGGGACATCGATTATAGCGCGGTCGACATCCTCTATCGTGCCGGCCCGGGCGTGGTCCGCGAATTCCAGACGTTCAGCCAGGAATTCCGGCTGAACGGCACGGCCTTCGACGGCATGTTCGACTGGCTGGTCGGCGCTTACTTTGCCGACGAGGACCTGACCGTCACCGATAATCTCCGGTTCGGCACTCAATACGGGCGTTTCGCGACCTGCCGCATCATTTCCGGCGGCGGGCTCTCCGGCCTTTACTCGCCGGGAAGCCCCAGCTGTGTCATCCCGGGCGTCGGCCCGGCGACTCTGGCCGGCGCCACCGGCGCGAGCGGCCCGGATATCGTGGCGGGCTTTACGCGGCTCGACGGGCTCAACGACCGCGGCTCGACGCAAGACGTCTATTCACAGAATAGCCGAAATTACGCGTTCTTCACGCACAACATCTTTCACATCACCGACCAGTTGGATCTGACCCTCGGCCTGCGCTACACCAACGAGCGCAAGCGCTTCGACGCGACTTTCGGCAATGACAATACGGCCTGCGCGGCGCTGCAGGCATCCTTGCTCGACGATCTGACGACAACCACGGCCGGGACCGCGACTCAGAGCGCGACCGCGCGGGCGCTCGCCGGCGCGTTGATCGGCCTGGGCTGCCAGGGCAATTCGACCTCGGAGCTTAACGGCGTGTCGATCAACGACCGCCGCAGCGAGGACGAGTTCACCGGCACCGGCGTGCTGTCCTTCAGGCCGACGAACAATCTGCTCCTCTACGCGAGCTATTCGCGCGGCTACAAGGCAGGCGGCTTCAATCTCGACCGGTCGGCGCTGAAGTCGCCGATCCTGCCATTTGCCCTCACGCCGGGCGGGGCCCAGGCGCTGGTCGGCAATTTGCAATTCGATCCCGAAATCAACAATGCCTATGAACTGGGCGTCAAATATTCGAGGGGGCCGATCACCCTCAATGTCGTCGCATTCCGCCAGGATTTCGAGAATTTCCAGCTGAACACGTTCAACGGAACCGTGTTCCTGGTCCAGACCATCAACGGCTGCGGCACTGGCCTGAACGGCGCCGACCGCGACCTGAGCGTGGCCACCGGAGCCTGCGCGGCGAGCGACGTCAGCTTCGGCGTGCGCTCGCAGGGCATCGAAGTCGAAGCCCAGTTCCGCCCGAGGCGCGACATGACCCTCAGTCTCGGCCTGACCCACGCCCAGACAAAGTACCGGAACAATCTGGTCGGCAACAGCAACGGCGCGCCGCTGGACCCGGCGCTCCGCGTGCTGCCGGGGAACAATCTTTCCAACGCCCCGGAGTTGGTGGCCACCGGAGCTTTCACCTGGACGCCGGCGATCGGCAATTCGGGCCTGACCGCACTCTTCTATGTCGATGCGCGCGTCACTGACGACTATAATACGGGGTCGGACCTGTTCCCGCAAAAGGCGGAGGACGGCTATGCCGTCGTCAACGCCCGCCTTGGCCTGCGCGGCCGCGGCCAGCGCTGGTCGCTTGAAGCCTGGGCGCAGAATTTGTTCGACACGAATTACGCGCAGGTCGCGTTCAACACGCCGTTCCAGGCCGGCACGACCGCCGCTCCGTTCGTCGATCCGCAATTCCCGGGCGGGCGGCAGATTTTCTCGGCCTTCCTCGCCGAGCCGCGCACCTACGGCATCACCGGCCGCTTCCGCTTCTAAAGCGGGCCCGAACGGACCAGGCCCTCGCCGGCGACGGCGGGGGCCTTTTTTTCTTTAGGATCAGGCGGCGCGCCGGTCGTGCGGAACGGCCGGCGCCACGGCCCTGATCAGCCGTGCCTGCAGCGCCTTCAGCCGCGCCGCGCTCTCGATCTTCGCGCCGACGAGGTCGGTCAGATAGAAGACGTCGACCGCGCGCTCCCCATAAGTGGCGATATGGGCGCTGTGGATGAGCGCGCGCGACACGTAGATCGCCCGCGCCAGCTCGAACAGCAAAGCCGCGCGGTCGCGGGCATTGACCTCGATCACCGTGTATCGGTTCGACGCCCTGTTATCGACGAAGACGGCCGGCTGGATGCGGAACGCTTCGGCGCGGCGCAGCGGCAAAGCGCGCGCCGCCAGCCTGTCGGCCGAAGGTTCGTGGCCGGCCAGCGCCCGCAGCACCTCCGCCTTCAGCCGGTCGAGCTGATGAGGATCGGCGAAGGCGCCCCGGCCCAGATCCTGGACCAGGAAATTGTCGAGCGCCATGCCGTCGTCGGTGGTGTGGATTCGGGCGTCGATGATGTTGCCCCCGGCAAGGCTGATCGCGCCCGCGACCCGGTAGAAGAGGCCCGGCTGGTCCTTGGCATAGACCGAGACGAGAGTCGCGCCGCGGCCCTCCTGCACCAGGGTTTCGACATGTCCCGACAGTTCCGGATGGCGGTCCGCGCTGTCGAGAAAACGGGCGTTGCGCTCCATTACTTCGATCGGCTCGGCCAGCCAGTAGCTGTCCGGCAGCCGCCAGGTGAACCGGGCGAAGCGGCTCTCGTCCCAGCCCAGCCCAGCCGCCAGATCGGCCTGGGTCGCGGAGATCCGTTCCTTCCGCCCCTTCTGCTTGTGGCCGAGCCGCAGCATCTCCTCGCCGGCGTCGAACAGCTCGCGCAGCAATTGGCTCTTCCAGCTGTTCCACGTGCCCGGGCCGACGGCGCGAATGTCGACGACGGTGAGCATGAACAAGAGGCGCAGCCGCTCGAGGCTCTTCACCCGCCCGACGAAGTCCTGGACGGTCTTGGGATCGGCCAGGTCGCGCTTGAACGCGGTCGCGGACATCAGCAAATGCCAGCGCACCAGCCAGGCGACCGTCTCGGTCTCCGCGTCCGTGAGGCCAAGCCTCGGGCAGAGTGCGAGTGCCACTTCAGCGCCGAGCTCGCTATGATCACCGCCCCGTCCCTTGGCGATGTCGTGGAGCAGCACCGCGACATAGAGCGCGCGCCGCGACGCGATCAGCTTGAACAAGGCGGTCGAGAGCCTGTGCTCGTCCTTCAATTCGCCGCGCTCGATCCGCGCCAAAAGGCCGATGGCGCGGATCGAATGCTCGTCGACCGTATAATGATGGTACATGTCGAACTGCATCTGGCCGACGACCCGGCCGAAATCGGGAATGAAGCGGCCGAACACGCCGGCCTCGTTCATCCAGCGCAGCACGGTTTCCGGGTCGCGCGGCGAGGTCAGCACGTCCAGGAACAGCGCATTGGCTTTCGGGTCGGCGCGCACATTCCCGTCGATCAGCCGGGCGTCGCGGGCGGCGGCGCGCATCGCCAGGGGGTGGATTTCGAGCTTGTAGCGGTCGGCGAGGGCGAACATCTGGATGAGCCGGACGGGATCCGCGGCGAGGAAGGCATCGTCGGGAATGGCGAGCCGGCCGCGATCGAGCATGAAGCCTTCAAGGCGTCCGGGCCGGCGCCTGAAGGCGGGCAGGCCGATTCGGCGGCCGCGCCGCGCGAACTTTTCGTCGAGATGGGCGAGGAAGACCCCGGTCAGGTCGCCGACCGTCTTGGCGTGCAGGAAATAGTGACGCATGAAGCGCTCGACCGGCGCCTTGCCGGGCCGGTCCGCATAGTTCATTCGCGCCGCGATCTCGCGCTGATAGTCGAAGGTGAGGCGCTCCTCGGCTCGGCCGGCGGCGAAATGGAGGTGGCAGCGCACCGCCCATAAGAAGCGCTCGGCGCGCTGGAATTGCCGCAGCTCCGCCGGCGAGAACAGACCCACCTCGACCAGCTCGGCGACGGCGTGCAGGCGATAGGCATATTTGCCGATCCAGAAGAGCGCGTGCAGGTCCCGAAGGCCGCCTTTCCCTTCCTTGATATTGGGCTCGACGACGTAGCGGCTGTCGCCCATCCTTTTGTGCCGCGCGTCGCGCTCGTCGAGCTTCTCCTTGACGAAGTCGCCGACCTTGCCCGCCACCACGTCCTTCCAGAAGCGCGCCCCGACCTCGTCGTAAAGCGCCTCGTCGCCCCAGATGTAGCGCGCCTCGAGGATCGCGGTGCGCGCCGTATGGTCGCCCTGCGAAACCCGGATCACCTCGTCCACCGTGCGCGTCGACTGGCCGACCTTGAGGCCCAGGTCCCAGAGCAGATAGAGGATCGTCTCGATCACGGTCTCGGTCCAGCCGGTCGCCTTCCACGGCGTGACGAAGGCGATGTCGACGTCGGAATGGAGCGCCATCTCGCCGCGCCCGTAGCCGCCGACCGCCATCAGCAGCAGCCGCTCCGAGGTGGTGGGGTTGGCCAGCGGGTGGAGCCGCATCGTCACGAAATCATAAGCGAGGCGGAGGATCTGATCGGTGAGGAAGGCGTAGGCGGCCGCGGCCTCTGTACCGGCATAAGGCTTCTCCGCCAGCCGCCGCGCAATCTCGGCACGGCCATCCGCCAGGGCCTCCTTCAGGATGACGGGCGCGGTCTTTCGGCTTGCCTCGTCCAGCCGGGCGGCGACGGCGCGCCGGTCGATGATCTCGCGCTGGCTCGGGATGGAAGCGATCCGCATGCTCATTCAGGCTAGTTACAGCGCAGCCTCCCTCCCGTCACTCACCATACAAGGTCTCCTTGCGCCGGAGCAGGCGAACCAGGCGGGAGAGGTGAGGCGGCGGGCTACGGCGCAGGTCATGAGCACCCAGTCCGTCTTCGCAAGACCCTCGGCTCGAGGCAGATTATTCCTTCCTCTCGAGCGATTTCAACCGATAGGTCAGCTGGAGCGCATCGTGCGGCGCCCAGCCTGTTGGGCTCGATCCCGGCCAAAGCGGCGTGGAGCGGGTCGGCTGCCGCCTCTTCAGCCGGCGCCGAACCGATCCTCTCGCGCGGATGCGGTTCTGCGCCAAGCCTCGATGCCTGTCACACGTTCACGACCCTGCACTGGGATTCGCGCCATGATGTACGGCAATCCGCTGGACTTCGCGATACGTCGCGCCGATCTCACCGTCCGCGGTGCGCATTTCCTGTTGTAGCCGCGCCTCGGCATCAAGCCTGTTGGCTATTGGATTTTCGGGGCATGCCAGCACCTCGCAGAGAATGCCGCCGACCAGAATTTCGCCTTCATCACCGCGCGAGGTCAACTGGGTCCACGCCTGTTGCGCCCGAACGCGTCTCTCCCATGCGAAAACATGCTCAAGGAACGCCTGTCGAAAATCAGTGGGCGTGGCTGAGAGATCGATCGCGCGCATCGCAGTGACGCGACTCGGTTGATTCCCGTGACCTGATGTTTGGCGGTCGACAACCAGAACTGCTTCAATTGCCGGCGCGTAGTTTGGCGGCAGGGGCTCTACGGCTACGACGTTTTCTTCGCCGGGTTGGAAGAGGCTGACTGCGTTTCCGCTCGCGTTGGTGCCGGGATTTTCGGACTGACTGCAAGCCACCACTAATGACACCGAAGTACAAAGGGAAAATATGAGAAATCTAGTCATCCTTCCCACCCCCCATCTTGGAAGAATCGAGTCGCGGACAAGTTTAGCTGAATGATCCTCGGAGTCAAATTCTGATCCAGCCGCCAGCGTTTTATTAAGGCCGACGTTTGCATACCTTGTATCGACTCTCGAACGCTAGTCGGGGTCCGCGGAATTGGGGATCAATTTGAGCCGATTGTAACAAACGGTACTTTCGCCCTTGATGGCGTCTCAATCGAAGGAGAGCGCCTTCAGCCGGTAGACGAGCTCGAGCGCCTCGCGCGGCGCCAGCGTGTCGGGCTCGACCCCGGCCAAAGCCGCGTGGACAGGGTCGGGCGCTTTCTCCTCGGCGGGCGCGGCGGCGAACAAGGGCAGATCGTCGAGGCCCGCGGCGATCCCGCCGGTGGCGGCGCGGCCCGCTTCCAATTTGGCCAGCACCGCTTTGGCCCGCGCCAGCACCGGCGGCGGCAGGCCGGCCAGCTTGGCGACCGCGATGCCGTAGCTGCGGTCCGCCGGCCCGTCGGCGACCTCGTGGAGGAGGACGAGGTCGCCCTTCCATTCGCGGGCGCGGACATTGTGCAGCGACAGGCCGTCGAGCCGTTCGGCGAGGCGGGTCAGCTCGTGATAATGGGTCGCGAACAGGCAGCGGCATTTGCTCCGGTCGTGGATCGCCTCGACGACGGCCCAGGCGATGGCGAGGCCGTCATAGGTCGAGGTGCCGCGCCCGACCTCGTCGAGGATGACGAAGCTGCTCGCCGTCGCCTGGCTGAGGATGGCGGCGGTCTCGACCATCTCGACCATGAAGGTCGAGCGGCCGCGGGCAAGGTTGTCGGAGGCGCCGACGCGGCTGAACAGGCGGTCGACCAGCCCCAGTGTCGCGCGCGCCGCCGGGACCCATGACCCGGCCTGGGCGAGCAGGATGATGAGGGCGTTTTGCCTCAGGAAGGTCGACTTGCCGCCCATATTTGGGCCGGTCACCAGCCACAGGCGACTTTCCTCGCTCAGCCTGCAATCGTTGGCCACGAAGCGCGCGCCGCCGGCCTTCAGCGCGTCCTCGACGACGGGATGGCGGCCGGCCTCGACCTGGAAGCAGGCATGAATCTCGAAATGGGGCCGGCACCAGCCGCCTTCGGCGGCGCGCTCGGCGAGCGCGGCGGCGACGTCGAGCCGGGCGAGCGCGTCCGCGGCCGCCGCTAGGGCCTCGGCGCGATTCAGGGCCTCGCTAGTCAATTGCTCGAAATGCGCCGCCTCCGCGGCCAAAGCGTGCGCGCCTGCCTGGCCGACCCGAATGGCCTGCTCGTGCAAATCGGGCGCGTTGAAGCGGACAGCGCCGGCCATCGTCTGCCGGTGGGTGAAGCCCGAATCCGCCGCCATCAGCCTGTCGGCATTCTTCGCCGGCACCTCGATGTGGAAGCCGAGCACATTGTTGTGCTTGATCTTCAGGGCGGCGATGCCGGTCTGGCTGCGGTAGCGCGCTTCCAGCGCTGCGATCGCGCGCCGGCCTTCGCCACCGGTCGCCCGAAGCGCGTCCAGGGCGGCGTCATAACCTTCCGCGATATAGCCGCCCTGCGCCGTATCGATCGGCGGCGACGGCACCAGGGCGCGCGAGAGATGATCGACGAGGGCGCCATGGCCGGTGAGCGAGGGCAGAAGCTCCGCGAGCAGGGCCGGGGCCTCGGGCGTTCGCCCCAGCCGGTCGTGGAGCCGCCGCGCCTCGTCGAGCCCGTCGCGCAATTGGCTAAGATCCCGGGGCGAGCCGCGCGCCGCCACCAGTCGGCCGAGCGCGCGGCCGATGTCGGGCAGCGCCCGCAATTGCTTGCGGAGCCAGTCGCGCAAGCCCGAATCGCCTTCGAACAAAGCGACGAGATCGAGCCGCGCCTCGATCCGGACCCGGTCGAGCAGGGGCGCGCCGAGATCGGCCGCCAGCAGCCGCGCGCCGGCGCCGGTGACGCTGCGATCGACCGAAGCCAGCAGGCTGCCGGCGCGCGTTCCCGACGCCGACTGGGTCAGCTCGAGGCTTTCGCGCGTCGCCGCGTCGATCATCATATGGTCGCCCGACGACGAGGCGACCGGAGCGCGCAGGAAGGGGAGCGATTCGCGCGCGACCTCGTCCAGATAAGCGAGAAGCCCGCCCGCCGCGCATAAAGCGGCGCGGTCGAACTGGCCGAAGCCGTCCACGGTGGCGACTTCGAACCGCGCCTTGAGCCGCTGCTCGGCGGAAAGGCTGTCGAACCCCGTCCGCCAGATTTGGGCCTCCGCCCCGGGCAGCGGCTCCGGCGCGATCAGCTCGGCCGGGCCGAGACGGGCCAGCTCGGAGTCGAGCGCCGAGGGCGCGACCGACGCCAGCTCGAACCTTCCGGTCGAGACGTCGGCGGCGGCGATGCCGTAGCGCTCGCCCGCTCTGGCGACCGCGACGAGCCAGTTGGCGCTGCGCGAATCGAGCAAGGCCTCCTCGGTCAGCGTCCCCGCCGTGACGACGCGGACGATGGCGCGATTGACCACCGATTTGGCGCCGCGCTTGCGCGCTTCCGCCGGGCTCTCGACCTGCTCGGCGATGGCGACGCGGTGGCCGGCTCTGATCAGGCGCGCCAGATAGGATTCGGCGGCGTGGATGGGCACGCCGCACATCGGGATCGGGCGGCCGTCATGCTCGCCGCGCGTGGTCAGCGCGATGTCGAGGCATTGGGCGGCGACCTTGGCGTCCTCGAAAAAGAGTTCGAAGAAGTCGCCCATGCGGTAGAAGAGCAAAGACTCCCCGGCCTCCGCCTTGAGCGCGAGATATTGCGCCATCATCGGCGTCGCCGGGGCTTCGGATTTCACTTTGGTCGCCACTTCAGCGCCTACCGATAAGGCTTTGGCTTGCCCCCGTCACGACTCAAGTCCTACAGCTTCGCCCGGAACAGGGAGAGCGGATGTGAGCGAGGGCAGCAACGTCAAATTCTCCGAGGCCGAGGCGCTCGAATTCCATTCGATGGGCCGGCCGGGCAAGATCGAGATCGTCGCTTCCAAGCCGATGGCGACGCAGCGCGACCTAAGCCTTGCTTATTCGCCCGGCGTCGCCGTCCCGGTTCGCGCGATCGCCGAAAATCCCGACCTCGCCTACGATTACACGGCCAAGGGCAATCTGGTGGCGGTGATCTCGAACGGCACGGCCATCCTTGGGCTCGGCAATCTCGGCGCGCTCGCCGCCAAGCCGGTGATGGAAGGCAAGGCGGTGCTGTTCAAGCGCTTCGCCGACGTCGATTCGATCGACATCGAACTGGACACCGAGGACCCCGACAAGTTCATCGAGGCGGTGGCGCTGATGGAGCCGAGCTTCGGCGGCATCAACCTCGAGGACATCGCCGCGCCCGAATGCTTCATCATCGAGCAGACGCTCAGGGAGCGCATGAACATCCCGATCATGCACGACGACCAGCACGGCACCGCGATCATCAGCGCGGCGGGCCTGATCAACGCCTGCTATCTCACCAACCGGAAGATGAAGGACATCAAGGTGGTGGTGAACGGCGCCGGCGCGGCCGCGATCGCCTGCACCGAGCTGATCAAGTCGATGGGCGTGCCGCACGACAATGTCATCATGTGCGACAGGAAGGGCGTCATCTATCAGGGCCGCGAGGGGCTCGACCAGTGGAAGTCCGCGCACGCCGCCAAGACCGACGCCCGCACGCTCGAGGAGGCGCTGAAGGGCGCCGACGTCTTCCTGGGCCTTTCCGCCGCCGGCGCGCTGAAGCCCGAAATGGTCAAGGACATGGCGAAGCGGCCGATCATCTTCGCCATGGCCAATCCCGATCCCGAGATCACCCCGCCCGACGCCAAGGCGGCGCGGCCCGACGCGATCGTCGCCACCGGCCGCTCGGACTATCCGAACCAGGTCAACAACGTGCTCGGCTTCCCGTTCATCTTCCGCGGCGCGCTCGACGTGCGCGCGACGACGATCAACAACGAGATGAAGATCGCCGCCGCCAATGCGCTCGCCGAGCTTGCCCGCGAGGCCGTGCCCGAAGAAGTCGCGGCGGCCTATGGCGGCAGGGCGCACAGCTTCGGACCCGATTACATCATCCCGGCGCCCTTCGATCCCCGGCTGATGGAGATCGTGCCCGCGGCGGTCGCTCAGGCGGCGATGGCGAGCGGTGTCGCCCGCCGCCCGATTGAGGACATGGACGCCTATCGCACGTCGCTGCGCTCGCGATTGAACCCGACCACGTCGGTGCTCTCGCTGGCTTACGAGGCGGCCCGCGCCAATCCGCGCCGGGTCCTGTTCGCCGAAGGCGAGGAGGATGTCGTGCTCCGCGCCGCGATCGCCTTCAGGGACGGCGGCTACGGCATACCGGTCCTGGTCGGGCGCGACGACGTCCACGACCGGCTGCGCGCTTTGGGCGTCGACGACCCCGAATCGTTCGAGGTCCACAACAGCCGCAACTACAAGCGCGTCCCCGAAATGGCCGACTATCTCTACGAGCGGCTGCAGCGGCGCGGCTACATGCACCGCGAGCTCGAGAGGATCGTCAACCAGGACCGCAACATCTTCGCCTCCCTGCTGCTCGCCATGGGCGAGGCCGAGGTGATGATCACCGGCGTCACCCGCCCTTATGCGCAGAGCTACCGCCAGATCCGCCGCGTGCTCGATCCCCAGGACGGCGTCACCCCCTTCGGGATTCACCTCATGGTCGGCCAGTCGCACACCGTCTTCGTCGCCGACACGACGGTGACCGAGCGCCCGACCGGCGAGCAGCTCGCCGAGATCGCGATCCAGACCGCCCATGTCGCGCGGCGCATGGGCCACGAGCCGCGCGTCGCCTTCCTCTCTTATTCCAACTTCGGCAATCCCGAAGGCAGCTTCCTCGAGCGGATCCGCGACGCGGTGAAGATCATGGATGCGAAGACCGACGTGGACTTCGAATATGAAGGCGAGATGTCGCCCGACGTCGCGCTCAACCCGGCGCTGCAGAAGCTCTACCCGTTCATGCGCCTGACCGGGCCCGCCAACGTCTTGGTCATGCCCGGCCTGCAGACCGCCAACATCTCGGCCAAGCTGCTGCGCGAATTGGGCGGCGACGCGGTGATCGGGCCGATGCTGGTCGGCATGAAGCAGCAGGTCCAGATCGCGGCGATGAGCGCGAGCGCGTCGGACCTGGTCACGCTGGCGGTGCTCGCCGCGGGGCGGATCGTGCGCTGAAGGTCCCTTTCGCGGCTAGCGCGGATTGGGGGTGGGATTGTCGGCCGTCGGCGAGCCGCGGCCGGTCTGGCCGACCGCGCCGATATTGCCGAACAGCTCCTGGAAGAGGCTGCGCTCGCTGCCCAATGTCGGCGTCTCCTCGTCGGAGGGCTGGATGTTGGCGACATATTCCAGCCCGCTGCGCTGGACCGATTCGACGTTGCCGGCCGCGTCGAAGCGGACGTGGAGCACGGTCTGCGCGCTCGGCCGCGGCATGTTGAAGGCAAGCTGCCTCGTGTCGCGCGAGACATAATACCAGTCGCGCTGGTCGAACTGGCCGACGAAGGTCGGGCGGCCCAGCGTGCCGGCGACGGAATCTCGATTGTCGACGCCGGGCTGGATCGCGGCGACCAGGGGATCGTCGACCAGATAGCCCTGATGGTCGCGGATCGGGGCGCAGGCCGCAGCGAGCGCCGCGCCGGCGAGCGCGACCGCTGCCAGGGCGCGGGATCCATGCCGGAAGGTCATTCGATGATACTCCTGAACGCCGGACGCGCCTTGCGAAGGGCCGCCGAGCTTGACTAGCCATTCCATTATGAACATCGGCTAGCCGGCGCAAGCCATGCGGCCAATTCAAGGAAACAGCCCTTGTCGCTCCTCGGCAGGATTTTCGGCGAGACGAGGCCGCGCGCCGCGCTGGAGCCGCTCTACCGCGCCGTCGTGGCTCTGGGCCGCGACCCGGCCTGGTACCGCGAGGGACGGGTGCCCGATACGATCGACGGCCGCTTCGACATGATCGCGGCGATCCTGGCGCTGGTGCTGATCCGGCTCGAGGCGGAGGGCGAGGCCGGGCGCGGGCCGTCGGTGCTGCTCACCGAGATCTTCATCGACGACATGGACGGCATTTTGCGCCAGATCGGCATTGGCGACTATGTCGTGGGCAAGCATGTGGGCAGGATGATGAGCGCATTGGGCGGCAGGATCGCGGCGTTTCGCGAGGCGCCGTTCGAGGGCGCGGTCCGGCGCAACATCTTCCATGAAGCGCCGGCGTCGGACGAAGCGGTGGAAACGGTTTGGGTCCGGCTGGAGCGCTTCGCCGAGGCCCTGCGAGGGGCGGAGCTGGAGGCGCTGCTCGGCGGCGCGCTGCCCAAGGCATGACCGTCCCCGAATTCAGCCGCCCGCTCGGCGTCGACACGCTCAGCGAGGAACCGCGCCGGCTCGGCGTCGAGGCCGAAGAAGCCGAGCGGCTCCATCTGGCGCGGCGCTTCGGCGTGATCGCGATCGGGAGCCTCGCCGCCGACGTCGCGCTGAGCCGAAAGGGCGACGAGATCGCTCTCGAGGGCACATTGACCGCCTCGGTCTCCCAGGCCTGCGTCGCCACCGGCGAACCCGTCGAGGCGAGGATCGAATCGCCCTTCGCGATCCTGTTCCGGCCGCACCCCGAGGCCGCCGGCGGCGAGGAGGAATTGGAGCTTGGCGAAAGCGAGATGGACGTGGTGTTCTACGACGGGCGTGCGGTCGACGTCGGAGAAGCCGTCGCGGAAACCCTCCTGCTCAACCTCGACCCCTATCCGCGCGCGCCGGGCGCCGAAGAGGCGCTCAAGGCCGCGGGCGTGAAAAGCGAGGCGGAAGCGGGCCCGTTCGGCGCGCTGGCGGGGCTTAGGGACAAGCTGAAACCTTGACGGTCAGAACGGGACGTCGTCGTCCAGATCGGTGTCGAAGGCGGGCTGCGGGCGGGACTGGCGCGGCGCGGCGCCGCCGAAATCATTGCCGCCGGCATCGCTGTGGTCCTCGCCGCCAAAGCCCCCGCCGCCCCCGCCGCCGTCGCGCCGGTCGAGCAGCACCAGCTCGCCGCGGAAGCGCTGCAGCACCACTTCGGTCGAATATTTGTCCTGGCCGGACTGGTCCTGCCATTTGCGGGTCTGGATCTGGCCCTCCAGATACACTTTGGAGCCCTTCTTCAGGTAGGATTTCGCGACCCGGCCGAGATTCTCGTTGAAGATGACCACGCGGTGCCATTCGGTCCGCTCCTGGCGATTGCCGTCGCGATCTTTCCAGCTTTCCGACGTGGCGACGCGCATGTTCACCACCTCGCCGCCATTGTTGAGGCTGCGGACTTCCGGATCGTCGCCCAAATTGCCGACCAGAATCACCTTGTTCACGCCCGCCATTTCATCCTCCCGAATATCGTCGTCGCGGCATAGGCCAAGCCGGGCCGCCCGCCAAGGCTTTCAGGCGGCGGCGGGCCTGCGATTCGCGTAGAGAAAGCCGGCGGCGAGGAGCAGGATCATGACCGCCTGCGCCAGCAAGGTCTCCAGCGTCGGGTAGACGCCAAGGATCGTCGAGCGCGGGAAGCCGGCCAGCGGCGTGACGCCGATCATCCCCGCTTCCTGCAGCGCGGCGAGCCCTTTGCCCGCCAGCACCACCGCGAGCACCGCGATCAGGGCGGCCGAATAAGCGAAGAATTTGCCGATCGGAAGCCGGGCGGAGAGCCGCAGCATCGCCCAGGCGATCAAGGCGAGGAGCAGGACCGCGACGGCCACGCCGCCCGCGAGCGCTGCTTCGTTCCCCTGCCCGCCCATCGCCGCGAAAAAGATGATCGTCTCGAACACCTCGCGATAGACGGCGATGAAAGCCAGGGCGAACAGGAACCAGGCCGAGCCCCGGGCCAGCGCCTTGTCGAGCTTGTCGCGGACATAGTCCTGCCAGGCGCCCGCCTGGGCCTTCCCGTGCATCCAGACGCCGACGAAAAGCAGGATCGCGGCCGCCAGCAGCGAGCCGAAGCCTTCGGTCAATTCGCGGTCGGCGCCGCCTATGGTGATGATGTGGCTGGCCGCCCACCAAGTCGCGACGCCGGCGGCAAGCGCGCCGACCCAGCCGGCATGGACGTATTTGAGGAGGTCGCGCCGCTCTGCTTTCCTCAGGAAACCGATCATAGCGACCACGATGAGAAGCGCTTCGAGGCCCTCGCGGAGCAGGATGGCGAACGCGCCCAGGAAGGTCGAGGCGGCGCTGCCCGCTTCCGGCGCCAGCGCGGCTTTGGCGCGGCCGAACAGGGCCTGGAGCCGGGCCACCCGGATTTCGACGTCGGCGGCGGGCGCCCCGCGCCCGATCGCCGCGCGCAGCTGGCCCATCCCGGCCTCGACCTCGGCGACCAGGCCCGCGTCGCGGGCGCGAAGCACCGCCTCCACCGGCTCGAAGCCGTCGAGATAGGCGGCGAGCGCGAGCTCGCCTGCCTCGTCGCGGGCGCCACGCCGGTAGGCGGCCAGCGCCTGGCCGAGCAGATCGTGCGCGGTCGAGAGCGAGGACGCGCCCCCGCCGCGGGCCAGCACGCCAGGATCGGCGCGCAGAAAAGCGATGACGGCGGCGGCTTTGGCCTCGCCGAACTCCCGCCCCAGCGCGGCCGGGGTGATCGCGGCCAGCGCTTCGAGATCGGGTATGCGCGCGCTTAAGCGGGGATCGGCCCACCAATGTAGCCGCCCCTGCTCGGCCAGCGCCGGCGGATAAGCGTAGCGGCCGACGTGGAAAGCGAGCGCCCAGCGGTCGGCGGGCGGCAAGGAAGCGAAGCTTTGCATCGCCGTCCCCTCGAGGCCCTGCTCGATCACCTGGTAGAGCGCGAAGGCGCTGCGCTCGGCGGCCCGGGCACGATCGGTGAAGGCGATGGGCGGCGGCTCCATGCTTGCCGCGGCGGGCACGTCGGCGGCCCCGGAAGCGCCGTGGCAGGAAGCGCAATGCTGGGCGTAGAGCGCCGCCCCGCGCGCGAGATCGGGCGCGGCGGCGGGCGCCAGCGGCACCGGGTAAGCGGCGAGTAGCCTTGCCGCCAAGGCGCGCGCCATCCGGTCGACGTCGGCGGGCGGCGCCCGCCGCGCCACCGCCGCCTCGATCCGCCGCGCCTCGGCCACGAGCGCCGCCCGCTCGGGATGGGCGGGCAGGGCGGCGAGGCGGGTGACGACCGCGGCGGAAAATTCGCGCATCTCATCATATTCGAGCTGGCTCGTGATCCGCCCGTCGGCGACCGCGCCGCGATAGTCGACCGCGATATAATCGAGGAGCCGCCACGCCGTCTGCACCGCCGCGTCGCTGGCTCGCGCCGCCGGCGGCAAGGCGATCGCGGCGAAAAGAAGGGCGGGCACTACCCACCACCGGAAGCTGAAAAGGCTCTCGCGCATCAATCCCCACGACCACTCAGGAGGGCAGAGGATTAGTAACGTTGCGATTGATTATCAATAGCGTCAGAGCGCGGGGTAGCGGAGCCGCCCCAGGAAGCGACTCAGGGAGAAATGGCGCTGGCCGCCGCGCCAGCGCGCCTTGACCTTCTCGAAGCGCATCACGTCGTCGATGCGCCGGTCAAGGAAGGCGCTGGTTTCGGCCAGGTCACCGCTGTCGTCGTCGAGGAAGACCAGGGTCGTCGAGGCATAGACACCGATCAGGATCGCGCGCTTGGAATAATGGTTGAAGTCGGTCGCATCGTCGCCCGCCACTCGCCAGATCCGGTCGGCGCTGCGCCAGGCCAGCTTGGCGCCGGTCGGCGCGTTTTGGGGCAGGGCGAGGACAGCGACGGCGCGGCGCAGCGCCTCGCGATGGGGCGCGGAGGCCAGGAAGCGGAACAGCAGTAGCTCGCGAATCCGCTCGCGGATCTTCATCGCCGCGATCCGATCGGGCGGGAAAGCCTCAAGCATCGCCTTGTCGATCCAGTCAAACCAGGCGTCGATCATCTGGGCCGCGCCGTCCTTGAAGGCGAGGCTGGCACGGTCGGCGGGGACGCCGACCTCGCTCGCGGCCATGGCCAGAGCCTGTGCCGACCAGCCGTCGAACGCGGCGTGGGCGGGAAGGCGCGGGGCCAATTCCGCGCGGAGCTCGTCGAGGTTCATGTCGAGGGGCGCGACCATCAAGGTTCAATGAGCCGCGGTGCCTGGGGTTGCAAGCTTTCGCTCGGGCGCCCGGATCAGCACCAGAGCGGCGCAGATGAGGAGGGCGCCGATGCCGACGCCCGCCGACAGCGTCTCGCCATAGGCCGCCCAGCCCATCGCCGCCGACGCGATCGGCTGGGTGAGGAAGGCAAGGCCGACCACGACCGGCGACAAATGGCCCATGGCATAGACGAGCAGGCCCTGGCCGATCAGCTGGCTCGAGACCGAAAGCGCGATCACCGGAGTCCAGTCGGTCGGCACGATCTGCTCGCCGAGCGCGAGCGCGAGCAGGAGGATCGGCAGGGCGCCGGCGGCGGTCGCGACCGCGAGCACCGGCCAGGGCTGCATGGTTCGCCGCGCCCGGTCCACCGCGACGAGATAGAAGGTGTAGAAGAGGCCCGCGAGCAAGGAGAGCAGATCGCCGGTGAAGTGCGTTTGCGACAGCTCGTAACTGTTGCCCAGCAGCAGCACGGTGCCCGCGGCGGCGAACAGAAGCGCCAGACCCTGGACCGGGCGGGGGAGGCTCCGGACCAGAAAGAAGCCGTAAATTGCGAACAGGAAGCTCGCGAAATTGCCGAACAGGGTCGCGTTGGCGAGCTTGGTCCTCAGGATGCCCTCGTGCCAGGCGGCGAGATCGGCGGCGAAGAATATGCCGCCCGCCGCCACCGCCGCGATCAGCGCCCAGCCCGGAAAGGGCCGGCCCGCGCTTTGCCGCCACCCCAGCCAGGCGAGGAACGGCAAGGCCAGGGCCAGCCGCCAGAAGCCGGCGGCGACCGGCCCGACATCGGCGAGCCGCACCATCCATGGCCCCGCCGCCAGGAACAGATTGGCGAGCAGGAGCGCGGGAAAGGCGAACCGGGCCGCGGAACCTTGCGCTTCACCCCGCAATGACTGAATTTCCTTTCCGGATCGCTGCGATCGAGGCCGCTCGCCATGCCTGCGGCCCGTGGCCTAATCAAGGCCGCCGCCGGTCCGGCACCGCGGCCAATGGCCGGCACGTTCTGCCGAAACGAAAGGAAACTTCTTCCCTTTTCCATTTGTCACCGTCGCGCTAGGCGAGACGCGTGCGTCCGAGCGCTTGCGCAGCAGGGAGCCGTTGGGAATGGGTTCGAAATGGCGGCCGCTGCCGCCGCCGCACCGAGGCTTTTTCGCCAATCCCCTGCGCGAAAGGCGGGCTCGCAGGCTCCTCGACGAGGACTGGGCCCGCCTGCTTGCTTCGGCCGACCTGATCAGCCGGCGCCCGAGCGTGTCGGGCCTGTTCGTCTCCCTGACGTCGCACGCCGCGCGCTTCCGCACCCTCGCGCTGACGCTGAAGAGTTTGCTCGTGCAGACGGTGCGGCCGGAGGCGATTCTCCTCTGGATCGGCGATCGCGACCTTCCGGCGCTGCCGGCCGAGGTGCGTGCGCTCGAGGCTTTCGGGCTCAGCATCCGGGCCTGCCAGGATCATGGGCCGCACACCAAATATGTCCATGCGCTGCGCGAATTCCCGCAAGCGCGGGTCGCCATCTGCGACGACGACATTTATTACCGGCCGGCGTGGCTCGCCGAGCTGGTCGCTGCCGAGCGGCCCGGGGAGGTCCCCTGCCACCGCATCCACCGGATCGTGCTCGACGGGCAAGGATTGCCGGAGCGCTATGCGCTTTGGCAGCATGAGAGCAGGTTGCGCGACGCCTCTCCGCTCGATTTTCCAACTGGTGTCGGCGGGGCGCTGCTTCGAGCGGAACAGTTCGATCGCCGCTTGTTCGACATGGGGCTCGCCCGAGAGCTCTGCCCGTCGAGCGATGATTTGTGGCTCTATGCGACGGCGCGACTCGCCGGCACCCGCTTCCGCCTCGCCGGCAGTTGTGACCCGCTGATCACCTGGCGCCGCTCGCAGCGGGTGACTCTGTGGTGGACCAACGTCGCCGGGCGCGCGAACGACCGTAACATGGCGGCGTCGATCGCGCATTTCGGCGCGGAGCGCCTGTTCGGACGCCCGGCCATGCCGGCGCTCGCCGGCTGGCGGCTCAGCCGCGGAACCGCTGCCTGAGGCCCAGCATCGCCAGCGCCGCCTTCGCCGCCTCGCCGCCTTTGTCCTTATCCTGCGGGTCGGCTCGGGCGAGAGCCTGGGCTTCGTTCTCGACGGTGAGGACGCCGTTGCCGATGGCGAGACCGTCGAGGGTCAGCGCCATCAGCGCGCGAGCGCTTTCGCCTGCGACGATCTCGAAATGATAGGTCTCGCCGCGGATCACCACGCCCAGCGCCACATAGCCGTCATAGCGCCCGCTCTCCGCGGCCAGCGAGACAGCGGCCGGCACTTCGAGCGCGCCCGGGACGGTGACGGTCTCGTGGCTGTGTCCCGCGGCCTCGATCGCGGCGCGGGCGCCGGCCAGGAGCAGATCGTTCAAATGCGCGTAGAAGCGCGCCTCGACGATCAGGAGATGCGCCATGGCTCAGGCGCCGCCCACGGCGATCGCGCGCTCGCCGACGATGGCGAGGCCGTAGCCGCCCAGCGCCACCGGCGTGTGGTGGCTGTTGGTCAGGAGGATCATGTCGTGGATGCCGAGTTCAGCGAGGATCTGCGCGCCGACGCCATAATCGCGCAGCTGCTCTGAGTCGGTGGGCGGCGAGGCGCCGGCGCGCATCTTGAGCGCCTGCGACAACGCGTCCGGCATCGGCCGGTTGATGACGACGATCACGCCGGCGCCCTCCGCCGCGATCGCCCGCATCGCGCCTTCGAGCAGGCCGCCGCGCGCGCCTTCCTCGGCGAAGACGTCGGGGACGATGCTGAGCGCGTGCATGCGAACGAGGACCGGCTTATCCGGATCGATCCGGCCTTTGACCAAGGCGATCTGCTCCATGCCCGAGGCTTTGTTGAGGAACGTCTTGGCGGTCCAGGTGCCGCCCCAGCGGCTCTCGAACCGCGCCTCGGCGGTCTGCTCGACGATCCGGTCCTTCCTGAGGCGATAGGCGATTAGGTCGCGTATCGTGCCGATCCTGAGGTTGTGGAGCTGGGCGAAGGCGAACAGATCGTCCATCCGCGCCATGGCGCCGTCCTCTCGCATGATCTCGCAGATCACGCCGGACGGATTGAGGCCGGCGAGCCGGGCGACGTCCACCGCGGCCTCGGTGTGGCCGGCGCGGACCAGAACGCCGCCCTCGCGCGCGACCAGGGGAAAGACGTGGCCGGGGCTGACGATATGCTCGGGGCCGTTGGCGGCGTCGATCGCGACCGAGACGGTGCGCGCCCGATCGGCAGCGGAGATGCCAGTGGTGACGCCTTCTTTTGCCTCGATCGAGGCGGTGAACGCGGTTTCGAGGCGGGCACCGCCGGTTCGGCTCATCGGCTGCAGGCCGAGCTGGTCGACTCTTTCCTTGGCGAGCGCGAGGCAGATGAGGCCGCGGCCGTGCCTGGCCATGAAGTTGATCGCGTCGGGCGTCGCCATCTGCGCGGGGATGACGAGATCGCCCTCATTTTCCCTGTCTTCGTCGTCGACCAGGATGAACATGCGGCCGTTGCGCGCCTCGTCGATGATCGCTTCCGCGCTCGCCATCACGCCCCGGCTGCCGCTGGCGAGAAATTTTTCGAGCTTGCCGAGCGTGTCGGCGGTCGGGTTCCAGTCGGCATCGCCGAGCTTGCGCAAGCTGTTGGGATGGAGCCCGACGGCCCGGGCGAGGCCGGCCCGGCTCATCTCGCCGTCGGCGACCATGTCGCACAGGCGCTCGATCAAGACGGTGCTCATTGTGGTGCGATATCACACCGCAATGTGATACCGCAAGCCAGAATCACATCGCGTTGGAGCGCGCCTCCAGCATCCGGGCGAGATAGCGCGCCAGGATGTCGATCTCGATGTTGAGCCGGTCGCCGGCCTTGACCGGGCCGAAGGTCGTATGGGCGGCGCTGTGCGGGATGATGTTGACCGAAAAGGCGACGCCGCCGCCGGGCAGCGACTCAACCTGGTTGACGGTCAGCGAGACGCCGTCCAGCGCGATCGACCCCTTCGGCGCGACATAAGGCGCGAGCTCGGCCCCGGCGATGATGCCGAGCCGGACAGAATCGCCGTCCGGATCGGCTGCGGCGACCTCGCCGATCCCGTCGACATGGCCGGTGACGATATGGCCGCCGAGCTCGTCGCCTACGCGGAGCGCGCGCTCGAGGTTTAGTGCGCGCCCTTCGCTCCACAGCCCCGGCGCGGTCCGGCTTTGCGTCTCGGCGGAGACGTCGACACCAAACCAGTCGTCGCCCTTGTCCACCACGGTCAGGCAGACGCCCGAACAGGCGATCGACGCGCCCAGATCAACGTCGGCCATGTCATAGCCGCATCGAATGCGCACGCGCAGGTCGCCCCGCGCCTCGACGGCCTCAATCCGGCCGATATCGGTGATGATCCCGGTGAACATGATTCAGCGCTGCCGCTCGTAGACTTCGAGCGTGTCGATGCCAAGCTGGCGCGTCTGCGTCAGCGCCCAGCGGCCGTGCGCGTCGGCGAGGCTGGCCAAAGCGAGCGCGCCGACCGCGGACTTGCCGTCCCCGATCAGGATCGGCGCGCGGTAGACGAGGAGCCGGTCGACGAGGTCGGCGGCGAGGAAGGAGGCGGCGGTCCGGGCGCCGCCCTCGACGAGCAGGTCGTTGACGTCGCCAAGGCCGTGAATGCCCTGCGGGCCGCCCAGGCGGACCCAGCCTTCGACGCCCTCGCCGCCGGTCAGCAAGGCGCGGCGCGGCGATCGGTCCTCGAGCCCCGGCAGGCGCACGTCGAGGCTGGGCGCGTCGGCCTCGTAGGTTCCGCGGCCGACCAGGATCATGTCGCTGCGCGCGCGCTCCATATGGGCGTGGGCGCGCGCCTCCTCGCCGGTGATCCATCGGCTCTCGCCCGACGCCAGCGCGATCATGCCGTCGATCGACATGGCCAGCTTCAGCGTGACGAACGGCCGGCCGCGCCGGACTCGGCTCAGGAAGCCGGCCATGCTTCGCTCGGCCGCATCGACGCCGAGGCCGGTTTCGACGAGGATGCCGGCCGCTCGCAAAGTCCCCGCGCCGCGGCCGTCGGTCCGGGGATCGGGGTCGCCGGCGGCAATGACGACACGTTCGGGCTTCGCCTCGATGAGGAGCGTCGCACAGGTCGGGCCGCGGTCGCTTTCATGGGCGCAGGGCTCCAGCGTCACGTAGACAGTCGCACCCTGAGCGGCCTCCCCCGCCTCCGCGAGCGCCACCGCCTCGGCGTGCGGCCGGCCGCCGGGCTGGGTCCAGCCCCGGCCAAGGACGGCGCCGTCCTTGACGATCAGGCAGCCGACATTGGGGTTGGGCGCGGTCCGGCCGCGGCCGCGCTCGCCGAGCGCGATCGCCGCGTCCATCCAGCGCCGATCGTTCGATAGATCCTCGCTCAAATCCCCATCCGGTTCAGGCTCTGGTCGAGCTCCTGGAACTGCCGCTGGCGTTCGCGCCGCCGCGCCTCGCGCGCCGCCGCGTCGGCCTTCTGCTTGGCCTTGATCTCGGCGTCGCTGCGATCGGCCCGCCAGCTGTCGATGAACGTGAGCTCCTCGGGCGGCAGGATGTTGGTTTGCACGTCGAAATAGAAAGCGGTCAGGATGGCGATCGGGATCGCGCCCGCGAGCAAGGCGGCGCCCCACTGATGGCGCGGCCGCGTGCTCCAGAACAGGCGGAGGTCCGCCAGGAGGGCGCGGGGAGATGCGGGCCGGGGGAAGATGGGCATGGCGCCTAGATAATCGCGCCGCGCCCCGTCCGCCAGCCCGCTTGTGGCGAGGGCGATGGCCCTAGGGTCCGTACCCGGACCCTAGACGTCCTCGATCCGGAAGGTCACGGTCATCTCCCTCGACGTCTCGACGGGGCGACCGTCGAGCGTGGCCGGCCGGAAGCGCCAGCGGGTCAGCGCCTGGTGTTCGGTCACCCGCCAGAAGGCGTCGCTGGTCGCCGACAGCCGCTGCACCTCGGTCACCCTGCCGTCCGGGCCGATCGTGAGGCGGACGCGGACCGACCCGCTGCGCTGCGCCCGCTGCTCGGAGAGCGGATAAGGCGGCTGCAGGTCGCGGGGGATCAGCGCCGCCTCGTGCCGCACCGGCGCCGGCAGCTCGACCCGGGCGATCCGAACATCCTCGTCCCCGGGCGGGGAGGTGTCGAGCGGGGGCGGGAAGGGAGTCGGATCGACCCTGGGGAAGGCGGTCGGGATCGGCGTCGGCGTCGGGGCGACCGTCATGCTGCTCTGCTGCTGAGGCCGACGCGGCTCTACCCGGGGCCGGACGGGCGGCTCCGGCGGAATTGGGATCGACTTGATGACGAGCGGCCCCAAATTGGGCCGGATGAATTCCGGCCCCTTGGCCAGGGCCAGCGCGGCCAAAGCGGCGACATGGACGGCAACGACCAGCGCGAAACCGGTGGGGCTGCCGCGCTTCTGCTCGAAATAGCCTGATTCAGGCATGGCGCATCTCCTCATCCTTCAGACCGACTCGCCGATCGCGCCGGCCAGGATGGTGATACATTATATCATCATGTTATACCATACCATTAATGAGGGCGCGGAATTCCGCCGCTTGTCCTGCCTCAGGCTGATGCGGCGCGGAGCCGGGCGATGGCCTTGTCGCGGCCGATCAGGGTTAGCAAGACCTCCATTTCCGGCCCGCTGTCCCGGCCGGTCAGCGCCCGCCGCAGCGGCTGGAACAAGGCCTTGCCCGAGCGGCCGCTCGTCGCCTTGAGCTGCGCGACCAGCTGCGGCCAGGGCGGGCCGCCCCAGTCGATCGTCCCCGCGGTCTCGGCCGCGGCGGCGAGAAACTCGCGATCCTCGGCGCTCGACGCCTGCTCGACCTGGCCGTGCAGGATCTCCCACCAGTCGGCGGCCTCGGCGACTCGGGTGAGATTGGGGCGGATCCCGGTCCAGTCGGCTTCGGCCATGCCTTCGGGCAGCCTCTCGCGGACGGCCGCGTAGGAAAGCTGGTGGACGATGCGAGCGTTGAGACCGGCCAGCTCCTCCATGTCGAAGCGCGCCGGCGCGCGGCCGAACGTTTCGAAATCGAAGCTTTCGATCAGCGGCGCCGGCTCGACGAACGGCTCGACGGGCAGGCTGGTGCCGATCCGCGCGAGCTTGGCGACGAGGGCGGCGGGCTCGATCCCCGCCTCGCGCAGCGCCTCGACGCCGGTCGAGCCCAGGCGCTTGGCGAGCTTGCCTTCCGAGCCGGTCAGCAGCGCCTCGTGCGCGAAGGCCGGCGGCGGCGCCCCCAAGCCAGCGAACATCTGCAGCTGCAGCCCGGTATTGGTGACATGATCCTCGCCGCGCACGACGTGGGTCACTCCCATCTCCACATCGTCGACGACGCTGGGCAGCATGTACAGCCAGCTTCCGTCCTCGCGGCGGATCACCGGGTCGCTGAGCAGCGAGGGATCGAGATGCTGCGGGCCGCGGATCAGATCGTCCCACTCGATCCCGGCGTCATGGTCGAGCTTGAACCGCCAGTGCGGGAGGCGGCCCTCGGCTTCCAGCCGCGCCCGATCGGAGTCGGTGAGGGCGAGCGCGGTTCGGTCGTAGACAGGCGGCACGCCGCGGCCGAGCTGGACCTTGCGCTTCAACTCGAGTTCCTGCGCGGTCTCATAAGCGGGATAGACGCGCCCCGCGGCGGCCAGCCGCTCGAGCGCCGACTCATAGGCCCCGAACCGCGCCGACTGGCGATGCTCCTCGTCGGCGGCGAGGCCGAGCCAGGCCAGGTCCTCGCGAATGGCATCGGCATAATCCTCGCGGCTCCGTTCCTTGTCGGTGTCGTCCATCCGCAGGATGAACTTGCCGCCATTCTTGCGCGCCCACAGCCAGTTGTGCAGGGCCGTTCGGATATTGCCGACATGGAGCCGGCCGGTCGGCGAGGGAGCGAAGCGGGTGACGACCTGAGCATTGACGGACATGGGCCGGGCTCTAGGCGGTGGGAAAGGGCTCGGCAACGCCCCTTGCCTTCGCGCGTGACGTCCTTCAGAGGAGCGGCCAGCCGCTCGCCAGGGGAACGCGCCGATGAAGCTGATGTCCGGCAATTCGAACGTTCCGCTCGTCCAGGCGATCGCCCACTATCTCGAAATGCCGATCACCGAGGCGAGCGTGCGCCGCTTCGCCGACGAGGAGATTTTCGTCGAGATTCTGGAAAACGTCCGCGGCGAGGACGTGTTCGTCGTCCAATCGACATCCTACCCGGCCAACGACAATCTGATGGAGCTTTTGATCTGCATCGACGCGCTCAGGCGCGCGTCGGCCAAGCGGATTACCGCCGTCCTCCCTTATTTCGGCTATGCCCGGCAGGACCGCAAGCCCGGCCCGCGGACGCCGATCTCGGCCAAATTGGTCGCCAATCTGATCACCGTCGCCGGCGCGAACCGGGTGCTCTCGGTCGATCTCCACGCCGGCCAGATCCAGGGCTTCTTCGATATCCCGACCGACAATCTCTACGCCGCCCCGGTCATGTCCGCCGACATCCAGGCGCGCTTCGCCGGCCGGAACATCACTGTCGTCTCGCCCGACGTCGGCGGCGTCGTGCGCGCCCGCGCGCTCGCAAAGAGGCTCGACAACGCGCCGCTCGCGATCGTCGACAAGCGCCGCGAGAAGCCCGGCGAATCGGAGGTGATGAACATCATCGGCGACGTTTCGGGACGTTTCTGCATCCTCATCGACGACATCGTCGATTCGGCCGGCACGCTGTGCAACGCCGCGGCGGCACTGAAAGAAGGCGGGGCGGAGGACGTCGTCGCCTATTGCACGCATGGGGTCCTGTCAGGCGGGGCCGCCGCCCGGGTCGACACCTCGGTGCTGAGCGAGCTCGTCATCACCGATTCGATCGCCGCCTATGAGGCCGCCGAAGCGAGCGCGAAAATCCGCCTGCTCACCATCGCGCCCCTGCTCGCCGAGGCGATCCGCCGCATCGCCGACGAGTCTTCCGTCTCCAGCCTCTTTGACTGATCGCAAGGGCTAGCGTCGGGCGATCCGGGGAATCGCCCGCGACGGAAGACTCTCGGTCTCCTCGCTCTTCGGTAGTGTCCTAGTTTGAATTTCAGGTCCCGTTAAGCTGGCCTCCGCTATCGAGGCGGCGCGTTGAAGGAGGACGCCCGACATGGCCCACTTCATATCGACGCCGGAAACAACCTTGGTCAAGTGCTGAAGGCGCTTGACACATAGGATAACCGCAGGTCTCCCGGCTTAGACTGAGTAGGCAGTCAGAGACCCCTGTTGCGGGAAGGCATAAGTCGCTAGCCAAAGTTCTAAGGGCAGGCAAAAGCCGGGGAGTTCCTTCCTACAAAGGTATCCCCGGCTTCCAACTTTCCATGCCGCGCGCTTCCCGCTCTTCGACTGAGTTGCGTTTCGCGGGGTCCGCCGCTATAGGCGCCCCTCTTTCCAGCTCTGGAAGAATCGAACCGCCCGGCCAAAAGGGCTGCCGTGGCTGTTCTCAACCGTCCGCCCAAGTGGTGGCAAGGAGACGAAAATGCCCAAATTGAAGACCAAGAGCGGGGTCAAGAAGCGCTTCAAATTGACCGCCACCGGCAAGGTGAAGCACGGCGTCGCCGGCAAGCGCCACCGCCTGATCAGCCACAATGCCAAATATATCCGCCAGAACCGCGGCACCGACGTGCTCGCCGACGCCGATACGGCGCGGGTGAAGCTGTGGGCGCCCTACGGGCTGAAATAGGAGGCATGAGACAATGGCACGCGTCAAACGGGGTGTAACCACCCGCACCAAGCACAAGCGCCTCCTCGATCAGGCGAAAGGCTATTACGGCCGCCGCAAGAACACGATCCGGATCGCCCGCCAGGCCGTCGAGAAGGCCGGCCAATACGCCTATCGCGACCGCAAGGTGAAGAAGCGCTCGTTCCGGGCGCTCTGGATCCAGCGGATCAACGCCGCGGTCCGCATGGAAGGCCTCACCTACGGCCAGTTCATGCACGGCCTGAAGCTCGCCGGCGTCGATCTCGACCGCAAGGTGCTGGCCGACATCGCGATGCACGAGGGTGAGGCCTTCAAGGCGATCGTCGCCCAAGCCAAGGGCGCGCTTCCGGCCGAGGCCTAATCGATCCTCGCATAAGCGGGGATTGTCAGGAATTCGGGGCAATCCTCCGCAAGGACGAGCGATTCGAAGAGTGTGCGCGCTTCTTCGAGCCGCTCGCTCTGCGGGAGCGCCGCCATTTCCTCGGCCAGCAAAGCGTCGAACAGCGGCCGCGTCAGCGTGCGGCCATCGTCCAGCGGCGCTTCGAACTTCAGCCATTGCCAGAGCTGGGTCCGGCAGATCTCCGCGGTCGCCGCGTCCTCCATTAGGTTGTAGAGCGGCACGGCGCCCCGCCCGCCGAGCCAGGCGGCGATATATTGGACGCCGACGCGGATATTCTCGCGGACGCCAGTCTCGGTGCGCGGACCTTCGTGCAGCGTCAGCATGTCCTCGCTTGTGACGCCGCTCTCGATCCTCCGGTCGAGCTGGTTGGGCCGCTCAAACGCCTCCAGCGCCGCCTGCACCATGCCGGGATGCGCGACCCAGGTGCCGTCATGGCCGTTCGCCGCCTCGCGCTTTTTGTCGGCGCGGACTCGCTCGAACGCCACCGCATTGGCCGTATCGTCGCCCTTCACCGGAATCTGCGCCGCCATGCCGCCCATGGCGAAGGCGCCCCGGCGGTGGCAGGTCTCGATCAGCTTCAGCGAATAAGCGGCGAGGAAGGCCTTATCCATGGTCATCGCCGCGCGGTTGGGCGTCAGTCGCCCGGGCGAGCGGCCGAGCCGCTTGATCGTCGAGAAGATATAGTCCCAGCGGCCGCAATTGAGGCCGACGATGTTCTCGCGCAGGGCATGGAGGATCTCGTCCATCTCGAAGGCGGCGGGGATCGTCTCGATCAGCACCGTCGCCTTGATGGTGCCGCGGGCGAGACCGAGCCGCTCCTCGGCATGGGCGAAGACGTCGCTCCACAGGGCCGCCTCATGATGGCTTTCGAGCTTGGGCAGATAGAAATAGGGCCCGGAGCCCGCCGCGATCGCTTCATGGGCGTTGTGCCAGAGATAGAGGCCGAAATCGAACAGGCTCGCCGCCACGCCGAGATGGCGCTCGTCGAGATGCCAGCCGCGCGGCCTGACCATGAGCACCGCGGGCTTGTCCGCCACCGCATAGTGCTTGCCCGTGGCCGGATCGTCGAACGAGAGAGCGCCGCGCCAATAATCGTGGAGATTGGCCTGCCCTTCGATCAGATTGGCCCATGTCGGCGAGGTCGCGTCCTCGAAATCCGCCATGAACGCCTGCGCGCCCGAATTGAGCGCGTTGATCACCATCTTCCGATCGGTCGGTCCGGTGATCTCGACGCGCCGGTCCATGAGGTCGGCGGGAATCGGCGCGACCGTCCACTCGGCCTCGCGGATGGCGGCGGTCTCGGGCAGGAAATCGGGCAAGGCGCCGGCGTCGAACGCCTCCTGCCGCTCGGCCCGCGCCGCGAGCAGCGCCTGGCGCCGCCCGTCGAAGCGACGGTGGAGCCCGGCGACGAACGCCAGCGCTTCCGGACTCAGGATTTCGTCTGATCGGTCCACATCCGATGCTGTAGCCCGGACCGGCGGCTCGGCCAATCCGGGAACGATCACCGCGCTCAGCGCCCCTCGGCCGCGATGCTGTAGCGGGTCGTAGCAGAGACGTTGGGGCAGTAGGTCAGGCGGATCCATTCGTTGCGGGCGCGGCGCTCATCCTCGAACGGCCCGACCATCCTTTCGGTGCCGGGGACGAGCGCCCTGAAGTCGGCATCCTCATAGTCGCCGCCGACCACCCAATAGCGCGTTGCCATCATTCCTCTCCTTATGCGGCCTGCCTGGCGGAGAACTGCGCCGCCTCGGTCGATTCGGCGAGCGCGGCGGTCGAGGATTCGCCGCCGGCCAGGGTCTGCGCGACCAGGTCGAAATAGCCGGTGCCGACCTCGCGCTGGTGCCGGGTGGCCGTATAGCCGACGGCCTCGCTGGAGAATTCGGCCTGCTGCAGCTCGGAATAAGCCGCCATGCCGCGATCCCTGTAGCCGCCAGCCAGTTCGAACATTGCGTGATTGAGGCTGTGAAAGCCGGCGAGCGTCACGAACTGGAACTTGTAGCCCATCGCGCCAAGTTCGCGCTGGAAGCGGGCGATGGTCGCCGAGTCGAGCCTGGCCGCCCAGTTGAAGCTGGGCGAGCAATTATAGGCCATCAGCTTGCCGGGATGCGCACGCTGTATCGCCTCGGCGAAGGCCCTCGCCTCCTCGAGGTCGGGATGGCTGGTCTCCCACCAGAGGAGGTCCGCGTGGGGCGCGAAGGCAAGTCCGCGCTTCATGCAATGGGCAAGACCGGTGCCGTCCTCCAGGCGGAAGAAGCCTTCGGCGGTCCGCTCCCCGGTCAGGAATTCGCGGTCGCGTTCGTCGACGTCGGAGGTGATCAGCCTCGCGCTCTCGGCGTCGGTCCGCGCCACCAGCAATGTGGGCACGCCGCAGACGTCGGCGGCAAGGCGGGCGGCGTCGAGGTTGCGGATATGGGCCTGGGTCGGGATCAGAACCTTGCCGCCCAGATGGCCGCATTTCTTCTCGGCGGCGAGCTGGTCCTCGAAATGGACGCCGGCGGCGCCCGCCTCGATATAGGCCTTCATGATCTCGAAGCAGTTCAGCGGCCCGCCAAAGCCCGCTTCGGCGTCGGCGAGAATGGGGACGAGCCAGTCGCGGCTCGCGCCGCCCTCCATATGCTCGATCTGGTCGGCGCGCTGCAGCGTGCGGTTGATCCGGCGGCAGAGCTCGGGACCCGCATTGGCCGGGTAGAGCGACTGGTCCGGATACATGGCGCCGGCGGTGTTGGCGTCGGCCGCGACCTGCCAGCCCGAGAGATAGATCGCCTTGAGGCCGGCGCGGACCATCTGCATCGCCTGGTTGCCGGTCACGGCGCCCAGGGCATGCACGTAAGTCTCGCTGTTAAGAAGCGCCCATAACCTATTGGCGCCGCGACGGGCCAGGCTGTGCTCGATCGGCACCGAGCCGCGCAGGCGCTGGACCTCGGCGGGGGAATAGGGTCGGGCGATGCCGTCAAAGCGGCCCGCGGATGCAGGGACGAGGATGCTGAAATCGGTCATGACGTGGGTAAGAGCATCGAAAAGGCCTTGAGGGAGCTGGGAAAAGGGTCGCGCTGTCGCGTAGCGACTTGCGACCGTTGTAAATATTTGACACAATGACATGATGGCCGGGGAGCGGAAACTTTATCTTGGGCGCCGGGTAAAGCGGCTCAGGCGCGAGCTCGGGCTCAACCAGAGTGCCATGGCAGCCGAAATAGGCGTCTCACCCTCTTATCTGAACCATCTCGAGCGCAACCAAAGGCCGGTGACCGCGCAGGTGCTGCTGCGGCTCGCCGAAGCCTATGACGTCGATCTGAAAAGCTTCGCGGCCGAAGGCGGCGAGGGGACGGGGATCGAGCAACTCGGCGAAATCCTGGCCGACCCGATGTTCGGCGGCATCGCGGTGCCGCGTTACGAGCTGGTGGAAGTGGCGGACAACGCCCCGGCCTTCGCCGATGCGGTGTCGCGGCTGTACGCGGCCCTGGTCGAATTGCGCAAGCAGCCGGCGGGCGCAGGGGACGAGGAACGCGCCGGCTTGTCGCCCGAGAACTGGGTGCGCGACCATATCCAGGCCGAGCGCAACCATTTCGCCTATCTCGAAGAGGCGGCCGAGACTCAGGCTGGCGCACTCGCCGACCCGCTCGGCATCGCCGAGCCGCTGAGGCGCCGCCTCAAGGAGGGTTTCGGCATCGAGGCGCGGATCGTGCCCCCAGAGCTGATCGACGGCGTCAGCCAGCATTACGATCTGCACCGCAAGCGGCTGATGCTCTCGGCTTTGCTCAGGCCCGAGAGCCGCACCTTCGGCCTGGCCTACCAGCTCGCCCTGATCGAGTTCCGGCCGCTGATCGAGCGGATGATCGAGGCCGCCGCGCCGCCCGACATGCCGACCCGGCGCCTCTTGCACATGAGTCTGGCCAATTACGCGGCGGGCGCGATCATGATGCCTTACGCGCCCTTCCTCGAGGCCGCCGAGGCGCACCGCTACGATATCGACCGGCTCTGCGCTTTGTTTGGCGCCAGCGTCGAGCAGGTCGCGCACCGGCTGACCACGCTAGGGCGGAACGGCGCCAGGGGCGTGCCCTTCTTCATGTTGCGCGTCGACGCCGCGGGGAACATCTCCAAGCGCTTCGCCGGCGAGGCCTTTCCATTTTCGCGCTTCGGCGGCACCTGCCCGCGCTGGAACCTGCATTCGGCGTTCCAGACGCCGGGACGCGTCGTGACCCAGATCGTCGAAACCCCGGACGGCCAGCGCTTCTTCACCATCGGCCGCACAGTCACCCGCTCCGTCCGTCTCGACCCTCGGGAGGACAGCCAGCTCGCCGTAGGCCTGGGCTGCAACGTCAATTATGCGCGCCGGATCGGCTATGCCGACGGGCTCGACCTCCATGCGCCGCCGGTTACGCCGATCGGCCCGGCCTGCGCGATCTGCCCGCGCGTCCGCTGCCCCCAGCGCGCCGCGGCGCCCGCGGGCCTGACGCTGACCGTCAGCGAGACCAGGAAGACGATCTCGCCGTTTCCCTTCCTCGGCGGCTAATCGTCCCCGCCGTAGAGGCACCAGTAATAGCCAGGGCTCTCGATCAGGCCGGGATCGTCCCTTCCCAGGTGCGGAACAATTTCGACCACGGTCGCGAGGGCTTGGCCTGGCGGATAATCGATGAAATCGACGGCATTGCCGGTCACCACGGCGGTGGACGATCCATCGCGGAACCGAACGGTAAAGATCGTATAGCCCATGCCCGACTCGCCGGCCCGGTAGAGCTGGTCGGCAAAGGCGGCGGGCAATCGGGACGGGCTCTCGCGGACGGCTCCGACGTCGCGGATGTCGATCGCCCGCTTGCCTCGATCCTGACCCGGCCACACTCCCCAGGTGAGAAACCACCTCTCGGCCCTGGCAAGATAGACGCGATCGATCTGCGTTCCATCGTTCAGCGATGCGAGGCACGGATAATAGAGCCCGCCGCTGGGCGTGATGACTTCGAGTTGCGCGCGAAGAGCAGGGCTGAGAGGCGGATATCGACGGTCCATGTCAGACGGTTCTCGGAACGCCCGGCTCCCCGAACGCGCATTCGAGGGCGGCGCGGTCCCAGTGGGCGAGATTCGCGGCGGCCTCGTAGGTGCTCTGCAGGAAAGCCATGAGCGCCGCGTCGGGATCTCCGGCGCTGCGCACCGCCTCGTAATCGAGCACGAACTCGCCATAGTCGCCGCCGAAATGGGCGGCGGCCGGCGCAACCTTCGCCTCGGCGAATCCTTCCGGCACGGGATAGGCGTAGGAATAGAAGAAGGGCTCGCTCTCGCCGTTCGCGCTGCCGGGCCAGAAGCCCGCGCTGGAGACTTCGTGGCTATAGGCCTCGCGGGTTATGTCGTCGGGCAAGTTCGGAATGCCGCCGGGATGGAGAGGCGCCCGCCTCCCCGAGAAGCGCGTGACGGCGAGATCGAAGCCGCCCCAGAAGAAATGGACCGGGCTGACCTTGCCGAGGAAACCCGAGCGGAACAGGCGGAAGACACGGTCGGCCTCGAGGAGCGCGCCCAGCAGGCGCCGGGCGCTGTCGGGCTGGTAGCTTCGCACCTCCTTGTCTTCGGCGAAGGCGATGGCGGGATCGACCTCGTTGGGCGCGCCGTGGACTCGTACCCGGTGGCCGGCGCGTTCGAGCATCGCCATGACGATGCCGTGGAAATCGGCGACCGGCATCGACTGGAGCGGCACCGCCATCCGCGCGGCCGCGGATTCGAGGATGAACAGATGCTCGACGAGGTCGAAAGCGAGCGTGAAGGTTCCGCCGGGCGAGTGGAGAAGCTCCGTCCTGAGGCCGCGCGGCGTCAAGTGCAGGGTCACGTGCCAGCCATGGTTGCGCCAGGGGAGCAAGGCGGTCGGCACCTTGCCGACGACCTGCGAGAAGAGGTGCAAAGCGACGATCGTCGGGCGGTCGCGCGCCGCGGTGAGCTCAGACCAGGCGTGGTTCATGGCCTGCCACTGCTAGACGGGTTCCCTCCTCCTCGCTAGGGCCGCGCGATGGGCAGCGACCTCGACAGGATGACGCGGGACTGGCTCGGCCGGATCGAGGCGGCGGCGGATTTGCCGGCGCTGGAGGCGGAGCGCGTCGCGGCGCTGGGCAAGCAGGGGGCGGTCACCGGGGTCCTGAAGACGCTTGGCGGCATGACGCCGGAGGAAAGGCAGAGCGAGGGGCCCCGCATCCATGGGCTGCGCGAGGCCGTAACCGAGGCGATCGCGGCGAAGAAGGCGGCGCTCGAGGAGGCCGCGCTGGAACGCCGGCTCGCGACCGAGGGGCTCGACATGACGCTGCCGGTCGAAATCGGCGCGCAAGGCTCGGTCCACCCGGTGAGCCAGGTCATGGACGAGCTCGCCGAGATTTTCGCGGATTTGGGCTTCTCGATCGCCACCGGGCCCGAGATCGAGGACGACTGGCACAATTTCACCGCGCTCAACATCCCCGAATGCCATCCGGCGCGGGCGATGCACGACACCTTCTATTTCGAGCGCAAGGACGCGAACGGCCATCCGATGCTGCTCCGGACGCACACCTCGCCGGTGCAGATCCGGACGATGCAGAGCCAGGCGCCGCCGCTCTACGTGATAGCGCCGGGACGGACCTATCGCTCGGACAGCGACGCCACCCACACGCCGATGTTCCACCAGATCGAGGGCTTGGTGATCGACCGGGGGATCACGCTCGGCCACCTCAAATGGACGCTGGAGACGTTCCTCAAGGCCTTTTTCGAGCGCGACGACATCGTCCTGAGGCTCCGCCCCTCCTATTTCCCATTCACCGAGCCTTCGGCCGAGGTCGACGTCGGCTTCCACATGGAAGACGGCCGGCGCGTGCTGGGCGGGTCGGATCAGTGGATGGAGCTGCTCGGCTCGGGCATGGTCCATCCCAGGGTGATCGCCAATTGCGGGCTCGACCCGGACGAATGGCAGGGCTTCGCCTTCGGCGTCGGCATCGACCGCCTGGCGATGCTCAAATATGGCATGGACGATCTGCGCGCCTTCTTCGACGGCGATTTGCGCTGGCTGCGCCATTACGGCTTTCGCGCGCTCGACGTGCCGACGCTGTCGGGAGGCGTCGGGGCATGAAGTTCACCCTTTCCTGGCTGAGGGAGCATCTCGAGACCGATGCGGACCTGGCGACGATCGTCGAGACGCTGACGCGGATCGGGCTCGAGGTCGAGGGCGTCGAGAATGCGGCCGAGAGGTTGAAGCCCTTCGTCATCGCCGAGGTGCTGAGCGCGGCGCCGCACCCGCAGGCGGACAAGCTCCAGGTGCTGAGCGTCGACGCCGGGCCTGATCACAATAAGGGCGAGGCGATCCAGGTCGTCTGCGGCGCGGCCAATGCGCGCGCGGGCCTCAAGGGTGTGTTCGGCGCGCCCGGGGCCTATGTGCCGGGGAGCGATCTAACCCTCAAGGTCGCTGCGATCCGAGGCGTCGAGAGCCGGGGGATGATGTGCTCGGTCAGGGAGCTGGAGCTGGGCGAGGAGCATGACGGCATCATCGAGCTCGCCGCCGACGCTCCGGTGGGCGCCAATTATGCCGCTTGGGCCGGGCTCGACGATCCGGTGATCGACGTGGCGGTGACGCCCAACCGGCAGGACGCGATGGGCGTGCACGGGATCGCGCGCGATCTCGCCGCGGCCGGGCTCGGCATTTTGAAGCCGGTCGACGTCCCCGTGATTCCGGGCGATTTCCCCTGCCCGATCCCGATCCGCACCGACGATCCCGAAGGCTGCCCGGCTTTCTACGGCCGGGTGATCAGGGGCGTGAGGAACGGCGCCTCGCCGCCCTGGCTGCAGCAGAGGCTGAAGGCGGTCGGCCAGCGGCCGATCTCAGCGCTCGTCGACATGACCAATTACATCATGCTGAGCTACGGCCGGCCGCTGCACGTCTACGATCTCGCCAAGCTCGATGGCGCCCTCGCCGCGCGGCGCGCACGGGATGGCGAGGAGGTGCTGGCCCTCAATGGCAAGAGCTACCGGCTCGACAGCTCGATGACGGTGATCGCGGACGAAAGCGAGGTCCACGATATCGGCGGCATCATGGGCGGCGAGCATTCGGGCGTCACCGAGGCGACCACCGACATCGTCGTCGAATGCGCCTATTTCGACCCCGAGCATATCGCGCTCACCGGCCAGACGCTCGGCCTCGTCTCCGATGCCCGCAGCCGGTTCGAGCGCGGCGTCGATCCGCTGTTCGTCGAGGACGGGCTGCAGCTCGCCACCAGGATGGCGATCGAGCTGGCTGGCGGCGAGCCTTCACAGATCGTCCGCGCGGGGACGCCGCCTCTCGCCGAGAAGACGGTGGACTACCGGCCAGAGCGTTGCCTCGGCCTTGGCGGCCTTGCCGTGCCCGAGGACCGGCAGCAGGCGATCCTGCAGCGGCTCGGCTTCGTCGTCGCGCGCGACGACGTCTGGCGGATCCAGGTGCCGTCATGGCGTCGCGACGTGGACGGCGCCGCCGACATCGTCGAGGAAGTGATCCGGATCGAGGGGATCGACCGCGTCCCCTCGACGCCTCTTCCCCGCGCGCCCGGCGTGGCGAAGCCGACCGCGACGCCCGAGCAGCTCGTCGAGCGCAGCGCGCGGCGAACCGCGGCCGCGCGCGGCCTCAACGAGGCGGTGACCTGGAGCTTCATCTCCGAACGCGAAGCCGGCGCGTTCGGCGGCTCGGCCTGGATACTCGCCAACCCGATCAGCGAGGAGATGAAGGCGATGCGGCCCTCCTTGCTGCCTGGCCTCCTCGCGGCAGCCTCGCGCAACGCGGCGCGGGGCACGGCGAGCATCGCTCTGTTCGAGATCGGGCGGGGCTATCTGGAAGAGAGCGAGCGGCCGACTCTGGGGCTGCTGCTGGCTGGCCCGCGCGGCCCCCGCCACTGGCGTCAGGGCAAAGCCGAGGACGTCGACGCGTTCGACGCCAAGGCCAAGGCGCTGGCGATCCTCGCCGCGATCGGCGCGCCGGTCGATAATCTGCAGGTGCTCGGCGGCGCATCGGGCGCCTATCATCCGGGGCAATCGGGGCGGCTCTGCCTCGGCCCGAAGACCGCTCTGGCCGAGTTCGGCGCGCTGCACCCGCGCATTTTGAAGGCGTTCGACCTGGACGGGCCGGCGGTGGCGGCGGAGATTTTCCTCGATGCCGTGCCGCAAAGGCGCGGCGCATCGGGGCACCGCCGGGCCTCCTACGCGGCGCCGCCGCTGCACGCGGTGACGCGCGACTTCGCCTTCCTGGTGTCCACCGAGCTCGCCGCCGACGCGTTGCTCCGCGCCGTCCGCGGCGCGGACAAGGAGCGCATCGCGGGCGCGCGCCTGTTCGACGTCTTCACCGGCCCGGGCGTGCCGGAAGGGCGCAAATCGCTGGCCATCGAAGTGATCCTGCAGCCGGCAGAGGCGAGCTTCACGGACGAGGCGCTGAAAGCGATTTCGGAGCGGATCGTGGCCGGCGCGGCGAAGCTGGGCGCCACGCTCAGGACGTGAGCGCCTCGGCAATCATTGGGTTTGCACCAGCTCGTCGGTGACGGCCCAATGTCCGTCGAGCCAGGCCACGATTTCGCGGGCGGCGGGATGGTCGAAGGCCGCGTAGCGGGTGCGGAAAATCGCGCGGCGTTCGCCGAGCCGGTCGAGGCCGCGATCCTGGAGGGCGAGGAGGTCGCGCCCGACCCGTCCGGCCAGATCGTCGCCGAGCACGGCGCGGGCCGCCCGGTCGAACGCGGCGCCATATTCGTAGGCGTCGCCCCGGGCGTAGCTCTCCGTCAGGGTCAGCGCCGGGATCCGGCTCAGCAGCGGCTGCGAAGCGGGATTGATGCCGTGGCCGGCGATGTGCGGCGCGATCGCGGCCGGACGGCCGGTGAAGGCGCGAAGGTGCAGATGCCGCGCCATGCGGGCGCCGTCGTTGACCGGGTAATTGTCCCACAGGAAGGGCTTGCGGCGGAGCTGTCCGGCGACGCGGGCGAGATGGCCGGGGCTGAACTCGCGCGCGCACACCTCCTCGCCCGTCCACAGGATGCGGATGGCGGGATCGAGGAGCCGGCCCAGTTGCTCGAGATAGAAAGGGGGGCGGGCGCCGAAGGCCACATCCAGGATCGGATCGTGGGAATAATAAGAAGGGCAGCAGAGCAGGCGCCCGGCGACGCCGCGCTCGGCCGCGAAATGGACGATGGCGGCTTGGCGCTCGGCGAGATCGGGCACGTCGCCGCGCATGTCGTCGAACAGGATGGCGAGATCGTCGGGCTTGAGTTGGGCAAGCTCTGCCAACTTGGCCGCGAGCGCGTTCTGCCAGCCGCGATCCGGATGAAGGTGAAGCTCGAACGGGCTGAACCCGATGCCGAAACGCACGCCGAGCTGGCGGCAGATCTCGCGGAAGGCGGCAAGATCGGCCAGCTCGGCTTCGGGGTGAGGCTCCTGCCAGCGGCGGCGGAGATAGGCGTCCGCCTTGGGCGCGTAGAGATAGAAGCGATAGCCGTGGGGCGCGAGGAAGCGCACCGCTTCGGCCCGCTCGGGCCAGTCCCAGGGACGGCCGAAAAAGCCTTCGATCAGGCCGAGCTCGGGCGTCACGCGCCCAGTCCTGCAGCCGGCGCCTCCAGCGCGTTGATCGCGCGGTGAACGGCCGCTTCGATCTCTTCGCGCTTGAGCCCGCGCGGGAGCGTGTCGCCGAAGCGGAACGTGACGACGCCCGGCCGCTTGATGAAGCTTCGCCGGGGCCAGAGCCGGCCGCTGTCGAGCGCCAGCGGCACGACCGGCAGCTTCAGCGCGCGGTAGAGGCCGGCGAATCCGGGCTGGAGCGGCGGGCGCTCGCCGACCGCGACGCGCGTGCCCTCGGCGAAGATGACGATCGGCCGCCCTTCGGCGATCGCGCCCTCGGCGGCGCGCATCATCCGCCTGAGCGCCACTGCGCCGCCCTCGCGGTCGACCGGGATGATGCCGTAGCGGCGCGCCACCCAGCCCCACAACGGAATGTCGGAGAGCTGGCGCTTCATGATGATCGCCGGCTCGTGGAGGAGGAGGACGATCTCCATCGTCTCGTACATAGACTGGTGCTTGGCCGGGACGAGCACGGCGCCTCGAGGCACCTCACCCTCCACGCGGGTCCGGATGCCAAGCAGGAAGCGGGCGCACCGGCGGTGGAAGCCGACCCAGAAATGAGTGACGGCGCGCAGCGGCCGGGTTCCGAACAGGCCCGCCGGAAAGGCGGCGAGGACGCAAAGCACGGTGCCGGGATAGTAGATGAGGGCGAAGGCCAGCGACCGAAGGAAGAGCATCCGGATCCCTGCCCTCAGATGCCCACGAGGTCGGCCGCCCGGCCGAGCAGATATTTGTTATACTCGGCGAAGATCGCCCTGAAGCCCGGCTCGGTCGGCACCGCGTCGGTAACGATGGCGACGTCGGGGCCCACGCGCTTCCGGAGTTCGTAGCGGGCGCGGGGCATATGCAGGTCGTTGGTGACGAGGCGGATCGAGGCGAAGCGGCGCCGCTCCAGCCAGCGCGCCACCTCGTCGGCATTGGAGCGGGTGTCGAACGCCTCGCGGCCGAGCACGATGCAGCATTCGAAGAGGCGCGGATCGACCTCATAGACGGCGATCAGCTCTTCCGGGCGGACGGTGCGCGCCACGCCCGAGATCAGCATGCGCTGCGCGAGGCCTCGCTCCATCAGCTCGAAGCCGCGGTCGAGCCGGCCGCTGCCGCCGGTGAGGACGACGATCGCATCCGTCCGCTGGTCGCCCGCCGGGGCGGGCAAGGTCACAGCGAACAGCGCATAGCCGAGCGCATAGAGGAGGGCGATGAAAGCGAATGCGCGAAAAAGGAAGCGGATCACAGCATCCTCCCAAGCGCCCGCAAGATGGTAAGCCTGGCGACCAGCATGGCGAGGAGAACGCCGAACAGGGGCAATCCGACCAATATCCCCCAGGCCGGGGCGGGCACGCTGGCCGAGCCGAGCAACTCCGAGCCCAGGGCGGAGACGCGCTCGCCGATCCCGATCAGGACCAGCGAGGCGAGGATGAAGCCGATAAGGCCGCCGAACAAGGCGTCGAGCGCGATCCGGCGCTGGAACAGCCGCGCGACCTGCACGTCGGTGGCGCCCATCAAATGCAGGACCTCGATCGTCGCGCGGTGAAGATCGAGCGCGGCGCGGGCGGCGAGCACGACGGTGGCGGCGGTCGCTCCGACCATCAGCAGGACGAGGCCGGCGGCGAGCCATTTCAGAGCCCCGATCAGGGAAGCGAGCGGCGCCAGCCACTGGCCGTTATCGTCGACCCGGGCGCCGGGCGCGGCGGCGGCCACCGTGCGGCGCAGCCCATCGAGCGCCCGATGGCCCTCCGGGGTCAGATCGACGTCGATCAGCGCCGGGACGGGGAGGTCCGCCTCGAGGCTGTTGGAGCCGAGCCAGGGCTCGAGCAGGGCCTGGATCTCGGCCTCGGGCACCGGCCGCACCGCGATGACGCCCGGCAGGCTGGCGATCGCCGCCGCCGCGGCGCGCGCCTGGGCCGCGCGCCGGGCGGGATTGGCCTCGACGATCTGGATGGTGACTCGGCCGCCGATCTGTTCGTCGAGGCGCGAGGCGGCGCCGGCGAGCCCCATGCCGGCCGCGGCGGCAAGCACGGTCAGGAACATCATGATCGCGATCACCCAAGGCATCGGCCCGGAGAGCCGCCCCTCGGGAAGCAGGCCGCGCTCGGCGGCGCCGAACTTGCGTACGCCGCCCTTCACGCCCCGGACCTCACGCTTCGGGCCTTTTCGGGGGATGGCGGAGCGCGCCGGTCGGATCGGCGATCTGGCCGCGGTCTAGGCGCAGCATCTCGGCGCGCTGGACTCGGGCGAGCAGGTGCAGATCGTGGGTGGCGACGATCACCGTGGTGCCGAGCTTGTTCAGCGAATCGAACAGATGGAGCAGCCGGAGCGCCATTTCCGGGTCGACATTGCCGGTGGGTTCGTCCGCGACCAGCAATTCGGGCCGGCCGATGACGGCGCGGGCGATGGCGACGCGCTGCTGCTCGCCGCCCGACAGGGTCGCCGGTCGCGCGCTGGCCCGGTCGGCGAGCCCAACCCAGGCGAGCATCTCGGTGACAGGCGTCTTGAGATCCTTGTCCTCCACGCCCGCGACGCGGAGCGGCAACGCGACATTGTCGTAGGTCGAGAGGTGCGGCACCAGGCGGAAATCCTGGAAGACGACGCCGATGCGCCGGCGGAAGCCGGGCAGGCGCTCGCGGGGCATGGTGACGATATCCTCGCCGAACAGACGGATCAGGCCGCGGCTGGGGCGGAGCGCGAGGTAGAGCAATTTCAGGAGCGAGGTCTTGCCCGCGCCGGAGGGACCGGTGAGGAAATAGAAGCCGCCCTCCTTCAGCGAGAAGGCGAGATCGGACAAGGTCTCGGCGCCGGTGCCGTAGCGCAGCCCGACATTTTCGAATTGGACGATCGACCCGGTCGCGTTCAGCGCCCGCCTCCCCCTTCGTTCCCGGTTAGCCGGCTATAGCCTAGCCATGGCCGTCATGTGCTTGCAACAACGGACTCTGCCGTGCTTAGAGTCGCGGCACAGCTGCGGAGTATTCGTCGGCGATGATCCTGTCCTGTCCGTCCTGCAAGACCCGCTACGTCGTGCCGGACAGCGCGATCGGGCCGACCGGACGCAAGGTGCGCTGCGCCGGCTGCCGGTTCAGCTGGGTGCAGGAGCCGGCGCCGCTGGACCTCAGGACCGCCGCGCCCGCCGGCGCGCCCGAAGCCGCCGCGCCGGCGCCGCGCGGCGAGGCGCCCCCGCCGCCCCCGCAATGGCAGCCGCCCGAGGTCGTGCCGGATTATGAACAGGGTGGGGGCTACCGCCCCCGGCGCAATCCGGCGCGGCTGTGGACGATCGTCGCCGCTGCCGCGGCGGCGCTGATGCTCGCCGCGGTGGTCGCCATCCAGGTCTTCGGCCTGCCCGACATCGGGCAGAGGTTCGGCATCCCCGTGCGGACTGTCGAGGCGCTCACCATCAGCGGCGAGGCCGAGCGGCGGCGGCTGGAGAGCGGCAACGAGCTCCTGACAGTGCGCGGCGAAATCGCCAACCAGACCGATGCGGTCCAGCGCGTGCCGCAGATCCGCGCCGAATTGAAGGATGCGCAGGGCCGCACCGTCTACGGCTGGTCGATCGCGCCGCCGGTCAGGGAATTGCAGGCGCGCGGCCGCGTCACCTTCGACAGCGCGGAAATGGACGTGCCGCGCGGCGGCCGCAACCTCACGCTGAGCTTCGGGCCGATTTCCTGAGCACGAAGGCGAAGCGGGCGAACTGGAGGACGCCGCAGACCAGCATCCCGGCGCCGGCGGCGTAAGCGAGGCCGGCCGGGCCCCACCCCTGGCGCACCAGCAGCCAGCCCAGGCCGCCAGTGACGGCGAAGAAGCCGATAATGCCGTTGAGGCTCGCCCAGACCTGTTCGCCCAGCGAGCGCAAGGCGGCGCCGAACACATATTGGAGCCCGTCGAAGACCAGGAAGGCGCCCATCACCGCCAGCATCGACGCGGCCAGCGCGAGCACCGCCGGATCGTCGGAGAAAGGCACTACGAGGATTCGCGCGCCCAAGACCAGCAGCAGCGAGATGATGCCGAGCAGGGCCGCGGCGAGGCCTCCGGCGATGAGCGCGCGCGGCCAGGCTTCGGCGCGAAGGCCGGCGCCGACGGCGTTGCCCACCCTCACCCCCGCGGCCGAGCCGAAGCCCATCGACAAAGCGAAGGCGAGGTTGTGAACGGACAGCATGGCCTGGAACGCGCCCGCCGCCGCGTTGCCGAGCTGGGTCGAGAGCACCATCAGCCAGGCGAAGCCGGCGAGCTCCAGCGACGCGCCGACCGCTGGCATCAGCCCGAACCAGGCAAGGGCGGGCACGCCTGCGAGCGCGCGGCGGAGCGCCGGCAGCGTGAAATCACGCACCCGGCGCTCGGCCGCGCGAGGCACCGTCCAGACCAGGGCGATCATCGCCGCTGCGCCGGCCCAGGAAACCGTCGCCGTCGCGTAGGCCGCGCCGACCGCGCCCAAAGCCGGCAGGCCGAGATGACCGCCCACCCAGGCCCAGGCCAGCAAGGCGTTGACCGGCAGCATGAGGAGATTGACCGCCATCACCCGCCTCGGCCGGCTGATCCCCTCGAGGAAATAGGACGAGCCGGCGAGCGCCAGCTGGGCCGGAAAGGCGAAGGCCATCGCCTCCACCACGGCCGCGCCGGGCGCGAGCAGCGCCGGCTCCACCCCGACCGAAGCGAGCAGCTCGTAGGCCCAGAGCATGAGAACCGCGCTGGTCAGGGCGCCGATGACCAGCCCGAGGGCGAGGCCTGACCGGAAAATCTCTCCGGTTTCGGCGAGCCGGCCGCCGCCGTCGGCGCGCGAGGCGAAGACGAGCACGCCCGAGAGCCCCGAAAAGCCCATCACGATCGCGATGAAGGTCAAGGTGCGGCTGGCGGCCAACGCGGCAAGCTCGTCAGTGCCGTAATGGCCGACCACGGCCACGTCGATCATGTGCATCAGCGTCCAATTGAGGCTGGTCAGCATGATCGGCCAGGCCAGACGCAGAATGCGCCGAGCCTCCTCGATCGTTTCTGCCCGGTTGTAGCGCATCGCCGCCGCCGATAGACGGTCCCGATGCGGATCGGAATACTCACGGGCGGGGGCGACGTGCCGGGGCTCAACGCGTGCATCCGCTCGGTCGTGCTGTCGGCGGACGATCTCGGCTGGGACGTGGTCGGCTTCAGGCGCGGCTGGGAGGGCGTGATGGCGATCGATGCCGGCGATCCGGCGAGCGTCGCCGCGCATTCGCTGCCGCTGACCCGGGAAGGGGTGCGCGGGATCGACCGGGCCGGCGGCACCATCCTCCACACGTCACGGACCGATCCGCGCACCCGCGAGGCGGGAGACCAGACCGGCCGCGTCCTCGAGGTGATCGAAAGGCTTGGCATCGATGCGATGATCACGCTGGGCGGGGACGGGACGTTGCGCTTCTCCGCCCATCTCGCCGCGCAAGGCGTGCCGGTCATCTCGGTCCCCAAGACGATGGACAATGACGTCTACGGCACCGATTATTGCATCGGTTTCTCGACCGCGGTCAGCCGCTCGGTCGAAGCGATCAATGCATTGCGGACCACGGTCGAAAGCCACGAGCGGATCGGCGTCGTCGAACTGTTCGGGCGGCGCAGCGGCGAGACCGCCCTGCTCGCCGGCTTCCTCGCCCAGGTCGACAGGACGGTGATCGCCGAGGTTCCGGCGAACCTCGACGTGCTGCTGCCGCTGCTCGCCGAGGACAAGGCCTCGAACCCCGCGCGCTACGCGATGTGCGTCATCTCCGAGGGCGCGGAGATCGCCGGTGAGGAAGCCGGCGAGAGCGACATCGCCAGGCCGGCGAGCGAGCGCGCCGAGACCGGCGTCGGCCGCGCGCTCGGGCGCGCGATCACGGCGCGGCTCGGGGACGGCGTGGTCATCCAGGAGCTCGCTTATCTGATGCGCTCGGGCGAGCCCGACGCGATGGACCGGATGGTGGGCTTCGCCTTCGGCGGCCTTGCCGTGCAATTGCTCGAGCGCGGCGAGACGGCGCGGATGGTGACCTTGTCGGACGGCAATTACTCCCACGTGCCCATCGAGACGATGCTCGGGGGCCGCAAGTCGGTCGACGTCAGCGCGCTGTACGACAAGGCCGCCTACCGCGCCCGGCTGATGCGGGTCGAGGGCATGCCGATGTTCCTGTATTGAAGCGGCGGGGAAGCGCTGCTAGAGGCCCCGCTCCTACCACCCGGGAGGCTTGCTCCGGGACATGACGTGCGGTCGTGGCGGAACTGGTAGACGCGCAGCGTTGAGGTCGCTGTGGCCGCAAGGCCGTGGAAGTTCGAGTCTTCTCGACCGCACCATTTGACCCCTGCCTTGCGGTAGCCCATCATTTGACGATGGCGGGGGCCTCCAGCGACGCGTCAGCGACACCCAAGCGAAAGCTCGGCTTGGCGATGTGCGTCGCGCTCGTCGTCGGCAACATGATCGGGTCGGGAGTCTTTCTCCTGCCGGCGAGCCTCGCGCCTCTCGGCTGGAACTCGGTCTACGGATGGCTGATCACGATCGCAGGCTCGCTCTGCCTGGTCGCGGTGCTGATGCGGCTGGCACGGGGACGGGCGGACAGTTGCGGCCCCTTCACCTACCCGGCGGCCGCCTTCGGGCCGGGCACCGGCTTCCTCGTCGCCTGGAGCTACTGGATCTCCTGCTGGGTTGCCAATGCGACGCTCGCCATCGCCGCCGTCAGCAATCTTTCGATCATCTGGCCGGGGCTGGCCGGCCCGGGCGTGCCGGCGGCGGCCGCGATCGGCCTGCTCTGGCTGTTCACCCTCGTCAACTGTCTCGGCGTCCGGACGGCGGGCCATGTGCAGGTTCTCACGACCCTCCTCAAGCTGCTTCCGCTGGGTGGCGCCATTCTTGTTGGCGGCTGGCTCTTCGCTGCCGGTTCAGGGACGGTTGCTGCCCACGATTCGGTGCCGATCAGCGTGACAGGCGTCGGCACGGCCGCGACCTTTGCCTTGTTCGCCATGTTGGGCTTCGAAAGCGCCATGGCGGCGGGCGACCGGATCGAGAATGCGGAACGCACCGTGCCGCGCGCGACCATGATCGGCGTCCTGATCGCCGGTCTCGTCTATCTTCTCGCCTGCTCGGCGGTCACCTTGATGCTGCCGTCCGCTTTGGTCCGGGATTCGAACGCCCCCTTCGCCACCTTCTTCTCTACCCTGGTCGATCCGGCGCTCGGGCCGATCGTGGCGGGTTTCGTCGCGGTCGCCGCCTTGGGCGCGCTCAACGGATTCGTCCTACTGCAAGCCGAGATGCCGCTGGCCCTGGCGCGGGGCGGATTGCTGCCAACCTGGATCGCCAGATTCAACCGCAACGAAATTCCGTACCGGATCCATATCGTTTCGAGCGGCCTTGCGACTCTCGTCGTGCTCGCCAATTATTCGCGCGGGCTCGCCAATTTGTTTCAGTTCATGGTGCTGGTGACGACCTCGGTGTCGATCATCCTCTATTTGGCCTGCGCCCTGGCGAGCCTCAAGCTGGCGCGCGAGGGCAGGATCACTTCATCCCTCGGCTTCACCGCCATCGCGGTCGCGGCCTTCGCTTATTCGGCATGGGCGTTCTACGGCGCGGGGATCGAGGCCAGCCTGTGGAGCCTCGCCATGACCGCGGCGGGCATTCCCGTCTATATCGTCATGCGGCGGGCAGCCCGCTCCAGCCGGGCGGCGGCGGCGACGCCAGCCGCGTCTCCGGAATTATCCGCCTGAGCTTTCGCGCGAAGCTGCGCAGGCAGACCTCGCTCCGGCCCAGCGGCCCCGGCCTGTAGAGGCCCGAGCCCATGCCCTGCTGGACTCGGCGGATCAGCGCCGTGTCCTCGTCGTTGACGCGGCGGTTGATCCGCCAGTTCAAATAGCGCGCCGCCCTCATCTCGCGCAGCGTGTCCGGAAGCGCGTAGCTCACCTCGCGGATCATCGTTTCTGTCGGCCCGACGGGGACGAAATGCATGAAATCGACCTGGTCCGGATAGATGTCGATCGCGACGTTGGGCCAGAGCTTGTAATAGAGCCAGGTCCGGCCTGCCCCTTCGGGGAGCAGGGCCTGATAGGCGCGCTCGGAAGGGTTGCGCGACGGCCGCTCGACCAGTTCGCCCGACATCCGGTCGACATGTTCGCCGGCTTCGATCCGGTAGTCGCCGCCGAACAGGCGGGTGAGGCCGGGATGGGCGACCTTGATGTGGAGCCCGTCCGAATAATTGTCGGCGACATTCTTCCAGTTGACGTCGCGCGGCCGCATGGTGATCCGGCCGATCGCCTGCAGGTCGGCGAGGCGGTGGGGCGCGACCTCAGCCTCATAGGGCGCCATCATCTCGGCAATGCCGGGGCCGCCCGCTTCGAGGCGGACGAACAGGAAGCCGTGCCACGCTTCGAGCTCGACCGGGATCAGGCCGAGCTTCGCCTGATCGAGCCCGGGATAATCCTCTTTGGCAGGCACCGCGACCAGCCGGCCGTCCGCCGCATATGTCCAGCCGTGGTAGGGGCAGGTCAGTCTCTTCGCGCAGCCGGCTGCCCCGTCGACCAGCCGCGAGCCCCGGTGACGGCAGACATTGGCGAAGGCCCGCGCGACGCCGTCGCCGCCGCGGATCACGAGGATGCTCTCGCGGAGGATGTCGAGCGTCCGCCAAGCGCCGGGCTCGGCAATGTCGTTGGCGTGGCAGACGATCTGCCATGACGGCCGGATCAGCCGCGCCATCTCGACGCGGAAATATTCGGGATCGTGATAGACCCAGCCGGGCAGGCTCAGATTCTCGCGTTCGTCGGCCTCGCGGCGCGGCAGTCGGGCGACTTCGGACATGGCCGCTTTCTAGCATGGGACGAGAAAGTCGCGCCAGACGACTTTCCATTGACCTGTGCCGCGGCGTCTCCCACATCGCGGCCATGGAGAAGATGGACCTTCCCGAGGAGGAATGGCGCAGGCGCCTCTCCCCGGAGCAATATCATGTGCTGCGCGAGGGCGGCACCGAGCGCGCCTTCACCGGCGTGCTCTACGACAATCACGAAGAGGGCGCCTATCGCTGCGCGGCCTGCGGCCATTCATTGTTCGACAGCGGCACCAAGTTCGAGAGCGGGAGCGGCTGGCCGAGCTTCACCGGTCCCGCGGCGAAGGATCATGTCACGCTGCACGAGGATGCGAGCCACGGCATGGTCCGTACCGAGGTGCGCTGCGCCCGATGCGGCGGCCATCTCGGCCATGTCTTCCCCGACGGGCCCGGGCCTGAAGGCCTGCGCTATTGCATCAATTCCGCCGCGCTCGATTTCGAGCAGAAGTAAGCCGCCGTTAAGGCGTTTCGCGCTTCTTCTTGCGGCGATGACTCGCGCCCCCTATCCGTAGCGCCCGATGGCCAGCGCCCCTCCTCGCTCCCGCTTTCGACGGACCCTCGTCACCAGCCTCAAGGTCTTCGCCTATTTCCTGGTGGTGAGCCTGGTCGCGCTGGCCGTCGCCGTCTCGGTCGCGGTCAGCCAGCTGCCCAGCTATGGCGAACTCGTCCGCCGCGACGATCTGGGCCAGATGATCCGGGTGCGCGCCGCCGACGGCACGATCATCCATTCGATGGGCCCGGTGTTCGGCGAATGGCTCGGCTATGACGAAATCCCTCCGGTCATGCGAGATGCGATGATCGCGGTGGAGGACCGGCGATTCCGGTCGCATTTCGGCGTCGATCCGGTCAGCACCGCGAGGGGCCTGTGGATCGGGCTCACCGGCGGCACCAGAGTGCGTGGCGTCTCCACCATCACCCAGCAGCTCGCCCGCAACATCTTCCTCAACAACGACCGCACCTTCGTCCGCAAGCTGCGCGAGGGCATATTGGCGATGGCGCTCGAATGGCGCTTCTCCAAGGACCAGTTGCTCGAACTCTATCTGAACCGCGTCTATTTCGGCGGAGGCGCCTATGGCATCGACGCCGCGTCGCGCCGCTTCTACGGCCATAGCGCGAAAGAGCTCAGCATCCCCGAAGCCGCGATCATCGCCGGCCTCGTCAAGGCGCCGTCCAACTATTCGCCCACCGCCGACGCCGAAGCGGCGCGCAGCCGCGCCGACGTGGTGCTCGAGCTGATGGTGCGGAGCGGCGCGATCACACCCGGACAGGCGCGCGACGCCAACCCCGAGGACGTGCGGCTGGTGCCCAATGCGGAGCGGCAGAGCATCACCCGCTACTTCACCGACTGGGTTTTGCCCCAGCTCGACATGCTGATCGACGAATCCTCCGCGCCGCTCGACATCTGGACCACGATCGACCCGGTCATGCAGCGCGTCGCCGTGGCGGCGATCAACGCCCACGCGCCGCGCGGCGCCCAGGGGGCGCTGGTTACCCTGGACCGCGACGGCGCGGTGCGGGCGATGGTGGGCGGGCGCGATTATGTGAATTCGAGCTACAACCGCGCCACCCAGGCCAACCGCCAGCCCGGCTCCTCGTTCAAATTGTTCGTCTATCTGACCGCGCTCGAAGCCGGCTACCAGCCCGATACGATGGTCGACGGGTCCCCGATCAGCGTCGGGGGCTGGTCGCCGCGCAACGATTCGGGGCGCGCCTTCGGCCAGGTCCCGATGCGCGCCGCCTTCGCTTACTCGATCAACACGGTCGCCGTGCGGCTGGCGCAGGAGACCGGCACGCGCGCGGTCGCCGATATGGCGCAGCGCTTCGGCATCACGACCCGGGTCAACACCAATCCGAGCATGGCTCTGGGCTCGTCGGAGGTGCGTCTCATCGACATGACCCGTGCCTATGCGGCGGTGGCGCGCGGCGGGGTCGCGGTCACCCCCTACGGGATCCGCCGGGTGACCACCGCCGACGGCACCCTCCTCTACCAGCACCAGGCCGACGAAGCTCGGGTGCTGGTCGCGCCCTGGGTGGCGCAGCAGATGACCGAATTGCTCCAGGGCGTGGTCGAGCACGGCACGGGACGCGGGGCCCAGCTCGGCCGGCCCACCGCCGGCAAGACCGGAACGACGACGTCGAACAAGGACGGCTGGTTCATCGGCTTTTCGAGCGGGCTCACCACTGGCGTGTGGATGGGGCGGGACGACAATCGCGCGCTTCCCGGTCTTGCCGGCGGGCGCGCTCCCGCCGCCGCCTTCCACGATCTGATGGTCCGCGCCGTCGCCAACCGACCGGTCGAGCCATTCGCCACCGGCGCCGCCGCGCCCGAATGGCAGATCGAAGGCGACAACGAGATCTGGTTCGCGCCGCCCGACGATCAGCCGCTGGTGGACGCCGATGGTAATCCGATCGATCCGGCGCCTCCGCTGCCCGAAGACGAGGGCAAGCAGAGCAGGCCCGACGAAGCCCCGCCGCCCGAGGAGGACGCGCCTCCGCCTCCGCCCGACCGGCTCAACCAGGACTGGCTCGACCGGACGATCGGCCGACGCGACCGGCGGGAAGAGCGGCGCGACCGGCGCGAGGAGCGGCGGGAGCGGCGGGAGCGAGAGCAGCGCGAGGATCTGGCGCCCCCCGTGCGCCGCGGCGACACCTACTAGAGGCGCGGCCCGAAGCGGTGCAGCGCGGCGCCTTCGCGCTTCAGCCAGGCGCGGGCGGGCCTCGGGTCGGCGCCGAGCAGCCGCTCGACCAGAGCATGAAATTCGGGGCCGTGGTGGAGGTGGACGAGATGCGCCACCTCGTGCGCGACGGTGGCGCGGCGGACGAACTCGGGGGCGAGGACCAGCCGCCAGCTGTAGCGGATGGCGCGCCCGCTCGAGCAGCTGCCCCAGCGCGACACCGGATCGCCGATTCCGACTCGCGACGCCATGACGCCCGCCTTGGCCGAAAATTCCCGCGTTTCCCGGTCGAGCAGGTCGCGCGCATGGGCCTTCAGCCAGCGCAGGAGCCGGCGATCCAGCCCCTCGGCCGGGCCGCCCATGACCAGCCGGCCCTCGCCTTTCTCGATTCGCCTCGGCAGCGCGGGCTCCCAGTCGATCCGGTGGGGGAGGCCGTGGAGCGGGATGACGGCGCCGGGGGCGAAGGGCGCATCGGGCGGGATCTCGGCCAGCGCCGCCTCGATCCAGGCCCGATGACCGCTCGCCCAGGCCAAAGCGCGGCGCTGTGAGACGCGCCGCGGCACGGTCAGCAGCACGGAGCGCGTGCGCGGATCGACGCTGAGCCGCATCCGGCGCGCGCGCGGGCTGACCCTCAGGGTCACCGGCGTGTCGCCGACGAGCAGCCGGGGCACCTCGCTAGAGGGGGCGGTCGACGAGATGATGTTCCAGATCGCCAGCTTCATCCTCCGATACCGTCCAGCCGCGAACGGACATGCCCGCCCGGTGCACGCTTTCGCGATCGCCGCTCACCAGATAATGCCAGTCGGCGAGCGGCTTGCCCTCGCCGCGCAGGCGGTAGGCGCAGGTCGAGGGCAGCCAGTCGATCTCCTTGAGGCTGGCCGCGTCCAGCCGAACGCAATCGGGCACGAACACGCGCCTGAGCTTGTAATTGGTGCAGCGGCAGGCCGTCCGGTCGAGCAGCCGGCAGGCCACGTTGGTGGCGTGCAGCACCCCGGTCTCGTCGTCCTCGATCTTGTGCAGGCAGCATTTGCCGCAGCCGTCGCACAAGGCCTCCCATTCCTCGCGGTTGAGGCTGTCGATCGGCTCTTCCCAGAAGCGCGGCCTCATCGCACCCAGCGCTCCAGCTCGGCCGAGACGGCGGCCGGACCCCGGTCGTGCGGCACGATCGCGATCGGCTGCCCTTCCGGGCCGTAGAGCACCGCCATGCGGCTGTGGTCGACATTGTAGCCGCCGCCCGCGCCCGGCGCCGCGCGCTCGTAGAAGACCCCGTAGGTCCGCGCCGTCCGCGCGATCTCCTCCACGCCGCCGGTAAGGCCCGTGAACCGGGGATGGAAAGCGGCGACGAACCGGCGCAGCACCGGCGGCGTGTCGCGCGCCGGATCGACGCTGATGAAGATCGGCTGGACGCGCGCGGCCGCCCGGGGATCGCGCGCTTCGAACTGGCGCAAGCCCGCGCCGAGCACGGCCATGTCGGTGGGACAGACGTCGGGACAGAAGGTGAAACCGAAATAGACCAGCCGATACTTGCCGGCGAAGGCGGTGTCGCTGACGCGACGGCCGTTCTGGTCGGTAAGGGTGAAGGCGCCGCCCATGGTGGCGCCCTGCAGCGGCGGCGCCTCGGCCGCCCGCCCGGTGCAGGCGCCGAGCAGCAAAGCCAGCAATAGCGTCGGCAGGACTGCGGAACGGGAGGGTGCGCTTTCGTTCATGACAGCATCAGCCTTGCTTTGCTAAGGCGCCACGATCAAGCCGAATAGATCAAAGGGGTTCACACACAGATGCGCACGACCAGATGGCTGAACCTCGCGCTCGCATTGGCCGCGCTCGTCGCCGTGCCGGTGGCGGCGCAGAGCTTTTCGGACGGCTACACCTTCCTCAAGGCGGTGCGCGAGCGCGACGGCGCGACCGCGGAGCGGATCCTCTCCAATCCGAGCTCGACCGCGGTCAACGCCAGGGATTCAGGCAGCGGCGAAGGCGCGCTGCACATCCTGGTGCGCGGCCGCGACCTCAATTGGCTCTCCTTCATGCTCGGCCGGGGCGCGCGGCCCGACATTCAGGGCGCCGACGGCACGACGCCGCTCATCCTGGCCGCGCAGGTGGGTTGGGTCGAGGGCGCCACGGAATTGCTCGCCAACCGCGCCAACCCCAATCTCGGCAACTCGCGCGGCGAGACGCCGCTCATCTTCGCAGTCCAGCGCCGCGACATGGCCATGGTCCGCCTCCTGCTCGGCCAGCGCGCCGACCCCAATCGCACCGACAGCATCTCGGGCTATTCCGCCCTCGATTATGCTCGCCGCGACAATCGCGCCCAAGCAATCCTGCGCCTCCTGGAAGCGCGCCGCTGATCAATCGAGCCCTGCCAGGCCCGGATCCAGGTCTCCCGCCAGCCGCCGGGCGGCGCGGCGCGCGAATCGCAGGGTCTCGGCCTTGCGCCGGGCGGGGGCGAGCGGGCGGCAGGGCGCGTCCCTGACCAATTCGGCATCGTAGCGGTCGGCGACGATGAGCCCGGCGCAATCGGGGCCGAGGGAGTCGCCGTCGAACGGATCGAGCCCGAATCCGGACGGGACTGCCCAGTAGAACAGGTCGCAATAGTCGAGATAGTCGCACCACTTGCCATCGCCGAGCAAATCCGCGCGGGATATTTTGATCTCGACGATGACGATTTGCCCGCGCGCATCGATCGCGACCATGTCCGCGCGCCGGCCGTTGGGCAAAGGCACTTCGCACAACGCGAACATGTCGCTCCGGAAGAACAATCGCGCCACGCCGCGCGCGACGTCGCGGGCGATCAGCGGCGCGTCGGCGAAGCAATCGGGGGCGAGCGAATCGGACTGGCTGGCCATGGGCCGAAGACTAGAATGAAACGGGAACAGAGAAAAGGCCTGCCCCGCGAGGGGCGAGCCTTTCCAGTCCCCGCCAAAATCTCAGCGGTAGAAGACGTGATTGCCGACGGTGGCGACGCGGGTCAGCCGCCAGCCCGGGTTGACCCGGCGGGCGTGGAAGAAGAGCGCGCGCGGCGCGGCGCCGTCGGCGAGCCGTTGCGTGGCGATCTGCGCGATCGCCACCGCGGTCCGCCAGTCGCGCGAGGCCGACGGGGGCTGCGGGATATAACCCCGGCGGACGAAGGAGAATTGCGCCGGCTGGCGCACCACGCCGCAAAGGGTGGGGGAGAAGCGGCCCGAGCGCGCGCGATTGATGATCACTTCGGCGACGCTGAGCTGCCCGGCGAGCGGCTCGCCCTTGGATTCCCAGTAAACGGCGCGGGCGAGGCACTCGGTTTCGGGGTCGGACGTCGAGGAGCCCGCATTATCGGCCACCAGCTCGGCGAGCGAGCGGTTCCGGCGAGGTGCCGGCTCCTCGGCCGGAATGGTCTCGGGGAGAGCGGGGGCGAGGGCGTGGGTGGCGACAGGGGCGGAAAGCTCGTCGCCATCGGCTTCGGGCATTGGATCGACGAGATCGTTGAGGCCGAGATTGGCCGCGGTCAGGGTCGTACCGCCGTGCTCGGTATAGGAGATCGCCGGAGCCGAATCGGCCGGCGAGGCGAAGGACGGGGCGGCGAGCGCGCCGGCCGTGCAAAAGGAGATGGCAGCCGCGGTCCAGGCCGCGGCGCGAAGAGTGCGTCGCATTGAAACTCAGTCATATGCGGTCGGCTGATCTTACGCCGGATGGAACCCCCACCCTGATCGCCCCCCGACTCGCGTCGGCCGTCTGCTCCACTTATGGGTGCGTGACGCGGCCTAGGCTCGTGCGCTTGAAGTGCTTCCCGGCGCTTGGGCCCGGGAAGGTTAAGGGTCAACCAACGGCGTTCATTTCAGCGGCGAACCGTTCGGCGGACGCGATATCCAGTTCCAAAATCCACAGATCGGGATCATTTTTCCGGCGCCGGTCAAGGAACTTTTGGAATTCTCCTTCGTTGCCAACCTCTTGCCGCGATTCCTCCCAGGAATAGCGCCCATCGGCCTGCAGTAAACGCTCCAAAACGCACGCTTTTCTGCCCTTTTCCGAGAGAATCACCGTCACCGATCCGGCGGTCGGATCGCCTTTGGAGAGGACCGCGCCATTGCCGCCTTCGTCCTGGGCACGCCGCAAGAGGGCGGAGACTAGCACCGAGCTTGCGAGGCGCGCCGTCATCTCAGAGTCATGGCCGATAGCCGCCGAGGCTGGTTAAGGGGATGTGCGAACGCATGAACGTGCCCGTTCCGCGCGCCGCTTCCTCGCCGTCGGGCAGGATCAGCCGGGCCTCGCCGACGAAGACACGGCGCTTTCCGCTTACCCATCGGCCTTCGGCAGTCACCGGCCCGGCCCTCAGGGGGCGCGTGAAGACGAGATTGAAGGCGGTGGTGAGGAGGAAGCGGTCGCTGACCATCGAATTGCAGGCGTAGAAGGCGGCATCGTCCATCATCTTGAAATAGAGGGTGCCGTGCGCCGCGCCCGCAGCGTGGTAGGTCTCGGGCGAGACGTCGAAACGGATTCGCGCGACGCCGGGCTCAGCGATCTTCATCTCGGATTCGAACAAGGCGTTAATCGCTGCGGCGCGGTAGAGCGATTCGAGCGCCCGGAAGTGCGCCGCCTCGCCGGCTGGCCGCGCCTCAGGCGGCATCGCGCGCTTCCCCGCCGGCGAGCAGGGCGAACAGGGCGTCCTTCGAGCGCGCGCCGCGCAGCTTGGCGGCGACCTGGGGATCGCGGAACAGGCGGCTGACCCGCGCCAGCGCCTTCAGATGGTCCGCGCCCGCGTCGATCGGCGAGAGCAGGAGGAAGACGAGATCGACCGGCATGTTGTCGATCGACTGGAATTCGACCGGCGTCGAGAGCCGCGCGAAATAGCCGGACACCTGAGTGAGGCCCTCTATCTTGGCGTGCGGGATCGCGGCGCCCCCTCCAAAGCCGGTCGAGCCGCTCTTCTCGCGGGCGAAAAGGCTGGCGGCGATGGTCTTGGCCGGCACGCCGGAGAGTTTCGAAGCCGCCGCCGCGAGCTGCTGGAACAGCCCCTTCTTGTTCGCCGCGACGAGATCGGCGTCGATCGCCCGGTCGCTCAATATGTCGGAGAGATCGCTCATCAGGGGCACCGGACTGGAAGCGCTGGGCTTCGTTGGAAGGGAGAAGGGAAGGCGGGAGCGACGGTGTCGTTACGGTCCGTCCCGCGCGGGCTCGACCCAGCCGATCGTACCGTCGCCTCGTCGATAAACCATGTTGAAGGCGCCGGTGCCGCTGTTGCGAAACATGAGCGCGTTGGTGTTGCGAAGATCGAGCAGCATCACCGCGTCCGACACCGAAGCGACCGGAATGTCCACCCTTGTTTCGGCAACCACCGGCGGATGATCGGCCGGCTCTTCCTCCTCGGGCGGCGGCGCGAACACGGTGTAGCCGGCATCGAACGCCGCTTCGGACCGGGCATCCGAATGCGCGGCCTGGGCGTGACGGTCCTTGAGGCGACTCTTGTAGCGCCTGAGCTGCTTTTCGATCCGGTCGGCGGCCTGCTCGAACGCGGCGGGCGCGAGCGCGGCGCCGGCCGAGCCCTTCAGCACCACTCCCTGGGGCACGTGAGCGACGATGTCGCAGGTGAAGCTGTGGTCGTAGGGGCCCCTGCCGAACGTGACCTGGGCGGAAATGGCGCGGGAGAAATATTTCTCGGCGATGGCGTGAAGCCTGTCGTCCACCTGCTGCCGTAGCGCCTCGCCGGTATCGATCTGATGCCCGGAGACCCGGATGTCCATCATCGTCTCCACTGCCTCACCGGGCCATGTGGGCGTGCCGCCCGCCAAGGTCAACCGGCCTCTCTACGACCCCAGGGGTCCGAGGAGCACTAGAGCCGGTTCCAGATCGGATCTTTGATCGTCGCCAGGAAAGCGGCGTGGCGCGCCATCTCTTCCGCGTTCGGCCCGTGCGGGCGCGGGGGACGCACCGTAACGGTGACCGGAGCGGCGGCGCCCGCCGGCGACAAGGCCGCGGCGGCACCGCCCTCGAGCAGCTCGGCGACCAAAGTGAGGCCGATCTGGCGGCCGCCGGTCAGCTCGACATAGACTTGGGCGAGCAACTGCGCGTCGAGGAGAGCGCCGTGCTTGATCCGCTGTGAACGGTCGACGCCGAACCGGGTGCAGAGCGCGTCGAGGCTGTGCTTGGCGCCCGGGAATTTCTGGCGGGCGAGGGTCAGCGTGCAGACCATGCGCGACGTGCACACGCCCGGCCGGCCGCACGCCCCGAGCTCGTGATTGATGAAGCCGAAATCGAAGCCCGCATTGTGAGCGACCATCGGGGAATCGCCAATGAAGGCGAGCAGCCCTTCGCTGACCTCGGCGAAAGCGGGCTTGTCGGAGAGGAAGCGGTCGGTGAGGCCGTGCACCGCCTCGGCCTCGGTCGGCATCGGCCGGCCCGGATTGAAATAGCTATGGAAGGTGCGCCCGGTCTCGCACCGGTTGAACATCTCGACGCAGCCGATCTCGACGATCCGGTCGCCGTTCAACGGGCTGAGCCCGGTGGTCTCGGTGTCGAAGACGATTTCCCGCATCGGACTTCTATGAATCGGCGCCGGGCCCAAGGCAAGCGAGGATGCGGCGGACCGAAGCCCTTGTTTCGTCGAGCGAACAATCGGTCGGGATGACAAAATCGGCGCGGGCGCGCTTCTCCGCGTCCGGCAGCTGGTGCGCGAGGATTCGGAGGAATTTCCCGGCCGTCATGCCGGGCCGCGCCAGCGTGCGGACGCGCTGGACGTCGGGATCGGCGGAGACGACGGCGATCTTGTCGACCGAGCGGTCCAGGCCCTTTTCGAACAGCAGCGGGATATCGAGCACGACCAGGGGCGCATCGGCATTGACGGCAAGAAACGCCCGGCGCGCCTTTGCCACCGCCGGGTGGATCACGGCCTCGAGCCGCCTCAGCGCCTCCGGTTCGGCCAGCACCCGCTCGGCCAAAACGGTCCGGTTCACGCCGCCGTCGCCCGTCGTCCCAGGAAACGCGGCCTCGATCTCCGCGACGAGCGCGCCTTCCGGCCCCTGGAGCCCGTGCACGACCGCGTCGGCGTCGAACACCGGCACGCCCTCCTCGGCGAACATCCGCGCCACGGTCGATTTGCCCATGCCGATCGATCCGGTGAGGCCCAAGGTGATCATTGGCTGAGCAGCTTTCGTAGTTCTTCCTCCAGCCCGAGCGGAGGCGCCAGGCTGAAGAAGCGACGGAAGGCAATCGTCGCCTGACCGATGAGGATATTTATTCCGTCGATCGTCGCCATGCCGCCGACCTTCGCCTGTCGGAGCAGCCTCGTTTCAGACGGCATATATACCAGATCGACGACAAACGGCTTCCCCGCATCGGCGAGGTCGAGCTCAAGCTCCGGACGGCCCGCCATCCCGAGACAGCTGGCATTGATCAGAAGTCCCGTCGGCGGCAGATGCGCTTCGAGGGCTAACGCTCTCCCGCTCAGTCCGAAGTGGCCGAGCAGCCCCTCCGCCTTCGCCACGCTCCGATTCAGGATCCAGACCTCCAGTTCGGAGACGGCACGAAGCACCTGGAGCACGGCCCGTGCGGCACCTCCGGCACCGATCACGACGACCGGCAGAGCGAGCAACGCCGCATTCTCGGCCGTTTCGAGTATTTCCGCTCGAAGGGCGGCTACGTCGCTATTTTCACCGGCAAGGCCGATCGGTTGGCGCGTGACGATATTGACGGCGCCAAGTTGTCCGGCCTCGGGCGACAGCTCATCCAGAAACGGCAGAATCGCCTCCTTAAGCGGCATGGTGACATTGCACCCGCGCCAATCCGGATCGGTCCGCCGGGTCGCGAGATAGTCTCCAAGCTCGTCCGACCTGACCTTGATGGCCCGATAGTCCCCGTCCAGGCCCGATTTCTGCAGCCAGAGTCTATGGATGAGCGGCGATTTGGAATGGGCGATCGGATCGCCGATCACCTCGGCATAAGGAATGCCCATCAGCTGGGCAGCAGGCCGCGCTCGCGCAGATAGGCGAGCAAGGGCAGAAGCGGCAGGCCGAGGATGGCGAAGTGGCTGCCTTCGACCTCCTCGAACAATTGCGCGCCCAGGCCCTCGATCCGATAGGCGCCGACGCTTCCCCCTATCTCCTCATATTCGGCATCGAGATAGGCCTCCAGGAATGCCGGCCCAAGCAGGCGGACGTCCATCGCCACGGTCTCGGTCTCGCCCCAGACCCGCTCGCCCCTCTCGACCACGACGGCGGCCGAATGGAGATAATGGGTCTGGCCGCTGAGCAGCCGAAGCTGGTCCAGAGCCTCCGCGCGCGAGCCGGGCTTGCCAAGCATCGTGCCATCGTCGAGCTCGAGCACCTGATCGGCACCGATCACCAGCGCGTCGCCGGCCGCCGCGACGCTTTTGCCCTTCATTTCGGCGAGCATCTCGGCGGTGTCGCGGGGCCCGAAGCCTGCCGCGGCGAGGCCCGCTTTGGCTTCCTCCTCGTCCAGATCCGCAGAGACCGCCTCGAAGAGCACTCCTGCGGCTTCGAGCATGGTACGGCGCGCGGCGCTCCGGGAGGCGAGGAGGAGCCTCATTTGGCCTGGTTCTCCACCCGCTCGGCGTACAATTTGACGATAGCGAGCGCGGTCTCCTCGATCGAGCGACGAGTGACGTCGATCACCGGCCAGCCATTGTCGGCGAACAGTCGGCGGGCGAAGGCGAGCTCGGCATTGACCGCCTCGACGTCGACATAGTCGGTCTCGGGCGCCTGATTGAGCGAGAGGAGCCGGTTGCGGCGGATCTGGATCAGGCGCTCGATATTGGTTGTAAGGCCGACGGCCATGGGGTGGTGGAGCCCGAACAGCGCCGGCGGCGGCGGCGATTCCGGGACGAGCGGCACGTTGGCGACCTTGAAGCCGCGATTGGCGAGATAGATGCTGGTCGGCGTCTTGGAGGTGCGCGAGACGCCGACGAGGATGACGTCCGCTTCCTCCCAATTCTCCGCGCCGACGCCGTCGTCATGGGCGATGGTGAACTGGATCGCGTCCACCCGCGCGAAATAGGCCGCGTCGAGCGCATGCTGGCGCCCGGGACGGCCCTTCGCCTGCTCGCCGCTGGCCGCGGCCAGGGCGCCGATCACCGGATCGAGCACGGGCACGGCGTGGATGCCGCGCTGCCGGCACTTGCGCTCGAGGTCGCGGCGTATGCCCGGGTTTACGACGGTGTAGAGGACCAGCCCCGGCCGCCGTGCGACATCGTCGAGGATGCGGTCGACATGCCCCTCCGAACGCACCATCGGCCAAAGGTGGTGGAGCGCCTCGACATTGTCGAACTGGGCGAGGCAGGCCTTGGCGACCATGTCGAGAGTCTCGCCGGTGGAATCGGAAAGAAGGTGCAGATGGAGCTGCTTCACCGTCAAACCACCCTGTGGACAAACATGGGGAAAGTGCTAGCGGAACCCTCCGGGCAAACTCAAGGACAGGATTCGCCCTCAGGCCGCGCCGGATCATCCACAATTGCGCGAACAAGGGAAAATTTCCGCCCCCAAGCTGTGGATCGCGGGGATGGCATTCGCGAATCCGCGCAAAGCCGCGGGATATGGCGAGTCAAGCCGTTGGCAAAATTTGTGCGAAGCAATAAACCCCGCTCCGCCGCCTTCTACTAACTTCAACAGACTCTCTTAGAATCTCTATAGAAAGATAAGAGAGCGGAGCCCTTCGCCTTGACGCGCGACACCGAAAAACCCCTGCTGAGCGTCCTAAGGGGAGGAAATCCCGGTAGAATTCCGGTCTGGATGATGCGCCAGGCGGGACGTTACCTGCCTGAGTATCGGGCGCTCAGGGCCGAGAAGGGCGGGTTTCTCGAGCTCGCCCTCGACCCGAAGGCGGCCGCCGAGATCACGCTCCAGCCGATCCGGCGCTTCGGCCTTGATGGCGCGATCCTCTTTTCTGACATCCTGATCGTGCCGTACGCGCTCGGCCAGGATCTGCGCTTCGAAGCGGGCGAAGGGCCGCGCCTGTCGCCGCGGCTCATTGATGCCTCGCTCGCCGCGCTGGCGCGCGCGCCGGAGCGGCTCGAGCCGGTTTATCGCACTGTGGAGAACGTGAGAGCCGCGCTCCCCGCCGAAACGACCCTGCTGGGCTTCGCGGGCAGCCCATGGACGGTCGCGACCTATATGGTGGCGGGTCAAGGGAGCCGCGATCAGGCCGAGACGCGGGCCCATGCCTATGCCGATCCCGGGGCCTTCGGCGCGATCATCGACGCCATTGCCGATATGACCGTCGATTATCTGTCCGGCCAGATCGGGGCGGGCGCCGAAGCCGTGCAATTGTTCGACAGCTGGGCTGGTAGCCTGTCGCCCGCTCAGTTCGAGCGATGGGTGATCGCGCCGACCGCTCGGATCGTCGCGGCGCTGAAGGCGAGGCACCCGGAAACGCCCGTCATCGGCTTCCCAAAGGGAGCCGGCGCGAAGCTGGCCGCTTATGCGCGCGAGACCGAAGTCGACGCGCTCGGGCTCGACGAGACGGTCGACCCGGCCTGGGCCGCTCGAGAATTGCCAAAGGGCCTGCCGCTGCAGGGAAATCTCGATCCGCTCGCCTTGCTCGCCGGCGGCGACGCGCTTGCAACCGCGGTGGCCCGCATCCTATCTGCGTTGCAAGGGAGGCCGCACATCTTCAATCTCGGGCACGGCATCGTCAAGGAGACGCCGATCGCGCATGTCGAGCAGATGCTCGCTTTGGTGAAGGCCGGTGCCGGGAATTCCGGAGGCCGGCTTGCCCTATGATCTGGGATCCGCGCTGATCATGACCTACGCCTGGATCAAGGCCGGCCACCTCATCTTCGTGATCTTCTGGATCGCGGGCCTGTTCATGCTGCCCCGCTATTTCGTCTACCACCAGGAGACGCCGCCCGGCTCCGCCGAGGAGAAGAAATGGATCGAGCGCGAGAGAAAGCTGCGCACGATCATCATTACCCCGGCGATGATCATGGTCTGGGTGTTCGGCCTGACGCTGGCCTATATGACCAGCGCCTGGACCCAGAACTGGTTCCTCGCCAAGTTCGCCGTCGTCGTCGCCCTTTCCGGCTATCACGGCTGGATGATCGACTATGGCAAGAAGCTCGAGCAGGGTGCGCGGCCGGTCAGCGGCAGGACTCTGCGGATCATGAACGAGATCCCGGGCATTGCCACTGCGATCATCGTCGTGTTGGTAATCGTGAGGCCCTTCTAGGCTTGGCAGAGCGGGTCGCCATCCCACATAGGGCGCAGCAGAATAAGGGCGGAGACGAATCAGTGGCGACCTTGGGCCTCTCTGAAGCCGAGCGCGAGGCGGTCGAGCGGTTCCGCCGCGACGTCGTCGAGCCGAGCATGACCGCGCTGGTCCTGCTCGATTTCTGGGCGGAATGGTGCGGTCCATGCAAGCAGCTTACCCCTTTGCTCGAAAAAGTGGCGGCCGATTATGCGGACAGGGGCGTCACCCTCGTCAAAATCGACGTCGACGAGGAGAAGATGATTGCGGCCCGGTTCCGCATCCAGTCGATTCCCACCGTCTACGCTATCTTCCAGGGCCAGCCGGTCGCCGATCTGTCTTCCGCGCGCACCGAGGGCCAGCTCGCCGCGGCGCTGGACCAGATCCTCGCCCAGCTGCCGATCGAGGGTGAAGCGCAGAAGAAGGGGGCCGAGGTCGAGCCCCTGATCGCTATGGGCGAGCAGGTCCTTGGCCAGGGCGATGCCGAGCGCGCCGCCAATATCTTCCAGCAAATCCTGGACATGGCGCCGGAGCATCCCGAGGCGATCTCGGGCATGGCGCGGGCGCTGATCGCGGCCGGGCGTCTCGACGAGGCCAGGGCGAGCCTCGACGACCTCCCGGAGAAAGCCGACAAGGACCCGGCGATCGCTCGTGCCCGCTCGGCGCTGGCCCTAGCCGACGCCGCCCCGGCGGGCGAGACCGCGGAGCTCGAAGCGCGAATCGCGCGCGACCCCGACGACCACCAGGCCAGGATCGACCTCGCCGGCGCGCTGCTGGCCCAAGGCGACCGCGACGGCGCGGCCGACCAGCTGCTCGACAGCATCGGCCGCGATCGCGATTGGAACGAGGGCGCGGCGCGCAAGCGACTGCTGCAGATCCTCGAAGCGGTCGGTCTCGAGGATCCCTGGGCCGGCGCGCAACGACGGCGCCTCTCCGCGATCCTCTTCAGCTGATATGGAGAGCGCGCTCCTTCGCGTTCCGGTCTTCCCGCTCGCCGGGGCCCTTCTCTTCCCCCGCAGCCAGCTGCCGCTCCACATTTTCGAGCCGCGCTACCGGGCGATGACCCGCGACGCGCTCGCCAGCGACCGCCTGATCGCAATGATCCAGCCCAGGGAGCCCGGAGCCAAGTCCGGGGCAGGCGCCGAAGAGCCGCCGGTCCTGTTCGAGATCGGCTGCATCGGCCGGATCGGCGCCTGCGACGAGCTCGACGACGGCCGGTTCAACCTCGTGCTCGAGGGCCTCAGCCGGTTCCGCATCGCCCGCGAGGCCGAGGTCGACACGCCCTACCGTCAGGTCGACGCCGACCGCAGTGGATTCGAGGAGGATCCGGACCAGGTGCTCGGCATCGCCCAGCGCGCCGAGGTCGAGCGCGAGGCGCGGCGCTACGCGGACGCGCTGGGCTACATGGTCGAATGGGAATCCGTGTCGCGCCTGGACGACGAGATGCTGGTCAACGGCATCGCCCAGATCGCGCCTTTGGACGTCGGCTCGAAGCAGGCGCTGCTGGAAGCCTCCGACCTGGCCGTGCGGGCGGACCTTCTGGTCCAGTTCATGCAGTTTCAGCGCATGGCGCCCGGAGGGGCCGACGGGCCTGAGACCCTTCAATGAGCGGCGGTGGGGACGACTATGACCCTACCGGCCAGTGGAGCGGCATCTTCAACTATCCCTCGCAATTCCCGCCGAACACGTTCGAAGCGACGATCCGCGATGCAAGCGGCCTGATCAGCGGGGTGATCACGCAGCCCAGAGAGTTCTTCGAGACTCCCGGTGCGCCCCAGCAGGCGGTTATCGACGGCAGCCGTGAGGGCGCCATGCTGCGCTTCGTCAAGATTTACGACGATCTCGCTCGCCCGACGCCCCATTATCACGGCGTGGTGCAGCCCGGCGGCGACGAGATCGAGGGCGAATGGACCATTCCTGGCGACTGGTCGGGAACCTTCCTCATGATTCGCGGCTCGAAAGCGTCAATCGCAGAGGAGCGGCGGGTAAGCGAGGACGTCCGCTCCTAGATCGGCAGGCCGCGCAGCAGGAGCGGCAGCTCGCCCGATTCGCCGCGCGCTTCGGCCATCAGGCGTTCCTTCAGCGGCCCGATTCTCTGCACCGCGCCCATGCCGAGGCGGCGGATGGCGGACGCGGCTTTGCCGGGCACGCCGTAGAGGCGAGTCAGGCTGTCGGTCGCCATCGCCACCATGAAGGTGTCGAGGCCGCGCCAGGCTTCGTAGCGCGCCATCAGCTGCGCGTCGCCGAGGTCGAGGCCGAGCCGCGCGCCCTCGACCAGCACTTCGGCCAGCGCCGCGGCGTCGCGGAAGCCCAAATTGAGGCCCTGGCCGGCGATCGGATGGATGCCGTGCGCGGCATCGCCGATCAAGGCGAGGCGCTCGGCCGTGATTCGGGCCGCATGGTGGAAACCGAGCTTGTAGGTCCAGCGAGGTCCCGCCAGCGCGACTTCGCCCATGAAGCCGCCCATTCGCCTGCCGATCTCGTGCGCCAGCGCGCGGTCGGGAAGGGCGAGCATCGCCCCGGCGTCGCGCGTCCTCACCGACCAGACGATCGCTGAGCGCGGCTTGCCGTCCTCGCCCGCCAGCATCGGCAGGATGGCAAACGGGCCGTCGGGGTAGAATATCTCGTAGGCGACTTCCCCATGGCTCTTTTCGTGCGTCACGGTGGCGACGATCGCGACATGGTCGTAACGCCATTGGGCGAGCGGAATGCCGGCCGCTTCGCGCATCGGCGAATTGCGGCCCTCGGCGCCGATCAGCAGTGGCGCGCCGAGCAGCCGGCCGTCGCCGAGCGCCACCCGAACGCCGCTGGCGTCGCGGACGACCTCGGCGGGCCGCGCCGGCATGATGAGGGCGACCCGCCCGGCGTCGAGCGCCGTCTCGCGCAGAGCCGCGCGGAGCAGGCGGTTCTCGACCATGATGCCGAGCGGGTCTCCCTCCTCCTGCGGATCGAACAGGATTCCGCCGGGCTCGAGGCCTTCGCTGACCCTGATCGCCCTGATCGCGCAGGTCACGCGCTCCAGCCGTTCGGCGACGCCGACAGCCTCGAGCATCCGCCAGGACGAGCTGGAAACGGCGGTGGCGCGGCCGTCGTAGCTTGGCGCGATCTGCTTTTGGGGATCGGCCGGATCGACCACGAGAGTGGAAAGTCCGTGCCGGTCGAGCGCGACGGCGAGCGTCAGGCCGACCAGGCCGCCGCCAAGGATGATGACGTCCGCGCGCTCCATTTCCAGGCCTTAGCGTTGCCGCCCTGCAACGCCAAGCGCTTGACCCGGGAGTCCACGGAGGCGCATGAAGGGAGCGGGGAACATTTGGGGCACAGGGAATGGCGGCGTCGTCAGCGCAAAATGGCCGGCCCGGGCGCGTGGCACAATGGCGCGAAGGCTCGAAACGGGCCGCCCGGCGCTCGGGCGGCTTCCTCGCCGGGGTCGCGATCTGCCTCGCCATGCTGTTCGCGCTCGCCGCTCTGGTCAGCTACCGGCCGAGCGATCCCTCGCTCAACACCGATGCGGGCGGCCCGGTCGGCAACTGGATGGGCGGCGCCGGCGCCTGGACGTCGGACCTCCTCCTCACCATCGCCGGACCGCCGATCGGCCTCGTCCTGCCGCTCGCCCTCGTTCTGGGGTTGCGCATGGCCCGGGGCTCGGAGGCCGGCCGCTGGCTGCGCGCGCTGATCCTGACTGTGCTCGGCATCGTTCTGATCGGGGCGGCGGCCGGCCTGTTCGCCGGCGGCGCGGTCAAGGGCCTGCCGGCCGGCTGGGGCGGCGGGATCGGCCTTGCCCTCGCGGGCCTGGCGGATTCCGGCCTCGCGCTGATCGGCGACCCGGCTATCATCGCGCCGTTCCGGATCGCCGTTATCGCGATCTGCGCCGCAGCGGGGCTCGCTTTGTGCATTCTGAGCCTGGGCCTCACCGCGGAGGAACGAAGCTGGGTCGCCGCGCGCCGCGTCCGCGCCGCCAAAGCGGATGAGGCGGGCGACCTGCCGATGCCGTCCGACCGGCCCGCGCGCGCGCCCGTCATCGCCGCCGCGCCATCGCGCGGCCCGCTGATCGCGGAACCCGCGCCCGCGCAGGGCGCCGCCCGCCGGCCGCTGCGCGAGCGCCAGCCCTCGCTCGCGCTTGGCGACAGCTATACCCTGCCCTCGGTCGATCTGCTCAACCCGGCGCCGCCCAGGACCAATGTCGTGCTCGACAAGGCGGCGCTCGAGCGCAACGCCCGCCTGCTTGAATCCGTGCTCGAAGATTTCTCGGTGAAGGGTGAAATCGTCGAAGTCCGCCCGGGCCCTGTGGTCACGATGTACGAGCTGGAGCCGGCGAGCGGCATCAAGGCGAGCCGGGTCATCCAGCTTGCCGACGATATCGCCCGCAACATGTCCGCGCTCTCGGCCCGAGTCGCCACCATCCCCGGCCGCTCGGTGATCGGCATCGAGCTTCCCAACGCCAAGCGCGAGATGGTGATTCTGTCCGAGCTCGTTTCCAGCCCCGCCTTCGAAGACCAGGTCGCGCAGCTGCCGATCATCCTGGGCAAGAACATCGCCGGCGATCCGGTGGTCGCCGATCTTGCGCCCATGCCGCATCTGCTCGTCGCCGGCACCACCGGATCGGGCAAGTCGGTGGGCCTCAACTGCATGATCCTGTCGCTGCTCTACCGGCTGACGCCCGAGCAGTGCAAAATGATCCTGATCGACCCCAAGATGCTCGAACTGAGCGTCTACGACGACATCCCGCATTTGCTCGCGCCGGTCGTCACCGAGCCCGCCAAGGCTATCCGAGCGCTGAAATGGACCGTCGAGCAGATGGAGGAGCGCTACCGGATGATGGCGTCGGTCGGCGTGCGCCAGCTCTCCAGCTTCAACGCCAAGGTCCGCGAAGCCAAGATGAAGGGTCAGCCTTTGGGGCGGCGCGTCCAGACCGGCTACGATCCCGAAACCGGCCAGCCGCGCTATGAAATGGAGGAACTCGACTACGAGGTGCTGCCGCAGGTCGTGGTCGTGGTAGACGAACTCGCCGACCTGATGATGACTGCGGGCAAGGAGGTCGAGTTCCTGATCCAGCGCCTCGCCCAGAAGGCGCGCGCGGCCGGCATGCACCTGATCATGGCGACCCAGCGCCCCTCGGTCGATGTCATCACCGGAGTCATCAAGGCGAATCTGCCGACGCGCATCTCCTTCTCGGTCACGTCCAAGATCGATTCGCGCACCATCCTGGGCGAGCAGGGGGCGGAGCAGCTGCTCGGCAAAGGTGACATGCTCTACATGCCCGGCGGCAAGCAGATCGCGCGCGTGCACGGGCCGTTCGTCTCCGACGAGGAGGTCCGCGCGGTCGCCGATTTCTGGCGCGCGCAGGGCCGCCCCGAATATGTCCAGTCAGTCACCGAGGAGCCCGAGGACGGCGGCTATATGTTCGAGGGACAGCCGATCGGCGAGGACGACGCCGAAACCCAGCTGTTCCGCAAGGCCGTCCAGGTCGTCGCCGAAAGCCAGAAGGCCTCGACTTCCTATCTGCAGCGCCAGCTCCGCGTCGGCTACAACAATGCCGCGCGCCTGATCGAGCGGATGGAGAAGGAGGGCGTGGTCAGCGCCCCCGATCATGTCGGCCGCCGCGAGGTGCTGGTCGATCCCGAGGGTCGGCCGCTGGTTTGAGGCGAAAGGAACCGCTAGGTTCACGAGGCATTCAAGCGGCGGGCGGGAGAAGGCCGCCCGATTCAATCTAACGACGAAGAGGATTTTCGATGCTGCGTCTTCGCGCCCTTGCCTTCGGCTTCGTGCCGCTTGCGGCGGCCGCGGCCCCGGTCGCGCTCAGCGCGCAGGCGGCGCCGACCGGCCTCGCCCAGGTGCAGGCGCACCTGCGCGCTGTCGACACGATGACCGCCGGCTTCACCCAGACCGACCGCCGCGGCCGTTCCCTCGCCGGCAGGCTGACGATCAAGCGGCCGGGCCGGATCCGCTTCGATTATGGCCGCAGCGCCAATATGCTGATCGTCGGCGACGGCCGGGCGCTCACCTTCGTCGACTATGAGGTGGGGCAGCGGCAGCGCTGGCCGATCAACGATTCTCCCCTCTCGGTGCTGTTGAATCCGGCCCAGGACCTTTCGCGCTACGCGCGGGTGGTCCAGAACGACACGCAGGTGCTGATGATCGAGGCGCGCGACCCGCGCCGCCGCGAATTCGGAACCATCACCGTCGCCTTCGCCAGGGTCGCGGGCGCGCCCGCCGGCCTGATCCTCCAGGGCTGGAACACCCGCGACGCCCAGAACAATTTGACCACCGTGCGGCTCTCGGGACAGCGCTTCAACGTGCCCGTCGCCGACAGCGCCTTCGCCTACCGGAACCCGACGAGGCGCGGGCCCCGGCGCTGAGCCCTCGTTCATGTGCGCGACAGGTGGGCCGGCTTAAATATCGGCCTTCAATTGCGGGTCTCCGCTTCGGGTTTTCCCCCTGTTGCCCGTTTCGGACCTCGTGGTTGACCTCGCGTAACAACGCTTGGTGGGCCCTCGCTCCACGCCCCCGGAGCGGGGGTCCTTCCATGTCCGGCCTTTCGCCCCAATCATCGACACGCCGCATCGCTGCCGCTAAGCCGCGCCCATGCCATCCTCTCTCAAAATCGCGTCCTGGAACATCAATTCGATCCGCGCCCGCGCGGGCATCGTCGAGAAATTCCTCGTCGAGGAGACGCCCGACATCCTGTGCCTCCAAGAGACCAAGGTCCGCGACAGCGAGTTCCCCAGGGAGATGTTCGCCCGGATGGGCTACGGCCACCTCATCATCTGCGGCCAGCCGATGCACCATGGCGTCGCCATCGTCAGCCGCGTGCCGATGCGCGAGGACGACCGGCTCGACTGGCAGGCGAATGGCGAGGCGCGCCATGTCGGCGTCCGGCTCGAGTGCGGGATCCGCCTCGAGAATGTCTACGTCCCCGCCGGGGGCGACATCCCCGACCGCGAGCTGAACCCCAAGTTCGGCCAGAAGCTCGACTTCATCGAACGGATGACGCGCTGGTCCGAATCCCTGGACTGCCCGACGATCATGGTCGGCGATTTCAACGTCGCGCCGCTCGAATGCGACGTCTGGAACCACAGGCAGCTCCTGAAGGTCGTCAGCCATACGCCGATCGAGGTAGAGGCCCTGACCCGGCTCCAGGCGAGCAACGACTGGGTCGACCTCGGCCGGCACTTCCATCCGGCGCCGAAGCGCCTCCACACCTGGTGGAGCTATCGCTCACCCGACTGGACCGCGAACGACCGCGGCCGCCGGCTCGATCATATGTGGGCGACCGGGGACGTGGCGAAGCTTGCCACCGCGCACATCGTCCATGAGCCCTGCCGCGCCTGGGCCCGACCTTCGGACCACGTCCCTCTGATAACGGAATTCGCCCTTTGAGCGGCGCGCGGGACGTCGCCCGCGCGATCGACGCGCTCCGGCGCGGGTGGCCGGTTGCGGTCGCAGACGTGTCTTTCCTCGCCATCGAAACCGCCGATGCGGAGGGTCTGGCCGCCTTCGACGCCGGCGACGCTCCGGCCGGCCTGCTCGTCTCGGGCAACCGCGCGGCGACGCTGAAGCTCACCAATCAGCGCGAGGCGCTGCCGACGGCGCCGGTCCTGCTCCGCCGCGCCTCCTGGATCGACCTCGACGCCGCCACCGCGATCGCCGATCCGGCGCTGGACCTGGCTTACCCGCTCAAAGGCCCGTTCCAGACCGCGCCGCTTTGCTCGCCACCGACGGCAGAGGCCGCGTTGCGGCTGGCACGTCTGGCGGGGCTCCTCCCGGCGCTGTTCACGCGAAGCGACGGCCCCGCCGAGGCCCATGTCACGGCGGATGACGTCATGGCGTTCGGCGCCGGTGCCGATCTGCGCATCGTCTCCCGCGCGCGGCTCCCAAACCGCTTTGCCGAGAAAGGCGAGATCGTCGCTTTCCGCGCAGACGGCGATACGGTTGAACATGTGGCGTTGCTGATCGGCGCGCCTTGCGGCGAGCCGCCGCTGGTCCGGGTGCACAGCGAATGCCTGACCGGAGATGCCCTGGGCTCGCTCAAATGCGATTGCGGCCCGCAGCTCGGCGACGCGCTGGCCGCGATCGGGGCGTCGGGCTGGGGCATCCTCCTCTATCTGCGGCAGGAAGGGCGGGGGATCGGGCTGGTCAACAAGCTGAGGGCCTATGCGCTGCAGGATCAGGGTTTCGACACGGTCGACGCGAACCTGCGGCTGGGTTTCGCGGACGACGAGCGCGACTTCTCGGTCGCGGCGCGGATGTTGGCGAAGTTGTCGCGGTGCGAGGTCCGCCTGCTCACCAACAACCCGAAGAAGGTGGCGGCTCTGGAGGCGGAAGGGATCGTCGTTGTTGAGCAAGTGCCGCTGAAAGTTGGCCCGAGCGAGCATAACCGGGCCTATCTCGCCACCAAGCGGGACCGCAGCGGCCACCAGCTCTAGGCGAGGAACGCGGCGACCTCGTCGAAATCGCGGGCGATGTGGCGGACGCCGAGCGCGCCGAGGCGCTCCGTGTGGCCGGGCATGCAGTGACGGCCGGCGACGAGGCCGATCACTTCGGCGCCGGAGGCGAGGGCGCCCTGCACGCCGACCGGGGAATCCTCGATGATCGCGGTGCGGGTGATGTGGACGCCGAGGGCGGCGGCGGCATGGAGATAGAGATCGGGCGCCGGCTTGCCGCGCACGACATGCTCGCGTCCCGAGAAGATCCTGTCGCCGAACGCTCCCGCGAGGCCGAGATTGGCGAGATGGCTCTCCACCCAGTGGGTGGAGCTCGATGAGCAGATCGCCTTGGCCAGGCCGGGCGGCAGGCCGCGGATGAAGGCGACCGCGCCGGCCACCTCCTCGACGCCCTCGGCGATCGCCCGTTCATCTTCCTCGGCGCGGGCCGCGTGGAAATCGTCCGGGACCGCCCGACCGATCCAGCGTTCGATCGCGCCGATGAAGTCGAGGCCGGCCAGGCCCATGAACTCGCGCATCGACTCCTCGACGCTGGTCGGATGGCCGATTCGGGTCAGCCAGTCCGCGATCTGCTTGTTGCCCGCCCACTCGCTTTCGAGCAGCACGCCATCGAAATCGAAGATCAGGGCATCGAACCTCACCGGCGCGGCCCGAACAATGCGGTGCCGACCCGGACATGGGTGGCGCCGATCATCACCGCGGCTTCGAAGTCGGCGGACATTCCCGTGCTGAGACCCGCGAGGCCATGACGCCGAGCCAGCTCGGCGAGCAAGGCGAAATAGGGGGCGGCCTCGACCCCTTCGGGCGGGATGGCCATCAGGCCGACGATCGGCAGGCCCGCTTCGGCGGAGCGAGCGAGCAAGGCGGGCAGACCCGCGACGAGGCAGCCGCCTTTCTGCGGCTCGTCGCCGATATTGACCTGGACGAAGCAATCGGGGCGGCGGCCGCTCTTCGCCATCGCCTTGCCGAGCGCCGCCACCAGCGAAAGGCGGTCGACCGAGTGGATCGCGTCGAACAAGGCGACCGCGTCCTCGGCCTTGTTGGACTGGAGCCGGCCGATCAGATGGAGCCGGAGGCCGGGGTGGCGCGCGCGCAACGCCGGCCACTTCTCCTCAGCCTCCCGCACGCGATTCTCGCCGAAATCGCGCTGACCCGCATCGATCAGGGCCTCGATGGCTTCGGCCGTCTGGGTCTTGGAGACGGCGATCAGGGTCACGTCCCCGGCCTTGCGCCCCGCCAAGGCGGCTGCCTTCGCGATCCGCGCGCCCACGTCCGCGAGAGGTGAATCCGCCATGGCCGCTGCTATAGGTAGCCCCATGCATGCCCGCCAGCCTTTGCCGCGCCTCTGGCTGATGACCGACGAGCGCCAGGGCGACACCCTGTTCGGCGCCGTCTCCCGCCTGCCCGAAGGCGCCGGCATCGTCTTCAGGCATTACGGCTTGCCCACCTCCGAGCGCCGGGCGCTGTTTCGCGAAATTCTGTCGATGGCGCGCAAGGGCGGCCAGCTTCTCTTCCTCGCCGGCCCGGCCGAGACGGCCAAGGCCTGGCGCGCCGACGGCAGCCACGGCCGCGGGCCCGGGGAGGGCCTCAGGAGCGCGCCGGCGCACGATCTGCGCGAGATCCGCGCGGCCGAACGCAACGGCGCGGCCCTGATCTTCGTGTCGCCCGTCTACCCGACCCGCAGCCATCCGGGCGCCCAGGCGCTCGGCCCGGCCCGATTCGGCTTCCTCTGCCGCCGCACCCGATTGCCGGTAATCGCCTTGGGCGGGGTCGATGCGAGGCGCGCCAGGGGCCTCCGCGCGCGGGGCGCCTACGGCTGGGCGGGAATCGACGCCTGGAGTTAGAAGCGGAACGCCGTCCCGATGTAGACGGCCTGGCTGTCGCGGCGGTCGTCGCGGGTGACGGGCTCGAGCCGGTCGCGGGCGATCCGGTAGCGGGCGCCGGCGGTGACGTCGACGTTGCGGGCGATCGAATAGGCGCCGCCGACGTCGAGAGAATAGGCCTGGTCCGCCGTGATGAGGCGTTGCGCGCCATCCGCGCGCTCGGCGGCGACCGCGACCCGCCCGGTCAGGCGGCCGGTGGCGCGGTAGCTCATGCCGACCTGCGCCGATTCGCGCACGCCGGAGATGAGCCCGCCGTCGGACTGCGCGACGTCGCCCGACACGGCGAAGCGCCGCCAACCGACCGAGACGCCGAGATTGTAGGACATTGGCGAGATCGCCGAGATCGCCGAAGCCGCGGCGGAACCGGCGTCGCGGCTCGCCTGCGTCGGCCCGTCCGCCCGCGCGCGCACCGCGACGCGCAGGGCGCGGCTGCGCTCGCCCGGCGCCGAAGAGGGCGTGAACCTGAAATCGCCGCCGAGATTGGTGCCGCGGCGCGCCAAAGCGGCGGCGAGCCTGGGATCGGAAACGGCGGGCGTGAAGGCGCCGATCGGGCGATTACCGAGCGCGGTCGTCGGCCGCGACGCCTTCGTCCGTTGCGACGGGGCGGCCAAAGCAGGCGCCAGCATCAGGGCGATCGCGGCCAGCGATGCCCCTCCTGTCGTCCCGATGGCGCGCAACGTCCTCAAGAGATTCGTCTCCCCTTGCCGGAGGGATTTAGTACGAGTCGCCGGGCTTTCCTAGGAACGGGGCCGGCCATGATCTCGAATCATTCCCTCATGTTGCATCATTCACACAATCGGCCTTTCCCGCACATGAAGCATTTGTGCGGGCAAGGAACGTGCAGCCGGGTCGCCCCTTCGCCAAAGAGCGCTTGCCGCCCGGGCGGCGATATCTATAACGTCGCTCGACCCCTACGTATCCAAGGATCAGATATGGCTCGCGTACTCTCCCTCGGCCTGGCCGTCGCCTCGGCCGTTTCCCTGGCCGGCTGTGCATTCATCCGGGACGACATCAACCGGACCCTGGGCAACAGCCCCGAAGACCAGACCCGGCGGACCGATGAGGCCGCAAGCCTGGTGACGACGATCGGCGTCAACGCCTATCTGTGGCGCGCCGCGCTGGACACATTGTCCTTCGCGCCGCTCGCCCAGACCGATTCGAACGGCGGCGTTATCGTCACCGAATGGTATGCGAACCCGGAAAACCCGTCCGAGCGCGCCAAGGTGACGGTCGCCATCCTCGACCGCGACCTGCGTGCCGACGCGCTCCGCGTCACCGCCGCGCGCCAGATTCAGCAGGGCGGCCAGTGGGTGGACGCGCCGGTCACCGCGGCGACCGTGCAGCGGCTCGAGGAGATCATCCTGACCCGCGCCAGGGATCTGAGGCGCGCCGCGATCGCCGGATAAGGCCAAACTTCTAGCGAGGAATTCCTTCGCGATGGCATCGCGCTTCACTCCGCTCAAGGCCGATGCCCACTGGCAGAACGTCTGGGAAGAAAGCGGCACCTTCGAGGCCCGCGACGACAGCGCGCGGCCCAAATCCTACGTGCTCGAGATGTTCCCCTATCCGTCGGGGCGCATCCACATGGGCCATGTCCGCAACTATACGATGGGGGATGTGCTCGCCCGCTATCGGCGGATGAAGGGCTTCGAGGTGCTCCATCCGATGGGCTGGGACGCGTTCGGCATGCCGGCCGAAAATGCGGCGATGGAGCGGGGCGTCCATCCGGGCGAGTGGACGCTCGCCAATATCGCGACCATGCGGGGACAATTGAAGCGGCTCGGCTTCGCCCTGGACTGGAGCCGCGAGCTCGCCACCTGCGACCCCGCTTATTACGGCCACGAGCAGGCGCTGTTCCTCGATCTGTTCGCGGCGGGCCTGGTCTACCGCAAGCAAAGCGAGGTCAATTGGGATCCGGTCGACATGACCGTGCTCGCCAACGAGCAGGTGATCGACGGCCGCGGCTGGCGCTCGGGCGCGCTCGTCGAGCGCCGCAAGCTTGACCAATGGTTCCTGAAGATCACCGATTTCGCCGAAGAGCTCCTGGACGGTCTCGCCGGGCTCGACCAGTGGCCCGAGAAGGTGCGGCTGATGCAGGAGAATTGGATCGGCAGGAGCCGGGGGATGAAGTTCCGGTTCAAGCTTTCCGAACCGAAAGCGGGACATGACGGGTTCGAGGTCTTCTCCACTCGCGCCGACACGATCTTCGGATCGAGCTTCGCGGCCCTGTCGCCCGACCACCCGATCGCGCTGGCGCTCGCGGAAACGCGGCCCGAGGTCGCCGCCTTCATCGCCGAGTGCAAGCAGGGCGGCACCACCGCGGCCGAGCTCGAGACGGCGCAGAAGAAGGGGTTCGACACCGGGCTCCTGGCCGTCCATCCGCTCGATCCCGACTGGCTTCTGCCCGTCTACATCGCCAATTTCGTGCTGATGGATTACGGCACCGGCGCCATTTTCGGCGTGCCCGGCCACGACCAGCGCGATTTCGAGTTCGCCACGAAATACGGCCTGCGGGTCCTTCCGGTCGTCTCCCCCGATGGCGAGCCGGTCGATGACGAGGCCTATTTGGGCGGCGGCCAAATGATCAACTCGCACTTTCTCAACGGCATGGACGTGGAGGAGGCCAAGGCGGCGGTGATCGCGCGCGCCGAAAGCGAGGGCTGGGGCGAGGGGACGATCGTCTGGCGGCTCAGGGACTGGGGCGTGTCGCGCCAGCGTTACTGGGGAACGCCGATCCCGATCGTCCATTGCGCGGCCTGCGGCGCCGTGCCCGTGCCCAGAGAGCAGCTGCCGGTCGTGCTGCCCGACGACATCGTCTTCGACATCCCCGGCAATCCCCTGGAGCGGCACCCGACCTGGAAGCATGTCGATTGCCCCGAATGCGGAGGCAAAGCGGTTCGGGAGACCGACACGCTCGACACGTTCGTCGATTCCTCCTGGTATTTCATCCGCTTCGCCAGCCAACCGGCGGACCGGCCGTTCGATCGGGAGGCGGCGGAACGCTGGCTGCCGGTCGATCAATATATCGGCGGCGTCGAGCACGCGATCCTGCACCTGCTCTACGCCCGCTTCTGGACCCGCGCGCTGCAGCGGATCGGGATGATCGATCTCGCCGAGCCTTTCCGGGGTCTGTTCACTCAAGGGATGGTCACGCACGAGAGCTATCGGGCGCTGGACGGCCGCTGGCTGAGCCCGGAGGAGATCGAGAAGACCGCCGGCGGCTGGCGCGTGCTCGCGAACGGCGAGCCGGTGACGGCCGGCCGCGTCGAGAGAATGTCCAAATCGAAGAAGAATGTCGTCGCTCCCGACGCGATCGTCGATCAGTACGGCGCCGATGCCGTCCGCTGGTTCATGCTCTCCGACAGCCCGCCCGAGCGCGATCTCGAATGGAGCGAGGCCGGGATCGAAGGTGCCTGGCGCTTCATCCAGCGTCTGTGGCGGCTGGCCTCGGCGGAGGCCGGGGGCGAAGGGGAGGATGTCGCCCTCGACCGCAAGCTCCACCAGGCGATCGCCGCGGTCGGCGCCAATATCGAATCGCTGGCGTTCAACAAGGCCGTGGCGAACATTTACGAGCTGGCCAACGCGATCGAGAAAGCGGCGCCATCGGCGGCGCGGGCCCGGGCCGTCGAGACGATGGTCCGCCTGGCCGCGCCGATGGCGCCGCACGTCGCCGAGGAGGCCTGGGCGGCCGCGGGGCGCGACGGGCTGATCGCCGACGCCCCCTGGCCGCAAGCCGATCCGGCTCTGCTCGTCGAGGACGAAGTCACGATCGCGATCCAGGTCAACGGCAAGCTTCGCGATACGCTGACCGCCCCCAAGGGCGCGCCCAGGGAGGCGCTCGAGGAAATGGCGCTGGCCTCGCAGAAGGTGGTGCGCGCTCTCGAAGGCAGGGTTCCAAGGAAGGTCATCGTCGTGCCCGACCGGCTGGTGAATCTCGTCGCATGAGAGGCGCGCTCCTCCTCGCGGCGGTCGCGCTGACGCTTTCAGGCTGCACGCTTCGCCCGCTCTACGCGGGCGGCGCGAACGGGCGCGTCGCGCACGCGCTGCACGGGGTGGAGGTGGCACCGATCGAGGGGCGGAGCGGCTGGCTGGTCCGGACCGCGCTCGTCGACCGGCTCGGCGGGCGCGACGCAGACCCGGTCGCCTACCGGCTCGAAGTCGATCTCAGCGACGACATCACCGGCTTCGGCATCCGCTCCGACAATGCCGTAACGCGCGAGCGGCGGACCTTGCGGGCGCGCTACCGGCTGGTCGACGCCAACCGCGGTACGGTCCTTCTCGACGCCACGGCGGGATCGGACGCGGGGATCGACGTGGTCTCGAGCGAATATGCGACCGTCGCCGCCGAGCAGACCGCGCTGGAGCGGCTGTCGGTCGAGGTCGCCGACCAGATCGTGTCGCGGATCGCGCTCTTCGCCCTGCGCAACGGCCGGCCCCAGCCGCCGCAGCCGGGCGGCCCCGGGCGATGAAGGCGACCAAGGCGCAGATCGAGAAGGCGCTGGCGGCGCCGGGGGCGATGCGGTTCCTTCTGCTCCACGGCCCCGACGAATCGGGAAGCCGGGCGCTGGCGAAGGCGCTGGGCGAGGCGATGGGCGCCGGGGCGGAGCGGATCGACCTTTCCGGAGCCGATCTCAAGGCCGATCCGGCGCGGCTGGCGGACGAGGCGGCGGCGATCTCGATGTTCGGGGACGGACGCTGGATCCGGGTCGAGCCGGCCGGCGACGAGATCGTGCCGGCGCTGGAAGCGCTTCTCGAGGCGCCCGCGGCAGGCAATCCGGTCGCATTGGTGGCGGGCGCCCTGAAGCCGGCTTCGAAGCTGTTGAAGCTCGCCTTGGCCTCGCCCGACGCTTTGGCTTTCGCAAGCTACGTGCCCGACGCGCGCGATGCCGGCCGGCTGGCGCTCGAGCTTGGGCGGGCCGAGGGGCTTATCCTGAGGCCCGACGTCGCGTTCCGGATCGCCGAGGCGTGCGGCGGCAATCGGGCCGTGATCGGCCAGGAGCTGGCCAAGTTCGCACTCTACGCCGGCGCCTCGCCCGAAGCGCCCAGGCCGATCGACCATGATCTGGTCGACGCGCTCGGCGCGGGGAGCGAGGAAGGCGACCTCTCGCGGCTGGTCGACAGCGCGGCCGGCGGCGATCCGGCGGCGCTCGAGGCGGAGCTGGTCCGGCTCCGCGCCGAGGGGCAGGAGGGAGTGACGCTGATCCGTGCGATGCTGCGGCGCATGGCCTTGCTGGCGCGATTGAGGGCCGAGGTCGAGCAGGGCAACAGCGTCTCGGCCGTCATGGCGTCATCAGGCAAGTCGTTGTTCTGGAAGGAGAAAGACGCGATTGCGGGGCAGATCGCACGGTGGCGGGCGGATTTGCTTGCGAAAGCGATGTCGCGGCTCGTCGAGGCGGAGCGGGAGGTCAAGGCGGCCGGCGGCATCGGCCCGCTCGCGGCCGACGCGGAGCTGTTCGCGATTTGCCGCCAGGCGGCGCGGCTGCGCTAGAACTTCTCGCCGCTCAAACGCTGGCAGATCATGTCGAGCTGGTCGAGGCTCGAATAGCCGAGCACGACCTGGCCGCCTTTGGGCCCGTGCCGGATCGCGACCTTGAGGCCCAGGAGGTCGCCCAACTGGCGTTCGAGCGCGGCGATGTCGGCGCTGGCGCCCTTATATTCGATCGGCAAATGGCGCTGGCGGGTCGGCTTGCCGGCGCGGACCAGCTTCTCGGTCTCGCGCACCGAAAGATCGCGGCGGACGACTTCCTCGGCAAGCCCTTCCGGGTCCTTGGCCGAGACGAGCGCGCGGGCGTGACCCATCTGCAGCTGGCCGGCCCCGACCATGACCTGAACCTTTGGTGGAAGATCGAGCAATCTCAATAGGTTGGCGACATGGCTGCGCGACTTGTGGACGAGCTTGCCGAGCTCCTCCTGGGTGTGGCCGTAGTCGGCGACGAGGCGCTTATAAGCCTGCGCCTCCTCGATCGCGTTCAGATCCTGGCGCTGGATGTTCTCGAGCAAAGCGACTTCGAGCGTCTCCTCGTCGCTGAAGTCGCGAACGATGGCCGGGATTTCGTGCAGCCGCGCCCGCTGCGCCGCCCGCCATCTTCGCTCGCCGGCGACGATTTGAAAACGATGGCCGTGCGGACGGACGACGATCGGCTGGATGACGCCGCGCGCCTGGATGGACGCGGCGAGCTCGTCCAGCGCCTCTTCCTGGAAGATTCGCCGCGGCTGGCCCGGATGCGGCTCGATGCCGGCGACCGGGATCATCTGGACGCCGCCGCCGCCGCGGCCGCCGTCGCTCCCGCCCACCGGTGTCTCCTGCGCAACCTCGCCGAGGAGGGAGGAGAGGCCGCGGCCGAGCCCGGACGGGCGTTTCCTGGGGAAAGGATCGGTCATGCGGCCTCGGCTTGCCTGGGCAGGCGGTCGATCAGCTCCCGGGCCAGCGCCATATAGGCGGTCGAGCCGGGGCAGCGATGATCGTAGATGAGGGCGGGGAGGCCGTGGCTCGGCGCCTCGGACAGGCGGACGTTGCGCGGAATCACGGTCTCGAACACGACCTTCCCCAGACAGGCGCGGACGTCGTCGGCGACCTGGGCCGAGAGGTTGTTACGCCGGTCGTACATGGTGAGCGCGATGCCGAGGATGGAGAGCTCGGGATTGAAGCGGGCGCGAATCCGCTCGATCGTCTGCAGCAGTTGGCTGAGCCCCTCGAGCGCGAAGAATTCGGCCTGCAGCGGCACCAGGATCGAATTGGCGGCGATCAGCGCGTTGATAGTGAGCAAGCCCAAAGAGGGGGGGCAATCGATCAGGCAGACGTCCCAGCGGGCGTCGGCCGCGCCCTCCAGCGCCTTGTCCAGGCGGTGAGTTCGTCCTTGTAAATCAATGAGTTCGATCTCCGCACCCGACAGATCGACGGTGGCCGCTATGATGTCGAGCCGCGGGATCTTCGTCGTCAGCACGGCCTCTTCGAGCGTGCACTGGCCGGTGAGCAATTCGTAGCTTGAATGGAGGCGGTCATGGTGGGCGACGCCCATGCCGGTCGACGCATTGCCCTGCGGATCGAGGTCGATGAGGAGGACGCGGCAGCCGGTGGCGGCGAGCGCCGTCGCGACGTTGATCGCGGTCGTGGTCTTGCCGACCCCGCCTTTCTGATTGGCGACCGCGATGCGGATCATCGACCTAATCCTCTCCCTCGGCGGCGCGCCGCCTTGCGGACGCCCGTGGCGACGACGATCCGCGCGTCGGCGTCGGTGACGCTCGGCTCGAGCCGGAAGTCACCCTGCCACGAAGGATCGAGGGCTTCCAGTTCCGACTGCGCGTTTCGCCCCTTGGGCAGCAGCCAGACGCTGTTTGTTGTGGACAATCCTGTGCCCAAGTCGAGCAATTTGGCCAGAGGCGCGACGGCGCGGGCGCTGATCACGTCGAACGGCCGCGTCGGCACCCGTTCTACTCGCGTCCCAAGTATTTCGACCGCGACGCCGAGGACCTCGGCCGCGCGACGCAGGAAGCTCGCGCGCAGCCGCCGTTCCTCGACGAGAGTGACCGGGCCGCCATGGAGGGCGGCGACGATCAGGCCTGGGAAGCCTGCGCCGCTGCCGAGGTCGATCCAGGACGCTTTAGGAGAGGGCGCGAACAGGAGGAGCTGCGCGGAATCGGCGATATGCCGAAGCCAGAGTTGCTCAAGGCTGGCCTGGGACACCAGGTTATGGTGGGCGCTTTCTTCGCGCAGCAAGGCGGCGAAGCTGTCTAGGGCCGCCATTGTTCCACGTGGAACATGGAAGCGCCGCTCGACCCAGGCGCGCGCCTCCAAGTCTTCCATCAGGCTGCCTTGCGCCGGGCATGGACGACGATCGCCGCCAGCGCTGCTGGCGTGACGCCGCGGATCCTGCTGGCGGCCCCGAGAGTCGACGGGCGCGCCATGGAGAGCCGCTCGACCATTTCACTGGAAAGGCCGGCGATCGAGGCGAAGTCCAGATCCGCGGGAATCGATATCGCTTCGTCCGCGCGGAGGCGCCCTATTTCGTTTTGCTGGCGCGTCACGTAGGGGGCGTAGCGATGATCCTGGATCGCCTCCTCGAGGGCGGACGAAGGGGAAAGGCCCAGCTCAGGCGCCAGAGCGATCAGCGCCTCGGCATCGGTTTCCGGGAGGCGCAGCCGATCCGCCAGGGTCATCGCTCCGTCTCGACGGGCCAGGATGTCCTCGATTCGTCCACGCTCCGCCCGCGCCGCCTCGAAATGACGGCGGCGGGCCGGGGAGACGCAGCCGGTGGCGATCGCCTGGGGTGTCAGCCGCGCGGCCGCGTTGTCGGCGCGCAGGCGCAGGCGATATTCGGCTCGGGCGGTGAGCATGCGATAGGGCTCGGTCACGCCCTGGAGGACGAGATCGTCAACCATCACGCCGATATAGGATTCGGCGCGGTCGAACAGGATCGGCGCCTTGCCCGCTACGCAGGCGGCGGCGTTGAGCCCGGCGACCAGGCCCTGCGCCGCGGCTTCCTCATAGCCCGTCGTGCCGTTGATCTGGCCGGCGAGATAGAGGCCCTCCACGTCGCGGACGGCGAGCGTCGGCCCGAGGATGCGCGGATCGACATAATCATATTCGACCGCATAGCCGGGCTGTCGGATTTCGGCGCGCGCGAGGCCTGTGATCGAGCGGACCATCGCCAGCTGCACGTCCTCGGGCAGCGAGGTCGAGATTCCGTTCGGGTAGACGGAGGCATCGTCCAGCCCCTCCGGCTCGAGGAAGACCTGGTGGCCGTCGCGCCCGGCGAAGCGGTACACCTTATCCTCGATCGAGGGGCAATAGCGCGGGCCTATGCCACTGATTTCGCCTGCGAAAAGCGGCGAACGGGCGAGGTTGGCGCGGATGATCGCGTGCGTGCGCTCGTTGGTCCGGGTGATCGCGCAGAAGAGCTGGGGCAGGGGCCGGCCCGCGCTCATCGGCGACATGGTCCAACCGCCTTCGTCCGACTCCTGGCGGTCCAGCCCGGCCCAGTCGATCGTGCGGCCATCGAGGCGGGGAGGAGTCCCGGTCTTGAGCCGGGCCAACGGCAGGCCGAGCGCGCGGAGCTGTCCCGCCAGCTCCGACGCCGCGCGCTCCCCGATCCGGCCTCCTGCGCGGCTCGCCATGCCGAAATGAAGCTTGCCACCCAGGAAGGTACCGGTGGCGAGAATGACGGCCGCCGCAGACAGGGTCCGGCCATCGGCGAGCGTGAGGCCAGCGATGCGGCGCCCGGCAAGCCTGAGCGCGCGCGCCTCGCCCTCGACCACAATCAGGCCGTGCTGGGCTTCGATCATGGCGTGGATTGCCGACTTGTAGAGCTTGCGATCCGCCTGAATTCGCGGGCCCCGGACGGCGGCGCCCTTGCTCGCGTTGAGCATTCGATAGTGAATGGCGGCAGCGTCGCTGGCGCGCGCGATCAGGCCGTCAAAAGCATCGACCTCCCGAATGAGATGACCTTTGCCGAGCCCGCCCATGGCCGGGTTGCACGACATCGCGCCGATTTGTGCGCGGGAAAAGCTGACCAGCGCCACCGACGCGCCCATGCGGGCGGCCGCCGCAGCCGCCTCCGTGCCGGCATGGCCGCCGCCGACCACGATGATGTCGTAAATTGCGCTCACGCGGCGCCTCTAGCCCATTTGTTCCACGTGGAACATTCACTTTCCGATACAGAAACGCCCGAACAGGGCATCGAGCATGTCGTCCACCCCCGCTTTGCCGGTGACCCGATCGAGAGCGTTGCGCGCGCGGCGCAGCGCTTCGGCGGTGATCAGGGTATCCGCAGTGCCCAACGCATCCGTCAGCTCTTCATGCGCCTCCTCCAGAGCCTCCCGGTGGCGGGCGTTGAGCGCGACCTCGCCTTGCCCAGGAAGTATCTCGGTTGAAAGGCGAATCAGCATTCGGACCAGGGCGTCGAGCCCCATCCCAGTCGTTACGGAGACGGAAAGATCGACGGGATCGGCGGCGGGGCCGAGGTCGGACTTGGGATGGACCAGAATCGCGTCGGCCGGCGCCGCCCGGGGATCGCCGAGCCAGACCACCAGATCGGCCGCCCCGACCGAGGCCCGAGCCCGGCCGACCCCGATCGCCTCGATCGGGTCGCTCGATTCGCGAAGTCCCGCCGTGTCGATCAACACAAAGGGTGCGCCGCCGAGCGCCACGGGGGCCTCGATAAGGTCGCGCGTCGTTCCGGGAACGGCCGAGGTGATTGCTGCATCCCGGCCGACTAACGCATTGAGAAGGCTAGACTTACCGGCGTTCGGCGGACCCGCGATGACGACCCTGACGCCATCTTTGAGCCGTTCGGCCGGGGGGCGGGCCAGCCAAGCCTTCAATTCTCCGCTCAAGTCCGCGAGCCGGGCAGCGAAATCCGGGGACAAGGGCCCGACGTCGTCCTCGTCGGCGAAATCGAGCGCCGCCTCGACCTCGGCCGCAAAGGCAAGGATCCGCTCTTGCCAGAGGTCGACCTGCCGGCTTAGCGCGCCGCCCGCCAAAGCCAGTGCGGCGCGCCGCTGCGCCTCGGTCTCGGCCTCGAGCAGGTCGGCGAGGCCTTCCGCCTCGGCCAGGTCGATCCGGCCGTTCTCGAAGGCGCGGCGGGTGAACTCGCCGGGCTCGGCCGCCCTCAAACCTTCGATTCGGCCCAAGGCGGCGAGCACCGCGGCGACCACCGAGCGGCCACCGTGAAGGTGGAGCTCGGCGACGTCCTCGCCGGTGACGCTGGCCGGCCCCGGAAAGCGCAGGACCAGAGCATTGTCGAGGACCTCTCCATCGGCGCGCAACCGCGCGAGCGTCGCGAGGCGCGGCGGGGGAAGCGTTCCTGCCAGCGCCTCGAGCGCGGCATCCGACCCCGGGCCGCTGATCCGCACCAATGCGACCGCGGCCGGGGGCGCCCCGGAGGACAAAGCGTAGATCGTGTCGGTCAGCGCGGAGTGCCCATCTGGTTAAGCATCTGCTTCCAAATGTTCATTCCTGCTTCGTTCATCGGTCCCCAGGCCTTCGTCATCTCGGCGAACATTTCCGGCGTCGGCCCCTCGGTCAGCGCGGCCTTCATCTTCTCGACATAGGCTTCGTGAACCGCGCTCAGGTCCGGCAGGCCGAGGAAGCGCCGCGCCTCCTCCGGCGTGCAATCGACGTCGACCGTGACTTTCATGGGCTCGCTTCCTTTCCCCGGCTGTTGGCCGGACCGCCTCCGGGTCTATAGAGGCTCGCTTCGCAAATGAGGAGGACGGCCATGGCCCGGATCGCGATCGAGACTCTGGAGGGGGGCGGCGGCTTCTCCGCCTATCTGGCCGAGCCCGAGGGCACGCCCCGGGGCGCGATCGTCGTCATCCAGGAGATTTTCGGCGTCAACGAGGGGATCAGGCGCAAGTGCGATCACTGGGCGAGCCTCGGCTATGTCGCGGCCGCGCCGGACCTGTTCTGGCGGCTCGAGCCGGGAGTCGAGCTCGATCCCGACCTGCCCGAGCAATTCCAGCGGGCGCTCGCCCTGATGCAGCGGTTCGACCAGGACAAGGGCATCGCCGACATCGAGGCCACCATTCGCGATGCGCGCTCCCGGCTGCCGCAAGGGGGAAAGGTCGGCGCGGTCGGCTATTGCCTGGGCGGCCGGCTCGCCGTCATGACGGCAGCGCGGACCGACGTGAACGCGAGCGTCGCCTATTACGGCGTCGGGCTCGAGGGGCTGATGGGCGAGAAGCACGCGATCGCGCACCCGCTGATGCTGCACATCGCCGGCGCCGACCATTTCGTCACCCCCGACAAGCAGGCGCAGATCCACCAAGGCTTGGACGACCATCCCAAGGTGACGATCCACGATTATCCGGGCGAGGATCACGGCTTCGCGGCGGAAATGGGCAAAAGGCGGAGCGAGGAGGCGGCCCGGCTGGCGGACAGCCGCACCGAAGCCTTCTTCGCCGGGCATGTTGGCTAGGGGGAAGCAAGACATGCCCCGCAATCCCTGGCTGGTCGCGGCGGGCCTGCTGAGCGCCGCGGCCGCAATCCTGCACCTTGGCGTCATCGGGGGCGGACCCGCCTGGTACCGATTCTTCGGCGCCGGCGAGGATATGGCGCGCATGGCCGAGCAGGGGCTGGCGCGGCCAGCGCTCATCACGCTCGGCATCGCCGTCATTCTGGCGATCTGGGCGGCCTATGCCTTCGCCGGGGCGGGGCTGATCCGGCGGCTGCCGCTGATGCGGACGGCGCTGGTGGCGATCTCGACCATCTATCTGCTGCGCGGCCTTGTTCTTGTCCCCCTCCTGGCGATCCACCCGGAGCGGGTCGACGCCTTCACCTTATGGTCTTCGCTGATCGTGCTGGCCTATGGCGTCTCTTATGCGGTCGGGACATGGCGCGCCTGGCCCGCGCTGTCGGCGGGGCGAGGATGAGCGAACGCTACCGCCTGATCTTCCGCGAAACCGGCGGACCCGAAGTCATCGAGCGCGAGGAGCTCGAGGCGCTCGAGCCGGGCCCGGGCGAAGTCCTGGTCCGGCACCAGGCGATCGGGCTGAATTTTATCGACACCTACCACCGCTCGGGTCTCTATCCGCTCGGCCTGCCTTCGGGCCTCGGCAGCGAGGCGGCGGGCGCGGTCGAGGCGGCGGGCGAGGGCGCGGGCTTCTCGGCCGGCGAGCGGGTCGCTTATGCGCTGGGGCCGCCGGGCGCCTATGCCACGCACCGGATCGCGTCGGTCGACCGGCTGGTGCGGCTCCCCGACGATATCGGCGCCGAGGTCGCGGCGGCCGTCCTGCTCAAGGGCTGCACCGCCGAATTCCTGATCGAGCGGTGCGCGAAGGTGCAGGCGGGCGAGTGGGTGCTGGTCCACGCGGCGGCCGGCGGCGTGGGGTCGCTGCTCGTGCCCTGGCTGAAGGAGATCGGGGCGAGGGTGGTGGCACACGCGGGGTCGCCCGCCAAGGCGGCGATCGCGAAAGGGCTCGGCGCCGATCATGCGCTCTCGTGCCCCTTCGCGGACCTGGCCGGTGAAGTCCGGCGCCTGACCGGCGGCGAGGGCGTGCGCTGCGTTTTCGACGGCGTCGGGGCGGCGAGCTGGCAAGCGTCGCTGGCGAGCCTCGGGCGGCGCGGGCTGATGGTGAGCTTCGGCAACGCCTCGGGCCCGGTGCCGGCGGTCAGCCCGCTCGAACTGACGCGGGCCGGATCCCTGTTCCTGACCCGGCCGACGCTCGCCGATTATGTCGCCGGCCCGGGCGCGCTGCAGGCGTCGGCCGCGCGCCTCTTCGAGATGATCCGGTCGGGCGCCGTGCCGGTCAGGATCGGGGCGCGCTTCGCGCTCGCCGACGCGGCGGACGCGCACCGCGCGCTCGAGGCGCGCTCGACGACCGGATCGACCCTGCTGATTCCCTGACCGGCGCCACGCTCAGGGGGCGGGGGCGGGGGCCGCCTCCGGCCAGAAGAACTGGAGCACACCGACCTCATGGTCGACGGCGCCGTCATAGATCATCTTGCCGGCGACGTAGACGATCACGATCAGGCCGACCCAGGCTATCCAGCGGTAGCGCTCGATATAGGTGGCGATGAAATTGGCGGCGATGCCCATCAAGGCGACCGAGAGCAAAAGGCCGATGATCAATATGCCGGGATGGTCGCGCGCGGCGCCGGCGACGGCGAGCACATTGTCGAGGCTCATCGAGACGTCGGCCAGCGCGACCGCCCAGGCGGCGCCGGCGAAGCTCTTGGCCGGCCTCAGGCCCGACGCCTCGTTGCCCGGAGTGGCGGGATCGTCGGCGCTGGCGCGAAGGTCGCGGTACATCCGCCAGGCCACCCAGAGGAGGAGGATGCCGCCGGCGAGGATCAGGCCGACGATCTGCATCAATTGCGTGACCATGAGCGCGAAGACGATGCGCAGCACCAGAGCGGCGATGATGCCGATCAGGATGACCTTCTTGCGCTGCGCGGGCGGCAGGCCGGCGGCGAGCGCGCCGACCACGATCGCATTGTCGCCGGCCAGCATGATGTCGATCATCAGCACCTGGCCGAACGCGGCCAGAGCGGCGGGCTCGCCGATATTGGCGAAATCGTGGACGATCGACGCCCAGATGCCGGCCAGGCCTCCGGCCGGCGCCGACGCCGCAAAAGCGAGAAGGAAATCGATCATCATGGTCGCGCGCCGCTTATTGGTTCATGGAGGCGAAGAAATCCTCGTTGGTCTTGGAATCCTTCATCTTGTCGAGCAGGAACTGCATGGCGTCGACCGTGCCCATCTGCATCAGGATGCGCCTCAGGACCCACATCTTCGAAAGCTTGGCCTGGTCGACCAGCAGCTCCTCCTTGCGGGTGCCGGATTTGCCGACGTCGAGCGCGGGGAAGATGCGCTTGTCGGCGACCTTGCGGTCGAGGACGATCTCCGAATTGCCGGTGCCCTTGAACTCCTCGAAGATGACCTCGTCCATCTTGGAGCCGGTGTCGATGAGCGCGGTGGCGATGATCGAGAGCGAGCCGCCCTCCTCGATGTTGCGGGCGGCGCCGAAGAAGCGCTTGGGCCGCTGGAGCGCGTTGGCGTCGACGCCGCCGGTCAGCACCTTGCCCGACGAGGGCACGACCGTGTTGTAGGCGCGGCCCAGGCGAGTCACAGAATCGAGCAGGATTACGACATCCTTCTTGTGCTCGACGAGGCGCTTGGCCTTCTCGATCACCATCTCGGCGACCTGGACGTGGCGGCTGGCGGGCTCGTCGAACGTCGATGAGATCACCTCGCCCTTCACCGAGCGCTGCATGTCGGTCACTTCCTCGGGCCGCTCGTCGATCAGGAGCACGATCAGGAAGACCTCGGGATGGTTGTCGGTGATCGCCCGGGCGATGTTCTGGAGGAGAACGGTCTTGCCGACGCGGGGCGGCGACACGATCAGGGCGCGCTGGCCCTTGCCCTGGGGCGAGATGATGTCGATCACGCGGGCCGACTTGTCCTTGACGGTCGGGTCGGCGCTATCGAGGGTCAGCTTCTCGTCGGGATAGAGCGGAGTGAGGTTGTCGAAATTGACGCGGTGGCGGACCGCGTCGGGATCGTCGAAATTGATCTGGGTGACGCGCACCAGGCTGAAATAGCGCTCGCCTTCCTTGGGCCCGCGAATCTCGCCCTCGACCGTGTCGCCGGTTCTCAAACCGAACTTCCTGACCTGGTTGGGCGAGACGTAGATGTCGTCGGGGCCGGCCAGATAGTTGGAATCGGCCGAGCGCAGGAAGCCGAAGCCGTCCTGCAGCACTTCGATCGTGCCCTGGCCCATGATCTCGTTGCCGGTGTCGGCGCGGACCTTCAGGATCGAAAACATCAGCTCCTGCTTGCGCAGGGTCGACGCGCCTTCGACGCCGAGCTCCTCGGCCATCGCCACCAGTTCGGCGGGGGTCTTTTGCTTCAGGTCGTTGAGATGCATTGGAATACTCTTGGATATACGGATTCCGGGCGTGGAAGCGGCGGGAATCGGAAATGGGGAGCGGCTTGAACACCCGCGCGGACGGCAGGCTAACGACTGGAAGGCCAGTTATGCTCCGCACCCCGCCAAGTCAAGGCGGCGGGGCGCCGACGACGGGGACGGGGGTTGCGAGGTCCCAAGGCCCATGCTAGCAGCCGCCGCCTTACCCGAACCGGTCGCCGGTTTCGCTCAGAGCGGGCGTAGCTCAGGGGTAGAGCACAACCTTGCCAAGGTTGGGGTCGAGGGTTCGAATCCCTTCGCCCGCTCCAGATTTCCGCCGTCGTCATTCGAACCCGGGACTGCGGCGGCGCATCCGCGCTTGACTTCGGCCCCCGCCGACATTCATTCATGGCGCTTCCGGGAAGGACAGAGCTATGAAAACACTTGCCCTGCTCGCAGCGACTCTGCTGTCGGCGGCCGCGGCGTCGCAGACGGTCGCGCCGGTCCGGGAGATCAGCGACCCCGGTGCGCGCATTTGCAGGGTCACCGGCGAAACCGGCACGCGGCTGGGCCGCACGCGCACCTGCAAGTCACAAGGTGAATGGGACCAGGACCGCCTCGATCAGCGCAACACGCTCGACCGCGCCCAGACCAGGCAGTTCAACCGGACCGTCGACGAGGTCGGCAAGACCCGCTAGCCGGCGCGGTCGAAACGCCTCCTCCTGAGCGCGCTGGCCGAGGCGGCGACCCGCGACTGGAAGGCTTGGAATCCGCTGAGCGGACCGGAGACTGGATGCGGCCGGCCGAATCCGTTATGGGGAACAGATGGTTATCCTCGCGCTCCTTGCCCTTCAGGCCGCCGCGCCGATCTCGACGCCCGGCCCATTGTCCGCTTCGGCGGCGGCCCCGGCGCCGTCCGCCATCGTCACCACCGAATCCGGGCTGCGCTTCCAGGTGCTGCAGCCGGGCTCCGGACCGAGGCCCACCCGCCACGACGCCGTGCTCGTCACTTATGAGGGGCGGCTCCGCGACGGCACCGTCTTCGATTCGGCGCCCGAGCCGGTCGGGGTGCGCGTCGGCCAGCTGATCCCGGGCTTCACCGAAGCGCTCCGGATGATGAACCAGGGCGGCCGCTACCGCTTCTGGATTCCGCCCAACCTCGCTTATGGCGACGTCGGCTCGCGCGGCGTCGTCCCGCCCAATGCAGAGGTCGAGTTCACGCTGACGCTGGTGCGGGTCGGCCGTCCCCGGACCCGCTGAGCGGGCTGAGCGGAACGCCTGCCTTTCGGCGTCCCTGAGCGCTTATCGAGGTCTGGCGGAGCGGCGCGCCGGCGGTGCGGCACCCGGCCCCGGCTGGGCTCTGGGCTCGAGCAAGGCGGCGGTCTCGATCGCGTCGAGCGCCTGGCGGGCGATCACATAGCGCCGCGCCTTCATCACCCAGTCCCGGGCATGGTCGCGGCCCGGCATGCGCAGCACTTCGGCAAGAGCGGGCGCGACCTCGGCCGATTCGAGCCAGCGCGTCGCGCGGGCCAGCCGCTCGGCCGGGACCGGCGACGGCGTCCCCTCCCGCCGCACGGTGACCAGGCCGCCGAGCTCGCTGCGGAACGCGCCCCACCAGCTCTGCTGGGGCCCCGAGCCGGTCAGCAACGGCCCCGCCTGCTGTAGGCCGCCCTGCAGCTCCTGCAGCGTAACCGGCTCGCGTGCCGCGGTGATGATCATGCCGACCGCTTGCGGCTGACTCTCGCCGAAGCGCTGGCGCAGCAGCGCCTCGAGGAAGCCCAGGGGAACGCCGCGATCGAGCGCGCGGCGGGCGGCGAAGGCCACCAGCAACCCCTCGGCGCGATCGGCATTGCCGACGGCGGCGCGCGCCTCAGTGCCGACCTGGCCGATGCGCGCTTCGAGCGCGGCGACGCGGCGGCCGATTTCGGGATCGATGACGATCCGCTCGGGCTCATCCTCCGTCGGAGCGGCGGCGGGGCGCGCGGCCGGCACGAGTCCCGGCACGGCGCGAACGGTCACCGGCTGCGGCGCCGGCGGCGCCGGCGCGACGCCGATTACCCGCGCCGCGGCGTCCCAGTTCGAAAGCAAATAGCCCATCGCGCCGAGACCGAGCAGGAAGGCGAGGCCCGGCGCGAGCAGAGCGCGAAACAGGGACCGCCGGGGCGCCGTATCGATAGGATCATAGTCGCCGTTCATGCGCCGCCAGTCTGGCACAGCTTGGCGGCAAGCTCCAGCAAGGCTTGGTCGCGCGGCCTGGGCGCGATCGAGATCGAGCGCCATCCCTCGCCCGCGGCGCGGGCGGTCCGCGCGCTGATCGCGGCGATGGCGATCTCCCCGCGCGCGCCGGCGAGACCTGCGAGCAGGCGAGCGGCGCGCGGAGAATGGAGCAAGGCGATCGCGCCGCTCCGCAACGCGGCTCGCGCCTCGTCGGGCAGGCGCTCGGCCGCGTCGGCGGCGTAGACGGGGATGCGAGTGACCGCGATGCCCGGATGGCCGAGCGCGAGATGATCCTCACCGCACGGGTGGAAGGCGCGTCGCACCCCCTCAGCAGCCATCATCAGCAGCAAGGCGGCGCCGTCCTCGGCCCCGACACGAACGTCGGCGAAGCCGGCCTCGGCCGCCGCCGCCGCGCTCGCCTCGCCGACCGCGTAACAGGGCAGAGCGGTGAACGGCGTCATGCCGTCGCCGGCCTGGCGGCCGGCGCTTGCGCTGGTCACCATCACCGCGTCGAAGCCGTCGGGATCGGGCGGCGTCCAGGCGAGCGCCCTCACCGTGAACAGCGGCGCGACCACCGGCTCGAGCCCGAGCGCCCGGGCGCGCGCCGCCGTCTCGTCGGCGCCGGGCTGGGGACGCAGGACGAGGACATTCATCGGCCGAACATCGCGCGCAGGGCCGGGCTGGCTTGCGAAAGGAGCCGGCGGGCGAGGTCGGCGGGGTCCCCCTCGCCGGCCTGGACCTCGCTGCCGTCGGCGCTGAGGATTTCGGCGCGCAGCAAACCGCTTGTGGAGAGCGCCGCGACGGCGGAATGACAGTCGCCGCCCAGCGCGGCGAGGAAGGCGCGCTCCGCGTCGACCGCCTCGTGGGTCGGGCGATGGTCGATCGGATCGAGGGTGGCCCGAAGGTCGTGGCGGGCGGCGAGGATTTCCACGCCGATCGCACCCTGTGCTGGGGCCGGGAGCAGCGCGAGCGGAACGCCGGCGGAGATGCCGAGCCGGTGAAGGCCGGCAGAGGCCAGCAAAGTGGCGTCGAACTCCCCGCGCTCGACCTTGGCAAGGCGGGTCTCGACATTGCCGCGGATCTCCGCGATGTCGAGGTCGGGCCGCCGCGCCAGCAGCTGCGCGGCGCGGCGCGGCGACGACGTGCCGACGCGCGCACCGTCGGGAAGCGCTTCGAGGCTATCGGCGCCGATCAGCCGGTCGCTGGGGTCGGCACGCTCGAGCATGGCAGCGATCAGGAGCGTCTCGGGCCTGATCGTCTCGACGTCCTTCATCGAATGGACCGACATGTCGGTGCGGCCCTCGATCAGGCAGGCGTCGAGCTCCCTGGTCCACAGCGCCTTGCCGCCGACTTCGGCCAGCGGCCGATCCTGGATCAGGTCGCCCGAGGTGGTGATCGGAACGAGCGCGATCGCATCGTCGGCCCAGCCGTGCGCGGCCTTGAGCGCGTCGGCCACCATGCGCGCCTGGACGAGAGCGAGCGGCGAGCCGCGGGTGCCGATGCGAAGGGGCAAATCCATAGCGCGCTTGTGCTAGCGGCTCCGCTGGTGGCAGGGAAGCGTGCGATGAGCCTGATCCTCGGCATCGAATCGAGCTGCGACGAGACGGCGGTCGCCCTGGTGACGTCGGACCGGCGCATCCTCGCGCACCGGCTCGCCGGCCAGGAGGCGGCGCACCGGCCCTATGGCGGCGTCGTCCCCGAGATCGCGGCGCGCGCCCATGTCGAGATATTGCCCGGATTGATCGAACAGGTGCTGGCCGACGCGGAGATCGGCCTGAGCGAGGTCGACGCGATCGCGGCGACCGCGGGTCCGGGGCTGATCGGCGGAGTGATGGTTGGGCTGGTTACCGCTAAGGGGCTGGCGCTGGCCGCGGGCAAGCCGCTCGTCGCCATCAACCATCTGGAGGGTCATGCGCTTTCGCCGATGCTCACGAGCCCGGACCTCGATTTCCCCTATCTGCTGCTGCTCGTGTCGGGCGGCCATTGCCAATTGCTCTTCGTCGAAGGCGTCGGCCGCTACCGCCGGCTCGCCACGACGATCGACGACGCCGCGGGGGAGGCGTTCGACAAGACCGCCAAGCTGCTCGGCCTGGGCTTTCCGGGCGGGCCCGCGGTCGAACGGGCGGCGGAGGCGGGCGATCCGCGCGCGGTGCCGCTGCCCCGGCCGTTGGTCGGTTCGGACGAGCCGCATTTCTCCTTCGCGGGATTGAAGAGCGCGGTGCTGCGGGCGAAGCAATCGGGCCGCCATAAGGACGCCGACATCGCCGCTTCATTCCAGCAGGCGGTCGTCGACTGCTTCGTCGACCGCACCGCGCGCGCGATCGCGGCGGCGGGCGTCGCGACCGCTTTGGTCGTCGCCGGCGGCGTCGCGGCCAACCAAAAGGTGCGCGGCGCGCTCACCGATCTCGCCGCGGCCCGCGGCCTGCCTTTCGTCGCGCCGCCGCTCTGGCTGTGCACCGACAATGCGGCGATGATCGCCTGGGCGGGAGCGCTGCGCTTCGAGGCGGGGCTCACCGACGGGCTCGACGCCCCGGCACGGGCGCGCTGGCCGCTCGACCCGGCGGCCGAGACGGTGCGCGGCGCTGGGGTCAAGGCGTGAGGATCGGCGTCATCGGCGCCGGCGCCTGGGGCACCGCGCTCGCCCAGGTCGCGGCCGCCGACGGCGAGGAAGTCGTCCTCTGGGCGCGCGAGCCCGAAGTGGTCGAGGCGGTCAATGCGGCCCACGAGAACATCGTCTTCCTCAAGGGCGTGAAGCTCGAGGAGACGATCCGGGCGACCGGCGATCTCGGCGAGCTGGGCGGGTGCGAGGCTTATCTGGTGGTGACGCCGGCCCAGCACGTGCGCGCCGTGCTCGGCGGGTTCGAGGCGAAAGGCAGGCCGCTCGTCCTCTGCGCCAAAGGCATAGAGGACAAGACCGGCCTCCTCATGCACGAGGTGACTCACCAGGTTCAGCCGGGCTCGCCGGTCGCGGTCCTGTCCGGGCCGACCTTCGCCCACGAAGTCGCGGCGGGCCTGCCGACGGCGGTAACGCTCGCGGCACAGGATCAGGCTTTGGGCGAGCGGCTCGTGGCGCGGATCGCGCGGCCCCTCTTCCGGCCCTATCTGTCCGACGACGTCGCCGGCGCCGAGGTCGGGGGCGCGGTCAAGAACGTGCTCGCCATCGCCTGCGGGGTGGTCGAAGGGCGGAAGCTCGGGCTGAATGCCCGCGCCGCGCTCATCTCGCGCGGCTTCGCCGAGATGACCCGCTTCGGCCTCGCCAAGGGCGCGCGCGCCGAGACGCTGGCCGGCCTGGCCGGCCTTGGCGATCTCGTCCTCACCTGCTCCTCGACGAGCTCGCGCAACTTCAGCCTGGGAAAGGGCATCGGCGAGGGGGCCAGGCCAGCCGATTTGCTCGCCGACAGGAAGACGGTCGCCGAGGGTGCCTTTACCGCGCCGGTCCTGAAGCGGGCCGCCGAGGCGCTCGGCGTAGACATGCCGATCGTCGCCGCGGTCTGCGCGCTGCTCGCCGGGGAGGCGTCGGTGGACGAGGCGGTGGGGCGGCTGCTCGCTCGGCCGCTGAGGGGCGAGGGCGTCTAGAAGTCCCAGCAGATACCCTTATTCTCCCAGTCGCCGTAGCGGGTGGGCTCCCTGCCTTTGGGTCCTCCGGTTTCTTCGGCCGGCTCGGCCTCGCCCGGCTCGGGCACAGGGGTGCTTTTCGAGAGATAGGCGGGCAGTTTCACGTGCGGCGGGCGCTCGGCCATGGCAATTCCGTTTGAATTCGTTCTCGCTTCGACGCATTTCGGCCGCGAAGGCGCGAAAGGCAAGATGAACGACGTCCGGACCCACGACCCGCCGGGCACGGCCTCGCGCCGCGCCGCCCTGCGCCTGCTCGATGCGGTGCTGCGCAAGGGTCTGCCGCTCGAATCGGCGCTGGACAGCGCCGCGCGCGACCTGGAGCGCGCCGACGACCGCGCCTTCGCGCACGCAATCGCCGCCGAGGCGCTGCGCCGCCTGCCCGATCTCGACGCCCTGATCGACCGCGCCACCCGCAAGCGCCTGCCCGACGACTCCAAGGCGCGGTTCGCGCTCAGGATCGCGCTGGTTCAGGCGCTGGCGCTCGAGACGCCGCACCATGCCGCCATTTCGACCGTGCTGCCGCTGGTCGACGGCGGGCCCCGCAAGCTGGTCCATGGCGTGTTCAGCACCGTCATGCGCGAGAAATGGGCGCTTCCCGATATCCCGACTTTGCCGGAGCCGGTCGCGGAGCGCTGGCGCAAGGCCTGGGGCGAGGAAGCCGTGGCGGCGGCCGCGAGGCTGATCGCGGTGCCGCCGCCGATCGATCTCATCGGCGAGCCGCCCACCGACCTTGATGGCGTCAGCCTGATGCCCGGACATCTCCGGCTCGCCCGCGGCACCGCGGTCGCCGGCCTTGCCGGCTATGGCGAGGGCAAATGGTGGGTGCAGGACATTTCGGCCTCCGTCCCGGCGCGACTGCTGGGGCCCGGCGCCGGCCGGACCGTGCTCGACCTGTGCGCCGCGCCGGGCGGCAAGACCATGCAGCTCGCGTCCGCAGGCTGGGACGTGACGGCGCTCGACGTGTCGGAAAGTCGTCTGGCGCGACTTTCGGAGAATCTGGCGCGGACCGGGCTCGAGGCGGAGGTGGTCGCCGCCGACGTCATGATGTGGGCGCCCTCCGCCCCGGTCGACGCAATTCTGCTCGACGCGCCCTGCACCGCGACCGGCATCTACCGGCGGCATCCCGACGTTCTCCACCGCGTCCGCCCGCGCGCCATTGCCGAGCTCGCCGAGATGCAGAGGGCGATGCTCGCCCGCGCCGCGGACTGGCTGAAGCCGGGCGGGACCCTGGTCTACGCCGTCTGCTCGCTGGAACCGCGCGAAGGCGAGCAGGTCTCCGAGGACTTTATCGCGAGCCGGGGCGACTACAGGCTCGAGGAGCGGCAGCGCATCCTTCCGGGCGCCTATGCGGAGCAGGGCGGCGCGGACAGCTTCTTCATCGCCCGCTTCGTCCGAAATAAAGGGGGATAAGTCGGGCCGTTTCCTTGCCCCGCGAGTCGCGCGGATGTTAGGGTCTATTCCGTGCAGCAGCCGGTCCGCATTTCCCCCTCGATCCTCTCTGCCGATTTCGCCCGGCTGGGCGAGGAGGTGCGGGCGCTGGACGCTGCCGGCGCCGACTGGATCCATGTCGACGTGATGGACGGCCATTTCGTGCCCAACCTCACCATCGGGCCGATGGTGGTGAAGGCGCTTCGGCCGCACACGGCAAAGCCGCTCGACGTCCATCTGATGATCGCGCCGGCCGATCCCTATATCGAGGCCTTCGCCGAGGCGGGCGCCGACATCATCACGGTCCATCCCGAATCGGGCCCGCACCTCCACCGCACCGTCCAGACGATCAAGTCGCTCGGCAAGCGCGCGGGCGTGTCCCTCAATCCGGCGACGCCGGCCAAGGCGCTCGATTACGTGATCGAGGAGATCGACCTCGTCCTGGTGATGAGCGTCAATCCGGGCTTCGGCGGGCAGAGCTTCATCGCCAGCCAGCTCAAGAAGATAGCGGCGGTGAGGAAGCGGATCGACGCGACCGGCAAGGCGATCGATCTCGAGGTGGACGGGGGCATCGATTTGGCCAATGCGAAGCGGGCGATCGAGGCAGGCGCCGACGTGCTCGTCGCCGGGACCGCGACCTTCAGGGGCGGTCCCGACGCCTATGCGGACAATATAAGGGGTTTGCGGGGGTGAGCCGCCTCGAAAAGGTGGAGAGCGAAACGGGCGAAGACGAGATCGAGCCGGGCAAGCGACTGATCCGCGTCGGCGACGACCGCGGCCTCTCCCTGTTCGAGCGGCTGAACTACCGGATCCACCGTCTGGCCTGGCGGACGCCGCTCCACGCCCTGCGGCTGCGCGGCCGGGTGCCCTTGAAGCTGATCGCGGTGCCCAAGGATCCGATCGCCGGCGACAAGGCGGCCGGCGAGGCGCTGCTCGCCGGCTTTTTCTCGCATAACGGCACGGAAGTCGCCGTGGAGACGTTCGATTTCGCCACCCTGGGCCTGCCGGCCGATTTCACGGCCTATCTGCAAAGCTTCGCTTGGCTCAGGGACCTTTCCGCGGCCGCCACCCGCGAGCGCGGCGCGCGGCGCGCCGAGCAGATCACGCGCAAGTGGCTCGCCATCCACGCCGACCAGGTCAGCGAGCCGGGATGGCGGGCGGATTTGTGGGGGCGGCGCATCCTCTTCTGGACCGCCTATGCGCCCTACATCCTGTCGAGCACCGATCCGGTCTACCGCTCGTCGGTCCTCTACGCTCTCGCCCGCGGCGCCCGCCACCTCGAGCGAAGCGCGGACAAGGCGCTGCCCGGCCTCCAGCGCATCACCGCCTGGAGCGGCGTGATTGCCGCCGCTTTGGTCGTGCAAGGCGGCCCGGGCAGGCTGAAATCGGGCGAGGCGGGGCTCACCCGGGCGCTCGGCGTCTCGCTGCACGACGATGGGGGGCTGGTCAGCCGCTCGCCGACGGAGCAGCTGGCCGTGGTCGAGACGCTGGGCCAGCTCCGCGCCGTCTACAGCGCGGCGCGGCGGGAGGTGCCGGACTGGCTGGGCGAGGCCCTGGCCTCCGCCGTCGGCGCCTTGCTCTGCGTCACCCTGGGCGACGACGCGCTGTCGAGCTGGCAGGGGGGCAACATGGCGAGCCGCCGCCGCGTCGCCGCCGCAGCGGAGGGCGCCGGCCTCGTGGTGCGGCCGCTGCGCCAAGCGCGGGGCTGGGGCTATCAGCGGCTGCAGGCCAAGACCAGCGTCCTCGTGTTCGACGCCGCGCCGCCGCCGCCGCCGCGCGCCCTGAATGGCGCTTGCGCCTCGACGCTCGCCTTCGAGTTGAGCGACGGGCCGGCCCGGCTGATCGTCAATTGCGGGAGCGTCGGCTCGGCGATCGGGGCGCTCCCGCCGGCGCTCATCCATGCCTTGCGCACCACCGCGGCCCATTCGACGCTGACCCTGGGCGACCGCAACTCGACCGCGATCCACGAGGACGGATCGCTGGGCCGGGGCGTCGCCGAGGTCGAGCTGGCACGCGACGAGACGGCGGGGATCGGCAGGGTCGAGGCCAGTCACGACGGCTATGTCCGCCGCTACGGCCTCATCCACGAGCGCCGCCTGAACCTGTCGGGCGACGGCCGGCAATTGGGCGGCGAAGACCGGCTGATCGCCTCGGGACGCAAGAGAAGGACCGAAAGCGTGCCCTTCGCCGTCCGCTTCCATCTGGCGCCGGCGGTGGAAGTGACGACGACCGCCGACGGCCAGGGCGCGCTGCTGCGCCTGCGCGGCGGCGCAGTCTGGCAGTTCCGCTGCCGCGGCGGCCGGCTCGGCGTCGAGGAGAGCCTGTGGGTCGACGGCGAAGCGCGGCCGCACGCGACGCTGCAGCTCGCCGTCACCGGCGACTCGCCGGCCGACGGCATGACCATATCCTGGGAGCTCAAGCGGGCTACCTGAACTCGATCGAAGGAAGAGCATGACGGACGTGAAGATCGCCCGGGCGCTGTTGTCCGTGTCGGACAAGACCGGCCTCGTCGAGCTCGGCCGAGCGCTGGCCCGGCACGGAGTGGAGTTGATTTCGACGGGAGGCACGGCGAAGACGTTGCGCGAGGCCGGCCTTGCGGTGCGCGAGGTCTCGGATCTCACCGGTTTCCCCGAAATGATGGACGGCCGGGTGAAGACTCTGCATCCCAAGATTCATGGCGGCCTGCTCGCGTTACGCGACGATGCCGGTCACGCCGCGGCCATGGCCGAACATGCGATCGGCGCGATCGACCTTGTCATCGTCAATCTCTATCCGTTCGCAGAGACTCTCGCCAAGGGCGCCTCGCGCAACGAGATCATAGAGAATATCGACATCGGCGGCCCGGCGATGGTGCGCTCGGCCGCCAAGAACCACGCGCATGTCGCCGTCGTCACCGATCCCGCAGACTATGCCGAGCTGGTCCGTGTGCTCGACGAAAGCGGCGGCATGACGTCGTTCGACATGCGCAAGCGGCTGGCCGCATGGGCCTTCGCTGCGACCGCCGCCTATGAGTCCGCCATTTCGCAATGGTTCACCTTTGACGATATGGACATCGGCCTGCCCGAGACGATCACCTTTGCGATGCGCCGCGGCGAGCCTTTGCGCTACGGCGAGAATCCGCATCAGGACGGCGCGATCTATTTGCCGCAAGGTCCGCACGCGCGGGGCATCGCCCAGGCCGAGCAGATTCAAGGCAAGCCTCTGAGCTATAACAATTACAACGACGCCGACGCAGCTCTCGAGCTGGTCGCCGAGTTTCGCGACGAACGTCCCGCCTGCGTCATCGTCAAGCACGCCAACCCATGCGGCGTCGCCATCGCCGGAAGCCTCCTCGAGGCCTATGAAGCCGCTTTCGACTGCGACCGCGTTTCCGCCTTCGGCGGCATCGTCGCGGTGAACCGGTCGCTCGATCGCGCGGCCGCCGAGGCGATGACGCGGATCTTCACCGAAGTGGTGATCGCGCCCGACGCGGACGAGGAAGCGAGGGCCGTGTTCGCGGCAAGGAGGAATTTGCGCCTGCTGCTGACCGGCGACCTGCCAGATCCGACTCGCCACGGCCTGGCGCTCAAGTCGATCACCGGCGGCTGGCTGCTCCAGGAGCGAGACAAATGCCGGATCGCCGCCAGCGGCCTTAGAGTGGTGACGAAGCGCCCGCCAGCGGATCGGGAGCTCGCCGACTGCCTGTTCGCCTGGACAGTCGCCAAGCACGTCAAGTCGAACGCCATCGTCTATGCGAAGGACGGCGCCACGGCCGGAATCGGCGCAGGACAGATGAACCGGCTGGAATCGGCGCGCATCGCCGCCTGGAAGGCGAAGGACGCCGCTGAAAAGGCGGGCTGGGCGGAACCGCGGACGATAGGTTCGGCCGTGGCGTCCGATGCCTTCTTTCCGTTTGCCGACGGGCTGCTCGCCGCCGTGGAAGCGGGAGCGAGCGCGGTGATCCAGCCAGGCGGTTCGATCCGCGATGACGAAGTGATCGCCGCGGCCGACGACGCCGGCATCGCCATGGTCTTCACAGGAATGCGGCACTTCCGGCACTAGGGCGCGCCGCTCTCCGGCGGCGGCGCGCTGCGTTCGTCATCCTTCTTCAGGCGGAAGAGCTCACGATCCTCATGGGTGAAGCCGCGCATCCACACCACCCAGCCGAACGCCAGCAGGATCAAGGGCACGCCCACCGTAAGCTCGGTCCATTCGAACGCCTGGGGGAGCGCGGTGAATCCGTAGCCGACCAGGATCGCGGCGGAGGCCGCCCAGACCAGAGGCCAGCGCCAGCCCTGGACCGGCGCGCCGAGCAGCCGGGAGAGCAAGCCCGCCTTCAGCACCGAGGCCAAAGCGAGCGCCAGCCCCAGAGCGACCGCCGCGCCCGCCGCCTGGTAAGCCTGCCGCCGCTCCGCGTCGGCCGGCCATTGGGTGAAGTCAATGCCGGCGACGATCGCGACCGTCAGCAGCGCCTGGGTCGCGAGCATCAGGAGCGAGATCAGCAGGTTCCGGTGCCGCGCGACATAGACCAAAGCGGCCTCCGACACCGCCGCTGTGGCCGCGACCACCTCCGCGGCGAGAAGGAAAGCCAGAGCGGCCGTGCCGCCGACGAATTGCGGCCCGACCAGCCCCATCACCGCTTCGCCCGGTATGCCGAGCGCCAGCGCGATCGCGGTCTGGGCGGCGATGATCCAGAAACCGACCTGCCGGACCTGCTTCGCCACGGCCTTCTTGTCGCCCTCGGCCAGCTTCTGCGTGATGACGGGTGCGAGGATCGGATCGAAGCTGGTCTTCAATTTCTGCGGCAGCGAGGCGACCTGCTGCGCGACATAATAGACGCCGACCCAATAAGGCGCGACGAACAGGCCCAATATGGCGATGTCGAGTCGGCGCGATCCCCATTCGATGGCGTCGGCGGCGGCGAGGGGCACGTTGCGCCGCGCGACCGCGTTGATCTCGGCCGGGTTCGGCCGCCAGTGGCGCGGGAGGCCGTAGCTCCTGAACAGCCGCCAGAAGGCCATCGCGAGGCCGGCCGCGATCGAGACCACATAGGCGATGATCAACCCGTCGCGCGAGGAGAAGAAGACGAGCGCCCCCGCGGCGATGCTGATCGTCCAGGGCTCGACGATGGCGCGGACCTGGACGGTCGAGGCGACGTCGTGGCGGTAGGCCAGAGCGGCGAGCGCGACGTCCGCCCCGGCAATGCCGAAGATGACCAGGGGCAGAAGCCATTCGGCTCCGCGTATGTCGCCATTGGGGAACATCGCCTGCGGAAAGATCATCAGGATCGCGCTCGCGACCGCCGAGGCGATGAAGGCCGCGAGCAGCCCGTCGGCGACGACGCAGACGTGCGGCTGGTCGGTGGTCGAGAGCTGCTGGGCGAGGCCGCGCTTCAGGCCCAGGGTGGCGAGCTGGGCGGCGAGCTCGATGACGATGATCGCATAAGCGAAGCGGCCGAGCAGATCGGGGCCGTAGAAGCGTCCGGCGATAAACAGGAAGGGGAGGCGGGCGGCGAGCCGGAGGACGAAGCCGAGCAAATTGGTGCGACCGCCCCGGGCCAGAGCGGCGATGTCGTCGTCGGGCGGCGGCGGCGCCTCGCTCAATGCGCGGCGCCCCAATTGGCGCCGGTGCCGATCTCGACGCCCAGCGGCACGCTCAAGCCGACCGCCGGCTCGGCCGCGCCGGCCATGACCTCGCGGACCACGTCCGCCGCAGCTTCGGCCTCGCCCTCGGGAACTTCGAAGACGAGCTCATCATGGACCTGCATCAGCATCCGCACGCGGCTGAGGCCCTCGGCCTCGAGCGCCGGCCCCATCCGCGCCATCGCCCGCTTGATGATGTCGGCGGCCGTACCCTGGATCGGGGCGTTGATCGCGGCCCGCTCGGCGCCCTGGCGCTCGTGCTGAATCTTCGATTTGATCCTCGGGAAATGCGTCTTGCGGCCGAACAGCGTGGTGGTGAAGCCGGTCTCGCGCACGTCGGAGAGCGTGTCGGCGATATAGCGCGAGATGCCGGGGAAGCGCTCGAAATAGCGGTCGATGATCGCCTGCGCCTCGTCGGCGGTGACGCCAAGGCGCCCGGCCAGCCCCCAGCGCGAAATGCCGTAGAGGATGGCGAAGTTGATCGTCTTGGCGGAGGCGCGCGTGTCGCGGTTGACCGCGCCGAACAGCTCGCCGGCGGTCATGTTGTGGATGTCCTCCCCCCGCTCGAACGCGGCCTTGAGCTGGGGCACGTCGCAAATGTGGGCGGCGAGGCGAAGCTCGATCTGGCTGTAGTCGGCCGAGAGCACGACATGGCCCGGCTCGGCAATGAAGGCGTCGCGGATACGCCGGCCGATCTCCGTGCGGATTGGGATGTTCATCAAATTGGGGTCGGTCGAGGCGAGCCGGCCGGTCTGCGCGCCTGACAAGGAGTAGCTGGTGTGGACGCGGCCGGTTTCCTTGTTGATCTGCTCCTGGAGGGCGTCGGTGTAGGTCGATTTCAGCTTGGTCAGCTGGCGCCAGTCGAGCACGAGCTGGGCGATCGGCACGCCTTCGCGCGACAGGCGCTCCAGCTCGGTGACGTCGGTCGACCAGGTGCCCGACTTTCCCTTGCGCCCGCCGGACAAGCCCATCTTATTGAATAGGATGTCGCCCAATTGCTGGGGGCTGCCGATGGTAAAACTGCAGCCGGCCTCGCCGCAGACCTTCTCCTCCAATTCGGCGATCTGGACGTTGAACTCGGCCGACAGGCTTCTCAGCACGTCGCGGTCCACCTTGACGCCGTCGCGCTCCATCCGGCCGACCACCGCGACCATCGGCCGGTCGACCATCTCGTAGACCCGCGTCGCCTTTTCGAACGGCAGGCGCGCGCGGAAGCGCATCCAGAGCCTGAGCGCGACGTCGGCGTCCTCGGCCGCATATTCTGTGGCCCTGCCGACCGGCACCTTGTCGAACGTGATCTGCTTCTGACCCGTGCCGCACAGGTCCTTGAAGGCGATGCACTCATGGTCGAGATGCTTCTTAGCCAGATCATTCAGCGAATGGGAATTCAGGCCGCCGGCATCGAGGTTGAAGCTCATCACCAGCGTATCGTCATAGGGGGCGATCGAAATGCCGCGCTTGTTGAAGACGACCCAGTCGAACTTGAGATTGTGCCCGATCTTGAGGATCGCCGGATCCTCGAGCAGCGGCTTCAGCCGCTCCAGCACCAGCGCCGCTGGAAGCTGCTCGGGGCGTTCGGCGAACATATCGTCGCCGCCATGTTCGAGCGGGATGTAGCAGGCCTTGTTGCACTCCGTCGCGAGACTGATCCCGACCAGCCTGGCGGAAACGCAGTCGCGGCCGTCGGTCTCGGTGTCGATCGCCAACCGGCCCAGGGCCTCGACCGCCGCGATCCAGCGGTCGAGCGCGGCCTCGTCGGTCACGATCTCGTAGAGCGAGCGGTCGATCTTCGGCTCGGGCCGGACTTCGCCTTGAGTCGCCGTCCGGGAAGGCGCCGCCGCGGCCTGCGCCTGGACGCCGAGGCGGGCGAGCAGCGAGCGGAAGCCGTGATGCTCCAGGAATTCGCGCAGCGGCTCTTCCGGTATGCCCTTGATCGCCAGCGCTTCCAGGGGCTCGGGTAAGGGCGAATCGCAGATCAGCCGGACCAGCTCGCGCGACAGCCGCGCCTTGTCGGCATGCTCGATCAGATTGGCCTTGAGCTTGGGCTTGGCGATTTCCTCGACATGGGCGAGCACATTCTCGACGTCGCCATATTGCTGGATAAGCTGCGAGGCGGTCTTGGGCCCTACGCCCGGAACGCCCGGAATGTTGTCGACGCTGTCGCCCATCAGCGCGAGCACCTCGCCCAATTGCTCGGGCGGCACGCCGAACTTCTCGATCACCTCCTCGCGGCCGATGCGCCGGTCGTTCATCGTGTCGAGCATGTCGAGGCCGGGCTCGATCAGCTGCATCAGATCCTTGTCGGACGAGACGATGGTGACCTGCCAGCCTTGTGCCAGAGCGGCCTTGGCATAACAGGCGATGATGTCGTCCGCCTCGAGCCCTTCCTCCTCGAGGCAGGGGATGGAAAAGGCGCGCGTCGCGTCGCGTATCAAGGGGAATTGGGGGACCAGCTCCGGCGGGGGCGGCGGCCTGTTGGCCTTGTACTGGTCGTACATCCGGTTGCGGAAGGTGCTCTCCGAGGCGTCGAGGATGACCGCGAGATGGGTCGGCCCCTCCTCCTTGTTGAGGCTGTCGGCGAGCTTCCAGAGCATGGTCGTGTAGCCGTAGACCGCGCCGACGTTGAGGCCGAACTTGTTGGTCAAAGGCGGCAGCCGGTGGAAGGCGCGGAAAATATAGGACGAACCGTCGACGAGGTAGAGATGTGGGGAAGGCATGGCCGAAAGGTCTAGCCGAAGGGCGCGCGGCTGCAAACCGTCTCCGGCTTATTGGGGGTAAGGCTGGGTTCAACAAGCGATGCTAGGACGCACGCGATGAACCGCAGGCACTTCATCCTGGCCGGCGCGGCCCTCGGCATCGTCGGCGCCGCGCCGCCCCGCTTTCAGCCGGCGCGCTTCTCGGCCGAGGTGCGCGGCCGCGGGCCCGACGTGATCCTGATTCCCGGCCTCACCGCGGGGCGCGAAGTCTGGCGGGCGACCGCCGATGCGATGCCGGGATACCGCTATCATCTGCTCCAGGTCGCGGGCTTCGCCGGCGAGCCGGCGCGCGGCAACAGGAGCGGCCCGATCCTCGCGCCTTTGGCCGACGAGATCGCCCGCTACATCGCCGAAAACCGCCTCGTCCGCCCTGCGATCGTCGGCCATTCGATGGGCGGCACGCTGGCGATGATGATTGCCGCCCGCTATCCGGCCCGCGCCGGCCGGATCATGGTCGTCGACATGCTGCCCGAGCCCGCCGCTTTGTTCGGCGGCAGCGCCACGGGCTGGGCGCCGCTCGCGGATTTCCTGACGACGCGGGGGGGGCGGCGTCTGTTCGGCTCGTTGATGAGCGCTTTCAGCCCGCCTGGGCCAGGCAACGGCCGCGGCGATCCGGACGTCGTCGCCCGCGTCACGCGCGAGCTGATGCGGACCGACACAAGCGCCGGGCTCGCCGCCATCCGCGTGCCGATAACGGTGGTCTACGCCTCGCCCGACCCCCGCGCCCGCGCGGGCATCGACCGCCAGTTCGCCGACGCTTATGCCCCCGCGCGGGCCGCCCGCCTGGTCCGCATCGACGGCAGCGGCCATATGGTGATGCTCGATCAGCCGGCGCGGTTCCGGGCGGCGCTGAGGACCTTTCTCGCCCGCTAGGGGGCCAGCACCGTATCCACGGCTTCCGGCAGCATGTCCGGATAATCGAGCGTATAGTGGAGACCGCGGCTCTCCTTGCGCGCGAGGGCGGAGCGGACGATGAGGTCGGCGACGACGACGAGGTTGCGCAGCTCTATGAGGTCGGCGGTGACTCGGAAATTGGCGTAATAATCCTGCGTCTCCTGGCGAAGGAGGGCGATCCGGTTCAAGGCGCGCTCGAGCCTCTTGGTGGTGCGGACGATGCCGACATAATCCCACATGAAGCGGCGGATCTCCTGCCAATTGTGGTGGACGACGACCTCTTCGTCCGAATCGGTGACTCGGCTTTCGTCCCAGGGCCGGATGGCGGGCGCGGGCGGCAGATCGGCCCAGCTTGCGTTGATGTGCCGCGCTGCGGAGAGGCCGAAGACCAGGCATTCGAGGACCGAATTGGAGGCGAGCCGATTGGCGCCGTGCAGGCCCGACATGGTGACCTCGCCGGCCGCATAAAGGCCGGGAAGGTCGGTGCGGCCGTCGAGGTCGGTCATGACGCTGCCGCAGGTGTAGTGCGCCGCCGGCACGACCGGGATCGGCTCTTTGGTGATGTCGATGCCGATGTCGGGCTCGACGAGGCGCGCGGCGATGGTGGGGAAATGGGTCAGGATGAAATCGGGGTCGCGGTGGCTGATGTCGAGGTGGACGTAATCGAGGCCGAGCCGCTTCAGCTCATGGTCGATGGCGCGGGCGACGATGTCGCGCGGGGCGAGCTCCTCGCGCGGGTCGAAGCGCTGCATGAAGCGGCGGTGGGTCGTGGGCAGCTTCAGCTTGGCGCCTTCCCCGCGCATCGCCTCGGTGATCAGGAAGTTCTTGACCTCGGCGTTGAACAGGCAGGTCGGGTGGAACTGGGCGAATTCCATGTTGGCGACTCTCGCGCCGGCGCGCCAGGCCATGGCGATGCCGTCCCCGGTCGAGCCGCGCGGATTGGTCGAATAGAGCCAGGCGCGGCTGGCCCCGCCGGTGGCGAGGATGGTGGCGCGGCCGGTCAGGAGCGACACGGTTCTCGCTTCCCGATCGAGCGCGTAGACGCCCCAGACATGGCCGTCGTCCGATCCGTCAACCGCGTTGCGGCCGGTGGCGAGGTCGATCGCCGCCATGTTGGGCACGAGGGTGATGTTGGGATGGTCGGCGGCGGCCTTTTCGAGAGCCTGCTGCACGGCCCAGCCGGTCGCGTCGGCGACGTGGACGACTCGGCGGTGGCTGTGTCCGCCCTCGCGGGTCAGGTGCCAGCGATCCTCCCCGCCTTCGGTGAAGGGCACGCCAAGCTCGGCGAGGCGCTCGATCGCCGCGGGGGCGTTTTCGACGACGAATTCGACTGTCCTGCGGTCGTTGAGGCCGGCGCCCGCGACGATCGTGTCCTCGATATGGCTTTCGAATGTGTCGCCGGCCTCGAGCACGGCGGCGATCCCGCCCTGCGCCCAGGCGGTCGAGCCGGCGGAGATGCCGCTCTTGGCAAGGACCGCGACCTTGAGCGTGTCGGCGAGGTTCAGGGCGGCGCTGAGCCCGGCCGCGCCCGAGCCGATCACGACCACGTCGTAGCTCTGCTCAGCCATCCGTGCCCGTCGCGCGGGTGAGGTTCAGGAAGACGTCCTCGAGGTCGGCCTCGCGGGTGGAGACGTCGACGATTCCCAGGCCTTCCCGCTGCAGCGCGGCGAGCACGTCGCCGGCATTGACCCGGTCCTTGCGGTAGGTGATCGTGAGCGTGCGCTCGCCGCTCAATTCGATCTTGTCGAAACAGGCGTTGACGGGCGCCTTCCCAACGTCGCGGTCGACGACCACTTCGACCACCTTCTCCTGCGCCATTCCGACCAGCGTCCGAGTCGCCTCGTTGGCGATCAGGCGGCCGTGGTTGATGATCGCGATCCGGTCGCAGAGCTGCTCGGCCTCCTCGAGATAATGGGTGGTGAGGACGATGGTGACGCCCTGGTCGTTGAGGCCGCGGACATAGTCCCAGAGCTGCTGGCGGAGCTCGACGTCGACGCCGGCCGTGGGCTCGTCGAGGACCAGAATCGGCGGCGAATGGACCATCGCCTTGGCGACCAGCAGCCGCCTTTTCATGCCGCCCGAAAGCGTGCGGGAATAAGCGTCGGCCTTGTCTTCGAGCCGGACGGCGCGCAGCAGCTCCATGGTCCGGCGATCCGCGCGCGGGATGCCGTAGAGGCCGGCCTGGATCTCGAGCGCCTCCTTCGGCGTGAAGAAGGGGTCGAACAGGATCTCCTGCGGCACAACGCCGATCGAGCGCTTGGCGTTGCGCGGATGCTCGTCGAGGTCGAAGCCCCAGATATTGGCGCTGCCTCCCGACTTGTTGACCAGGCCGGCGAGAATGTTGATGAGGGTCGACTTGCCGGCGCCGTTGGGGCCGAGCAGGCCGAAAATTCCGCCGCGGGGAACCTCCAGGGTGACGCCGTCGAGCGCGCGCTTGCCGCCGGCATAGGTCTTCTGCAGATCGAGGATCGAGATCGCGGCTTCGGCCATGGCGGCGGCATAGCCCCACTTTTCCGCGCGGCGAAGAAGATTGTCCGCCCGCCGCCCCGTTGCTAGAGCGCGCTCATGGCCGCGACCGACCCCTTCACGCCCGAAATCGCTTTTACGGAGAGCGGCCGCGTCGCCTGCGACGGCGCCGCCGATATCTCGCCCGCCCTCGGCCATCCGCGCGTCTATCTGCAAATCGACGAGAAGGGCTATGTCGACTGCGGCTATTGCGACAAGAGGTTCATCCTGAAGGGCGGGCCGGCGGATAAGGGTGCATAAGCGCCCTCACTTGCCTATATCGTCCCGATGACCCCCGATCCCCGCCGCTTCCTCTACCGCCCCGACGGCCTCGATCCCGACGCCGCGTTGAAGCTCACCGCCGAGGCCCTCAAGGGCTGCGACGATGGCGAGCTCTATCTCCAATATACCGCTTCCGAGAGCTTCGGCTTCGACGACGGCCGGCTGAAGACCGCCGATTTCAACACCCAGGCCGGATTCGGTCTCAGGGGCGTCTCCGGCGAGACCACCGCCTTCGCCCAGGCCAACGAGCTTTCCGAAGCCGCGATCCGGCGCGCCGCCGAGACGATGGCGGTGCTCGATCCGGCCCGGGGCGCCCGGCCGGCGCCGCCGCGGCGGACCAACGCGAAGCTCTACACCGACGCCGATCCGCTCAGCCTGATCCCGTTCGCAAGGAAGGTCGCGCTCTGCCAGCAGATCGACGCGGCGGCGCGCGCCCGCGATCCGAGAGTGGCGCAGGTATCGGTGGCGCTGGCGGGCTCGTGGAGCGTGATCGAGATCGTCCGCCCGGACGGCTTCGTCGCGCACGACATCCGCCCCTTGGTGCGCCTCAATGTCCAGATCGTCGTCGAGCGCAACGGGCGGCGCGAGAGCGGCTATCATGGGCTGGGCGGGCGCAACCTCTATGACGACCTGTTCGAGCCGGCGACCTGGAACCGCGCGATCGACATGGCGCTGGCGCAGGCTTTGGTGAACCTCGACTCGGTCGCGGCGCCGGCGGGCGAGATGATTGTCGTGCTCGGGCCCGGCTGGCCCGGCGTGCTGCTGCACGAGGCGGTCGGACATGGGCTCGAGGGCGATTTCAACCGCAAGGGGACCTCGGCATTCTCGGGGCGGATTGGCGAGCGGGTCGCGGCGCCCGGCGTCACCGTGATCGACGACGGCGCGATGGATATGCGGCGCGGCTCGCTCACCATCGACGACGAGGGCACGCCGACGCAAAGAAACGTGCTGATCGAGGACGGCATCCTCAAAGGCTATATCCAGGACCGGCTCAACGCCCGCCTGATGGGCGTGGCGCCGACCGGCAACGGCCGCCGGGAGAGCTTCGCCCACGCGCCGATGCCGCGCATGACCAACACCTTCATGCTCGGGGGCAAAGACGACCCGCGCGAAATTCTCGCCCGCGCGAAAAACGGCATCTACGCGAAGAGCTTCGGCGGCGGCCAGGTCGATATCACCTCGGGCAAGTTCGTCTTCTCCTGCACCGAGGCATACCGGATCGAGAATGGCCGCCTGGGCGCTCCGATCAAGGGCGCCACCCTGATCGGCGACGGCCCGACGGTGCTCACCCGGGTGGCGGCGATCGGCGACGACATGGCGCTGGACGAAGGCATCGGCATTTGCGGCAAGGGCGGCCAAACCGTCCCCGCCGGCGTCGGCCAGCCCACCCTGCTGATCGAAGGCCTCACCGTCGGTGGCACCGCTGCGTGAGCGAGGCCTGGGTCCGTGACCTGCTCGCCTTCTGGTTCGCGCACGGCTGGGACGATTGGTGGCGGCCCGGCAAGGCGTTCGACGCCGAGATAGGGGAACGCTATTTGCGGCTCTGGGAGGAGCAGCGCGAGCATGTGCCCGAGCATTTCCTCGGGTCCGCCGATGAGGCCCTCGCGGCGGTCATCCTGTTCGATCAGCTCCCGCGCAATATGTTCCGCGGCCATGCCGACCAATTCTCGACCGACCCGCTTGCGCTCGCCGTGGCGAAGGGCGCGGTGGACCTGAGCTATGACGACGGCATGACGCCGGAGCAGCGCGGCTTTCTCTACATGCCGTTCCAGCACAGCGAGGATCAGCACGACCAGCGCCGGTCGCTGCTCCTGTTCACCGCGCTCGGCGACAGGGAGATGCTGGGCTATGCCCGCAAGCATCACGACGTGATCGAGCGCTTCGGCCGCTTCCCGCACCGCAACGCCATGCTCGGCCGAAAGCCCACGGCGATCGAAGCGGCGGCCGGTGACGTGGTGCCCTGGTGATGGCGCTGGTCCAGATCGCCTCCTTCCCCGACATGATCGCCGCGGACATCGCCCGCGGCCACCTCGAATCGGCGGGAATCCCGGCGATCGTGTTCGACGCCGGCCTTTCCAGCCTCGGCCTCGGCGCGATGACCCCGGCGCGGCTGATGGTCGACGAGAGCGACCGCGCGGACGCCGAGCGGCTGCTCAGCGCAGCAGATAGGGACGAAGCGGGCTGAGGCCGTAGCCGGCGGCCTCGGCCTGGGCCAGGATGGTCGCCCCGTCGCCGCCCCGGCTCGCCCGCGCCATCGCCCACAGAAAGGTCGAGCGGGTGCCCGACCTGCAGAAAGCGAGCACCTTGCCCTCCGCTTCGTTCAGCGCCGCGGCCATGGCGTCGACCTGGCCCGGACCGAATCCGCCCACGACCGGAAGATGGCGATAATCGAGCCCCGCGGCCCGCGCCGCCGCTTCGATGCCGGCGCCGGCCGGCTGGCCCGGCTCCTCGCAATCGGGGCGGTTGTTGACGATCATCGTCACCCCGGCCGCAGCCGCCTCGGCGACGTCCTCCGGCCGGATCTGGCCCGCGACCAATGTCCGCTCGTCGAGGGAGCGGAAGATCATGCCGGCTCCCATCCCGCGATCACCTCGACGAAGGCGGCGCCGTAGCGGTCGAGCTTGGCCGCGCCGACGCCCGAGACGCGCGACAAAGCATGGAGCGTGGCCGGCTTCAGCTCGGCCATCTCCCGCAAGCTGCTGTCGTGGAAGATGACGTAAGGCGGCACGCCGGCTTCTGCCGCCAGCTCCCGGCGGCGGGCGCGGAGCGCCTCGAACAGGGGATCGTGGGGATATTCGGCCGCCTTGCGGGCGCGGCTCCGAGTGCGCTTGGGCGGGAGCACGATCTCCACCTTCTCGGCGCCCTTCAGGATCGGCCTGGCGGCGGGGCCGAAGGAGAGGCCGCCGAAATCGTCGGTCCGGAGCGCGTCGCGGGCGAGCAAGGCGCGGGCGACCGGCTTGACCAGCGCCAGCTCGTCGGCGTCGGCGATGCCGAAGACGCTGAGCCGATGATGTCCGAAATTCACCACCTTGTCGGTCTCGCGGCCGGCGAGCACGTCGGCGAGGTGGGCGATCCCGAAGCGCATTTCGGTGCGGAATGCCGCGGAGAGCAATTTCTGAGCGGCCGTGGTCGCATCGATCGCCTGCGGCGGGTTCAGGCAATTGTCGCAATTGCCGCAACTGGCCGGCGGATCCTCGCCGAAATGGCGGAGCAATATGGCCCGGCGGCAGCCGGCGGTCTCGACCAGGGTGGCGAGCGCATTCAGCCGCTCGCGCTCGCCGGCGCGGCGGCTCTCCTCGACCTCGGTCTCGATCCGGCGGCGGGCGCGGGCGAAATCCTCGGCGCCCCAGAACAGCCAGGCCTCGGCAGGCTCGCCGTCGCGGCCGGCGCGGCCGGTTTCCTGGTAATAAGCCTCGATCGACTTGGGGATGCCGGCATGGGCGACGAAGCGCACGTCGGGCTTGTCGATGCCCATGCCGAAGGCGATGGTCGCGACCATCGCCATATCCTCCGAGGTGACGAACGCCGCCTGGTTGCGCGCGCGAACCGGCGGATCGAGCCCGGCATGGTAAGGCAGAGCCGGCCGCCCGGTCGCGGCGAGCTGCTCGGCCAGCTTCTCGGTCTTGTCGCGGCTGGTCGCATAGACGATACCCGGCCCCGGCTGCTCGGCGAGCAGCGCCTTCAATTGCGCCGCCACGCCGTCGCGGGGGCGGACGTGGTAGCGGATATTGGGCCGGTCGAACCCGGCGACGATGAGGCCGTCCTTCGGGATGCCGAGCTGGACCAGAATGTCCTCGCGGGTACGCCGGTCGGCGGTCGCGGTCAGCGCCAGCCGCGGCACCTCGGCAAAGGAGTCGAGCAGCGGCAGGAGCAGCCGGTAATCCGGCCGGAAATCATGCCCCCATTCGGAGACGCAATGGGCCTCGTCGATCGCGATCAGCGCCAGGGGAATGCGCGCGATCAGCTCCCGGAAGCCCGCGCCGGTCGCCCGCTCCGGCGCCGCGTAGATGAGATCGAGATCGCCTTTGCGGAGCCGCTCCACCGTTTCGGCGCGATTGCTGTCGGCCGAGGTCAAGGCGGCGGCGCGCAGCCCGAACGCCTCGGCGGCGCGGATCTGATCGTGCATCAGCGCGATCAGCGGCGAGATGACCAGAGCCGTCCCGGCCCGCGCGAGCGAGGGCACCTGGTAGCATAGCGACTTGCCCGAGCCGGTCGGCATCACGGCGAGGCTGTGCTTGCCCGCCATGACTCGGCCGATCACGTCCTCCTGGACCCCGCGGAAGTCCTGGAAGCCGAATGTGTTTCGGAGAATCGTGAGCGGAGTCTGCACGGTTTCCGGTTAGCGCCGCGCGGCTGGTTGGGCAAATAGCCAGGTGCGAGCCGGCGCCCGACAAGTCATTCGGCCGCCTGCGCCTCTTCCGCCTCGCGCTCGCTCTGCTGCCTTGCCCACATGTCAGCGTAGAGGCCGTTCGCGCGCAGCAGTTGCGCGTGGGTCCCGCGTTCGGCGACTCGGCCCAAATCGAGCACGACGATCTGGTCGGCGTCGACCACGGTCGAAAGGCGGTGCGCTATGACGATCGAGGTGCGCGCCCTTGCAACGTCGCGCAAGGTCTCCTGGATCGCCGCTTCGGTGCGGCTGTCGAGCGCGCTTGTCGCCTCGTCGAGGATCAGGATCGGCGGGTCCTTCAGGAGCGTGCGGGCGATGGCGACGCGCTGCTTCTCGCCGCCCGACAGCTTCAGCCCGCGCTCGCCGACCTTGGCCTCGTAGCCGTCGGGGAGCGAACGGATGAAATCGTGGATCGCAGCGCCCTCGGCCGCCGCTTCGATCTCCGGCTGCGTCGCGCCGGCTTTGCCATAGCCGATATTGTAGCCGACCGTGTCGTTGAACAGGACGGTGTCCTGCGGGACGATGCCGATCGCTGCGCGCAGGCTCGCCTGGGTCACCCGGCCGATATCCTGGCCGTCGATCAGGATCCGGCCGCCGGTCGGATCGTAGAAGCGGAAAAGGAGGCGCGACAGGGTCGATTTGCCCGCGCCCGACGGGCCGACGACGGCCAGCGTCGAGCCGGCGGGAACGTCGAGGTCGATGCCCTCGAGAATCCGCCGCTCGGGATCGTAGGCGAAATGGACGTCCTCGAAGCGGACATGGCCGGTGGAAACGACAAGGTCGGGCGCGCCGGGCAGATCGGTGACCTCGGCGCGCGTGTCGATCACGCCGAACATCTGCTCCATGTCGATCAGGCCCTGGCGGATGTTGCGGTAGACGAAGCCGAGCATGTCCAGCGGACGGAACAGCTGCGCCAGCATGGTGTTGACGAAGACGACGTCGCCGGTGGTGAAGCGGCCCTGGGACCAGCCCCAGACGCTGTAGCCCATCGCGCCCACCATCATGATATTCGTGATCAGCGACTGGCCGATGTTGAGCCAGGCGAGCGACGTCTCGTTCCTGACCGCGCTGTCGGAATAGGCCTGCATGGCGCCGCCGTAGCGGGACGCCTCGCGCTCCTCCGCGTTGAAATATTTGACCGTCTCGTAGTTGAGCAGCGAATCGACCGCGCGGGCGATCGCCATATTGTCGATATCGTTCATCTCGCGCCGCAGCTTGGTGCGCCAGTCGGTGACGATGCGCGTGAAGAGGATGTAGAGAACGACCATGACCAGGGTGGCGGCGACCAGGCCGGAGCCGAACTTCATCCAGAAGATGACGCAGACCGCGGCCAGCTCGAGCACGGTCGGCGCGACGTTGAACAGGAGGAAATAGAGCATTGTGTCGATGCTCTTGGTGCCGCGCTCGACGATCCTGGTGAGCGCGCCGGTCCGCCGCTCGAGGTGGAAGCGAAGCGACAGAGCGTGGATGTGGCGGAACACGGTCTCGGAGAGCCGCCGCGCGGCATCCTGGCCGACCCGTTCGAAGACGGCATTGCGCAAATTGTCGAAGAGGACGCTGCCGAACCGGGCGGCCGAATATGCGAAGACCAAAGCAAGGGCGAGCCCGACCGCCGGCTCGAAGCCCGGCGCCATCCGGTCGATCACCGCCTTGTAGGCAAACGGCATGGCGAGCAGGGCGCCCTTGGCTGCCAGGACCAGCAGCATCGCGGCGACGACGCGGGCCTTCAACGCGGTTTCGCCGGCAGGCCAGAGATAGGGCAGGAAGCGCCGGAACGCAGCCCAGCCCGGATCCGCCGCTTTCTCGATGCTGTCGCCGCTGCCCGCCATAGCCATTCTAAATAGGCGCGGCCGCGCGATTACCCAAGTAACGGCGGCGGAACGGTTGGAACATGAGTTCCGCGCACGCATTGGGGCTCACGAAGGAGCGGGTGGCGTGGAACCGATTCTGTTCGTGATGGCGATATTGGGCTGCGGCGAAAGCGACGCACCCTGCCGCGAAGTGCGGCTCGAGCAGGCCCGCTACCGCAGCGAGGCCTCGTGCATGGCGGCGACCGAAGCGGCGCTGATGCGCAATGACGACCTCGTCTTCCCGACCATCGTCGCCCGCTGCCAGCCGGCCGGCGCGCGGGTACAGCCGCTGCGCGGCAGCGACGTGATGCGGCCCGGCCCTGAGCTCCGCCGCGCCCCGCGCTTCGCCTCGGCCGCCGGTCCCAGATCGTCCCGTTGATCAGCCAACCGAATTAGATCGTCGTGCCCATCCTCAAGGCCGGGATCGGGCCGCATTGAGGCGCTGAATCGTTACGACAATCCCTTGGGGCGGAGGCGGCGGACGGGGCGGCGAACTGCTCCACTGTTGGCCAGGCCGTCGGCCCCGACAAGGCGTGCTATGCCAGAGATCATAAGAAAACTCTTTGGGTCGAGCATTTTGTTCGCAATAAAGATTGTAATAATTGACTGAGGAGGGCATGGTCGTCTGGCAGTTTTTCTTTGCACAACGCTTTTGACCCTCGCCGTTCGCCAGTCATGGCCGATAGATGGGGCATTCGGACGGCTGCGGGATAAGGAGCTTGCTTAGCTGCTGACCGAGGAGTCGCGAGATGACCACCGAAGCTGCCCCCTCCACACTGCAAGGTTTCTCGCGGCGATCAATGCTGATGCTTCTGGCGTTGTCACCTTTGCCGGGGCTGCTTTCGTGCCGAACGCTGGCGCCTACGCGCCCTCTCGACGCCGCCGACCAGCAGCTGAAACGCTTCGCCGACAATTACAATTCGCTTGCACGCAGCGAGCCGAACCTGCCGGGGATACGATCGCTAGCCCAGATCAATGAGCGGCTCGTGGCGGGATTCAGCTCTGCGGACGTTTCGATGCTGACATCTGCTTTTTATCTCGATACGCGCGAGCGGGCCGCCTCGATAAGGCGGCCGATCACCCAAGACGACGTGCGCGGCGCACTGTCCCGGCCGATTGATATGTCTCGCTTTGGCCGGCCGTTCCTCGAGCGCCGCCTGACCGAGGCCAGGGAGAGAGCGGCAAGGGACCCCGAATACCGGCGGGCCCTCCGAATATTGCCTCCGGGGACGATAATGTGCGTCGATGAGTCGGGCGTGACGTACTCGCCCTTCCTTTGCGAGTTCCTCCTCCGCATCGGCTTTCTCATGCTAGCCTAGATCGTTCCGCTGATGCTCAGCGTGAAGATCGGGCCGTAGAAGCGGTCGCGATCCTCGGTGAACAGGATGTTGGTGCCCGCGGCGTTGCGGCGCCCGTCGAAGAAGGTGCGGCTGAAGCTCTCGTTGGTGCCCAGGAGGTTGTCGACGCCGGCGCGCATGGTGAGGCCGAACACGTTCTTGTGCTCGACGAAGACGCCGAAATTGCCGGGCGTATCGAGAAAGCCGAAGCGCTGGTCGAGCCGGAAGCCCGCGGATTGGCGATACTGGAAGAAGCCGCCGCCATAGGCCCATTGGGTGCCCGGAACGTCGTGCCTCAAACTGATGTCGATCTGGCGGGTCATATTCTCGTTGATCGGCCGCTGGACGCCGGTCAGCGGGTCGGTGAGGCTGGTCTTCTGGAACTGGAGATTCATGTCCAGCTTGGCGCCGCGCCAGCCCAGCGGATCGAAGTTAAAGGTGCTCGTCCACTGGAGGCCGTAGACGCTGGCGGTGCCGTCGATATTGCCCGGCGACTGGCCCGTCGCGCCGATCGGGATGACGTCGACGATGTCGGTGATCAGCCGCCCGTAGAGCCGCGCCGTCGCCGTGCCCCAGCGGCCCAGATTGCGGGTCGCCTGAATCTGTCCGTTCCAGCTCTGCGGCGGCACCAGGTTGACGTTACCGGCATTGGCGGTGCCGCCGCTGACATTGGCGGAGGCGACGAAATCGAAGAAGTTGAGCTGACCGACGACGCGCTCCACCCGGGCGCTGATGTCGAGCCCCGGCCGCGGCCGCCAAGCCAGGTTCAAGAAGCCCTTCGGCCGGTAGAAGGTGCGGGTGAGCCCGCCGGCGCCGGTCTGGCTCAATTGCGAATATTCGCCGCCCGCCGAGGCCTGCAGAGTCAGGTTGGAGGATAAGGGGCGGCCATAGGTGAGCATCGCCTCGGCCCGCCTCTCCTCCACCGTCGCAACGCTGTTCGGAAAAGGCACGGCCACGAAATCGCCGGCGGCGTTCAAGTCGAACAGGGCGTTTTCGATGTCGAGCTGGTTCAATGCGCCCTCGAGCGACACCTGCCAGTCGGCGCCGCCGCCGCGCCAGCGATATTCGCTGCGCGCGATCGTCTCGGTCTCGTCCGCAACCTGGGTGAAGCGCTGGCCGAAGGTCGGGCTGCCGTCGGCGAACGTCTCGGTCAGCAATTGGCTGTAGGGGCTGTGCTCGAAGCGCCTCAGGCCGATCAGTTTGAGCCGGCCGCCGAGCAGCGGGAATTCATAGTCGCCGCCCAGCTCGTAATTATATTCGCGCTCCTGCTCGTGGAACTCGCGAAGGCGGGTCGGATTGGCGCGAGGAGAGGTTTCATCGGCGTTGAAATGGTAGAGGCCGGCCGCGGCGTTGACATTGAGGATCGATCCGTCGCCGAAGTTCCGCCGGAGCGTCGCGGAGAGACGCGGCTGCTCTCCGTCGACGAACAGCACTTCGTCGCGGACGTCCAGGACTGTGCCGTCGGGCCTGAACACGACTTCCGGCCCGGCATTGCCGTTGCGAAAGCTGTCGTTGCGGAAGCTCAAGCTGTATTGCGTTGCCGGGCCGAGCGTCCCGTTGATCGAGATTTCGCCGTTCAGCAGGCGTGGCGGCGTGCGCCGCGCGCGGATCTGCGGCCGGTAAACGAAATTGCCGCTGAGACCGCGATTGGCGGTGATGATGTTGGCGACCTGGCCGGTCAGGCCGGAGATGTTGAGCGTCGCCGCATCGACGATCTCGATGCGGGTGACGTTCGAGGCGCTGATCCGCCGCAGCTCGGTGAAGATGTCGGTCGACTTGCCCGAGAAGCGCTCGCCGTTGATCAGCACGTTCCCTGTCGCCTGGCCGAGGCCGCGCCGCTCCGAGTCGCTCTCGACGATCGCGAAGCCCGGCACGTTGTTCAGCATGTCCAGGGCGTTGCGCGGCGCGAAGCGGGCGAAGTCCGCGGGCGTATAGGTGCGCGCGCCCGGCGCCGCGGCGGTCGCGGCGGCGACGGGCGGCGGCGCGTCCGTGGGCGGGGGCGGCGGATCGGCGTCCTGCGCGAAGGCGGGGGCGGCTGAGCCGAGCAAGGCGACGAGGAGCACATGGCGACCTCGCGCGGCCGCGGAGACAGGCATCATTCCGGATTCCCTTTCCTGTGCCGTCGGCCCCTACGGCGGTTGCATCGACACGCGCTACATATGTAGCACAACGTCCCTCGCCGAACATGAACGCCAGCCTAACGGCGTCCCGATTGCCCCCGCGCCGGAACGGCTTTTCGACAAAGCGGTTTCTCAGTTCGACAAGGCTCCAATGGGAAGGAAACCCCATGTCCGACACCGACACGGTCGAGATGATCCACGAGGACGCCCTCCCCGGGCACGAAAGCGCGCTCGAGCCCAAGCCCGATTGGCAGCCTTTCTATCCGGGCTCGGGCCGACTCGACGGTAAGGTGGCGCTGATCACCGGCGCCGACAGCGGCATCGGCCGGGCCGTGGCGGCCCTGTTCGCGCGCGAAGGCGCCGACATCGCCATCCTCTATCTTTGCGAGCATGACGACGCCGCGGAGACGAAGGAGATCGTCGAGGCGGAAGGGCGCAAGGCGATCGCCATCGCGGGCGACCTCGGCGACAGGGATTTCTGCCTGTCCGCGGTGAAGGAGGTCATGGCCCGGCTCGGCGGCATCGACATACTCGTCAACAATGCCGGCGAGCAGCATCACGACGAGGACATCGCCGACATCAGCGAGGCGCAGCTCAAGCGAACCTTCCAGACCAACATCTATTCGATGTTCTTCCTGACCCAGGCGGCGCGGCCGCACCTCCGGGAGGGCGCCGCGATCATCAACTGCACGTCGATTACCGCCTATCAGGGCTCCGACGGGCTGCTCGACTACAGCGCGACCAAGGGCGCGATCACCGCCTTCACCCGCTCCCTCTCCGAGAATCTGGTCGGCAAGGGGATTCGCGTCAACGCGGTCGCCCCCGGGCCGATCTGGACGCCGCTCAATCCCTGCGGCGGCGCGCCTCCGGAGAAAGTCGCCACGTTCGGCAAGGACACGCCCATGGGCCGGCCCGGCCAACCCAACGAGGTGGCGCCGAGCTTCCTGTTTCTCGCCTGCGAGGATTCGCGCTACATGTCGGGGCAGGTGCTCCACCCCAATGGCGGCACGATCGTGGGCAGCTAGACCCCGGCCTGCGTGGGCCATATAGCGGGGGCGCAAGCGGGAGGCGAACATGCGCACTGTGCTGGGGGTCATCGTCGGGATCATTGTCGCGTTCGTCGTCCAGTCGGCCGCGGACTTCCTGGGCAATCAGCTCTATCCGCCCCGCATCTCCGACGTGCTGAACCGGGAGCAGATCGCGGCCGCCCTGGCGGCCCGGCCCACCGGGGCGCTCTGGCTCGGCGTTGGCGGCTATTTCCTCGGCGGTCTCGCCGGCGGATGGATCGGCAAGCGCATCTCCGGGAGCGCGGCGTCGGCCTGGGTGCCGGCCGCTCTGCTCGGCCTGATGGCGCTGCTGATCGGCTTCAGCTTTCCGGTTCCGACCTGGGCCACCATCGCCACATTCGCCGCGGCGCTGCTGGGCGGCATGGTCGCCAACCACCTGGCAAAACCCGGCGGGGCGGACGCGTCCGCGAAGACGGCGACTGGGGCCGACGCCTAACGTCCCGGAATCGGCGAAAACGTCCGAATCGCGCACCAAATGTTGGCGAGACACGCCGAGTCTTAGCGCGCAGAAATGGGTCCCCATCGAACTGGGAAGTCGGAAATGGCCGATTTCCGCCGTTTTTTCACTTTGGCACGCGCCCTGCAAATCTCCTTGGTATGGCCGACGGATGGTCCGGCGGCCGAAATTTGGAGACATACAATGACGCTTTCGCTCAACATCCAGCAGCTGGCCGTTTCGGTCCTCGGCGCCCTGGTCGCCAGCAGCCTGTTCATTTCCGCGGCGGTGGGCCCGGTCCCGGTCATCTGACCGGGCCGGTCCTCCCGACCCTTCCACCTCATACGCATTTCAGGATCAGGACCATGTCCAGCTACGCCCTCGACAAGAGCAACGCCAAGGCGCTCGGCGTCTGCGCCGGCCTCGCCCGCAGCACCGGCTGGGACCCGCTCGCCGTCCGCATCGGCGCGGTCGCCGCGACCCTGCTCCTCCTCGGGCCGGTCGCGATAATCATCTATATCGCAATCGCCTTGCTGGCCGAGGCGCGCTAGCGCGTCGCGCCGACCGATTCCCATCCTCATCCGCGCCCTCCTAAACGCCGACGGAGAGCAAAGTTCAACCTGACAGCGGCTCAGCGTCGCTCTATCACCTCTGCCAAGGCGGCTCGTTGAAGCGCGCGGGAGGGATGATGGTGGAGGCGCGACGGGCGCTCTGGCGCTCACTCTATTTCTGGGTGCTGATCGCGATCGCTTCGGGCGTGCTGGTCGGCTGGCTCTGGCCGGAATTCGGGCAGGGGCTGGAGCCGCTCGGCCTCGGCTTCGTCAAGCTCGTGAAGATGATCATACCCCCCGTCATCTTCCTCACCGTGGTCACCGGAATTGCCGGCATGGTGGATCTGAAGGCGTTCGGCCGCGTCGGGCTGAAGGCCCTGACCTACTTCCTCGCCGTCTCCACGCTGGCCCTGGCCGTCGGCCTCGTCGTGGCCAATGTCGTCCAGCCCGGCGCCGGCCTCAGCATCGACCCGGCGACACTCGATACGAGCGGGATCGCCGGCTTCGTGACCCAGGCCGAGGATCAGGATCCCGTCCAGTTCATCCTCGCCATCATTCCGGATACCCTGATCAGCGCCTTCACCTCGGGCGCGATCCTCCAGGTCGTGCTTATTTCGATCCTGTTCGGCGTGGCCCTGGCGATGGTTGGTGAGAAGGGTGAGCGGCTGCAGGCGACACTGAAGACGCTGACGGCGATCGTCTTCCGCATCGTCCATATCCTCATGTATCTGGCGCCGCTGGGCGCGTTCGGGGCGATGGCCTTCACGGTCGGCAAATATGGGATCGCGAGTCTCGCCAGTCTCGCGGCCCTGATCGCCACCTTCTACGCGACCTCGCTCCTGTTCGTGCTGATCGTGCTCGGGCTGATCGCGCGCGCGGCCGGCTTTTCGATCTTCGGCCTCATCCGGTACATCAAGGACGAGCTGCTGCTCGTGCTCGGCACCTCGTCGTCCGAAAGTGCGCTGCCGCTGCTGATCGAGAAGCTCGAGCGCGCCGGCTGTCCAAAGCCGATCGTCGGGCTGGTCGTGCCGACCGGCTATTCCTTCAACCTCGACGGCACCTGCATCTACATGTCGCTCGCGGCTCTGTTCATCGCCCAGGCCTGCGGCATCCAATTGTCCTTTTCCGACCAGATGCTGCTCATGGGCGTCGCGATCATCTCGTCAAAGGGCGCCGCGGGAGTCACCGGGTCCGGTTTCATCGTGCTTGCCGCGACCTTGCAGGTCGTGCCCTCGATCCCGGTCGCCGGCATGGCCCTGATCCTCGGCGTGGACCGCTTCATGAGCGAGTGCCGGGCGCTCACCAACTTCATCGGCAACGCGGTCGCGACGATCGTCGTCGCCCGCTGGGAAGGGGCCGCCGATCCGGCGCGGCTCCGCGCCGCCTTCCGCGGGGAGGGCGGCGCGCTCACCGAGCAGGAAAGCGACGCGCTGCAGATCGAGGGCAAGAGCGACGTCAGGGTATAAGGATCGGGAAATTCGTTTATGGTCCCGGGAAAGGGGAACGCGATGAAGCTCGTGATCGGAATCGTGGCCGGTGCTGTCGTCGCCATTGCCTGCGTCTGGGCGATCGAGGCCATCAGCCACCTCATTTATCCGATACCGCCCGGCACCGACTTCGACGACCCGGCCGTGCTTGCGGCCTATTTCGAGACCGTGCCGCTCGCCGCCAAGCTCTGGATCGTCGGCGCCTGGTTCGTCGGCGCGCTCGCCGGGGCCTGGGTCGCGAACGCGATCGCCAGGCGCGCGCTTGCCGGCTGGATTGTCACATTGCTGGTGATCGCCGGCGGCGTCGCGACGATGATGATGATTACGCATCCGGCCTGGATGTGGGCGGCCGGCATCGGACTGCCGCTGGTCGCGGCCTGGCTGGCGCAGCGGCTGGCGAAAGTGGCGTTTTGAACAATCACGGCGCCCGCCCGGCGCCGCAACAGGGAGATTGAACATGTCAGAAGGACTCTTCGTGCCGCTCGGCCTGTTCGCGATGATCACGATCTCGATGGCCCTCTTCTGCCGTCTCCTCGCCACCGCGAGCCTCAACAAAACGATCCGGGAAGCGCTGCGCAGCGATCCCGGCAGCGTGCCGGTGCTCGCCGACAAGCTCGAAGCGCGCCAGCCCTGGGCGGACGCGCTGCTCGGCTGGATCTTCCTCGCGCTCGCCGCGGCGATCGTCGGCCTGTCCCTGTTCGAGGACAGCTATGAGCGGCGTGAGATGCTGCAGGCGGCGGTGATCCCCATTGTCATCGGCATCACCATTCTCGTCTATGTCGCGCTGGCGCGGCGGCGCGCGGCGCCATGATCTGGTGGCGGGCCGCGGCGCTGGCTTTGCCGCTCACCGCCTTGCCGATCGCCGCCGGGCCGGCCCAGGGGCCCGCGGTGCGATTCGACGGGACCTGGGATCTGACCTGGCAGACCCGGCGCGGTCCGCAGCAGCGCGGTTATCTCGTCCTCACCCGGTCCGGCGCCGCGCTCTCGGGCGAAATCCACGGCCGCGGCACCGTGCGGGCGACCGGCTTGACCGATGGATCGCGCTTCGTGCTGCGTGGCAGCCGGATGATGGTCCCCTACCGGATCGAGGGGCAGGTCAGCGGGGACCGAATGGAGGGCGCGCTCAAGGCGCTGAGCGTCGAGCGGCGCTTCACCGGGGTCCGCCGGGCGACGCGCTAGGTTGCGCTCCGCCTCATGGACTCACCTCCTCCGTGCAACCTTCGCGCTCCGGATCGCGCCAACAGCGAAGCGCGCTCTCGATCGCGGCCTGCGCCGGCGCCCCGCCGCCGACGAACGCATATTCGATGATCAGCGCGCCGGGCATCTCTTCGGCATCGTCGTAGACGGCGGGCTCCGCCGCGCCCTCGGCGTTGCGGATCACCAGACGCGAAAAGGGAGCGAGATGGCCCGCGGTCACCACGCGCGAGGCGCACAGATGCGAGGCCGCGGACGCGAAATTGGCGCCAGTCTCCCGCGCCAGCTGCTGGGTTCGGGCCGGCGCCGCATTGCGGCCCGCTGCGGCGAAGCTGGCCGCCTCCGCTTCCGCCCGGAGCGAGAGCTGGCACCCGGGGCGCGCGCCCTGCGCCGCGACCGCGGGGCTGGCGATCGCGGCGAGCGTGCCGGCCGCCAGCAGCGTTGGAATTGCGATCCGCATGTCAAATTCTCCGACTTCGAGCCCCGCCCGATGCTAGCAGCGCCAGCGCCTGTGGCCAATGCCGGCCCGCCGCGCCTTTCCTTCGCCCCGGCGCGCGCTTATCCTGTCCGCCGCCATTTGAGGGAGTCCATCGATGCGCGTCCTTGCTTCCGCCCTCGCTTTTGCCCTCGCGTTGATGCCCGCCGCGAGCATCCCAGCTCTGCCGACCGGACGGGCCGCGCCCGATTTCCGCACCACCGGCGCGCTCGCCGGGCGGCCGTTCCGGCTGCATTTGCGCGAGCAGCTCCGGCGGGGGCCGGTCGTCCTCTATTTCTATCCGCAGGCGTTCACCGGGGGCTGCACGCTGGAGGCGCACGCCTTCTCCGAAGCGGCGGCCGACTTCCGCCGGGCCGGGGCGCGGGTGATCGGCATGTCCGCCGACGATTACGATACGCTGCGCCGCTTCTCGGTCGAAGGCTGCCGCAGCGCCTTCCCGGTCGCGACCGCGAGCCCGGCGACCATCCGCGCCTACGACGTCGCTCTGAACGACGGCACGCCGCGCTCGAACCGCACCTCCTATGTGATCGCTCCGAACGGGCGGATCATCTACGCCTATACCGATCTCAGCTGGCGCAACCACGTCGTCAACACCCTGGCCGCGGTGCGGGAGTGGCGGGCGCGGCGGCGCCGGGGATGAGCAATTTCATCCAGATCACGCCGTTCATGCACGTGCCCGACATCGGCGCAGCGGTCGCCTTCTTCGAGGATGTGCTCGGCTTTCGCGCGACGTTCCGGATGACCGATTATGCCTATGTCGAGCGCGACGGAGTCGGCATCCGAATGCTCCAGAACCACGGGGCCGACGGCGCGCCGCCGGGCAACCGCCGCTTCGCTTATTATGTCGACGTGCGCGACGTCGACGCGCTCCGTGCCGAGCTGAAGCCGAAGCTGGACGCCCTGCCGCCGGGCGACGTTCACGGCCCCGCCGACAAGCCCTACAACCAGCGCGAGCTCCTGGTGCTGGCGCCCGACGGCAATCTGATCGCCTTCGGACAGGCGATCGGCGGCTGAGGGGGACCGATGGGCTTCGAAAGCAAGAACGTCTGGATCACCGGGGCCTCGTCGGGCATCGGCGCCGCGCTGGCGGAAGCCTTTGCCGCCGACGGCGCGAGCCTGATCCTGTCGGGGCGGAGGCGCGAGGCGCTCGACGCGCTGGCCGCACGGCTCGGCGGCGACCATCTGGTGCTGCCGTTCGAAACGACCGACCGGGCGGCGCTGCCGGACGCGGTCGCGGCGGCGTGGGGGTGGCGCGGCGGCGTCGATATCCTCGTCAACAATGCAGGGGTGAGCCAGCGCAGCCTTGCCATCGACACCGCGCCCGAGGTTTACGAGACGATCATCGATATCGACCTCGTTGCGCCGATCCTGCTGACCCAGCTCAACCTGCCGCTGATGTCGGCGCGGGGCGCTGGGCATATCGTCGCGATCAGCTCGGTGGCGGGGCGGCTCGGGCCGGTGCTGCGAACGGCCTACGCCGCCGCCAAGCACGGCCTGATCGGCTATTGCGATTCACTGAGGGCCGAGGTCGAGACCGCTTACGGGATCAAGGTGACGACGGTGCTGCCCGGATCGGTGCGCACCCAGGTCGCGGCCAACGCGCTTCAGGGCGACGGCAGCCCGCGCGGAGTCTCCGACGCCAATATCGAGGCCGGCATGGATCCGGCCGCGTGCGCGCGCCAGATCCTCGCCGCAATCGCCGCCGGCACCCGCGAGCTGGTCGTCGCGGAAGGCGGCGAGGCCGCCGCGGCCGCCTTGCGCTGGCAGGACCCCGAGCGGCTGTTCGATCTCGTCGCCGCGGAAGGGAAAAGGCTCGCCGAGGCGCGGGCGGACGGAAAGGGCCCAGAGCCCGCGCTGGTCAACCGCACGGCGCGAGATTGAGGCTGCCGCCACTATGAGCGACGGAGTCAGGCTGCACGAAAGCTGGCTGGGGGCGCTCGGGGGCGAATTCGAGCAGCCCTATATGCGAGCGCTCAAGGACTTTCTGCTCGCCGAGAAAGCCGCGGGCAAACGCGTTTTCCCCAAAGGCGGCGAATGGTTTCGCGCGCTCGATCTGACGCCGCTCGGCCAGGTGCGCGTCGTGATCCTGGGGCAGGATCCCTATCATGGGGCCGGCCAGGCGCACGGCCTGTGCTTCAGCGTCAGACCGGGCACGGCGATCCCGCCCTCGCTGGTCAATATCTACAAGGAGATGCAGACCGATCTCGGCATCCCGCCGGCGCGGCACGGCTTCCTCGAACATTGGGCGAAGCAGGGGGTGCTGCTGCTGAACTCCGTGCTCACCGTTGAGATGGGTCAGGCCGCGTCGCACCGCGAGCGCGGCTGGGAGCGCTTCACCGACGCTGCCATCGCCCAAGTGAACCGGCAGGCCGATCCGGTCGTGTTCATGCTCTGGGGCAGCTACGCGCAGAAGAAGGCGGTCCTGGTCGACAGCATCGACAAAGGCGGGCGCCATCTGGTGCTGAAGGCGCCGCATCCGAGCCCGCTCTCGGCCCATGCGGGCTTTTTCGGCTGCCGCCACTTTTCGAAGGCCAACGCCTTCCTCGAGTCGAAGGGCCTGGCGCCGATCGACTGGGCGCTGCCGGCCGCCTAGGGCTTGCTCTCTTCGGCGACGAAAGCGAGCAGGGCCTCCTCATAGGGGTCGCGGGCGCCGTCGGCGTCGACATGCGCGCTGAGCCAGGCGTCCTCGGCGCCGATGATCGCGCGGGCGGCGGCGACGGCCGCGTCATGATCGGGGGCCGGCCCCTCTCCGGCGAGCAGCCGGCGCGCCTCGGCGGCGGGGCTCGCTGCGCGCATGCGCGAGAAGAAGCCGAGCACGCTCGAGCGGTGATCCTCGATGAACGCCTCGAGCCGCGCCGCCTCGCCGCGCTCGAGCGGCTTGTATGAAGCATAGGCCATGAGATGGCTGCCGACCGCCTGGACAAACAGCGTCTTCCAGCCCGGTCCGTTGTCGGCGTCGAGGCAGGCGTCCTTGATGCGCCAGAGGAGCTCGGCTTCATCCCGGCTGACGGAGAGTGCGCCTTCGCCCCCGGCCGCGAACAATATGCGGCGAAGCAGAGCGGTTTCGTCGTCGCCGACCCGGCGGTCGCGCAGAACCGATTCCTCGATCTGGCGAAGCGCCCAGGCCTTGAGCGGCGCGGGGGCGTTCAGCGCCCTTTCGAGGATCTTCACCACCAGCGCGAGCTCGGTGGCGGTGACCGGCGCCCCGTCGCGGTCGACCTGATCGATCAGCCAGGCCGCATTGGCCTCGTCGACATAGCCGCGCGGCGGCTTCGCGTTGACCACATATTCGGTCATCGCCTCGATCAGGAAATCGGCCCATTCGGGCTCGGCATCCCCGGCCTGCCGGTTCAGCTCGAACAAAGCCTCGGCCTCGGCATCGGAGACGGCGCCGTCGGGCCACACCCAGCGGCGCAGCGCCAGCACGTCCTCGGCGCTGATCCGCGCTCCCGCCCGCAGCGCGGCGGCGAAATCGGAATAGGAAAAGCTCATGTGCCCGTCACCCCGTGGTTCGGCCGCGCAGGGTAAGGGCGAAGGGTTAAGAGGCGGCTAAGCTCGGCTAGCGCGACCGTCCGCTCTGCGGCAGGGCCGCCTCCGGCTCCGGCTCGGGATCCGGTGGCGCATTGCCCGGATCCGGGGGGGCGCCGGCCGGGGTTCCGGACGTCTCCGCCGCGCCCGGCACCGGCGGCGGCAGGAAGGGTGCGCCCGGCACAGCGTAAGCGAGCATCGCCTGGGCGACGCAGCCATAGGTGGCGCCGTTGCGGATTTCGGCGGGCCGGAAGGCGGCGGCCAGCTCGGGCCGGCCGGCCAAGGCCTGGCGCGCATCGTCCGGATGCGAGGAATAGGCCATGGCGTTGGCGCGGCGGCCGTCCTCCATCTCGACCAGCATATAGGGGGTTATGTCGCCGAAATAGACGACTTCGCCGGGATTGACGCGGAAGGTCGCGGTGCCGAGGCAGAAGGTGTTGTCGACCTGCTTGGTCGGCCCCGGCGTCGCGCCGTAGAGCACGTAATCGCCGGACGAGACGACCATCACCGCATGGTCGAGCGGGAGGTTCCGGTCGCCGCTCTTCGCCAGCACGTTGTAGGTATTGGTGTTGCCGTCGCGCCGGGCGTGGCGCGGCTGAAGGATGAGGTCGCGCGCCTCGACGTCGTAGCGGGTGAAGGCGACGGCAGCCGATTTGCCCGCGCTCAGCCGGTCGGGCCGGCGGAACCCGACGACGATCGCGCCCTGGCCGGGGCCGAGCAGGACCGGCAAAGCAAGGTCGGCCCGCCGGTTGACGTTGAGCTGCGCGGAGGCGGGCGCGGCGAGGCCGGCAAGCGCCAGCGCGGCGATGACGAGGGCGCGGCTCACCGTCCCGACCCCTGGGCCAGCCGCGGCGCGGCATAATCGTTGTTCCAGGTTATTATCCTCGCGCCCTGCACGTCGGCGGCTCCCACGATCGTGTTGAAATAAGCGTTGCGCTCGGCCTCGGGCATGGCGGCGATTCGTGCCTGATCGGCGTCGCTGACCTCGACAAGGCGCCAGCCGCGGATCAGCAGGCATTGGCGGCGGTTGGCCCGCCGCAATATCCCCTCGGCGATGGCCTGGCCGATGGCGTTGCCGATGCCGGCGCCGATCCCGGCGGCGAGCGGCGAAATGACCGCCGGATTGTAGGTGTACGTGGTGACTCCGCTCGGCGTCACCGAGCCGCGGGCGATCAGCCGGCAGGTCTGCCATTCCGAATCGTAATCGGCGCGGGTGGCGCCCGGACGGTTGTAGAAACGACTGTCCCTGAGGTCGCGCTGCGCGTCCTGGGCGATCTCCTCGGGCGTGTCCTCGTTCGCCACCCGCGGCGTGGTCGCCGGCTGCGGCGGCGGCGGATTTTGGATCGTCCCGGTCTCCACCTGATCGGCGGCCGCCAGGTTCGCGGCAATCGCGAGCGTCAACAGCATGAGACGAGCCCCCCAAGCAAATATCCCCGCGGCGGATTAGCGGCTTTTGCCCGGTACCACAAGCACTTGCGGGCTGAATTCCGGCCTTGCGAATGTGCGGGCGTTCGCGTCCGAAATCGCCTAGAATTGCCGCCAGCATCAATCTGCAAAGGACGAGGACAATGGCCAAGGGTCAGAAGAAATCGAACAAGGAAGCCCGCAAGCCCAAGGCGGAGAAGCCCAAGAAGAACGCCTCGAACCCCTCGATGAAGGGCCTGATCAGCGACGCCAAGCGCTAGCCGCCGAGGCCGCGGATCGGTACTGAGGGGAGCGACACCGTGATCGCGGCTTCAGCGCCGCCGCCCAGCTCGGCCGGTTCAGAGCGGGGCGGCGCAGCCGCTGTGCCGCTCGCCGCCGACCTCGACGTCGACCGCCAAGGGATAGCGCCTGTCCGACATGCCGTCCGAGCAGCCGGGCTGGGGGCGCGTTCTGAGTTTGAAGCGCCGGCCGCCCAGCGCGCCCGACCAGGTGCCGCCGCCGGGACCGGGCGTGAAGCGCGTCCACAGCCGCGTGCCCTCCTGGTCGTCGGGGTGCGAATAGGTGACGCAGCGGCCCTCGATACGCGCGCCCCAGAACGGCTCGGTGCCGACCGCGAGCAGCGGCCCGACGCGGAGGCGCTCCCCATCCTGTGCCAGGCATGGGCTGCCCGATGAGGCCGCGATAGGCGCGGTCGGGCGGTTAGCCGCCGCCGGTTCGCGGCAGGCTGCGACGAAAGCGCGCGATAGCGCCTGCGGCGGGGCCGGATGAGGCCCGCTGCTCTGCGCGCCGTAGCTCGCCGAGAGCGGGCCGCCGATCAGGGCCGCGAGATTGCCCGGAACCGCCCCCGTCGCGCTGACGCCGCCGCGCCGCCGATCGCCGCGAGCCTCGGCAACGAGCGCGACGACCTCGCCGCCGCTGCCCAAGGACAGCCGCTCCTCGCTGGCGACAGGCCCGAAGGCGGGCACGTTGACCAGCAGCCGGCCGAGCCCGGAGGGGCAGACGAGGCGGATCGCCACGCCTCCCGATTCCGTCGGCAGCGCCAGGGCGACTCCTTCGTCGCCGGACTGCAGAGCCCAGCGGGCGGCCGAGCTTTCGCGGCCTGCTTTGGCCGGCGCGGCGGGAAATGCGCCGTTGGACGCGAGCGGTGCTTCGGCTTCATTGCCGGTCATCGCGGCCGAACGATCGTCGCGGCTGCCGCAGGCGGCAAGGAGCATGGCCGCGGCTGCAATCACTGCCGGGATGCGCATGTCAGTCACCTTCCAACCGCCCATTCCACCGGCCTGGGCCGGCGTCAAGCCGAGCCCGTTGCGGCACGGCTCAGCCGGGGGATCCGATCGGCCGGGCGAACTGCACCAGGTCCCAGAGGTTGCCGTACAGGTCCTCGAAGACGGCGACCTTGCCGTAGGGCGCCGCCTTTGGAGCGCGGATGAATGCGATGCCTTTGGCCCGCATCGCCGCATGGTCGCCCTCAAAGTCGTCGGTTTCGAGGAACAGGAAGACGCGTCCGCCCGCCTGATTGCCGATGAAGGCCGCCTGCTCGGGCGAAGCGGCGCGGGCAAGGAGGAGCGAAGACCCCCGAGATCCGGGCGGCGCGACCAGCACCCAGCGTTTGTCCTGCTCCTGCTGGTACTTGTCGGCCACGAGGGTGAAGCCGAGCTTGTCGGTGAACCAGGCGATCGCCTCGTCATAGTCGCGGACCATGAGCGCGATATGGGCGAGGGACTGGGGCATGAGCGGATTCCTGCGCCGCAAAAAGATTTTGGAAACTAGGCCCGGAAGGCGTCTTCGGTCTAGGCTGTCACACATGATTCGCCGGCTTGGCCTTCTCGCCCTCCTGTGCCTGTTCGCCGCCGGATGCGGCGAGCGAGCACCGGCGGATGCTCCCGCCGTCAATGTCGCCCCGCCGGCCCGCAAGGCCGTGCCCCCGCCGCCGCAATCCGACACCCCGCGCGTCCGCCTTGAGACCGACGCCGGCGGGATCGTCGTGGAGCTCGACGCCCGGCGGGCGCCGGTCACCACCGCGAACTTCCTCGCTTATGTCGACCAGAACCGGTTCGACGGCACCTATTTCTACCGCGCCGCGCGCACGAGGGGCGCGCCCGAACGCGGCTTCATCCAGGGCGGGATTCGCCGTCAGGCGACGCGTGCGCTGCCACGCATCGCGCACGAGCCGACTTCGCTGACCGGGCTCAGGCACCGGGAGGGCGCGATCTCGATGACGCGGATGGAGCCGGGCACGGCGATGGGCGATTTCATCATCACCGCCAACGCGATCCCCTCGATGGACTCGCATGGCGGCGAACCGGGCTTCGCCGTCTTCGGCCGAGTCGTGGAGGGCATGGACGTGGTCCGAATCATCCTTGCCGCGGAGACGGCGCCCAATGCTGGCAGCGGGGCGATGCGCGGGCAGATGCTCGAGAGGCCGGTCGGAATACTGAGCGCCCGGCGGACGGAATAGGCCGCCCGCGCCGGCACCATCCTAGCTCTGCGTCAGGCTGAGGACGTTTCCGTCGGGGTCGGGGAAGAAGGCGACCCTGGCCGCGCCGTCGGGCGAGGTCCAGATGCCGCGAGCGTCCTGGCCCATGCCCTCGTAGACGGTGAACTGGACGCCCTTCCCGGCCAGCTCGTCCACTGTCGCCGCGATATCGCGGACCTGCCAGCCGAGCACCGGATGCTGCGCCGCCACGTGGCCCGGCACCTCGGTCACGCGCAGCTTGACCCCGGCCAGATCGAAGACGGCGGCAAAGGGGTCGCCCGGCAGCCGGCGCAGCCCGAGCGTCCCCCCATAGAAGGCCTCCGACGCCTTGCGGTCGCCGGTGATGACGAAGGCGATTGAAGGGGCGTCGGCAAGCGGCATGGCGGGTCTCCGTCGGTGTCCGTAATGCGCCG